>Ga0307479_10000950_pt1 | contig 26128 bp, 20 predicted proteins | sample atmos_gasesECM4C_FD_203743 | JGI IMG/M metagenome (GOLD analysis project Ga0307479, IMG submission 203743) | Hardwood forest soil microbial communities from Morgan-Monroe State Forest, Indiana, United States - atmos_gasesECM4C_515 | ecosystem: Environmental > Terrestrial > Soil > Temperate... | reverse complement strand
GCTCGCCGAAATTGGCGAGCACGTAGAGGGCGATGATGACGCCGACGAAGGCGATGATGAAGAGGTCGGTCTGGAGGTCGAGCGGGGCGATCAGCCGGTCAGGTCTTTGCGGGCGGCGCCGAGCGCTGGGGGGCGCGCTCCCGCAGGTCGATGAGCTGCTGCACCAGGTCGATCGGTACCGGGAACACGATGACCGTGTTCCGTTCGACCCCGATCTCGGTCAGGGTCTGCAGGTAGCGGAGCTGCAGGGCGCTCGGTTGGGTGGCAATGACGCCCGCCGCATCAGTGAGCTTCTGGGCGGCCTCGAACTCGCCCTCCGCGTGGATGATCTTGGCCCGCTTTTCGCGTTCGGCCTCGGCCTGCTTGGCCATGGCGCGCTGCATGGTGGCCGGGAGCTCCACGTCCTTGATCTCGACCGTTGACACCTTGATGCCCCAGGGCTCCGTCTGCTCATCGATGATCTGCTGCAGGCGGTTGTTGATCTTCTCCCGGTTGGCCAGCAACTCGTCGAGCGACGATTGGCCGAGCACGCTGCGTAACGTTGTCTGTGCTATTTGTGATGTCGCATTGATAAAGTTCGCCACCTTGGTGACGGCATGGTTGGGGTCGACCACCAGGAAGTAGATGACGGCATTGACCTTGATGGTCACGTTGTCGTGGGTAATGACCTCCTGGGGCGGCACCTCGAGGGTGACGGTTCGCAGGTCAATCTTCACCAGGCGGTCGATGCCGAAGGGAATGATGAGCCGCAGACCCGGGCCCTTGAGCGTCATCAAACGGCCGAGGCGGAAGAGCACCCCACGCTCGTACTCGTTGATGATGCGGATCGCCGAGCTCAGTCCGATCAGGACGACGAGAACGATGATGCCGAGAACGATTAGCGCAAAGATGCCCACTGGTTTCTCCTCTTCCTCTAAGTACGGTCCATGTTACGGCGCGCTGGTTATGAGGACGCCGCTTGCTGGCCCTCGACCGTCGGGGGCAACACCGTCAGCGACCCATCGGATTTGCTTTGCTCTGCCTCCACTTTGAGGTGCAGGCCGTCGACCGCGACCACGCGGACCTGCGTGCCGGCCGGCAGCGGGCCGCCGGTCGATGTCGCCTGCCAGAGAGCGCCGTTGGTGAAGACCAGGCCGCTGGGATTCAACGGTTCTCGAACAGTGCCGACGGTACCGATCATCGACTCTTCGCCCGCCTGGTAGGGAAGGCGTCGCGCATCGATTACCTTGCGCAGAATGAAGAGGAAGATCCCGGCGATCACGAGCACGGTGATGATGAGGAGTGGGATGTTGACGCCCTCCGCTAGAAAGCTGGTGTTGATCAGCAACAGGCCCCCGAGGGTCATGGCCACGATACCGCCGGTGGTCAGCACGCCATGGGTGACCGCCTTCAGGTCGACGACGAAAAGGACCACCGCGGTCAAAATCAGAAGGACCCCGGCGATATTGATCGGGAGGTCGAACAATGACAGCGCCGCCAGGATGCCGGCGATCACTCCGATCACGCCGGGCAGGAACAGGCCAGGATGGGTGACCCAGAAGCCGATGCCGATGATGGCCAGCAGAAAGAGGAGATAGACGAGGTTCGGATCGGCGACCGCCTGCAGGAGCTGGTCGAAGCCGCTCATGTCGTATCGCTCGATGCCGGCGCGGGCAGTTTGCAACGTGTAGGTGTGACCGCCCTTGTCGATCGTGCGACCATCGAGGTCCTGCAGCAGCGTGTCGAGGTCGCGGCTTTCGAGATCGACGACGCTCAGTTTCACGGCGTCGTCAGCCGGCACGTTGATGCTCTGGCGCACCGCCTGCTCTGCCCAGTCGGCGTTGCGATGATGCAACGTGGCAAGCGCCCGGATGTAGGCGGCCGCGTCGTTTTCGATTTTCTGTGACTCGATGTCCGGGGCTGTCGAGCTGCTCCCACTGGTGCTCGGACTCGCCGCCGGGCTGGCCGCCGGATTGCTGCCGCCGAGGCTCACGGGGTGGGCGGACCCGATGTTGGTGCCTGGCGCCATGGCCGCGATGTCGGCGGCCTCGGTGATGTAGAGCCCGGCCGAGGCGGCGCGTGCCCCCGATGGGGAAACGAAAACCACCACCGGCAGTGGTGCGGCGAGGATCTTTTTGATGATGTTGCGCATCGAGGTGTCGAGCCCACCCGGGGTGTCCATCTGGATGACCAGCGCGTTGGCGTGACCGGCGACGGCGCGGTCGACCGCCTTGGAGATGTAGCTATCGGTGATCGGGTTGATGACCCCGTCCAGGGTGGCAACCAGCACGTGAGGCTCGGCCGCACGGGCAGGAAGCGCTGGCACGAGAGCGGCCAGCATCACGGCCGCGAGAAAGAGCCGGGTGGCCCTCTTCACGACCTGATCATAGGCCCAGTTCGAGGACGCGTCGTTCGTAGAATGAGAACGTGGCCCAACGCATCGAGCAACGACCCCCCGCGGACGAGGAGCAGGAGATCCAGGCGCAGCTTGCGCGCTACCCGCGCCTGTCCCACGAGGAAGAGCGCCGGCTGCTGTCGACCCACGGGGCGGATCGCGACGTGGCCAACCGCGTTCTGATCGAGCACAACCTCCACCTCGTCCTGGAGGCCGCCCAGGCCCGCAAGGGTCGCGGCGTCGCCTTTGGCGACCTCTTCCAGGAAGGGACGGTGGGGCTGATCTCGGCGGTCGAGCACTATAAGCCGGCCGATGGGGCCTTCCACGCGCGCCTGCTTCACGTCATTGCCGCGACCATGGACGACGTGCTCGCCCAGACGGACGAGGCCCAGCGCAACGACGAGGCCTTCGTCATCGCCTGCCGCCTGCTGGAGTCGGCGCAACGATTGCTCTCCGAACGGCTGGACCGTCCCGCCACCCCCGCCGAGCTGGCCAAGTTGTTGCAGTGGGACGAAGCGCGGGTCAACGTCATCCTCGCCATGCTCGGCGAAGCGCGCACGACGCACGACCAGGAGCTGCTCGACTACCTCGACGATCTCGACGATCCGGAAGACCAAGAGGAATAGCGACGCAGGCGAGGCGTAACGTTTGGTCGTGACGGCCGAGCGGACACCGCTCTACGACGAACACGTTCGCCTCGGCGCCCAGATGACAAACTTCGGTGGCTGGGTCATGCCGCTCCAGTACAGCACCATCCGCGAGGAACATCGCGCGGTGCGCGAGGCTGTCGGGGTGTTCGACCTTTCGCACATGGGCGAGCTGCGTGTCATCGACGAGAGCCTGGCGCAGCGGGTGGTCACGCGAGACCTCACCCGGCTCAAGTCCGGCCGGATTCAGTACGCCATGCTTTGCAACGAGGCCGGTGGCATCATCGATGACGTCCTCGTCTACGCCGTTGCCGACGGTGGCTTCCTGATGGTGGTCAACGCCGGCAACCAGGACGCCGACTTCGACTGGATCCGGGCGCACTCCACCGTGAAATCCCCCTCCCCCTCTGGGGGAGGGCAGGGTGGGGGCGTCCTCAACGTCGGGCGCGATTGGGCGCTGATCGGCGTGCAGGGTCCACGAGCCCTGGGCCTTGTGCAACGACTGTCACCATCGGAGCTCAGCGGGGTGAAGTACTACGCCTTCGTCGAGGGCAAGGTCGCCGACGTCGCGTGCGTGATCTCGCGGACGGGTTATACGGGCGAGGACGGCTTCGAGCTGTTCTGCGGCAACGACGATGCCGTCAGACTCTGGCGGGCGCTGCTCGAGGAGGGACAGGCAGACGGAATCCGGCCGGCCGGTCTCGGAGCGCGGGACACCCTGCGGCTGGAGGCGGGCATGCGCCTGCATGGGAACGACATCGATGCCAGCACGAATCCGCTCGAGGCGGGCCTGGATTGGACCCTCAGCCTCGACAAGGACTTCATCGGGCGCGACGCCATCGTGAAGGCTCGCGACCGCGGGCTCAGCCGCGCCCTCGTCGGGTTCAAAATGCTGGACCGCAGTATTCCGCGCCACGGCTACGCGGTCATCCAGGGTGGTGAGCGAGTCGGCACCGTGACCTCGGGCAACGTCTCCTTCACGCTCGGCTACAACATCGGGATGGCCTACGTGCCGCCGGCGCTCTCGCAGCCGGGCACCCGTTTTGGCGTGGACGTTCGTGGCACCGCCGCACCGGCCGAGGTGGTTGCGTTGCCCTTCTACAAGCGGCCTCATCCGAAATGAAGGAAAGGGAGTAACGATGCCAGACCTCAGCGGGCTGCGATTTGCGGAATCCCACGAGTGGGTGAAGAAAGACGGCGACACAGCGACCGTGGGCATCAGTGAATATGCGCAGTCGCAACTCGGTGACGTCATCTACCTCGAGCTGCCCGCGGTCGGCCAGCAGCTCGACGCCGGAGCGCGGCTGGGCGTGATCGAATCGGTGAAGGCGGCCTCCGATCTCTACAGTCCGGTGAGCGGTGAGGTCTCCGAGGTCAACCAGGACCTCAAGGATCACCCCGAGTACGTCAATGAAGATCCCTATGGCAAAGGCTGGGTGATCAAGCTTCGCGGCGTGAAGGACAACCCCAAATTGCTCGACCAAAAGGGGTACGACGCGTTCGTGCAAGGCCAGTCGGGCTGAGCGTGTGACCTACCTTCCCAACGCCGACGCCGAACGCACCGAGATGCTGAAGGCGCTGGAGCTCGACAGCACCGATGGCCTGTTCAAGCATCTGCCGGCCGCGCTCCGGCTCGATCGGATCGAGCTTCCCGAACCGCTCTCCGAGGTGGAGCTGGTCCAGTACTTCCGCGAGCTGGGACGGCTCAACCTGCGGATCCCTCCGTCGCACAGCTTCCTCGGCGCCGGGGCCTCGCGCCGGTTCAGCCCGGCGATCGTCAACCAGGTGATCTCGCGCCCCGATTTCTACACGACCTATACGCCCTACCAGGCGGAGGCCAGCCAGGGCACTCTGCAGGCGACCTACGAGTTCCAGACCATGATCGCGCTCCTGACCGGCCTCGACGTCGCTAACGCCTCGCTTTACGATGGGGCAACCGCGCTGGCGGAGGCGACCGCGATGGCGGTCGCGCAGACCGCCCGGCAGAACGTGGTGGTGGTCGGCGCCCTGCACCCGGAATACGCGCAGGTGCTGCAGACCTACTCGGACGCGCAGCGGTACGACATCATCCGGGTCGCGCCCGGCGCGGATGGACGCGTCGACCGGGCAAAACTCGAGCAGGCGGTCAGCGCCTCGACGGCGGCCGTCATCCTGCAGCAACCCAACTTCTTCGGCGTCCTGGAGGAGCCGCAGGACATCAGCGACGTCGCCCATCGCGCCGGAGCGTTATTGATCGCGTGCGTCGATCCGATCTCCCTCGGACTCCTGGCCGCGCCGGGAGAATATGGCGCCGACCTGGCGGTCGGTGACGGCCAACCACTCGGGATTCCGTTGTCCTTCGGCGGTCCCTACGTCGGCTTCATCGCCTGCAAGGAAGCGCTGCTGCGCCGCATGCCGGGACGCCTCGTCGGTGCCACCGTCGATGCGCAGGGCCGCCGCGGCTACGTGCTCACGCTCCAGGCCCGCGAGCAGCACATCCGTCGCGAGCACGCGACCTCCAACATCACAACCAACCACGCGTTGATGGCCATCGCCGCGACCGTCTACCTCGCGCACATGGGTGGCGAAGGTCTGAAGCAGCTCGCCGAGCTGAGCGCACAACGCGCCCACCACCTCGCCGCGCAGCTGGTCGAACGCAAGGGCTACCGCCTGGCGTTCGAGGGCCCGTTTCTCTGGGAGTTCGTCGTGCGCACGCCCTACCCCGCTGAGCAAACCCAGGCGGTCATGCTGGAGCGCGGCGTTCTTCCGGGGCTGCCCCTCGGCCGGTTCTTCCCCGAGCTCTCGGATGCGCTGCTCGTCTCCACCACCGAGCTCAACCAGCCGCGCGCGATCGAGCGCTATCTCGAGGTCCTTGCATGAGCGAGCCGTTACTGTTCGAGCTCGGCAGTCAACAGCGGCCGAGCCCGCGGCTCCCGGCGGTGGGCGTCAGGACGCGACCACTTGACGAGATCGTGCCGGCGGCGATTCGCCGTCAGTCGGCACTTCCGATCGCGTCGCTCAGTGAGCCAGAGGTGGCGCGACATTATGGGCGACTCGGCCGGCTGAACTTCAACCTTCATCAGGGGATTTACCCGCTGGGCTCCTGCACCATGAAGTACAACCCTGCCGTCAACGAGGCGCTGGCTCGACTCGATGACTTCGCCGACCTCCACCCCTACCACCCGCCGGCCCGTGCGCAGGGGGCACTGCGGCTGATGTGGGAGCTGGAGCGGGCGCTACTGGCGCTGACCGCGATGGAGCGGATGAGTCTGCAGCCGGCGGCGGGCGCCCACGGCGAATGGACCGGGCTGCGCATGATCCAGGCGTATCACCGCAGTCGCGGCGAAACGCGCGACGAGGTGCTGGTGCCGGACAGCGCCCACGGGACCAACCCCGCGAGCGCCACCCTGTCGCACTTGAAGACGGTGACCGTCAGGTCCGGGCCCGACGGCCTGGTCGACCTGGAGGATTTCAAGAGCAAGATCTCGACGCGCGCGGCGGCCGTCATGCTGACCAATCCGAACACGGCCGGTCTCTTCGAGAAGGACATCGTCGAGATCGCACGACTCGCCCATGAGCAGGGGGTGCAGATGTACTACGACGGGGCGAATCTGAACGCCATGGTCGGCGTCGCCCGACCCGGTGACATGGGGTTCGATGTCGTCCACCTCAATCTGCACAAGACCTTCTCCACCCCACATGGTGGCGGCGGTCCTGGTGCGGGCCCGGTCGGCGTGAAATCCCACCTGGTTCCATTCCTGCCGGTCCCCACGGTCGAGCGGTCAGACGAGGGGTTTGACTTCGACTACGAACGACCGCAATCGATTGGGAAAGTCCGCTCCTTCTACGGCAACTTCGGCATGCTGCTGCGCGCCTACGCCTACATCCGCACCTACGGCAACAGCATCGATGACGTGGCGCGCAACGCCGTGCTCAACGCCAGCTACCTGCGTCATCACCTGCGCCCGTTGTTCGACGACGCCTTCAGCGGGCCGTCGATGCACGAGTTCGTGCTGACTGCAAGAAAGGCGAAAGCCCAGGGGGTTTCGGCGAAAGACATCGCCAAGCGGCTCATCGACCTCGGAGTTCATCCGCCCACCATCTACTTTCCACTGATCGTGCCGGAGGCGCTCATGATCGAGCCGACCGAGACCGAATCCAAAGCCTCGCTCGACGGCTTCGTTGCCGCCATGCAGCAGATCGTCGCGGAGATCGCGAAGGATCCGGAGGTCGTCAAGACCGCCCCGCACGACGGTCCGGTCGGACGGCTCGACGAGGTCCGGGCCGCCCGTCAGCTGGATCTGCGCTGGCGCGCGCCGGCCTCCAAAGAGGCGCCGGTTCCGGCGTCCTGACCGCGTCGCTCGGCCTGCACCGGCGGTGAAGAACGACGCCAAAAATAGGTCAATTTTGGCAGCCTGATTGGGTATAATTTGAATACGCGATTTGCTGAATCCTAAGGAAAAAACGACGGCTGCCTACGACGCCAAGGCCATCCAGGTTCTGGAGGGTTTGGAGCCGGTCAGACGCCGTCCCGGAATGTATATCGGGTCCACCGATAACCGTGGGCTCCACCACCTCATCTACGAGATCGTCGACAACTCCGTCGATGAAGCGCTGGCCGGCTTCTGCACGCGGATCGAGGTCACCCTCCACCAGGACGGCTCGGCGTCGGTCGCCGACAACGGCCGCGGCATCCCGGTCGACATCATGAAAGACCAGGGCAAGCCGGCCCTCGAGGTCGTCATGACCAAGCTGCACGCGGGTGGCAAGTTCGGTGGCGGCGGCTACAAGGTGTCGGGCGGGCTGCACGGGGTCGGCCTGTCGGTCGTCAACGCGCTGTCGGAACGGCTGCAAGTCACCGTGATGCGGCACGGCAAGCAGCATTACCAGGAGTATCGGCGGGGCGCACCGGTGGCACCATTGAAGGTCGTCGGCAAGGCCGACACCACCGGGACCTACATTCGCTTCTGGCCTGATCCCGAGGTCTTCGAAGAGCTCGGCTTCCACTGGGACATCGTGTCGCACCGGCTGCGCGAGCTGGCTTTCCTCAACAAGGGACTGACCATCTTGCTCCGCGACGAACGCATTGACCTCGATTACACCTTCTACTTCGAGGGTGGCATCAGCGCCTTCGTCAAGTACCTCAACCGGGACAAGGGCTGGGTCAACCTACGACCGCTGCACGTCGAGCGCGAGATCGACGGCAACACGGTCGAGGTCGCGCTCCAGTACAACCAGGGCTTCACTGAGAACGTCCTGGCGTTCGCCAACGACATCAACACCGTCGAGGGTGGGAGTCACGTCACGGGCTTCCGTTCGGCGCTGACCAGCGTGCTCAACAAGTACGCCCGCAAAATCAACCTGATGCGCGAACAGGACCCGAGCCTCACTGGTGAGGACGTTCGCGAGGGGCTGACGGCCGTCATCAGCGTCAAGATTCGTGAGCCCCAGTTCGAAGGACAGACCAAGACCAAGTTGGGCAACTCCGAGGTGCGCGGCCAGGTCGAGACCGTCTTTTCTGATTCGTTCACGCAGTACCTCGAGGAAAATCCGCCCGACGCCAGACGAATCATCGAGAAGTGCCTGGTCGCCGCCCGCGCGCGCGATGCGGCGAAACGTGCCCGCGAGCTGGTGCAGCGCAAATCGCTGCTCGAGTCATCGACCCTGCCCGGCAAGCTCGCCGATTGCTCTGAGCGCGACCCTGCCCTCTGTGAGATCTACCTGGTCGAGGGCGACTCCGCGGGTGGCTCAGCCAAGGGCGCGCGCGACCGTCGCTTCCAGGCGATTCTGCCGCTGCGGGGAAAAATCCTCAACGTCGAGAAGGCCCGCGAGGACAAGATCCTCACCTCAGAGCAGATCCGAAACCTCATTACCGCACTGGGAACCGGCATCGGCGAGAAGTTTGACATCAACAAATTGCGCTACCACCACGTGATCATCATGAGCGTCGAGGGCAACGAACCGACGCTCGTGCAACATCCCGATGATCGAATCGAGCTGGTCAAAATCGGCCAGTTCATTGACGACTGTGTAGAGGGTCGCAGGGACTACCACGGATACAAGGTCATCTCCTTCGACGAGCATGCCGGTGAGACACGGTTCCGCCCGCTCAAGCAGGTGATCAGGCATCGCAACGAGGAACCCCTTTATCGGATTACAACGAAGTATGGGCGCTCGATAGCCGTGACTGGCTCTCACAGTGTGTATGTGCTCGAGGATGGGGCGATCAAGCTTCGGCGAGGGAGCGAAGTGAGCGTGGGCGATCAACTCGTCGCCTCGCGTTCATTGCCGTTGCGTAACGGGAGACCCCGGCCGATCGATCTTCTTGAGACGTTCGTCCGAACAGGGCTAACGGCTGACCTCTACATCAAGGGAGAAAGCGCCCGAGCGCTTGCGGCCAGCCGCATGCTCGCCAGGCTGGCTGTTCCGGAGCTTTGGACGGAGCCTCGCGTTGTACTCGCGTCTAAGGATTGGCGCAGGTTAGCAACGCACCGAGCAGAAGGACACCAGACCTTGCAAGCGGTTGCGAATGCAATTGGCGTCAAGCAGGCTGCAACCATCTGCGAGTGGGAAACTGGTCGATCAAGGCCGATTCAGCCTCGCTTCGAGTCGTATTTAAAGGCGATCAACTGGGATGAGCCGATCGGTCATCAGTTGATTCCATCAAAAATTGAAATGGAGTTCGACCGCGATACAGCCTCCGAGAACGCCAAGTGGCGAGTCATCAGTGACTATCAGCCGATGGACGGTTTGACCGCGGAGGACTTGCTCGGCATCGGTCATGACATCCAAATTGTCCCCCGCGCCCATGAGAACAAGGTCTTTGATCGCTACCTCGGCATTACGCCTGAATTGATGTGGTTCCTCGGCTGGTACGTCGCCGAGGGGAGCCTCAGTAAACACCAGGTCAGCTTGAGCCTTGGGCGTAAGGACGAGCCATTCCTCGAGGAACTCAATCAGGTCATCTGGGATGTCTTCGGCGAGAAGCCGCGAGCCTACTACGATCCCGACAGTCTTGGCATCAAGCTCTACTTCCACAGTGTGATGGGCGCGCGTCTCCTTCGCGCTTGGGGACTGGGTGGCAAGGCTCATGAGAAACGACTGCCCGACATTGTCCTCAACCTTCCAGAGGATCTCCAGTTCGCCTTCCTCGAGGGGTACTTCCTTGGGGACGGCACCATCGCCAAAACAAACTGGTCCGTCACGACGAACTCCGCGATGTTGAAAGACGGACTCCTCTACCTGTTTGGACAACTTGGAATCTTTGCGAGCCTGAGCCACGGACGTGCCTCGAGCGATCCATCGCTTCCGATTCAGACCAAGCAGCCGTACTTCTCACTTTCGGTCGGCCGCAAGGACCAGTTGCGGCGAACGCTTCCGATATGGCGGCGGCATCCTCTTGCGAACCCGCTGTTTGCGCACATGAACCGGGCCGGGGAGAAGGCGGCAGCCTGGACCAAAGCTGGTCGCGACCTTGTCGGCCTCGAAGTCAGAAAAGTCGAGAAGATCGATCCGACCGGCGAGTACGTCTACGACTTCTCGGTAGAGGGGGACGAAAACTTCATCTGCGGCGTCGGAGGGCTGGCGGCCCACAATACCGATGCTGACGTTGATGGTTCTCACATACGCACACTTCTTCTCACCTTCTTTTTCCGCTACATGCCGCAGGTGATCGTGGGCAAGTATCTGTACATCGCGCAGCCACCCCTGTACAAGATCACGCGCGGCAAACAGATTTCATACGCCTACACCGAGGAGCAGAAGAACCGCAAGCTGTCGCAGATGGACGGAAAGCCGGAGGTCGCACGCTACAAGGGTCTCGGTGAGATGAATCCCGAGCAGCTCTGGGAGACCACCATGAATCCGCAGAACCGCATGCTGCTGCGAGTCGAGATCGAGGACGCGGTCGAAGCCGACAAGATTTTCGACGTCCTGATGGGCACCGAAGTGGATCCACGCAAACGTTTCATCCAGACGCACGCCAAGACCGTGCGCAACCTGGATATCTAGTCGCCGCCTTACCCGGGCGAGGTCTCATGAAAATCGCGCTTGATGCCATGGGCGGCGATTTCGCTCCCGAACAGGTGGTCGCGGGCGGTGTCCAGGCGCATCGCGAGCTGGGCGTCGAGGTCATCTTCGTGGGCATCAAGGAGAAGGTGGACGCCGCGCTCGCCGCGTCGGGAGCCGGGAAGTGGGCGGAGATCGAGGATGCGCCCGAAGTCATCGCCATGGACGAGCATCCAGCGCAAGCGGTTCGTACCAAGAAGGCGTCGTCCATCGTGCGCGGGATCCAGATGGTCGAGGATGGTCGGGCCAATGGCTTCGTCAGCGCCGGAAACAGCGGGGCGGTGATGGCGGCGGCCCTCTTCGGACTGCATCGCATCGCCGGCATCGATCGGCCCGCGATCGGTTCCATCATCCCGACGGCGGCCGGCAAAAACTGCTTCCTCCTCGACGTCGGCGCCAACCCGGATGCCAGGCCCGAGCACCTCGTTCAATACGCCCTGATGGGGAGCATTTATGCCGAGAAATTGATGGGCCTGCAGACGCCAACCGTGGCGCTGCTCAGCAATGGCGAGGAGGCCGGCAAAGGCAACCAGCTGGTTCAGGCCGCGGAGCCATTGCTTCGCGCGCTGCCAAGCATCAATTTCGTCGGCAACATCGAGGGCAAGGACATCTTTCGGGGCAGGGCCGACGTCGTGGTCACCGACGGCTTCAGCGGCAATATCCTGATCAAGACGGCGGAAGGCGCGGCCGAGTTTGTCTTCCAGAGCATGCGCGACGCGGTCCAGGGCGACCCGCTGGCGACGCTCGGCGGGCTTTTGATCCGTCCCAAGCTCCGGGCCGTTCGCCGCCGGGCCGATTGGCGCGAGTTCGGCGGGGCGGTGCTGCTCGGGGTCAACGGGGTGGCCGTGATCGCCCACGGCCGCTCGGATGCCCGGGCGACCAGGAATGCCGTCCGGGTGGCGCGCGACGCCGTCGAACAAGGGGTGGTCGCGACGATTGCGGCCGCCGTCCCATCGTCCCCGGCTACCCCGCAACAATCGGCGCATAAATCTGCGCCTCTCGTAACATGACGACATGGAAGGCAATGGGTTCCGGCGCGAGCACCGCGTGGTGGTCACCGGGATGGGGGTCCTGGCTCCGAATGGCAACAACCTCGGCGAATTCTGGGACAGTTTGATCGAGGGACGCTCCGGACTGGGGATCGCCACCACCTTCGACGTCTCGGATCTCCCCGTGAAGACAGTGGCGGAGCTAAAGAATTTCGATCCCCGCAACTACATGGATTTCAAGGAATCCAAGCGCATGGCGCGCTTCAGCCAGGTCGGGGTGGCCGCCGCCAAGATGGCAATCGACCAGTCGGGTCTCGAGCTGGCGAAAGAGGACCGGACCCGGATCGGGTGCGAGCTGGGCACCGGGATTGGCGGCTTCAAGGAAATCTCGGAAGAGATCGAGGCCTTCGCGCTCCGCGGCGAGCGCGGACCGGACCGCATCTCCCCCTTCTTCGTGCCGCGCGTGATCCCCAACATGGCGTCCTGCCAGATTGCGATCCAGTTTGGCCTCGAGGGTCCCAATAACACCGACACCACCGCCTGCGCGGCGTCGACCCAGGCTCTGGGCAACGCCTACCGCGTCCTGCAACGCGGCGATGCCGACGTCATGCTCGCTGGCGGCGCCGAAGCCAACCTCTGCCGCTTCGGGCTCGCTTCCTTCGCCGCCATGAAAGTTCTCTCGACCCAGTCGGAGGATCCGATCAAGGCCAGCCGTCCCTTCGATGCGCAACGTGACGGTTTCGTCCCCGGCGAAGGGGCCGGCATGCTGGTGCTGGAGACCCTCGAGCACGCCCAGGGCCGCGGCGCGGAAATCTACGGCGAGATCATCGGCTTTGCCGTGACCGACGATGCCTTCCACATCGTGATGCCGGAAGAAGATGGGGATGGTCCCGCCCGCGCCATGGCGAAGGCTCTCGAGGACGCCCACATCGGTCCCCCGGACATCGACTACATCAACGCTCACGGCACCTCGACCCAGCTGAACGACAAGTCGGAGACGGCGGCGATCAAGCGGGTGATGGGAGACCGGGCCCGACAGATCCCGATCTCGAGCACGAAGTCGATGATCGGTCACCTGCTGGGCGCGGCCGGGGCGGTAGAGGCGATCGCATGCATCCTCAGCATCAACCACGGGATGGTGCATCCGACCATCAACCTGGAGCACCCTGATCCAGATTGCGACCTCGACTATGTGCCGAATGAGCCCCGCCACCACGAGATCCGGGTCGCCATGTCGAATTCATTCGGCTTCGGCGGCCAGAACGCATGCATCGTGCTCAAACGCTTTGACAACAACTAGAACCAATTCCTTCCGCGTAGAGGTCTAAATGGAACCACTCAACATCGGTACCGTCTTGCCGCTGCAGCTCGAGAACGAGATGCGCTCGAGCTACATGGACTACGCCATGAGCGTCATCGTCAGCCGGGCGCTGCCCGACGTTCGCGATGGCCTCAAGCCGGTCCATCGCCGCATCCTCTACGCGATGCAGGACCAGGGGATGACCCCCGGCGCCCGCTATCAGAAGTGCGCGGCGATCATCGGCGAGGTGCTCAAGCATTACCACCCGCACGGCGACATGTCCGTGTACGACAGCCTGGTGCGACTGGCGCAGGATTTCTCGCTTCGATACCCGCTGGTCGACGGCCAGGGCAACTTCGGTTCGATCGACGGTGACTCGGCCGCCGCCTATCGGTACACAGAAGCGCGTCTGGCTCCGATCGCCGCCGAGTTGCTCGTCGACCTCGAGAAGAACACTGTCGACTTCGGCGACAACTACGCGGCTACCAAGCAGGAGCCGCTGGTGCTGCCCGCCCGCCTGCCCAACCTGATGGTCAACGGCTCATCGGGGATCGCAGTCGGCATGACGACCAACATTCCGCCCCACAACCTGGGCGAAGTGTGCGACGCCGAGATCTACCTGATCGAGCATCCGGATGCCACCACCGAAGACCTGATGAAGATCGTCCGAGGGCCGGACTTTCCTACCGGCGGCATCATCATCGGGCGCGAGGGGATCGCGGCCGCCTATGGAACCGGTCATGGCCGCCTGATCGTTCGGGCGCGCCACACCTTCGAGGAGGCCAAGAATGGCCGGGAGCGGATCATCATCACCGAGATCCCCTACATGGTCAACAAGGCGACGCTGGTCACCCGGATCGCCGACCTCGTCGGGGAGCGGAAGCTGGAGGGGATCGCCGACCTCAACGACGAATCGGACCGGCAGGGTATGCGGATCGTGATCGAGCTGAAGAAAGATGCGCGGGCCCTGACCGTGCTCAACAACCTCTACAAGCACACCGCCCTGCAGACGACCTTCGGCGTGATCTCGCTGGCGCTCGTCGACGGCCGTCCGGTCGTCCTCAACCTCAAGGCGCTCCTCCAGCATCACATCGATCATCGCCGCGACGTCCTGACCCGCCGCACCCGCTACGAGCTCGAGCGGGCGCGCGAACGGGCTCACCTCCTCGAAGGCCTCAAGATCGCCCTCGATAACCTCGACGCCGTCATCAAGACGATCCGTGAGTCGCAGGACGAGAAGACCGCCCAGGATCGCCTGCAAGAGCGCTTCAAGCTCTCCGAACGGCAATCAAAAGCCATCGTCGACATGCGGTTGGGCCGCCTCACCCGCCTCGAGCGCAACAAGGTCATGGAGGAGTACGAGGAGGTCATCAAGCGCATCGCGTACCTCGAAGATCTCCTCCAGCACGAACCCAAGATCATGTTGTTGATCAAGGACGACCTGACGGAGCTCAAGAAGAAGTTCGGCGATCCCCGCCGGACCACGCTCGACTTCCAGGGCTCGGTCGAGCTCAACGAAGAGGACCTCGTCCCCAAAGAGGACGTGGTCGTCACGCTGACGCATCGCGGCTACGTCAAGCGCGTGCCAGCGACGACCTACCGGCCGCAACGTCGCGGCGGCAAGGGCATCCTCGGCGCGGCCCGTGTCGAGTCTGACTTCGTCGAGCACCTGGCGATCGCGTCCACGCATTCGGACATGCTGTTCTTCACCAACCACGGCTCGGTCTTCCGCTTGCGGGTCCATGAGATCCCCGATGTCAACCGGCAGGCCAAGGGATTGCCTGCGGCAAACCTGATCGACATCGACCCCAAGGACAAGATCACGGCCGTGATCGGTATCACGGACTGGGCCGAAGACCGCTACCTCGTGATGGTGACCAAGCAAGGCACCATCAAGAAGACACCGGCGCGCCTCTACAGCCAGGTGCGGCGCAACGGCCTGATCGCCATCAACCTGACCGAGGGCGATGAGCTGAACTGGGTCAAGCTGAGCTCAGGCTCGGACGAGCTCATCATTGCCACCACCGATGGCAAGGCGGTTCGCTTCAGCGAGAAGCAAGTGCGCCCCATGGGTCGGGACACCACCGGGGTGCGCGGGATCACGCTGCGCAAGGATGCGCTGGTGGCCGGCTTCGACATCGTCCGCAAGGATGCCCACCTGCTGGTGGTCTCCGAGCGTGGCTACGGCAAGCTGACGCCGCTGGAAGAATACCCGTCGCATTCGCGCGGTGGCCAGGGCGTCTACACGATGGCAGTCACCGAGCGGACCGGCAAGCTGGTGGGGATGCGAGTGGTCGTCAATCCTGAAGAGGAGCAGCTGATCGTCATCTCCGAGGGCGGCCAGGTGATCCGCACGCCGGTCGAGAACATCCGGGTCGCGGGGCGACAGACGCAGGGCGTGATCATCATGCGGCTCGATGAAGGCGATACCGTCGCCACCATTGCGGGCGTCGGAGGAACGGAGGAGGCCGAAGAGTAACACTCGTAGCCGTCGGCATCGTCTGCGCCGGTGTCGGCCTGGTCCTCCTTGTTTTTGCGACCGTGTCCATCTGGCGCGCCTACCGCAAGGCGTCACGCCGGGCGGCAGAGCTCTCGACCTATGCCTATGCGCAGGCGATCGAGCTGGAACAGGCCGCCGCCCGACTCAACGAGCACGGTTTTGCCCTGGAGCACACCGCGTCCGAACTCTTCCCCAAAGTCCAGCGGATCCTCGCCTTCTTGGAGCAGCCGCTGGTGGCGGCCGCCATTCCCTGGGTGGTCCGGCGAGCGCTGGCTCGACCCTACCGCCGCCGCTAACTACTCGGCGACGACCCGATCCTTCCCGGTGCGCTTCGCCGTCAGCAGGTTCTCGTCGGCACGCTTGAAGAAGGAAAAGGCGTTGTCCTCCTCGGGACGGTAGGCAGTCACGCCTGCGCTGACGGTCAGGCTCTGCGGCGGAACGCCGTGCGTCTCGTCGCCGAACGGACTGTTGCGGATCTCCGTCAGCACGCGCTCGGCGACGCCGCGAGCCGTGTCGAGCTCCCCCTCGGGGACGATGATGCAGAACTCGTCGCCTCCGTAGCGGACGACCACGTTCGCCTTTCGGCTGTGGCGCTGGATGAGGTCGGCAAGGTGCCGAAGCACGCGGTCACCAACCGGGTGCCCGTAGCTGTCGTTGATCGCTTTGAAGTTGTCCAGGTCGAGCACGATCAGCGAGAGCGGCGCCCTGCTGCGGGACGCCCGGCTCAGTTCGCGCTGCAGGCTTTCCTGGAAGAAACGGTAGTTGTAGAGCCCGGTCAGGCTGTCGGTGAGCGCCTGTTCCTCGCTCGCCACCAGCCGCTCCAACATGACGAGGCTGTTGACGGCCTGGGCCGCGAGCATCGATAGCAGGTGGAGGTCCGATTCCGGATCGCGGCTGGCGTCGGGCGCGTAGACCCCCAGGGTTCCACGAATGCGGTCCTGCTGGAGGAGCGGGGTGATCGTGACCGAGCCTTTGACGTCGTGCCGCCCGAGCAGATACTGGGTCCAAGGGCTCTGCGCGGCATCGGGGACCGAAAGCGGCCGCTTCGATTGCAGCACGAAGTCGCTCATTTCGACGAGCAGCTTGCGCAGGTCGCCGGTGCCGTTCGGTTCCGGGCCCGAGTAGGCTTCCTCGCGCTGCCCCTCGTCGCCGGCGAGCAGGAGGAGCGCGCTCTGGCCGCGAAGCAAGCGGATGCCAAGGTTGAGGATCATGTCGCTCAGCACCTCGTAGCTGAGGTTGGTCATGATGCTGTCGAAGGCACGTAGCACCGTCAGCTCGTCCTGGTGCTTGTAGTTTTGAGCGACCACATGCTGCACCAGGGTGTGGACGAGGTTGGCGGCCTCCATGATGTTGGTCTGCGAGACGACCGGCACCGACTGCACCGCGCGCATCAGGTTGTCCGGATGCACCGGCAACGCCCGCGCCAGCTCGTAGACCGTGGCGAAATCGGGCTTGGCCACCGCGAACGGCTCGCTGACCAGCCGGCCGAGCAGATGGTGACCGTCGCAGATGGGGATGATGAGGTGACCGATCCCGGCGCCGTCGTAACGCAGTTGCGGCTCTTCTCCCAGTGGCGTCGCGGACGACGTCGGCACCATCTCGCAGCGGCCGAAGTTCTGCATGATCAGGCAGAAGTCGTTCTGCGGCAGCCCGGGCGGGATCTGGTACCCGTCGGCTGAGTCGGCAGCCAACGAGATGCCCGTGCGTGCCGAGAAGTTCTGCATTGCGGCTCTCGTCACATCGTGGTTGATGATGTAGGAGAGCCGAACGGTGGCTGTTTCAGCAGTCAATAGGAATCCCAAGTCCTGAGGCGAGCCGCGATTCCGTCATTATAACTATGGCTCCCGTAACATCTTTGTACACGGAAGGCGTCGTTTGCGCCATCCGCCGAACTGCCCTTGACAAGTTTTATTTCCCCGCTTTGATTAGCTGGAGTCGATCAAAACAACAACATGCACGATGTCCTGGTTCACTACCTCGAGGTCAATTTCCCGGAAATTGCCGACCAGCTGGCACATGCCCGCGGGCGGGAACCGAGCAGTGAAGAGCGCGCAGTTGCGGCGGAGCGGCTCCGTGAGCTGATCCGGCGGCTCCGCCGGGAAGCAGTCGAGCCGGCCGGGCAGGAGCACGACCCCCGCGCCAGCGCGAGCGAACTGATCGCCGGCGTCAACGGCGAGCTCAGCCCCGACGAGCGCACGGTCCTCGATCATTTCTTCGAGCTGTTCGCCCGCTCGATGGAGCGCACCCAGGCCGCGGCGCCTCCGCCAGCCACCGATATCGAGTCGCTGCCCGCGGCCGTCGCGGAGCCCGAGCCGCTTGTGGCAGAACCGCCATCGGCCGAAGCGCCGCCCGCGGTTACTGAACCACCGGCGGCACCGCCTGAACCGTACGAACCAACGGAGCCTGAACCGTACGAACCACCGCCGAGCGAACCGTACGAACCAACACCGCCTGAACCTTACGAACCATCGCCACCTGAAGTCCCCGTGACTGACGAGGTCAGCGCTGAGGCGCCGGCAGAACCCGCTCCGCAAGCAGCACCGCCACTCGAATCAGTCCCGGAAGCTGCCCCGGCGGCGGCGGCCGCGGCGGAGCCGCCTGCAGCGGAGGCTCCCCCGTCGCGCCTCGTTCCCGAACAGATGGCGGGTCCGCTGCAGACCATCCTGCTGGCTGCGGCTCAGCAAGCGCTCGATCTTCTCCAGGTGGACGCCACCCAGGTCTTCACCATCGGCGAACAGCGCCGGTTCGTCCTGCGGGCTGGGGTGCCGACCGAGTCGCTCGCCGTCCCGGAAGGCACGGCGTCGATTAGTAGCCCCCTTCTGCGTCGGGCCCTCGAAAACAATGAAGTCCTCACCGTCGAGGACCTGGCCGCTGAGGAGCTTTCCCCCGACGAGGCCGTCTGGGTCGACGCCGGCTATCGCGGCATGGCCGCCATCGCTCTCTCGCCACCCCTGGAGCGACCGGTGGGCGTTCTGGTCCTCCTGCGCCGCACCCCCTGGCGCCTCGACCGCCGCGACGCCGTTCGGCTCGAGGACCTGGCGGTGGAGGCCGTCGCAGCGCTCCGATCGCACAGCCTCGCCATCAAGGTCGCCGAGGTGGCGGTCCTCCAGGAGCGTCTCAACCTCGCCCGCGAAATCCACGACGGGCTCGCCTCCGACCTGGCAGCGGTCGTTGCGCTCTTCAAGTATTACGAGCAGCGGCGCCAGCGTGATCCGGACGACGCGAGCCAGCTGCTGCCGCAGTTGCGCTCGATGACGGAGGAGATCCTGGCCGGCGCCCGCAACATCCTGCAGTCACTCCGGCCCAAGACGATCCGATCCCAAGGCCTGCTGGCCTCGGTCTTGAAGCTCGTCGACCAGTTCGGCCGGATGAACCTGGTGGAAACCAACGTCAGCATCCGCGGCGAGGAGAACGCCGTCGCGCCCGAGCAGAAGGAGGTCATCTTCCAGGTTCTCCGTGAGAGTCTGTCGAATGTCCGCAAACACGCCCAGGCTCGCAACCTCTGGGTTGTCCTCGATCTTTCCTCGACGCCCTGGGTGATGACGGTTCGAGATGATGGCCGCGGCTTCGACGTCCGCCGGGTCGCTGAAGACCCAAGGAAAGGTGGTTCCTATGGTCTGGTTGGCATGCGTGAACGGGCGGAGTTGATCGGCGGCACCCTCGAAATGGTCAGCCAGACGTTTGAGGGGACCCTGGTCACCTTGGTCGGCCCACCCGAGCGATCCGAATGAACCGGGTCCGAGTGCTGATCGCCGACGACCGGCCGATCTTCCGCGCCGGCGTGCAGGGCATGCTCCGCGATTTCGCCGAGATTGACATCGTCGGCGAAGCCATGACGGGCCGCCAGGCCGTAGAGGGCTCCCGCCGGTTGAAGCCGGACGTCATTCTGATGGACCTCAACATGCCCGAGATGGGCGGGATTGCCGCCACCCGAACGATTAAGGCGGAGGATCCCGAGCGAGTCATCCTCGCCCTCACCGTGTCCGAGGCCGAGGAGGATATCGTCGAGATGGTCGCCGCCGGCGCTTCCGGCTACGTCTTAAAGGATGTGGACCCGGCGAGCCTGGCTCGCAGCATCCAGGACGCCCATGCCGGCCGCTTCCAGCTGGATGACGTCCTGACCCGGCGGGTCATCATGCGGCTGGGCGCCGCTTTTAAGAGAACCCGCCGGCCGCCGGCGCAACCGCTGACCGAACGCGAGACCGAGATCCTCAAAATGGTCGTCGAGGGCAAAGGCAATAAGGCGATCGCCAACCGGCTCGGCCTTGGCGAAGGCACCGTCAAATCGCACCTGCGGAACATCTACCGCAAGCTCCAGGTCCAGACGCGGACCGAGGCTGCGGCGCACGCCGTGCAACTCGACCTCTAGCCGAACGTCTGTTCGCTAGCGACAGGGCAATGAGCTACCCTTGCGGCTGATTTACGTACGCCCAGGAGGGGGGTAGCGTAAGCAGTACCAAGGGAGTCCTCTGCGCGGCTTTCGCGGAATACATACGTGGGGGTGGTCGCGATGAAGAAGCTACTGGTCGTAGTCGTTGGCCTGCTCGGGGCTATCTTGGCCGGCGGCGCCAACATCACGCCGTAGACTCTGACACGGAGTCCAAAAAAAACCCGGGCAATGCCCGGGTTTTTTGTTGCCGTCAGGTACGGTTCGAATTCCAGTTATCTCATTAAGATACTGAGGACCTGATGGCGCGGCCGAGACTTTTTAACGTCTATGCGCTGACCGTAGCCCTGGTCGGGCTAGGGCTTGCCATTGTCACCACGGTGCTCGAGGCGCCGCACGACGTCCACTCCTGGCAGGACGACGTCGTAACCCGTGGCCTGATCCTGCTCATCCTTACCTTCCTGTCGTCCTTCGCTCCCATGAAGACTCGCTACGGTGCCTCGCTTACGGTCGGGCTCGCTCCTCTTTTTGGTGCCCTCCTCACCCTTCCCCCCTGGGCGGTGATGTGGGTTGCCGCGGTCGGCACCATGGACGAACGGATTCCTGGAAAGACCATCCCCTGGACCCGATTCCTTTTCTCCCGGGGGATGTTCGCTCTGGTCTACGGCGTACCGAGCCTGGGCCTTGCGGCCCTCGGCTTTCCCTCCGCGCCTACCAACCCGGAGCCTACCTGGTATCTCATCCAGCCCTTCGTCATCATCCTCATCGTTGCCCTCAACGATGGCTTGGTCGCGGCCTTTTTCTCCCTACTCCAGGGCTCGAGCTTCTGGCACCTCGCAAAGAACACGGTGGCCGGCAGCTGGCTAACCTACATCGCGCTTCCGGTCGTCGGCTATCTCATTTATCAATTCCTACTCTTTTCAATGCCCCAGCGCCTGGGTGTGTTCCTCCTCTACGGCCCGCTGCTCGTTTATCGAGCCAGCCTGCAAAAGCAGAACCGCCTCGACCAATGGCTCCGCGACTCCTTCATCATGCAGAGCCGCGTTGTTGACAAGCGGGACGGCCAGACCTTCGGCCATTCGCAGAGGGTCGGTGAGATGTGTGAAACCGTGGCTCGGATGATGCACCTGAGCGAAGATGCGTGCAACACGATTCGCGTCGGCGGGATCCTGCACGATCTGGGAAAAATTGCGATCCCTGACTCGATTCTCCTGAAGCCCGGCAAACTCACCCCGGAGGAGTACGAGATCATCAAGACCCACCCCACGGAGGGAGCGGCGATTCTTGCTGAACACCCGGAACAGAAAGATGTGGCGCTGATCGTCATGCATCACCACGAGCGCTGGGATGGAGCCGGCTATCCGGACGGTCTAAAGGCGGAGGAAATTCCACTTGGCTCGCGGATCGTCAACGCCTGTGATGCCTTTGACACCATCACTCAGGCGCGCGTCTTTCGCCCCACGGTCAAGACGCCCGCCGAGGCAATTCGCGAGCTGCGCCAACTGGCCGGAACCTGGTACGACCCAGCGGTGATCACCGCCATGGAAGAAATCGTCCGTACGAAATGGGGCGTGGACATCCCTACTGGTCCAACCGCGGAGCCGGGGCCAACCTACCGGGACGTCCTGGCGATCACAGCTTTCCGGCGGTTTTGGATCGGACAGGCGGTCTCCTATTTCGGCGACATGATGAACACGACCGGACTCGCGATCATGCTCCTGGTCATCAGCCACTCCGCCTCCGTGGTGGCGCTTGGCCTGATCGCCAAGGCCGTGCCGACGATACTCTTCGGACTCGTTGCGGGGCCGATTGTCGACCGCTTCAACCGGCAACGGGTCATGATCTTTGCGGACGTCGTTCGTGCGATCCTCACCGTGACCATTCCCTTCCTGGCCGTCGTTTGGCTTCCCGGTGTCTTTATCGTCGTTTTCCTCGTTGCAACCGCCAGCACATTCTTCAATCCGGCGAAACAGGCGATCATTCCGAACCTCGTTCCGCCTCACTTGCTGGTGAAGGCGAATAGCCTCGTGACGTCATCCGAACGGACGATGGAACTTCTGGGCTTCTCGGTCGCCGGGCTGATCGCGGCTGCGCTCACGTGGACGCCACTGTTCCTGATCGATGCCGGCACCTACATCTTCTCAGCCATCACACTGCTGGGCGTCTCCGATGCACTCCGTCGCGTGGCTGATCGGCAGGTTCGGATCGTCGATGACATCGTGGCTGGACTGCGCTTCATTTCACGCAGCCCGACCCTGCGATCCACGATGACCCTGACGACGATGGCTGCCGTCTTTATGGGTATGACGTTTCCGACCCTGGTCGTGCTGGCGTACGAAACCCTCAAAGCCGGCGCGTCAGGATACGGTTTTCTCGAAGCCGTCATTGGCGCTGGCGCGATCATTGGGGCGCTTGCCGCGCCGCAGCTGATGAACCGCTACCGGGCCGGAGTGTTGATTCTGCTTGGGGTTGCCGGATTCGGCTTGTCGTACGCCCTGACCGGACTGCTGCAGAACTATGGGGCAGCCCTGATCTTCCTGTTCACCTGTGGCGCCGCCAGTACGGTCTACCTTGTGCCCTTGATTTCGGTGACCCAGCGGGAGGCTCCCGACTACATTCGGGGCCGGGTAATGTCGAGCCGCTTTATTCTGGCCCAGGGAGGCCTCCTTGGTGGTATGGCACTTGCCGGTCCTCTCAACGACAGGCTCGGTGCGCCTCTGGTCTTCGTCGCGGCAGGTATTCTTCTACTCGGCGCCGCGCTGGTCGGCTTTGGGTTCCGGAACCTTCGCGATGCCAGCCTGCGGGAAGCAGCACCGATACCAGTGGCCAAACTCACCGCGTCCATCTGATCCGTGTTCCTCTTTTTCGCGGTCATTGCCGGAGCGCTCGTCATTGCCGTCCTCATCGGTGGAGACGTGCGGCGACTGGCCCAAATTCGGGTCCACCATGTCGAGCTGTTATTCGCGGCTTTTCTCTGCAAGGTCGCCATCGCCGTGGTTGGGACCTGGCACTCCAGCGCGGCCGTCACCGTCGGACGTCCACTTAACGTGATCGGTGCCATCCTGCTGTTGGCGGTGGTTTGGTTCAACCGCCGACTTCCGGGCGCCCTCATCTTTGGGGCCGGGCTCGCGTCCAACCTGATCGTCATCCTCAGCTTTGGCGGCCGCATGTCGGTGCTTTTGCCGTCCGGGTTCGATCCGTCCTCGCCCGCGTTGCCCTTGCTTCGGACGGGTCTGGATCCGCTTCACGTCCTGCTTCTCCATCCTCAAGGCCTCTGGTTCATGGGCGACATCTTCGCCATTCCGAGCCTTTTCGGCCACTCGTCCCTGGTGAGCATCGGGGACCTGACCATGGCGGCCGGCGTCGCCTGGCTGATCATTCGCTGCAGCCAGCGCGCGGCGGTTCTGACGCCCGTCTACGAGTCCAGTCCGTCAAAATAGCCGGGTGCCCGTAGCCCGGCGCGCATGCCGCGCCGCCCTCCAGTCGTTTCCTCTATACGTGAGGCCCATTTGATCCAGCACCGCCGGGTCGACGAGCTGTGGCGGAGCAGGGACTTCCGCGCCCTGATCTTCCTCGGGGTGCTGGCCAGCCTTGCCCTGATCCTGGCGATTGCCATCCGCGGCATCCTCGGCCCCTTCATCGTCGCGGGCATCCTGGCCCTGATGCTCAACCCGATCGTGAATGCCGCCGAGCGGCGTCGGGTACCGCGGATCGTGGCCGTGCTGCTGCTCTACGGCTTCCTCGGCGCAGCCCTGGCAGCGGGCGTTATCTTCCTGGTCCCGCTCATCCAGCGCGAGTTCAGCTCGCTCGTTGCGCAGGGTCCGGCAATCGCCAGCTACTTCCAGGACCTGGCCGACAAGGAGCACGTGGTCTCGGTGCTAGGGGTCCCGATCGATCTACGCCAGGCGTACAACGACTCGGTGCACAATCTGCCCGGCCTCCTCGCCGGCCACCTGTCGTCGGTCGTGGAAAACGTCTTCATGCTCGTCAACTGGTTGTTCCAGACCCTGATCGTCCTGCTGGTCGCCTTTTTTCTCGTCAAGGACGCCCATAGCATCCGCCGCTTCTTCAAAGAGCTGGTTCCGCACGGCTACCGCACCGACGTCCACGAGGTCGCGGCCGACATCTACCGCATGCTGGGCGCCTATATGCGCGGCCAGCTGGCGATCTGCGCGCTGGTGGGGTTGGTCACGGGGATCGCGATGTGGTTCGTGGGCGTCCCCTACGCGCTCGCCCTGGGCATCGTGGCGGGCGTGACCGCCTTCATTCCGTTCATCGGCCCCTTCCTGGGCGCGTTACCGGCGGTGGCGATTGCAGCCTTTGTCTCGCAGTCCTCGGGCAAGGTCATCCTGGTGCTGGTGATCTACTTCGTGATCTCCAACGTCATCTACAACTTCATCTCACCCAAGGTGTTCGGCGATGCCGTGCACCTCAGCCCGATGATCATCATCATCGCCTTCGTCGTGGGCGGCTATCTCGGGGGCATTCTCGGGCTCTTCGTCGCCGTCCCGGTCGCCGCCACCCTGCGCATCCTTTTCACCTACGCCCACGAACGCGTCTACGCCTGAGCCAGGCGGCGGGCAGAGGCTCGCGCTGCTCTCCGATATCCACAGCAATCTCGAGGCGCTCGACGCCGTGGTCGCTGCGATGCCGCCAGTCGACCGTATCCTGGTGCTCGGCGATACGGTCGGCTATGGACCCGACCCGAACGCGGTGATCGACCGTCTCCGGTCGCTGCGGGCCAAAGCCGTGATGGGGAATCACGACCAGGCGATGCTCGACCCAACGGTGCTCGACTGGTTCAATCCGCAGGCAGCGGCGGCCGCGCGCTGGACGCAGACGGTGCTCACGCCAGGAAGCCGCCGCTATCTGGCCTCCCTGCCGAAATATGGCCGGATCGGCCGGCATCGCTTCGTCCACGGCAGCCCCCGCAAACCGTACCTCTGGGAGTACATCCTCGAGGAGCTCCAGGCACTCGAGCTCCTGATGTGGCTGGGGGCGCGCTGGTGCTTCTTCGGTCACACCCACCTGCCTCGCATCTTCACCGAGGAGGGTGAACAGGTTCCGCAGCCCGGCGAGTGGATTCCACTTCCCACCTCGGCGCTGGTCAACCCGGGGAGCGTCGGCCAGCCGCGAGATGGGAACCCGTTGGCCGCGTTCGCCGTCGTCGACCTGGGCCGGTCGGCCGTTCGTTTCGAACGGGTGCCCTACCCGCTCGCGATCACCCAGGCGAAGATCCGCGAAGCCGGGCTGCCCGAGGTCGAGGCCGCTCGCCTGGCGTTCGGCCGGTAGACCTAGAATGGGTCTTCCATTCATGAAGCTGGTAATCGTCGGGTGCGGACGGGTCGGCGCGATGGCCGCGCTGGCGCTATCAAAGGCAGGCCATCAGGTGACCGTCATCGATAGCAATCGGCGCGCCTTTGACCGCCTCGGCAGCGACTTCACCGGCGAGATGGTGCTCGGCAACGGGATCGACGAAGACGTGCTCCGCCAGGCTGGGATCGAGTCGGCGGACGGCTTCGCCTCCCTGACAAATGGGGACAATCGCAACATCATGGCGGCGCAGATTGCAAAAGAGATCTTCAAGGTCCCGCGGGTGATCACCCGGATCTACGATCCGATGCGCGAGGCGGTCTATCGCGAGCTCGGCCTCAATACCGTCTGCCCGACGCTCTCCGGAGCCAGGCAGATCCATGCACTCCTGAAAGGATGACCAGCCCATGTACGTGATCGTCATCGGCGGCGGCAAGGTCGGTTACTACCTGAGCAAGCACCTGCTGGATCGCGGCTACGAGGTGACGCTGATCGAGAAGGATCCGCGCCGGGCCGAGGTCCTCAATTCGGCCCTGGGCGAGATCGTGATGGTGGGCGACGGCGACGAGATG
>Ga0307479_10000948_pt1 | contig 26151 bp, 31 predicted proteins | sample atmos_gasesECM4C_FD_203743 | JGI IMG/M metagenome (GOLD analysis project Ga0307479, IMG submission 203743) | Hardwood forest soil microbial communities from Morgan-Monroe State Forest, Indiana, United States - atmos_gasesECM4C_515 | ecosystem: Environmental > Terrestrial > Soil > Temperate... | reverse complement strand
GGGCTCCAACGCCATCATCGCCCTTCGCTGCAGCAAGCTCAACGGGCGCTTTGAGGATTTCTGGGAACGCCGCTCAGAGCAAAAGCAGGTGGCTGCATGACTCTTCCCCCAAATCTGATGTGCGCCCGACCGCAGCGACTGAGGCGCGCGATGCCAATCTCTCGGACACATCTGCTTGACAGCACAGCCTGCTTGTTCCGTGTTCGATGTTCGTTCCCGGGATGAAAGGGTCACATGTAAGGGCAGTGCTAAGCTTGAGCTTAGCAACATTGTCCCAGGTGTGTTTACCCCGGTGCTCGCGAAACACTCGAAGTCGTTCTCACTGATCGACTGCATCTCGGTGGGTGTCGATCGAATGCAAAGAAACTTCGAGCCGATGCGCGAGCAGGTGGAAGCATGGCAGAGAAGTGAATTGACCGATGTCACTGCCGAGGTGGTCATCTACGAAGCGGTCGTGGAAGCCAAACTTGAGGCTCCCAAACACCTGGCCCGCACGAAGTACGAGGAATTTCGGCCGCGGACGATCTGGAGTTTGTCGAACGCGTTAAGCTCTCACAAACCCCGGACAAGCCATTAGGCTGAACTGACGTGAATCTCCTTCGGGAACAGCTTCGGCTCGGTTACGCAGACTTTTTTGCTTGTGAGCAGAACTCGATCACTTTCGCGTGTTTTTGCGGGGGAGCCCACGCCACTTTTTTCTGAAAGCGGTTCGGGATGTAAAACTCAATTATCTTTGCCAGAACGTGGTTTACTGCCTTCCATGCGGGAACTCTGCACTTCGCTGCCCCGGGCTTGCAACCGGGCTGCCGCATTCCACGGGAGCAGGTTCGCTCCCATGTGCTCTGCGTTGCTTCTCTGTCACCGCTATGAAAGACCAAAGTCAGGTCTTGCAAAGCCATTATCGAATCGCATACGGAGTTTGATTCGGTGAGAGGAGATTCGTTTCAAGACGGTTGTAACTTAATTGTCAAAGAATTGCTCCTGATCAATGGGGTTGCGCACTTGGAAGTACCGAGATCAAGAGTGGGCTACTCCGCTGGACTTGAGTCGTCTCCACCTCAACACCATACCTTGTGCCATAATCTCTCTCCCATGCGCGGCATCTGTTCCAGCGATCCGCCAGCATCCAAAGGCGACCGGATGTCAGGCATGGAATGGGGAGATGATGAGAACGAAAAGTTTGTACTGGGAAGACGACCACAAACTGAATAGCGTACTCTTTCCTCTGAAACTGCCCGCGCACTCCTAAATACGTCGGACCTTATCGCCCCAGCGCCAAATCGATGATCAATCGAGTGATTGCTGTCAAGATGATCGAGGAGGCGCGACTGGCAGACGCGCCAATCCCTCCGGAACACCATCACTTCTGGCAAAGACTGCTGCATGAGCCGTGCAGATTATCGCGGAGTGTCCACTAGGCATTTTGTGTTCGGCTGGTCTTTTTATGAGTGCGCAATGCCTGACATGCCTGAAATACACATTGCCAGCAATCTTCCGTGCACATTTGCGCGCCCTGACTACAAGCGAGTGCTTTTGAGCGCGAGGCAAGTTCTTCTCGTCGACAGGATCAGCAACGCCGTACTCTTTCATCAACCAGTTCCTCGTCGAGGGCTCGATCAGGGCCATGTTGATGGCGCACCCATGCCTTCCGCAGACCTCTTCAAATGCCCTGTCGGTGACAAACGTATCCACCAGTTTTAGGTGCCCAACTGAAATCAGTTTCTGCACATTCCCGACTTCCAGATTCAAAACCTTAGCCGCTCGTTTCCAGGAGCACGGCCCCTTAGGCAAGCTGAGGCCAGATGAACTCGCGGATTTGGATGAAGGATCTACGGTGCTGCGTCGCACACAACAACTGGCGAGTGAAGGTCGTGTGATACGTGCATCGCGAACTCGCAGCATACCGTCTGCAACCAATTGACGCAGTCGCGTGCGGCTCATCCTTAATAATTTCCGCAACGCAGGCTGGGACCGGCCGTCGGTAACTCTTGCGCTCATGCCCAGCGCCCCCAGTCGGAAGCGAACGTCGCGCTCCGAGCGATTCAGGCGTTCGGCAATTCTGTCGACTGGTTCGTAGCCCGCCAAGTCTAATAGAGTGGCATCATCTTCCGGAAGCCAGGGACGTGAAACTGCGCGATGTGATGGACTATTGTTGGGGGTGTTTTGATCTTGAGCCGTCCTCGCAGTGGCGAGCGTCGGTGTTCGGCGCAACTGCCGAATTCGGCGCCAGCAATCTCCCCGCTTCCATTCCGGCACGAGTTTGAGGATTTTATTAATGGCCTCATGTTTCTTGTTTGGTCCTAGCTTGATACCCGCGACGAGTAACTGATCAATGGCTGGTAGAAGACGAGCATTGATTGCAGCGGAATTTCGAACCTGCGACCGCGCCCAACATACAGAAACCCCACAACAATTCAGTCGGAAATTGCGGCACACTGGCGCGCTCTTACTGTTGGGCGTTGAGTCTTTTGTGCAATGGTCGGGATTTCGGGCAGGTGCTCAAAACCATCATTTTTTCTTCTGAGCTGCCCTCCATTTAGCCCACCGCGCACGCTGGGCGGCCACGATCCGTTTGCGGGCAGCCACGGACATAGGTCTCCGCTTCCCGCTCATCGCGTGGTTGCGCACTTTTCCTCGGTTCAGGCCGCTCAGGCCGCCGACACCGCTAATGGCCTGCAAAGCGGTATCCAACTGCTCAAGTCTTCGCCGTGCCTGCTCTCTTTCGCTTTTCAACTGCCGCACTGCCTGGGTCAGATTCAGCATGGGTCCTCTCGGACAAGAATTGTAGCAGCGTGGCAGCGTTTCGCGAGCGGTAGCCTATCATCGACCCAAGCGAGGTTTGCGACGTCCCTACAAATCGAAATTCCTAAATCTCCATTCCCAACCAACGGTTGGTGCTGGCATCGCTCTTTCTTGTTGAGGGCAACTTGAACATCGCTCTGTTTTTCCAGGTGCGCTCAATGCAACGCACATGGTGCCCGCGGCGAGATGCCCTGATCCCGGGCGGATCATGAGCAATTGGGAGGTGACTCCAGGAGACCCGGATCGCGCCCCATTTTGACTGCGTGAGCCTCTAGCGATCTTCCCGCTTATTTCAAAGAACTCGGCTCGATGTTGACCAATTTTGAGGCCGGCGTGTCGCGCCACCTTGGTTCACCCTGGTACCCTTTTCGGAGCCGGCCCACGTGGGATCCAATCGCTGCTGACCCGTACGCCAGGTGCGCGATCTTTAGCGGTCCAAAATGGAGATCTTTCAACCAATGTAAGCCGCTGCTGATAGCACATCCGCACTGCGAGCAGTCCGGTGTGCCTCCGAAGATGCAAGGTTCTACACGGGTCTTCAGGTCGGCGGAGTAATTCGTCGACATTCTCGAAAACATGCATTCGGAGGGCGCGGTGGGTGGTACACGCATCGCCTGAGCGATACCCTCGTTGATCAGCAATTTCGGATAGCGATCTCTGAAGCTCGCAAGTTCGCGAGCCACGGCGTCCCGTTGGCCGACATCCAGGATTTCATCGCTGATCTCACCCACTTGCGGAGTGTAGAGGCTGGCCCAGATGCGAACCACCTCGGCCTGCGCGCTCCAGTAGGCGAGGTACTCCTCCACGTAGCCGGCTCGGGCAGCCATGGCGCGGGTGATGGTCCAATGAACGTTCACACGAGCCCCTGCTATGTTGCGTAGAATGCGCTCGTAGGTGGCCGGTTTACGGCGAACATCGTGGTGCTCAGGCAATCCGTCGATGGAGACGGCAACTCTTACACGAGGGATCGACATCCAGTGCGGCGGGATCGGGATCACGGCGCTCGTAACCACCATGGTGTGAACTCCCATGGCGCTCAAAATGGGCAGGATGCGGCTGAGTTCACGATGACGAACCAGGGGCTCGCCGCCGACCAGGGAAACGTGGAGCGGGCGATGGCGCTTCACAAGTGAAACCACACCACCCACCAGATCGTCTCCACGGTGATCGGCAAGATCGCGCAGAGTAACGGAACCTCCCAAATGCTCGTCACCGTAGGCATAACATCCCGGACAGTGGAGCGGACACTCGCGCGTGATCTCGATGGAAAGCATTGGACTGCTTCCGCCCAGGATGGCTTTCCAGGCCGCCAACAGCTGCAGTACTTTCAGTCCTGGTTTCCGGCGAACCTTTTTCAAAACGCACCTCGATTCTCCATCGGCCACGACGAAGCGTCGGCGGCCATGAGTCCACCGCGCCGTCTTAGCACGCGGGCAGCAACGTTTCTCTGTTCAAGCTTGTGCGCGTGAACTACCAGAAGGACTCCACCTTCATCGAAACACTCGGTGAAGTAAGCCGATTCGGAGGGCGTCAGACCCATAGCCAGCAGGCAACGGTCGAGATGGGGAATTCTGCCGGTAAGAGTGCCGAACGCAGAAACGTCCTCGCTAGAGAATCCGGACCGGGCTAGATCGGCGATCGCTTGCGCCGCCTCAAAGCCATCCCAGAAAAGACTGCTGACGTGCAATATGGAATTTCCTGCATCCTTGGCCATAAAGTACCCCATACCAGGAAGGGTTTTTAGGTTTCCGTTGCTACAGAAGGGACGAATGCAATGCGAGAGAGTGACGAAATTGAGATCTAGCAAAGATGGACGCAAGTCGCCGCGAGTATATCCAGGGTGGGGTGTGGTTCTGCCTCGGGGAGCGTTGCCATCATGATTTGCTGGGCACCCCATAGGTCGAATCCTGGGCCGGCGGGAACCACGAATGGAAGGATGTCGAGCCTGACGGCGGTCCCGGGAAGCTCATCAGGCATGGGAGAGATCAAAACGCAAGCCAGGGCCAAAGCGGCCATGAGAGCAACCACAATTTTGAGTCTCCCCTCCATGTCACAGTTTTTGATGCCGGGCCGGTGGACTCCGTTGCATCCAGTACCTCAGTGTGCCGTTGTCTAGAACGCCTTCTCTTGCTCTCTACGGCTGAAGAGGTTTCGAAAACAATGACCGGATTGTGTTTAGGATGCTCACCGCTGATCTCCCAACTCCGCGATCCCTTAGCCCCAGAGCCGTCAGTCGGAGGATTCTGCCTTCACTTTACAAACTTCTTACAGGACGGGAGCCAGGAAACGATTGCGCCGGAGTTCGAACGAAGCTAAACTTCCCCCACTTAACTCGAAGTACCCTTCGGCCTGCGCTGCTGCAACTCAATGCCAGTGACGCGGGCTTCCTCTTGGTGACGCCCCATGAGAACAGAATGGTCCATGAAATATGGAGCCGCGCTCTTGGAGACTAATCCCGCCTTGCAGCTGCTGCGTATCGTCGAAGCCTATGGGGCAATCCAGCGTCAGCTTGAAAAGCTAGAGAAAAACTCGCCCGAACGGCGGAGGCTTGATAACGCCATCAACACATTGGATCGCTTGCGGAATGGTGACCTGAGACCTCAGCGTGATGACCTCAGCTTCACGACGAAGGGTCCATTGCATGCTGGCCGGTGACTTCAATGCCTAGTTCGCGGATTCATGCGACATGGCGGTGGCGATACACCACACGACGAAAAAGGCGATCTATTCTCCGGCTTTACCCAGTTCGCGTCGGCGCGGTGAGTCTCTGATTTCATTTTTTGCTTCATACAGCACCGCCTGCAATTTCACGCGAGCCGAATCTGTGAGCCGGCTCACCTCAGAAACTTCGGGGAAAGATCATCAAAAAGAAATGTAGGCAACCTCGCTCTGCCGGCTTCTCCTCACACGCGGGGCAGTAGGGGACACCGGTGTTCCAGACTCTCTGTTCCAGCCCTTCGCAACCGCCGCGTGCCGAGTTGTGAATCGACAGGGCAGCTCGGACATGCAGTATCGGTGTTCCGCAGACGATACAGCTCAGAGTGTTTCCATATAGCGAGCAGCAAACGTCAAAGAAGTACTTCAGCGAATCGCTGAATTCGGTGGCCGTTATGCGACATGGCGTCCGCGAACCATTCGAAAGTCTCGGCAGGAATCGGGTTCCGGCAACGATGTTGATCTGGTGGGCGCCGACCGTGGGCGAACGGCAATCTTTCCGAAAATGTTCGCGATCCCGAAGCAAGAAGGCGGAGGCAGGATTGACTGAGGCGGAGTTGTGCCGACAGCACGGTTCACAGAGCCGACCCACTAGTCCGGGGGTGTGTGGGTGTGACAGATTCAACACCCATCGCCGGATTACTACCTCCCTGTTACCTGAGTTTGCATGCTTGGTGACCGGCGAGCGATGCGCTGTGAAGCCGGCCGCGAATCTCGTCGAAATTTCGCGGCCCAGGGATGGGTAAGGAGTCTGCAATTACATATACCTTACCGCTGCAAAAAACTTTTTACATCGACTACCCGGTTTAGGGGATTTCTTTTCTGAAAACGTTGAATTACCTTACTCTCCGAGAGCTTCTCCCCAGAGGCAAATAAGCCGGAGTCTCGCGGCCAAGACCTGATAGCGACCCCCCTTCGCGAGTCGGATACCTAGAGCAGAATCAAAGGCCTCAGCCATTGGTACCGCTGTAGGGTCGCGACGTAAGCCGGCGAGGCGTGGTCAAACACTCAAGTCGACACCTCGGCACCTGTGTGTTTTCAGGTGAATGCCGAAGCTCGTCTTGAATTGCTTCCCCCGTAGGTCGGCTTACAGCCGAGGACAGAATCGAAATAACTCCAGGCGACGGGAAAAATCCGTTATGCGCCAAGGGAGGGGACTGCATGGTGACAAGAGCTCTGCCGGGCGAGTGCGGGTGTGAACAGGCGCCGCCTCAAACGATGTCGCGACGGCACTGGGCACGCATGATGCTCGCAGCAATCGCAGGATCCTGCGCAGCACTGATGTATCCCGTTCTTCAATATCTCAGTCCGCCGCCGGAGTCCGGCTTGAGTGCCGCCGAGGCACTCGCGGGCTCCGTGGGAGAACTGGCACCGAACACAGGCAAGACGTTTCGCTTTGGCAGCAAGCCGGCGCTGCTGGTTCGGTTGGCGAGCGGGGAATACCGCTCCATGTCCGCAGTCTGCACTCACTTGGGATGCACCGTGCAGTACCGCCCCGAGTCGAAGCAGGTCTGGTGCGCCTGTCACAACGGCTGTTACGACGTAAACGGAAAGAACGTTTCCGGCCCTCCTCCGCGATCCCTCGACACTTATGACGTCCAGGTGCGCGGTCAGGAGATCTACGTCATTCGAAAGCAGGCCGCCTAGGCATGAGTCGCGTGATGCGCGTACAGAGCTGGATCGACGAGCGGTTGGATTTCGAAGAGCTGCTTTCGCTGGTGCGGGAGAAGACTGTCCCGGTTCATCGGCACAGTGCCTGGTACCTGTTGGGAGGTATGACGCTTTTCCTGTTCCTGGTGCAGGTATGTACTGGAGTTCTGCTGCTTCTCTATTACCGGCCGACGACCTCGGACGCTTATGAGAGTGTGCAGACGATCACGTATCACGTGCAATTTGGGTGGCTGATCCGCTCGCTGCACTCCTGGTCGGCAAACCTGATGGTGCTTTTTGCATTCGCCCACATGTTCAGCGTGGCGTTCACGCGGGCTTACCGTAAGCCACGAGAGCTTACCTGGATCAGCGGTGTTTTCCTGTTGTCCCTTGTGCTCGGTTTTGGGTTCAGCGGTTACTTGCTGCCATGGAATACGCGTGCGTTCTTCGCAACGAAGGTAGGCACGGAAGTCGCCGGACAACTTCCGCTGATCGGGCACTTCATCATGGTGCTCATGCGCGGGGGAGAGGACGTCTCAGGCGCGACACTGACACGCTTCTTCGGATTGCACGTGGTCATTCTTCCGGCGCTCGCCGCCGGGATGCTGATCTGCCACCTCTTGCTCGTGCAGAAGTTCGGCATCAGCGTGCCGCCCTCAATCCAGCTGGAATGGGATGGCAATCCGGAAAAGCGCAAGGAGATGAAATTTTTCCCGAATTTTTTTCTGCGTGAACTCATGGGCTGGTACATCGCCCTGGGAGTACTGCTTGCGCTCGCGGTGTTCCTGCCATGGGAACTTGGCGACAAAGCGGACCCCTTTTCTTCTGCTCCTCCGGGGATCAAGCCGGAATGGTATTTCCTGGCGCAGTTCCAGACCCTGAAGCTCATCCCGTCTCGCATTCTGTTCGTGGATGGCGAAGTTCTGGGAATTCTTGGGTTTGGTTGCGGAGCGGCTTTATGGACCGCCCTTCCTTTCTTGGAGGGCGTGTTAGGGGAACGTAGTCAGCGCTGGGTGCGCATCGGGATCTTTTGCGTGCTGGCGTACCTCGCGGCGATGAGCGTGGTCGGTTATGTGGCGAAGTAAGAGGACGGGAAAGGGTGGCCTCTGGCAGAGATGCCATTGGCTGGCATTGCTGTTGTTCTGTTTTCCCGTTTCACAGGTGGGGGCGCAGACCGGGAATTCGTGTGTCGACTGTCACTCCAGCCAGTCCGGTGTTCTGAAAAAGGCGGTGGACGAAGCAGTGCTGAGTGCTCATGGCCACAAGGGCCTGAGTTGCGAAACGTGCCACGGCGGAAACCCGGCCGAGAGCGACATCGCCAAAGCCCACGGCGTCGGGTTTCGTGGCCGCATCGGGCGCGAAGAGATCCCGCAGCTCTGCGGTTCCTGTCACGCCGATGCGAGCCATGTCAAGCAGTTCAATCCGTCCCTGCGTACGGATCAACTCGCTCAGTATCAGACCAGCGTGCATGGGATCAAGTTTGCGGCTGGAGACACGAAAGTTGCGCTCTGCACAGACTGTCACGGAGTGCACGATATCCGGGCGGCTTCGGATCCGGCCTCGCCGGTTCATCCGCTGAATGTCGCGGCGACGTGCGGCCGTTGCCATTCTGATGCCGCGTTGATGAAGTCCTACCACGCGCGCGCGACGCAGGTCGCAGACTACACCGACAGCGTGCACCACAATGCAATGGTGGCGAGACGCGACCTGTCGGCCCCCACTTGTTCAACGTGTCATGGCAGCCACGGTGCGGTCCCGCCGGGAGCGACTTCCGTGGTCAACGTCTGTGGCACGTGCCACGTGGTTCAGGCGCAATCGTTCGAGCAGAGCCCTCACAAGACTGAGTTCGTCGATGGGTGTAGCACCTGCCACACCGCCCACAAGATCAAACGTCCCGACGATCACTTTGTGGGATTGGCAAAGGGCGCTTCCTGCGCCGACTGTCACGCGGCCGACGAGGAGAGTGGCAAACAGGCAGGTCTCATTCATGACCATCTGGTCAGCTACGAAGACCGAGTTGCGAAAGCGACTGGACTGATCGACCGCGCCGCCCGTGCCGGGATGGACGTGAGCAATGCGCAGGTTGAGATCAGCCAGGCCCTCGACTTTCTCACCAAGGCGCGGGTTCGCGTGCACACGGCGCGTCTCGGGCCGGTGGACGCAGAACTGGAAGCGGGATCGAAAATCGTCGCGCGGGCTGAGCGCCAGGGTGAGGGCGCAATCCGTGAGCGGAACGCCCGTAGAAAAGGATTGCTCATTCCGTTTATTGCCGTTGCCGTAGTGGTGTTTTCGCTGGGCGCCTACATTCGTGATTTAGAGCGAGGCGATCCTTCATGACTGGCCGCGCGAGGGAAATGGTGAGTGGGCGAGAGTATGCGTTTCTTGCTTAAGGTGGCTGTGATGGGACTGTCAGCAATTCCGGCGGTGGCGCAGCAACATCCTGCTCTGGGGAGCGGTGCCTCGGCCGCAGGGTGTGTGTCGTGCCACGAAAACAAGGCCAAGGGCAGGTTCGTTCATCACGCTACGGAAAAGGGATGCCTGAGTTGTCACGAAGTGCGTGTCACGAAGGATACGACGCGGATCAAGCTGATCACGGCGACTCCGCTGAAGCTGTGCCTGCAATGCCACAGCAACAAGGACGCTGCGCAGGTGAAGGGGCATGCCCACGCTCCGAATGTGCGGGACTGTCTCAGTTGCCATGACCCGCACACCTCCAGCACCAAGAACGAGCTGGTGAAGGCAACCTCGGGGTCGACCGCAGAAGAAAATCTTTGCCTGAGGTGCCACCAGACAGGCATGAATGTCCCCACGGGCGGAAGCCGCCACGAAGCGCTCGACCTTGGCTGCGACACGTGCCACACAACGCACAGAGGCGGGGACCGCTCCAATCCCCAATTCGCATATCACCTGAGCAAGGGCTCGCCGGCCCTTTGCCTCGATTGCCACGAGGCCACCGACGCCACTCTGTTCAAGGCCCATCAGGGACAGCCGTTCGGGAAATCCGACTGCGTCAGTTGTCACGATCCGCACCAGTCCAATCAGCCCAAGCTGATGCAAGCGTTTCTGCATCCGCCGTTCGGGGAGAAGCTCTGCGATGTGTGCCACGAGCCGGCCAGGGACGGCAAGGTTGTTCTGACCGAGAAGAGCGTCAAAGCACTATGTGCGGGGTGCCATTCCGACGAGGTCGCGCGCATTGAATCGGCGAAGTTCAAGCACGAAGGCGCGCAGGGCGACTGCACCGATTGCCACGATCCTCATGCGGGCAAATCGCGCGCGTATCCCAAGCCTGACGCAGTGAATGTATGCCTGAACTGCCACAGCGATCAGGCCGAATTGCAGAACAAACGGGTCCTGCATCAGCCCGTGTTTGACCAGGGCTGCACGACGTGTCACGACCCGCACGGCGGCGAGCGCAGCAAGCTGCTGCGCGCCGAAGGAAACGCGCTTTGCACGGAGTGCCACGCGACGGGCGTGAATCATGCTGTGGATCAGAGTGGGCATGCACTCACGCTCTTCGGCGGAACGGTACAGCTTCCCGAGGACTACTTCGCGAAGCAACAAGTGGTTCGCTTTGACCTGACAGGTGGGCTAGGTCACCCGGTCAACCGGCATCCCGTTAGCGATGTCCACGACCCGGCCGACCCGAACAAGGTCAAGTGGGCGCTGGGGTGTCTCAGCTGTCATCAGCCGCATGCGGGCGGCGCGCGCGCAATGTTGATCAAAGACCTTCCCCCGAGCCTGCAGTTCTGCCGCAGCTGTCACCAGGAGAATTTCGGAGCCGATTAGAAATGCTTACCCTGTCCAGCTACCGACGTTTTCGTCAGTTCTTCCCGGCACTGTGCGTTGCCGGCACGCTGCTTTTTGCGACCAATCTCGAGGCCGGCAAGAACAAAAAGAAGGCTTCCGTTGAGGCGCCAAAGCCGACTGAGCTCCCGGAAATCGATACGCGAAACCTGGTGTGGCCTGACCCGCCAGAAATCACGCGCATTCGCTGGCTTGAGCAGTATCGTGGCGAGCCCAAACCTCTGCAGCCGGTGGAGGCAAAACCAAAGAAGAAAGAAAGCTGGATGTTACGGGTGGCGGGAATCCAGCCTGTGGAACTCAGCAAAGCAGACATGAAGTTCAAGCTGGTTCGCCCCTACGGCTTGGCGGTGGACTCCAAAGGAAACGTCTACGCCGCGGATACCTATGTAGGCGCGGTGTTCATTTTCAATCCCGAGACCAAGGCGGTTGATTTCATCCGCAACGGGCGCGAAGCGCGGTTCAAGGCCCTGATTGGTCTTGCCATCGATGATGCCGACCGGCTGTTCGTGACTGACTCAGGGCTGCAGCGGGTGTTTGTGTTCGACGCCGATCACAAATTTAAGGCTACGTTTGGATCGGATCGGCTGGAGCGCCCCAGCGGCGTGGCAGTCGACAACAAGAACCGGCTGCTGTACGTCACCGACGTGCTCAAGGACAACGTCGTCGTCTATGACCTTGACAGCCTCAAGTACTTGCGCACGATTGGCGGCCCTCCTCAAAAAACCGGCGACGACGCGCCGGGGACTTTCGCGCGGCCAACCAACGTCGCAGTCGGTTCCCAGGGAGATGTTCTCGTCAGTGACACCTTGAACAGCCGTATTCAGGTCTTCGATGCGGACGGTACCTTCCTCAACATCATCGGCAAGCCGGGGGATGGTCCGGCGGATCTGGCGCGACCAAAAGGCATTGCGATGGACAGCGACGGACATGTCTGGGTTGCGGATGCGGATCAAAACCGCGTCAAGGTGTTCGACCGGCAGGGGCACTTGTGTGCGTTCTTCGGTGAATACGGTTATTTTCCGGGACAATTCGCGCTTCCTTCCGGAATCGCGATCGACAAGAACAATCGCGTAATCGTGGCGGAGCAGGTGCTCAACGGCAGATTACAGGTCTTTCGGTACACAACCGATGCCGAGGCGGCTGCGGAACTGGTCAAGCGCGAACAACAGGACGTCCGGCAGGCTGGGGCGTCGGCGACGGCCGGGAATGCGAGCCCGCAGTAATTCAAGTTTGTCCTTTGCCGGCAAGAATGGTGAGGGGCGAAGTGGAAGCTTCCGGGGCTTCCACAGCAGTGCAGACCAACCAAAAGGAGGTCTACAAAGGATGAAATCGCAGCACATCATCTTGCTCGCACTGATCATCGTGGTGGCGGCGTTCACCGGCACCGCGACTGCTCAGTTCACGCTCGACCAGGATGTTCTGGGCGCGCACAACATCAACGGCCGCGGGTGCGTTTCTTGCCACCAACCGCACAGCGGCTCCGCTGGTGCAGGCGGTACCGATACAAGTACCGGCACCATCGTTTTGTGGGGTCGTTCGTTCTTGGGGAAGACGTATACCTCATACGGCGGCGTCACGTTCACGACTTACCAAACGGTTTCCAGCTTCATCAATGGCACGAAGGACCCGCTGTATCGCACGGCGATCTGCCTGACCTGCCACGATGGATCGGCCAGTATCACGGGTATGCACGGAACCACTGTTGAAACAGTCGATGGCGGTTCTGCCCATGCCCCGACGTACCTGGCTACGGACGCCGAGGGCTTGACCAACGATCACCCTGTCCACATCCCCTACGTTCCGGCGGCGGCTCCTGGTGGCAAGCACTGGGCGGGTACGGTGGACGCAAACGGCAAGATCTGGTGGATGAACGACCCGGCCCAGGCAGCATTCGTCGCTGCTTACGGTCACGCAGGTAGCTTCTACGGAGCTGCGGCGGGCGGAACCACGGTAGGAAATGGTACGCCCTCTACGGCTGCGGGTGCTTATGTGGAATGCACCAGCTGCCACGATCATCATGCCATGACGCGGCACCGCCAATCCATCGGGCAAGTGTGGACACCCACCGCAACTTGCACGAGCGGCGGCGCTACGGATCCGTATTGCGGTTCTTTCGCGGGTGGGACTTCCGCTGTTTATCCCACGCGCATGTTCGTGAAGGGCTGGTATGACTCGAACAATCCTGCCAGCAACTCGTCATCGCAGTTTTGCCGAAGCTGCCATGCCGACCGATCGAACGAGAACTACGGGATCAATAGCATCACGTTCTAGGAAAGGATGGGGCGAGGTCCCCGCTCCCCCCTTCTTTCTTTTTTGGCAGGTTATCGAAATGAAGATAAAACGCGAAATCGTTGGGGTCATTTTAGCTGCGATTTGTCCGGTTCTGGCGAGCGCTCAGACGGCTACCCCCGCTTCGGAATCCATGTTCAAGAACATTACGGTCACGCCTACAGGCAAACCGGTGGTTCGAGTCAACGGCAAGGTTTTGACCGACCGCGATCTGCTGCGCGAGATGATGATGATCTTCCCCTATGCCCAGCAGCACGGGGGCAAATTTCCCCAGTCGATGGAAGCCGATATTCGTCGCGGCGCCCTCGACATGATGGAGTTCGAAGAACTCGTGTTTCAGGAAGCGGTTCGCCGCAATTTCAAAGTGAGCTCGCCGCGGATGGATTTGTCGTTGAAGAAACTGAAGGAGCAGTTCAATTCTCCAGAGGAGTTTCGCGGATACCTGAAGGTCGAGTGCGGCAACTCGATGGCTTCCTTGCGCGAAAAAATACGACGCTCGCTGATGATCGAGGACCTGTTGCAGGTTGAGGTCTCGCGAAAGGCTTCAGTGAGTGACGAGGAGGTGAAGTCCCTCTATCAGAAAAATCCCGCGAGGTTTTATACACCGGAGTCGGTATCCGTTCAGACGATCTCGCTCCTGATTCCTGACCGTGCGACCGCGCAGCAGCAAACCAGCGTCCGCGAACGGGCGGAGGACGCGTTGCGCCAGGCGCGGGCAACCAAGGGATACGAGGACTTCGGGATGCTGGCCGAGAAGACTTCTGAAGATGACTGGCGCGTGATGATGGGGGACCACAATTTCATTGCCCGCGAACAGATGCCGTCTGAGGTGGCCAAGGTCGCCTTCACGCTGAAACCAGGACAAGTGAGCGACCTGATTCGCGCAGAAAACTCCTGGTGCATTCTGCGGGTAAACGGACACCGGGAAGGCCAGTGGGCCAGCTACGAGCAGGTGCGGGCTTCGCTCAAGAAGGAATTGGAAGCAAACAAGGTAGAAACGCTGCGCCGGAACCTCCACCAGCGACTGCGAGAGACAGCAAGAGTCGAGGAGCTTTAACGAGGGGCCATGGGTTTCACGCGACACATACTGTGGATGATCTCGGCAGCGGTCCTCTTTGCGACCTCGGCGGCACGAGCGCAAGTGACTGTCGGCGATGATCTCCATATGAATCTCGATGGGAGCCTTGCCGTCGGATATTTCGGCTCCAATGGCAATGTAGTCCAAGCGACACATAGCCTGAGCTTGGGCGGCGAGGGCGACCTGCGAGGTGATTACCTTGATCCACGCGTGATCAATTTCGTCGTCAGCCCGTACTACAACCTGTCGCGCGCGAACTCGAGCATTCAGTCGATCTTCGATGCCAGCGGCCTCAACGCCAGCACTCAAATCTTCAGTGGCAGCAAGTACCCAGGCTCCATCAGCTTCGGCAAAGACTGGAATCACGAAGGGGAGTTCGGCTTGCCCGGAACGGTGGCGTACAAAACGCGGGGCTCGGACCAATACTTCAACGCAAATTGGAGTCTGTTCCAGCCGTCTTACCCTTCGCTGTCGGTCAGCTACGGAATGGGCAACAGTGACTACCAGGTGCTCGGCTCCACTACAGAAGGAAACAGCAGTTCCAGAATCTTCAGCCTGCACAGCGGATATCAAGTGCTCGGCTTCAACGTGCTTGGCGGCTACTCCGATTTCAAGCTGACCGAAAAATTACCGGAGATCAGCAACGGATCGGAATCCATTCTCGGAAGCACAGACCAAAAGCAGGGCCAACTGGGGATCTCTCGTCGCTTCGGACAAAGAGCGAGCATGGTGGCGAACCTGAGCCGAAGCCACTTCACGGTGGATTTTTCCGGCACTCCCGTTGCCCAGACCTACGACAATGCCGCGGCCAGCTTCAGCGCCACGCCTGCGAAAGGACTCGTGGTTGCCGTGGGCGGGGCTTACACTGACAACCTTGCGGGACAAATCTTTCAGCCGATCGTGGGTGGCGGCGGCGCGGTCCCACCTCCCATTGAATCGGTGTCACATTCGGTCGACCTTTCGGCCACCACGTCCTACACCCCCGTGCATGATCTCAGCATCCAGGGGACGGTCGACCATCGCGCCCAGTCTTATGCCGGCTTGGGCGTCTCGTCCAATGACTACACCGCGGGCGTGTCGTATGGCCACAGTCTTTTAGGCGGGACATTCTCCAGCTATGCGAGCGTGACTCGCTACACCTCGAACGTTTACAACGAAGCGGCCTCGGGCGGATCGGGGAACGTCAATTACTCGCGCCGGGTGGGTGCGTGGTCGGGGAGCGTGATGGCCCGCTATTCGAGGAACGCGCAGACGGCGCTCGCAGCCTACACGCAGTCTGGCTACGGATACGGGCTGACCGCTACCCGCAAACTCGGCACCTGGATCTGGACGCTGGGCGCCAATGGCAGCGAGAACCGCATCGATGCCGTGAGCAACTCAAGCTCGTTCAGCCAGGGCTACAGCTCCGGCCTGTCGGCAGGCAAACTCTCTTTCAACGGAAACTACACCCGGTCCAATGGAAATTCGATTCAGGGCGTCGCCGGACTGATTCCGGCGCCGGTTCCAAGCCCGGTGGTGCCGCCGACGTTGCTGATCCTTTACGGGGGAAAAGCGTACGGAGCGGCGGCGGGCTACACGCCCATCCGCGGACTGGTTCTGACCGCCGACTACTCGCATGCCCGCTACCACACTGTGCAAGCGTCTTCTTTCTCGAACAACCTGTTGCAACAGGCCGATGCGAAGGCCGAGTGGTACTTCCGCCAACTGCATTTCACGGCCGGATACAGCCGCTTGCTTCAGGGCTTTGGCTCGGAGCTGGGTACTCCGGTGAGAGTGAATTCGTTTTACGTGGGCGTTTTCCGGACCATGCACTTTTTCTGAGGGATGAGATTGAAGAAGAGAATCCAATTCGCGTGCGTGGTAATCGGGGTTGCGATTGCCCTGGCTACGGGCGCAACTGCGTCGAAGACGAAGACCGAGCCCTTGCCGGGCCCTCCAGATCTCTTGCTGTCGGGCGGACGAAGCCTGGTGTATGAACGCACGTTTTCCTCGCAGCACGACGTCAAGCCGAAGCGCGGTTTCTGGAACAAGCTGGTGGACTTTGTGGCGGGCGCGCCGGAGTACCGAAACCTGGTGCGGCCTTACAGCGTGGCAGTGGATTCGCGCGGCCGGATCATCGTGACGGATCCGGGAATCCCCGGCGTGCACATCTTTGATTTCAACCAGCAGAAATACAAGCTCATCGAACGTGAAGGCAAGGAAGCGTTTGGCGCTCCACAGTGCGTGGCAGTCGACGCCGATGACAATTTCTATGTCACCGACTCCGAGGCGGGGAAGATCTTTGTCTTCGACAGCGACAACAAGTTTCGCCGCACCATTGGCAGCATCAAGGGCGGGGAGGGCTACTTCAAGCGCCCAACCGGGATCGCCATCGATTCGAAAGAGGGTCGGATCTTTCTCTCCGACACACTGCGTCACAAGATTTTCGTGCTCGATCGGGAAGGAACCATCCTCAAAACTATCGGCCAGAATGGCGGGGGCGACGGTGAGTTCAACTTCCCCACTGAGCTTCGCTGGACGGGCGAGGAACTCCTGGTTGTCGATGCCATGAATTTCCGGATTCAGGCCTTCGACGGCAACGGCACATTCCGGTATGCCATCGGCGATCCGGGCGACAACAGTGCAGCGATGTTTCGGCCGAAGGGAATCGGGCTGGATAGCGAGCGCAACATCTACGTCGTCGATTCCCTCTGGAGCATTGTGCAGGTCTTCAATCACCACGGCCAGCTTCTCTACTACTTCGGACAAGGCGGAGATGCGGCAGGCGATTTCAATCTTCCGTCAGGGCTTTTCATCGATCGTAACAACGCGATCTATGTAGTGGACTCGTTCAATCGACGGGTTGAGGTATTTCGCTATCACCCAGCCGCGACCACGGCAGGTGGCTCCCAGTGACCCGTCGTGTCCTCACTATGTGTGCGTCAGTCTTGCTATCCTGCGCCGCCTGGGCACAGGGCTTCAACGATGTTCTGGGCGTACATGATATGACGCCCATGGGTAAGTCGCCGATCAAGGGCCGGGTTTCGGGGTCGTGTCTCTACTGTCACGCGCCGCATTCGGCGATGGCGGGACCGGCGACGCCGCTGTGGAATCAGCAACTCTCGGTACAGAGCTATACCACCTATACCAGCAGCACTTATCACCAGACGGGCGTACAGCCCCCACTGGGTAGTCCGACCAAGCTCTGCCTCAGTTGCCACGACGGAACCGTCGCGCCGGGGCAGACGGTGGCTTATGGAAAGCTAAGCATGATGGGGTCAATGAAGACGACCTCGAAGTTTGGCGGAGACCTTCGCAGCTCGCATCCGGTCAGCATGAAGACTCCGCTGGCCGACTCTCCCGAAATCAATGTGCTCTTGTCGTCTTCGGCCCCGAACACGACCGATGCGTCCGTGCAGCTCGTGAAGGGCAATGTGGAGTGCAATACGTGCCACGACCCTCACGTTCAGGCGAAAGACCCCATCGTGCAGGACTTCCTGGTACGCGACAGTTCAAATGGTTCTCTCTGCCTGGCTTGTCACGACCCGAACCGCGTAGTGAACGGAAGCGTGAACTACCTCGGGGGCTGGGTTGCAAGCGCGCACGCGCGGGCCACTAACACCACGGCCAACCAGCCGTATGTCGGCGGGTATGGCACGGTTGCTGGGAATGCCTGCACGAGTTGTCACATGCCGCACAATGCCATGGGGGCCGTCCGACTCCTTCGTGGGACGGACGAACAGTCCTGCCTGAGCTGCCACAACGGAGGGACGAACATATCCCCTGCCGCTCCCGACGTCTTCGCTGAGTTTTCGAAGACTGGCCACCCCTTCTCGTCCGCCAACAACGTGCACGATCGCTCGGAGAGCTCGGTGCTGAATAACAACCGGCACGCAACTTGTGTCGATTGCCACAACCCGCATGCCTCGACGGCCACAAGCTCGTTCGCGACGCCGCCGGCGGTGCGTCCCTCGCAGGCTTCGGTCGTTGGCATCAGCGCGTCCGACGGATTGACCGTACTCAGTCCGGCGGTCAATCAGTATGAGAACTGCCTGCGGTGTCATGGAACCAGTACCGGCAAGACTTTCGATAAGAAATTTGGGTACGCGCCCGTTCGGATCGCATCGGCAGGAGATCCCCTCAACATCATTCCGCAGTTTAGTGCCACTGCGACATCAAGCCACCCCGTGACTCACGACCGTAGCAGCTCGTTGTCACAGCCGAGCCTCCGCGCCCAGATGCTGAATCTCGATGGAACTACTCCGGGACGGAACATGGGCGAACGCATTCTTTGCACTGATTGCCACAACAGCGATGACAATCGTGAGTTTGGTGGAACAGGTGCGAATGGGCCGCACGGATCAAAGCATATGCACCTGCTCGAGCGGCACTACGAATTCAGCCAGGCGGCCGTGCCGGGCGGGACCATCGTCAATTTGTTTCCGAACCCCGATCTGACCGTCAATGGCTCCTACGCCATGTGCGCCAAGTGCCACGATCTGACCCAGATCCTCGCCAACACGAGCTTCAGCGAGCATGCCAGACACCTCAACGACGGGTTTACGTGCTCGGCTTGCCATACGGCGCACGGTATGGGGGGTCAGAGCACCGGAATCTCCGGAGAGCGGTTGGTCAATTTCGATTTGAACGTGGTGGGGCCGAACGGAGGCGACCCAATCTCCTATAATCGCGCCACCAACTCCTGTTCCCTCACGTGTCATAACCACCAGCACACCATCGTGAAGTCTGCGTTCAAAAGTGCGAGGAGGAGCTAGCCCAGGAAGAAAGCCCAAACAATCCACGCGATTACGTTCACTTTGTCCCCCGATTCTTGTCCGTATAGTAGAAGATCACAGAGACCCAATACCAGGAGAGAAGTAAGAAATGAAGACAATAGTTTTAGCGATCGCGATCCTCACGCCGACTCTCACGTCGATGTGTTTTGCCGACGATCTGGTGGACGATCCAGTATTCAAGTCCAAGTGCGTGATGTGTCACGGTGCTGCCGCAGAGGGGAAGGAGCAGCGGCACACTCCGCCAATGAAGACGAAGGCATCCAAGAGCGCCGAGGAACTGACGAAAGCAATCGAAGAAGGCAATGACAAGCAGACACCGAAAATGCCTCCATTCAAGGAGAAGCTGACTCCCGAGCAGATCAAGGCCCTCGTCGACGAGATCAAGGCGTTGAAGTAGTCCTTGCCGGAGGAAGGAGTTGTGTCCTGCAGAAAATATGCGCGAAGAGCACGGACGAAGGGACAGATCGTCGACGGCCATAAATTGAAATCGACTCATTCCGCATTTTTGGCAAGACCTACAATGCCAAGTTGACGACGGTAGTAACAGGACGTGGAGGAATGTGTCGTGAAAACGAAACGCGCAGTATTCTACGTACGAGTAAGTTCGGGAGAGCAGAACACAGGGCACTGAAGCAAGCTTTACGAGAATACCCCCAGGCGTCGCGGATGAAAGTTGCAGCAGATCTACCGGGAGAAGGGCACCTCCGGAGCTGGTTCGAACCGGCCCGCCCTCAACGAACTGATAAAGGCTTGCAAGCGCGGATCGATCGATGTTCTGCTGGTCTGGAGGTTCGACAGATTTGCGCGCTCGCTGAAGCAGCTCATGTCGGGGACTCGAGATGTACAGAGCACTTGGGATCGATTTCGTCTCGGTGCCGAATCTATCGATGCGAGCCTATCGAGCGGCGAACTCTTTTTCCAAACGTTCGGAGCGGTTGCGCAATTTTGAGCGATCTCTCGAGCCGCTGCGCATGATCGCCGGGCGCGGTGACTATGGCTTGGCAAACACGTCGACGTGTATTCCCCCTGGTCTCGAACACGGACCGCAGTTGAACAACCACTGACATTCTAAGGGCACACAGTCGCTTCCGTTGCGTCACTCCGATTAGGAAGCTAAACATTCATAACGCCATGAGCGGAACTCAAGAAAGCTCAGTTCTGCGAGATTTCCAAGGGAGTGATTCCGAGCAGATTTCCTAACGCCGCGACCATGCCAGTCTGGGCTAACAACTCTCTGTCAGCCAGGTCGCCAATGACGAGATCGAACTGTCGCTCTTTGGGGTCAAAATAGAGGGAGACTGTTCCGTCCGGCGGAAGTTGAAGCGGTGGCACATTTGCGCTAATCCACTGAAGCATGTCCCACCATCGAGACCTGACCGACGTCCAATGGGCTTAAGGGCATTCTATTCATCTTGCGCACCGGCGCGCCTTGGGCCGACCTCCCAGATCGTTTCCTCCGTACCAGACATGCCATCGCCGCTTTCAACATCGGGTCCGCTCAGGCGTCATGCGGGGTGTGCTGGCGGGACTGGCCGAAGATCTGCGCCTTCGTGGTCGATTCCATCTTGAGGAAGCCTTCATTGATGGAAGCTTTGCCCCTGCAAAGAAAGGGGATGCAGGAGTGGGCAAGACTTACGAAGTCTTTCGAGCAATGTTCTGGTTGCGGCACCCACTTCATGGCCCAACATCTTAGGACTTGCAGAGACTGTCCGTGGTTATGCGAGTCGTTGCGGAAGCCAATCGACAAAGACACTGTTGGACTCTGCGGAGATTCTCAGTCTGTTGGTGGCAAAGAAACAGACGGATGCCGCTGGAAGAGGACTTGGCAAAGAGCATACCGATATTGATAATGAGCCAAGTAGAAGCAAGCAGCAGCCGCAATAAGAGTCAGAGTGGTCTGGAGCACTCCGCCGAACCACACTTCCTTCCCCAAGCGTCGAGTATCAGGTTCCAGGTGATTCCAAGGAACACGAGACGGATAGAAAAGAGATCCAAGTCCAGTCCGTTGCCCAACTTGCAGTGCGCCGGGAAGGAGTGTGAGCTTAGTTCTGGTCAGCCCCGCACAGAGCCACATCGCGACCGTCGATTGATTGGAAGAGATTGAGCTATCCTAGCGACAGCCCGGCTTAGATAGGCCCGATTGGAGGATGCGATGGAGAGTTCACGCGGCGAAATGCGCGCTTTGGAGGAACGATGCCATGCGCTCTTCGCAGGAAACGTTGCGGCGGCGATCTTGGCAACACCCGAAGGCACGATAGTGGACTGTAACGAAGCCTTCGTACGCACATTTGGGTTCAATTCTCGTACTGATGTCCTTGCAGCAACGGCATGGGATTTCTATTTTCACAGGGGTGATCGGGAGGCTTTTATTAGTCCCTTTCGAGTGGTCGAGAACTATGGGGGCGAAGAAGGTGTTTTCCGGCACAAGAGCGGCGCACCACTCTGCGTCATGTACACTCGCATCGTCGCCAGCCGCACAGACGAGCGACCCGAACTAGTACTCTCCACGTCCATCGATATTACTGAGCAAAAGAGGCTCGAAAAACGAGTGCGCCAGCTTTCAAAGAGTGTTTTAGCCTTGCCACACCAAGCTCCCAGTGACGAAGCACGCGCCTTCACGTCGTTCTCTACAGATCCTGAGCTTGCGAAGGTGTCCGAGGAACTCGGTGCATTGCTTCGCCGGATCAGTGAAACCCTTCGCCCGACCAAACTCCGACTCATTGGCAAATCAGAGTCTCAGGATTTTGTCATCGCTGTGGAACGAATGAAAGTCCTCGTTGAGCAATTGGAGGCTCTTCGTCTGACCAGTGATCCGAGCAAAACACCGTGATCTGAACTCAGCCTTCGGTTCCGTGATGGTTGTCAGGTCTGGCGCGATACGTCTGGTGCTCGATGTGCTCGATACGTCTGGTGCTCGATCCGTCTGGTGCTCGATACGTCTGGTTGACAAACCGAGGAACTGCGCGCAGAATCAGTCCCTCTCGCCGGGGCGACCAGTCAGCCTCCCCCGCCCAAAGCCCCGACCCGAAGGAGGTGGTCTATGACTATCCTTTCCGAACTTTGGGTAGACGATCAAGGGCAAGACATCGCAGAGTACGCCGTGGTGCTCGCGGCCATACTCGTGATTGTCATTGGCACAATACGGCTAATTGGTTCGAATGCTAACAACGCCTTTTCAACGGTCGCCAGTGCGCTCCAATAGAGGGTCCTACTGACGGGTGCGGAGCCGGTGTCATCCGTTTGGGGGATTGTGCTCTTGGAGGTGCAGGTCTATATTCCCGACGCCTGATAACAAAGGCGCGGCGCTACGCCGTTATCGGGATTGAGATTCCTCGTCGTAGCGGCGGAACAGAACGGTCTCCTGAGGGGAGGGCCGTTCGATGATGCGTGCCAGAAGCGCGCAGCTGGGGCGCTTCGTTTTGATCCTACCACTCAATGCTGCTCACGCCCAGATCGTTCCTCACTGGTCGGTCGGTCTCAGTATCGCAAAAGATCTTAGTAATTACCTCTCCCCAACGGCTGTGATATAGAGCACAGACGATTTATCCCCGGCGTCCTAATCTTCAGCGCATGTGGGGGTAAGGTATGCAGCACCCTGTAGTGGCCCGAGCCATCGAGCGTCTCGTTGCAGCTGGCGCGCAAGCTGGGATCAGCGTCGAACAAATGACCCAGATTCTCCATGCGGGTGTGAGCGTCGAGGACGTGCTGGACATTATCGACAAGAGGCTTCAGACGCACCGAGAGTTCATTGGTTATTCCCCCTGGGTCATCTAAACCCTGATCCGCATTATCGATCTGGCGGGACCCCGTTGCCGACATCTCGACAGCAAGCCACTATCCAAGCAACCGAGTTCCGAATTTCGTAACAAACTGGGCTTCTTGCCCTGCCACACTACTATCCGAGTTAACCTGCGCTTGAAAGAGTCGGATGCATGCCAGCTGCAAGCTTTGTCGATTCCTCCCATCGGGTGGTGGTTACCATCTGTTCCGGAGAGTTGACTCTCAACGAAGTCAAGGCGGCCTTTGCGGAGATACGCAGGCATCCAGATTTTCATCCAGACTTTCGGCAGCTCATCACTCTCTCGGAAGTCTCCAAGTGCCTCCTCTACTCCAAGGACCTATATCAACTCAAGCAAGCCCATGATCCGTTTTCAAACAAAGGCAAGCGTGCCGTGGTTGCACCTCACGGGGTTTTGTTCGGAATTGGCCGGATGTACCAGCAGATTTTGAGCAACCAGCAGTTCGAGGTTTTCCATTCACTAGTGGAAGCCAGAACGTGGTTGGGATTGAACGCGGTGATGCTGGAGGCAGCGCAGCAATTTGTGTTGAGCACACAGAGACTGAAAGAGGAAAGCACGCTTCTCGATGTGCCTTCTGATGCCTCTTCCGGTGACACCACGCCGAAGCACCTTAGGAAAGGAAGTAGCGGCTAGGCGTCTTTTTCACTGAGTCTGCTTGCATCCAACGTAATATTCACGGCCGAAGCCTGAGTATTCGAATCCTCCCTAGGGTGCCTGCGGATCATCCGTCATGCCGTTGATCACGACGCGCCCGGCCTGAATTTGTGAGGCTACGCGACGCGCGCGCTGGAGGTCGGTCTCGAGGACGGAGGCGTGGAGACCACATTTAGAATCGTTGGCGACCCGCTTCATCGTCGCAGCGCCGTCGCGCATGATCTTCTCGCCAACGGCACCGGAACCCGTGAACGAAATCTTCGCCACGTCCGGATTGCGTACGAGCTCGGCCCCGACGACATCCCCCCGCCCCAGGAAGAAAAGGGGGCGAGACGCGAATTGAAGGATGTTACCGCCAAGGTGGTCATGTACGAGGCATTTGTCGAGGGGAGGCTGGAAGCCCCAAAGCACCTCGCCCGCAGCGTACATGACCTGTACTTTGAACCGAAGCACGAGGAATTCCGGCCGCGAACGATCTGGAGTCTTTCCAATGCGTTCACGTCGGCGTTCAAGGAACTGGATCCTATCCCGCAATTCAAAGCCACGGTCAAGCTGGGTGAATTCCTGGAGACCGGTTTTCACAATCATTCTGGCCCCGCGGGGCGGCGTAGGCCTGGTCGCCCCCCCAACTGGCAATTCCGGGGTTTTCAAATTCGAACTTGTGTATTCTCGTTTTGTCGCATGGTGCCTCAGTCCACAACGCCAAGGTAACGTTCTATTCAATTACCAATTCGGCCTCGCGATCCGAACTGCGCCGAGGCGCTGTGTTCGTTACCTCGGGCGGCGGCTCTCCGGCGATGTCTGCGAGTTGCAGCCGTAAATTACTGGGGTTCGTGGCATAGGCCAGCCCGGTATCCAGTTCGACGGTCCCGGCGCGAATCAACTGCTCGATGTTCCCATCGAAGTGCTGCATGCCCTCAGTGTCGCCATCCCGCATTGCGTCCAGCAAGGTCTTGCCTTCTTGTTCGCCTCTTTCCAGGTATTCCCGAGTGCGCACCGTTGCTTTGAGGATTTCCAGTACCGCCACCCGGCTGTTGCCGTCTTTTGCCGGGAGCAGGCGCTGCGAAACGATGTAACGGAAGCTTTTGGCCAGCCGGTTACGAATGACATGCTGCTCTGTCATGGGGAATACTCCCACGACGCGCTCGACCGTCTTTGAGGCGTCGATGGTATGGAGCGTGGAGAGAACAAGATGGCCAGTTTCGGCCGCTTCGAGTGCGATCTCAATGGTCTCTTTATCGCGCATTTCGCCCACCAGGATCACTTTTGGCGCCTGGCGCAGCGCGGCCCTCAGTGCGAGTGCGAAGCTGGGCGTGTCACTGTGCAGTTCCCGCTGGTGAATGATCGATCGCTTGTGTCGATGCATGAATTCCACCGGATCTTCGATGGTGATGATGTGATACGCCTTGGTTTCGTTGATTCTGTCGAGAACCGCCGCCATGGTCGAAGACTTCCCCGAACCGGTCGGACCGGTGATCAACACAATACCGTTCTTCAAATTGGCGATGTCAGCCAGTTGCTCAGGCAAGTTCAGTTCCGCGAAAGTGGGAATGCTTTTGGGGATGACCCGCATTACGATGGCGTGGCTTCCGCGCTGCACAAATATGTTGACACGAAACCGGCATTCTCCTGGCAGGCTGTAGGAAACGTCGCACGAGCCTTGTTCTCGCAGCGCCGTCAACGCCTGCTGGTTGCCACCAATGAGTTCCTCCGCGATACGGCGGGTGTCTTCAGCGCCCAGCGCCGGCAGTCCCGTGATTTTGACTGGTACCAACTGGCCGCTTACTTCGATATGCGGCAGGCTGCCGGGCGAGAAAATCAAGTCGCTCACGCGGGTTGAGGCACGCAGCATTGCCAAGAGCAAGGTTGCGGCCGGAATCGAGGTCTTCGAGACAGTGTTGGGAACGGGAACCTTAGCTGGGATGTCCAGAGTGTACTCCTTACTCTTGCTGCAGCTTACCTTCCGGGTATGAGCGCCTCAAGTCACCAAGGTCGTAGTGCTCACGGCTTGAGTTCCGCCGTCCCGTTCAGCCCGCGCAGATAGGTCATAGTTGTCGCGTCAAGACAATGAAGGTCGAAGGAAACTTCGTGGCGTTGAAGCGTCAATGCGAGAGGACGGCGGATCTTAGTTCTTCTGCGCTATTGCGGACCAGGTTCTGGGAAGAATAGTTCCAGGAGATCCTGCGCCCGGTGTCACCGATCCACGCGTGGCCCACCAGAAGCAGCGTGGCTTGGTCACGGTTTCGCTGTGCAGGGCTGGGGCGAGCATGCCTTCTTAGGAGTTTCCACGTCAGACCTCGCCGTACAGTTCCAGTTGCACAATCAGTCTGTCAGGAAGATTCATCTTTCTAGTTACAACCCCCACTTCCGTTACGAAATCCGAACACGGTCGGAGAAAGAGTGACTTCGGTAATTAGAGCTTGCTCTCTCCCTGCGCCACTCTTAGCGCAGGTCTGTAGAGGGGCTAGCTAAAGGCCGTTGCGAAACCCAGGGCTCAACCCCTTGATTGACGCGGGTCGTTGACGCAGCCACGTGGCGGATCTGCAGATTTTGCTTGTTTTTTTTCGCGCCAGATCTCCCCCAC
>Ga0307479_10000947_pt1 | contig 26161 bp, 22 predicted proteins | sample atmos_gasesECM4C_FD_203743 | JGI IMG/M metagenome (GOLD analysis project Ga0307479, IMG submission 203743) | Hardwood forest soil microbial communities from Morgan-Monroe State Forest, Indiana, United States - atmos_gasesECM4C_515 | ecosystem: Environmental > Terrestrial > Soil > Temperate... | reverse complement strand
GGAGAGAGCAAAGACCGCGCCGATACAGATACGAGGACCCACGCCGAAGGGCAAATACGCGCCACCCGATGTCCAGGGCGATGACTGTCCGGCAAATCGGTCAGGAATGAACGCCGTCGGATGCTGCCAATGCTTGCGATGGCGATGCAGTACCCAGGGCGCAACATAAACCTGAACGCCGCGCCGCACCGGTTCTCCCATAATCACGTCATCGTCGATCGGCTCGCGCACCAGGATGGGGACCGGCGGGTAGAGCCGCAGAGCCTCCAGGAGCACGCGACGCAGGCGCGGCCAGTGGCTGAGATCATCGAGGGTTGCGACGCGCTCAGGCGGAAAGGCTGCCACTTCGGCTCGCAGCCGCATTTGCTCGCCGTGATCGAGCGTCAGTAGATAGGAGGCCCAGAACAGCAGGCGTGCCGTGGTCTCGTAGCCGGCGAAGATCATCGTCGCGCACTGATCACGCACCTCGTCGGCGGCAATCGGCTCGCCTGTTTCCGGGTCGCGTACCGCGATCAAGAGATCGAGCAAGTCTTGCTGGCCGCTATCGTGCGGTGCGCTTCGGCGGGCGGTGACGATCGCATCGACAGCCGAGAACCAATGCTTCTGGAAGGAGCGGCGCCTCCCCAGCGCGAAGGCGAAGGATGTCTCGGATTTGGCAAAAGCGTCGAATATCTGCGGGCGTCCCGGCCCGGTGACATATTGGCGGACCAGGTCGCCGATCCGATTGCGCTCCGCTTGATCGGGGATCGAGAAAAGCGCGCGAAGCACCGCGTTCAACGCCGCAATCTGGTATGCATCGGAGAGATTGGCGCTCGGCTGCCCTTCGAGCTGGCGGACCAGATCGTTGGCGGCCGCGATGAAGTGAGGAAGCAGGATGTTCACATGGTTCGGCGTGAACGACGGTGACAGCCGGCGGCGTTGTCTGCGCCACTCGCCACCTTCAGCAAGGAATAGACCCCGGCCGATCAGCGGGCGTACCAAGCGGGGCAACATTGCCGGGCGGACATAATTCGCCGCGTTCGCAGCCATCACGTACCGAACGCCCGAAGGGTCATTGATCAGGGCGCTCTCGACACCAAACAGCGTGTTCCGGTTGAAAGCTACATCGAACGCATAGTCGGGCCAGATCGCGAGGCTGTTGCGGATACTGCCGAGGAGAAGCCTGACGGAAGGCAGGTCCTTCGGATGGACGGCCGGGGCCGGCGGAACGACGGAAGGAGGTTTGTCGAGCATGGGATCTGGTGCGATAATAATTCCCGGTGCTTTCAATATGCCAGAGGTCAATGGTCGGTGTATTGAACGGTTCGGACATCACCGATGCCGTCGGACGTGCAGGAAGCGCGACAATGACTGCGACGACCACCTCTCGGATCGTGTGGCCGCGTCCGGCGGTCGCGGGCTGCGTCTTCTGTATGATCGTTCGGGACACACGAGGCGTCGCGCTCGATCAGACCGACCGGTTCAATTTCTTCCCGGCGTCGCCGCTTTGCAGCGTGGCCAGGGTGTTCGCCGGCGACTGGCATCTGATTGATCAGCCAGACCAGATGGAGCGTCCTTGGACTGGAGCGAGGCTGCCCAGCCTTGCCTTCTTCGGGCCGCAGCTCGGGCCGCTCATCAGCTGGAACCCTGGCGAGACCTATGCGATTTCGATCGCGTTTTACCCGGACGCGTTTGCTGCGATGACCGGGCTCGACTTGAGCCCATTCACGGGTCGCATGGTGCCAGCGGAAGAGGTCATGCCGCAGCCGATCCTGGAGTCTTGCCGCAACTTCTTCGATGCCGTTCCGCGCGAAGGGATCGAAAGCGGCTTCTCGGCTCTTGAAGACAAGATCGAAATCATGTGGGCCGGCACGCGCCCTGCCGGGAGCAGGCCGATGAGATGGATAGAAGACTGGAGCAGAAGCCTCGTGCTCAGAGCCGCGCTAACCGATTTTGGACGCAGCGCGCGGCAAGTCGCACGGCGGGTCAAATCATGGACGGGTGTCAGCCAGAGAGACCTGCAGGGGCTTGGTCACACGGAGCAACTCTACGCCAAATTGCACGAGGCGATCCAGAAGGGCGATGTTGACTGGGCTGGGCTTGCCGCAGCGTCAGGGTTTGCTGATCAAGCGCACATGATCAGACAAATGCGACGGCACACCGGCTTCACGCCGGAGCAATTGCGCAAGAGCGCCAGAAACGACGAAGCCTTCTGGGGCTACCGGCTTCTCGGACAGTATTTCACGACGCCCGGAAGTCAGTAGGTCCATTCAGCGCAATACGTCCGATACGCACGCGCAGCGGGCGGGTGCGTGATGTGGGCCCGTTGCCGCTACTCCGCCGCGGTACGCATTGCCACGCGTTCGGCCTTCACCGCGCAGAACTTGAACTCCGGAATCTTGCCGAACGGGTCGAGCGCGGGGTTGGTCAGGAGGTTGGCGGCGGCTTCCGCGTAGCAGAACGGCATGAACACCATGTTCTCCGGCACGTCGCGGTCGGAGCGCACCTTGACCTCGACCGCGCCGCGGCGGGTCTCCAGCTTGATGAAATCGCCGGGCACGAGATTCATCCGCCTCATGTCCTTCGGCGACATGAAGGCGACCGCCTCCGGCTCGATCTGGTCGAGCACGTTCGAGCGCCGCGTCATCGAGCCGGTGTGCCAGTGCTCGAGCACGCGTCCCGTCGACAGCACCATCGGATATTCGTCGTCGGGCAACTCGTCCGGCGGGATCACATGCGCCGGCACGATCTTGCCGCGGCCGCTCTCGGTCGGGAATCCCGTCGTGAAGATGATCTCGTTGCCGGGCTGGTGGGGATCGTCGACCGGATAGGTGACCGCGCCCTCGCGCACCAGGCGCTCCCAGGTGATGTTGTTCAACGACGGCATCACTTGCGCCATCTCGGTGAACACCTCGGCCGGGCCGGCGTAGTCCCAGGGCAACCCCATCCGCCTGGCGATCTCCTGGATGATCCAGAGATCCTGCCGCGCATCGCCCGGCGGCTTGATCACCTCGCGCGCCAATTGCACGCGGCGGTCGGTATTGGTGAAGCTGCCGGATTTCTCCGCAAAGGCGGAAGCCGGCAGAATGACGTCGGCATGGAACGCCGTCTCGGTGACGAACAGGTCCTGCACCACCAGATGATCGAGCTTGGTCAGCGCCTCGCGCGCGTGCTGCAGATCGGGATCGGACATCGCGGGATTTTCGCCCTCGATATACATGCCGTTGATCTCGCCGGCATGGATCGCGTTCATGATCTCGACCACGGTGAGCCCGCGCACCGGATCGAGCGCCTGATGCCAGAGCTTTTCGAAGGGTTCGCGCAGGTCGGTGCGCCCGACCGGCTGATAATCCGGCAGGAACATCGGGATCAGGCCGGCGTCGGACGCGCCCTGCACGTTGTTCTGCCCGCGCAGCGGATGCAGCCCCGTTCCGGGTCGGCCGACCTGGCCGGTGATCAGAGCGAGCGCGATCAGGCAGCGCGCATTGTCGGTGCCGTGCACATGCTGGCTGATGCCCATGCCCCAGAAGATGATCGAGGCCTTGGCGCCGGCATACATCCGCGCCACCTCGCGCAAGGTCTCCGCCGGGATGCCGCAGATCGGCTCCATCTTCTCCGGCGTGAACTCCTTGATCTTGGCCTTCAGGTCGTCAAAACCTTCGGTATAGCCGGCGATATATTGCTCGTCGGTCAGGCCCTCGGTGATGATGGTGTTGATCATCGCGTTCAGCAATGCGACGTCGCTGCCCGGCTTGAACGCGAGATGCTTGTAGGCATGGCGCGACAGCGCCTGTCGCCGCGGGTCGATCACGATCAGCTTGGCGCCGTTTTTGGCCGCGTTCTTGATGAAGGTCGCGGCCACGGGGTGGTTCACGGTCGGATTGGCGCCGATCACGATGATGACCTCGGCGTCCATCGCCGCGGCAAACGGCGCCGACACCGCGCCCGAGGCCAAGCCTTCGAACAGCGCGGCGACGGAGGAGGCATGGCACAGCCGCGTGCAGTGGTCGACATTGTTGGAGCCGAAGCCGGTGCGCACCAGCTTCTGGAACAAATAGGCCTCTTCATTGGAGCCCTTGGCCGAGCCGAAGCCGGCAAGCGCTTTCACGCCTTTCTCGTCGCGGATCTTGACCAGGCCGTTGGCGGCGATGTCGAGCGCCTCCTCCCAGGAGGCTTCGCGAAAATGCGTGAACGGATTGGCCGGGTCGACCTGGTCGTTGGGGTCCTTCTTCACGTTCGGCAATCGCACCAGCGGCTTGGTCAGGCGATTGGGGTGATGAATGTAGTCGAAGCCGAAGCGGCCCTTGACGCAGAGCCGGTTGTGATTGGCCGGGCCGTCGCGGCCCTCGGCATAGATCACCTTGTCGTCCTTGACCTGATAGGTGACCTGGCAGCCGACGCCGCAATACGGGCAGAGCGAATCGACCTTCTTGTCCGCGTAGACGACGCGGGTCTGCTTGTCGTCGAGCATCACCGCCGGCATCAGCGCGCCGGTCGGACACGCCTGCACGCATTCGCCGCAGGCGACGCAGGTCGATTCGCCCATCGGATCGTCGAAGTCGAACACGATTTTCGAGCCGTGGCTGCGATAGGCCATGCCGATGACGTCGTTGACCTGGACCTCGCGGCAGGCGCGCACGCACAAGCCACACTGGATGCAGGCGTCGAGATTGACCCGCATCGCCGGATGGCTGGCGTCGGCCTGCCAGCGCTCGGCGGCCGGAAAGCGGCTTTCGGTCACGCCGGTCTTTTCGGCCCAGTGCCAGAATTTCGAATCCGGATCGTGCGAGGTTTGCCGCGCCGGCTGGTCGGCGACCAAGAGCTCCATCACCATCTTCTGGGCGGCTACCGCGCGCGCGCTCGCCGTTTTCACCTTCATGCCGACACCGGGCGTCCTCTTGCAGGAGGCCGCCAGCACCCGCTCGCCCTCGATCTCGACCATGCAGGCGCGGCAATTGCCGTCGGGCCGATAGTCCGGCGCCGGCGAGTAGCACAGATGCGGGATCTCCTGACCCTGGCGCTTGGCCACCTGCCAGATGGTTTCGCCCGGCTTGGCCTCGACCTGCTTGCCGTCGAGTTCGAACTGGATCTTGGTCATTCGGCTGCGTCCTTGAACTCGTCCGGAAAATATTTGATCACGGTTGTCAGCGGATTCGACGCGGCCTGGCCCAATCCGCAGATCGACGCGTCGCGCATGGCCTGGCTCAATTCATCGAGCAACGACCGGTTCCAGACCGGCTCTCGCATCAAGATCGCCGCCTTCTCGGTGCCGACCCGGCAGGGCGTGCACTGGCCGCAGCTCTCGTCCTCGAAGAAACGCATCAGGTTCAGCGCAGCGCCCTTGACGCTGTCGGCCTGCGACAAGATCACGATCGCGGCCGAACCGATGAAGCAGCCATATTTCTCCAGCGTGCCGAAATCGAGCGGGATGTCGTCCATCGAGGCCGGCAGGATGCCGCCGGACGCGCCGCCCGGAAGATAGGCGTGGAAGGTATGGCCGTCGGCCATGCCGCCGCAGAACTCATCGATCAATTCGCGCACGCTGATGCCTGCCGGCGCGAGCTTCATCCCGGGATTTTTCACCCGCCCCGACACCGAGTAGCTGCGCAGGCCCTGGCGACCGTTGCGGCCGTGGCTCTTCCACCAGTCCGCGCCCTTCTCGACAATGTCGCGCACCCACCACAGGGTCTCGATGTTGTTGATCAGGGTCGGCAAGTTGAACAGCCCGACCTGGAACGGATAAGGCGGCTTGTGCCGGGGCAATCCGCGCTTGCCCTCGATGCTTTCCAGCAGCGAGGATTCCTCGCCGCAGATATAGGCGCCGGCGCCGCGCCGCATATGCAGCACCGGGCCGCCCGGCGGCAGCTTTGCGATCTCGCGCTCGAGGATTTCGCGGCACGCCGGGTATTCGTCGCGCAGGTAGATGTAGACGTCCGCCGCCTCCACCACATGCGCGCCAATCAGCGTGCCCTCGAGGAAGCGATGCGGATCGGTTTCCAGATAATAGCGGTCCTTGAAGGTGCCGGGCTCGCCCTCGTCGCCATTGACCGCCATCAGCCGCGGGCCGGGCTCCCCCAACACCGCGCGCCATTTGCGGCCCGTCGGAAAGCCGGCGCCGCCGAGCCCACGCAATGACGCATCATCGAGCGCCTTCAACAGATCGTCCTTCGGCAATTCGCCCGAGTGCAATCGCTTCAGCAGCTTGTAACCGCCGCCGGCGAGGTAGGCGTCGTAGCCGATGTATCCGGGCACATGCGCATGGGTGTCGCCGCTCTTCGCGGCGCCCAGCACGCTGCCGACGCTGGCCTGATCGATGAAGTTGTGGCCGACCTCGGCCGCGGGCGCCGTGTCGCACCGGCCGACGCAGGGCGCGCGCACCACGCGGATGCCGGGGCCGGAGGCGCTCTGCAGGTCCTGCAGCAGTTCTTCGCCGCCCAGCATCGCGCAGGTCAGCGAATCGCAGACGCGAATGGTCAGCGGCGCAACATCGGGCTCGCCCTCCTTCACGATATCGAAATGCGCGTAGAAGGTCGCGGTCTCGAACACCTCCGCAAAGGAAAGCTTCATCTCCTCGGCAAGGGCAGCGAGATGGCTGGCGGAAATCTGGTGATACTGGTCCTGGATCAGGTGCAGATGCTCGATCAGGAGGTCGCGACGGCGCGGCCGGTCGCCCAGCAGCCCTTCGATCTGGTGCGCGGCGGTCGGGTCGATCTGACGGCCCTTCGGGGTCGCCTTGGCGCGCTTTCGGCCCTGCCCCGGATGCTCGAACGAGCGAACCTCATGCACGTCATGACTCATCGATCAGTCTCGCTCTCCCAGAGCGCGATGGATCGCGCTCCAGGGTTTTGATTGAGCATAATCTTTTCGGAAAACGGGTACCCCACTTTTCCGGATCATGCCCTAGGCCGACGCAAATCTAGTTCGTGGCATGCCAGATGCCAAGGGGAAATTACATTGCCACAATAAGCATTTAAGGGCCGGCAGCGCCCCCTGCCATGCCCGTCCAAAGCACAAGATAGCCGAAAACCGGCTTCAACAAGTCAAACCGCGGGACGCTCTCGAGCATCCCGCGGCGATAAGACCGTGATCAGAAGATCTTGGCCGCGCTTTCCAGCGTCTTCCAGACGCCCCAGGCCAGCGGGATACCGACGAACAGCCAAAACAGCGCGGCCCTGAGGTCAAGTCCACCCTTGCCGATGCCGAACGAGCCGTGCTGGATCGCGGCCTCGCTCTTGGCGCTCGCGGCCTGGAGCCGCGCGAGCTCCTCGGCACTCATGTTCCATTTGGGATTTACCGGCTTGATCAAGAAGTTGCAGATCAGGCCCGCGATCAGCATCCCGCACAGAATGTACATGGTGGTGTCATAGAGCTTGTCGCGGGGAACACCGGCCGAGAGCTGGAATTCGCGGATGTAGTTCACCACCACCGGGCCGATGATGCCGGCGGTCGACCACGCGGTGAGCAGCCTTCCGTGAATCGCACCCACGAACTGGGTTCCGAACATATCGGCAAGATAGGCCGGCACCGTAGCGAAGCCGCCGCCATACATCGACAGAATGATGCAGAAGGCACCGACGAACAGGGCTTTCGAACCCATATTGGCAAAGGTCGGCGCCAGCGCGTAGAGCGCGATGCCGAGCAGGAAGAAGCAGAAATACGTATTCTTGCGGCCGATGAAGTCCGACAACGACGCCCAGAACACCCGGCCACCGATGTTGAACAGCGAAATCAGACCGGCAAAGCCGGCTGCAATTCCCGCAATCAGCGTCTTCTGTTCGGCCGAAAGCTGGCTGAAGGTCAGGTCGGGCATCCCGATCAGCTTGCCGGCGAAGATTTCCTGCAGCATCGGCGAGGCCATGCCGATCACGCCGATGCCGGCGGATACGTTCAAGCACAGCACCCACCAGATCAGCCAGAATTGCGGGGTCTTGTGCGCATCGTTGAGATGGACGTGGTGCTCGGTGATCATCGACTTCTTTTCGCTCGGCGGCGTCCAGCCATCCGGCTGCCAGCCCGCCGGCGTCACGCGATAGGCGAAGGCGCCGATCATCATGAAGACAAAGTAGATCACCCCCATGACCGCAAAGGTCTGCCAGACCCCGACATCGGTCGGGCTCTTGAAATAGTTGATCAGGAGGTTCGCCAGCGGCGCACCGATCATGGCGCCGCCGCCGAAGCCCGCGATGGCAAAACCAGTCGCCATGCCGCGATGGTCCGGGAACCATTTGATCAGTGTCGACACCGGCGAAATGTAGCCGAGGCCCAACCCAACGCCGCCGATGACGCCGGCGCCCAGCCACATGATCCAGAGCTGATGCACGTAAACGCCGAAGGCGCCGATGAGCAGGCCGCCGCCCCAACATAGCGCGGCGACGACGCCGGCCTTGCGCGGTCCGACGCGCTCCAGCCAGCCGCCCCAGATCGCGGCCGAGACGCCGAGCAGCACAAAGAACAGCGTGAACATCCAGCCCAAACTGGCGACGCGCCAGTCACAGGTGGTCGTGAACAGTTCGTCCCACAGCGACATGTCAGGGCAAGCCTTGCTCGCCGTCAGTCCGATCGCGCGCGACAATGGCAGCCAGAACACGCTGAAGCCGTAGGCCATGCCGATGCAGAGATGGATGCAAAGTGCCGCCGGCGGCACCAGCCAGCGATTGAAGCCGGCCTTTGCGATCGTATGCTCGCGATCGAGAATCCCCGCGCCGGTGCCGACCATTGATCCAGCACTCTCAACTGTAGCCATACATCCCTCCTTGGCAGCCGCCCGCGCCGGGCATGTCTGCGCTTACGACCCTCTACCCTCAACTCCTACACGTTGCAGTTTCCGCATTGCTGCCTTGCAGCACCCCACGCGATGCGTCGGAATCCGCGAGGCGAATCGCGGAATCCCAACACCTGCCCCGATACCTTTATGCCAGCATGCCAGCATTTTTTGCGCCAGCGTCATAATACCAGCATTCGGGAGCTGGGGCAAAAACACCCCATCCCGGCCCACGCGTGCCGAAGTCGCGACCCGACTTTCCCCAACCCCAGTAGAGTAGATTAATTGGGACAGAAGCGGCGCGCGATGTCGATAGGAAAATGGTGGCGAAGGTAGGGTCCTCACACGGTTTTGCGCTGCAGGAATCGCGCATCCCTATGATTGCGGAGCAGTGGACGAGAGATTGTTGCCTTTCTCGATCAGGAACACGATTCGGTCTTGCGCGCGTTCGGTGATCTCGACCTTGTCGCCGGTCTCCCGAATGAGGTTCGGAATATCGATCACCGACAGCGGATCGGTGCAGTGAACCACCAGAACATCGCCCGGCTTCAGCGGCTTCAGCGCCTTTCGCGTCTTCAGCGCCGGCAACGGACATTTCAGTCCGGTGAGATCGAGCTTTGTCGTCGTCGTCATGCGCGCGAGCATGGCGAAGCAGGCTGATATCGTCAACGATACTTCAGCATGAAAGGATCATACTCAAACAACAGGCAGGCAGCCCCGATGGAATCGTTATCGCGTCCTGGTTTGTTGTTCGAGCATAATCTTTCGAGAACACAAGCCTGCGGAGTCGAATCATGCTCTACGTCAGGTTTGCATAGCCAAGGAACCCGACGCTCTGGCCGGGCTCGACCTTGGTGACGGTCTCGCCGAGCTCGACCAGCCCGTCGGTGTCGACCAGCGAGGACAATAAACCCGCGCCCTCGCGGGGGAATTTGATCGCTTCGAGCGCGCCGTCAGCGGCCTTGCGCAAGGTGACGCGGACATATTCGCGGCGGCCGATCTTCTTCTTGTAGCTGAAGGCGGCGCGAACCGGCATCGGAACCAGATCCGCGGCCGACGCCCCCGACAACGCAAGCACCGTCGGCCGGACCACATGGACAAAGGTGACGAAGCTTGCCACCGGATTGCCGGGAAGGCCGATGAACGGCGTGCCGCCGATGATTCCCATGGCCACGGGACGTCCGGGCTTGATCGCCATCCGCCACAACACCAGGGAGCCCACGCTTTCGACGCTTGCCTTGACGTGATCCTCCTCGCCAGTCGAAACGCCGCCGGTGGTCAGCAATAGGTCGTGACCGCCGGCCACTTGCTTCAAGGCGTCGGCAAGCGGCGCGCGCTCATCGCCCAAAATACCGAGGTCGCTGACCTCGCAGCCGAGCCGCTTGAGCATCGCCATCAGCATGAAACGGTTGGAATCGAACAGCTGCGCAGGCTGGCGCGGCGCGCCCGGCGAGGCCAGTTCGTCGCCGGTCGAGAACACGGCGACGCGGATGCGCCTCGTCACGTCGAGCTGGGTGCGACCAAAAGCCGCCCCCAGCGCCACGTCCTGCGGCCGCAAGCGCTGGCCGGCCTTCAGCGCGACAAACCTTTCGGGGATGTCTTCGCCCGCCGGGCGCACATTGGCGCCCGCCTTCAGGCCGGCCGGCAGCACGACCCGGCCGTTCTCGTCGATCCGCACGTCTTCCTGCATGAAAACCGTATCGGTGCCCTGCGGCATCGGGGCGCCGGTGAAAATCCGCACCGCGTGACCCGGCTCCGCCGCTTGCGCGGAGGCGCCGGCCGCAATCCGCCCGGCGACCGGAAACGCCCGCTCGCCCTCGCGCGGAAGATCGCGGGCCTGCACGGCATAGCCGTCGACGGCGGAGTTGGTGAACGGCGGCAGCGGCAGGGGTGCTGCGATGTCCCTGGCGAGCACGCGCCCATCCGCCTCGCCCAAGGAGACGGTTTCGATCTCCCGCACCGCCGTCACCCGCGCGGTGATGAGGCCAACGGCCTCGTCGACCGACATCAGCGGGCCGCCGAAGGCAAAGCAATCGTCGGACAATTGCGCCATCTTGCTTCTCAGCCTTCGGCCAGCGCCAGCAGGTCGTCGAGCGAAATCGCCGAACGCCGCACCATGGCGGCGATCGCCGGGATATCGTCGAGATGGGCGGTGGGCAGCGCGGTTTCAACCGCGACGTCGGCCGCGATGCCGACGATCCCGGCATCGCCGGGGAACATGAGCGGCTTGCCGTTGGCTGAGCGATGCACCTCGATCTTGCGGTGCGGCTCGGACTTGTAGCCCTCGACGACGACGAGATCGACCGGCGACATTTTCCGGAGCAGTTCCGGCAGCCGCGGCTCGCGCGCGCCGCGCAGCTCGTGCATCAGGGCCCAGCGGTGGGCGGAGGACACCAGCACCTCCTCCGCGCCCGCCTCGCGATGCCGCCACGAATCCTTGCCTGGCACGTCGACGTCGAATGTGTGGTGGGCGTGCTTGATGACGGAGACGCGCAGGCCCTGCTCGCGAAAATACGGGATCAGGCGCGTCAGCAAGGTAGTCTTGCCGGCGCCGCTCCATCCCGCGAGCCCAATCACTTTCATCTCGTTCTCCGCGCGAGCCTCAGATCATGATCCGATCAGGTTGAATCGGATCATGATCGCATCTCTTTGTTTGAGCATGATCTTTTCGGCAAACCGCTTCGCGCTTTTCCGGATCATGCTCTAAGGAGCCGGGCCAGGCTTTGTCCTTAAGGTGCTTTATATCGGTCCAAGGGCGATGTCATGCTAAGCTCCCGGACATGACGAAGGTCGATAACCCCCCCGTTCCGGTAATCCTGCCCGACCCGCACGACCCGCGGCTGACCGAGCGCGTCGCCGGGATCGACCAGACCGGGGCCCGGGTCGAGATCAACGTGCCGGTGGAACGGCCGCTGACGCTTTACCTGAACGCGCAGGAGATCGTCACCATGATGACGATCGGCGACTATCCGGAATATCTGGCGCTCGGCTATCTGCTCAATCAGAACATGCTCAGATATGACGACGTCGTCACCGAGGTCGAATATGACGACGATCTGCAGGTCGTGGTCGTGCGCACCGAGCATCACACCAATTTCGAACAAAAACTGAAGAAGCGCACGCAGACCTCCGGCTGCGCGCAGGGGACGGCGTTCGGCGATCTCCTGGAGGCGGTGGAGAATGTCGCGCTGCCGAAGGCCGAGCTGCGCACCTCCTGGCTCTACCAGATGACGCACACCATCAACACCATGCCTTCGCTCTATCTCGAGGCCGGCGCGATCCATGGCTGCGTGCTGTGCAAGGAAGGCACACCGGTCTGCTACACCGAGGACGTCGGCCGCCATAACGCGGTGGACAAGATCGCGGGCTGGATCTATCGGCACGGCGTCGATCCCGCCGACAAGATCCTCTACACCACGGGACGGCTGACCTCGGAGATGGTGATCAAAACGGTGCGGATGGGGATTCCGATCCTGGTGTCGCGCTCGGGCTTCACCGCCTGGGGCGTCGACCTGGCGCGGCAGGTCGGACTGACGCTGGTCGGGCGCGCGCGCGGAAAACGTTTCATCACACTGTCCGGCGAGGCGCGCATCGTCTACGATCAGAACCTCGCCTTCGTCGAAGAGGAATCGGTGCGGCACAAACGCAAGGGCGAAGGCCGTGATGACTGAAATTCCCGGCGTGCTGCTGGCCGGCGGGCTGGCGCGCAGAATGGGCGGCGGCGACAAGCCGATGCGCCAGATCGGCGGCCGCACCATTCTGGAGCGCGTGATCGCCCGGCTGACGCCGCAATGCGACGGGCTCATTCTCAATGCCAATGGCGAGCCTGCGCGCTTTGCCGCGTTCGGATTGCCCGTCATCCCCGATGGCGTCGCCGATTTTCCGGGACCGCTCGCGGGCATTTTGGCCGGGCTCGACTGGGTCGCGGCAAATCGCCCCGCCGTCCAATGGCTGCTGAGTGCGGCGGCGGATTGTCCGTTCCTGCCGCGCGATCTGGTGTCGCGGCTGCATCAGGCGCGCGAGGAGCAAGATGCCGAGCTCGCGGTTGCCGCCTCCGGCGGCCAGTCGCATCCGGTGATCGGGCTATGGAGCGTCGCCTTGCGCGAAAAACTTCGCCACGCGCTGGTGGTCGAAGACGTCAGGAAGATCGATCGCTGGACCGCGCGCTACAAGCTCGCCACCGTGACCTGGCCAACCGAGCCGCTCGATCCGTTCTTCAATGCCAATACCATGGACGACATCGCGGAAGCGGACCGGCTGGCGGAGCTGGATGGTGAGTGACACTTGCTCCACCCTCATCCCGAGGAGCGCGCAAAGCGCGCGTCTCGAAGGATGGGCCACATCGGGGCCTCATGGTTCGAGACGCGCGAAGACGCGATCCTCACCATGAGGGGCTACACCCGCCGAATCTACGCCGCCAGCGGCGTGGTCCAGGCGTCGTAGGCATACACCCAGTCGGCGTCGGTTTTCTCCTTGAGCCAGATGTTGGCGCGCGAGGTTTGCTGGACGCGCTCGGTCCGCTCTTTCCGGCTCGCCTGGAACCTTCGAAACGCATTTGCCACGCCGTCACGCTCGACGGCTTCGAGACAGCGCGACAGCACGGCGGCGTCTTCGATCGCCATGGCGGCGCCTTGCGCCATGTACGGCGTCATCGGATGGCAGGCATCGCCGAGCAGCGTCACGTTTCGGTCCGCCCAATGCGCTAGCGAATTGCGATCGACGATCGCCCATTTGTGCACGTCGGGGCACGCGGCCAGCACGCTCTCGACCTGACCATCGAAGCCCGCGAACGCCGCGCGCAATTCCTTGACGTCACCCTTCGCCGACCAGGATTCGGTCCTGAAGTCCGGCTCCGGCTGGCTGGTGACGAGGTAGATTTCGCTCCGGTCCGGTTTGACATAGTAGATAACGATGTGCCGGTCCTCGCCCCACCACTTGGTGCAATCGTCGATTTTCTCTCCTTTAAGGAGCGCTGCGGGATAGGTCGTCCGGTAAGCGATGCGCCCGGTAAAATTCACCGGCGAGGTGCCGAACAAGATATCTCTCACCACCGAATGAACGCCGTCGGCGCCGACCACCGCGTCCGCAACCGCGCTTGCCCCGTTGGCGAAGGCCAATCCAACGCCGCCGTCTGTTTCGTCCAGTCCGACCAGCTTGTGACCTAGCTTGATGCACTCCTCGGGAACGGCGCTCGCGAGCGCCGCGTGCAGATCCCCGCGATGGGCCAGCAAATAGGGCGCGCCAAACTTCTGTTCGGCGGTCTCACCGAAAATCATGTCGAACTTGACCTCGCCGGTGCGCCAGTCGCGGTTGTTCCAGGAGCGCGGGTAGAAGGACTGTCCGCGCAACCTGGACTCGAGCCCCAGCGCCCGCAGCACCTTCATGGCGTTGCAGCCGATCTGAATTCCGGCGCCAATCCGCGCGAATTGTGCCGCCTGCTCGTACACCGTGACGTCGATACCCACCCTTCTCAGCGCCGCGGCGGCAGCGAGCCCGCCCATGCCGGCGCCAATGATCGCGATCGAGAGAGGTCTTGCCATTGATTTTACGTCCGTCCGTTACTCAACAATGAATATACTGAACGCACGCCGCGTCCGGCACAAGCCGCCAACTCGCTGCACCTCACCCTCCGCCGTTCGCCGCATCCGGAAAGAACAGCTGCCGGCCGCCGATCTTGTAACCCGCGATTGCATCCTGACCTTCCTTCGAGACCAGCCAGTCGACGAAGGTCTGGCCCAAATCCTTCTTCACGTGCGGAAATTTCTCCGGGTTCACCAGCATGACGCCGTATTGATTGAACAGCCGCGTGTCGCCCTCGACCGCAATGGCGAGATCGCCCTTGTTCTTGAACGAAATCCAGGTGCCGCGATCGGACAGCACATAGGCGTTCATCGCGTTCGCCGTGTTCAGCGCTGCGCCCATGCCCTGGCCAATCTCGCGATACCAGGCGCCTTTCGCGGCCGCGATGTCGATCCCGGCCTGCTTCCACAGCGCAAGCTCGGCCTCATGCGTGCCCGACCGGTCGCCGCGCGAAACGAAAGGCGCGGCCTTTTCCTGGATCGTCTTCAGCGCGCTGGCGATGTCCTTGCCTTTGACGCCGGCGGGATCGCCGTTCGGCCCGATCAGCACGAAGTCGTTATACATGACGTCGTAGCGCTTCACGCCAAAGCCTTCGGCGAGGAATTTCTCCTCCTGCGCCTTGGCGTGGACGAACACGACATCCGCGTCGCCCCGGCGCGCGGTGTCGAGCGCCTGCCCGGTACCTTGCGCGACCACCTTCACCTCGATGCCGGTCCTGGCCATGAAGATCGGCAGCAGATAGCCGAACAGGCCGGAATCCTGCGTCGAGGTCGTCGAAGCCACGACGATCGAGCGATCCGCGGCCGAAGCCGGCGCGCCATGCACGATGGCGCAGAGCATGCCCATAAGCGCGAGCGACAATAGTCTAGACATCATCCGATATATTTCCTGTCTCTACGTTCAGATCACGAGATCGCCGCGCAAGAAGCGAGCGGCTTCCGGCGTCGACGGGCTGTCGAGGAAATCGACGACCAGCTTACGTTCGCGTAAGCGGCCGCGGACCAGGAAGATGACGTCGCCGGCGAGCCGCCTGACCTGGCCGAGATCGTGCGAGGTCATCAAGATCTTGATGCCTGATTGCGCCGCGGTCAGCACGATATCCTCGACGCTGCGGGTCGCGGCGGGATCGAGATTGGCGGTGGGCTCGTCCAGCAGCAGGATTTCCGGATCGCGCGCCAGTGCGCGTGCCAGCGCCAGCCGCTGCTGCTCGCCGCCCGACAGGCGCCGCGCCGGACGCGCGGCGAGATCGGCAAGGCCGACGCGGTTCAGTAATTCGGCGACGCGCGGCGCGCGGTGGTTGCGTGGCACGCCCGCTTGCGCCAGCGCATAGGCGACATTGGCGGCCGTGGACCGTCGCAGCATCACCGGGCGCTGGAACACGATCGCGCGGCGCCGCGGCGCGCGGTCGGCGCAGCCGCCCCAGGTGATGCGGCCGGCCGACGGGCTCGAAAGCCCCATGCAGATCCGCAGCAGGCTGGTCTTCCCGGCCCCGTTCGGCCCGACAATGAGTGTCGGCGGACCCGGCGCGATGGTGAGATTCAGCGAATCGAGGATTTTGGTGGCGCCCGCCTCGAACGAGACGCCAGCAAGCACCAGCGGAAGATCGCTCGATGGCGCACGCATCGTCAGCCCGCCAGCCGTTCGGACCAGGCGCGCGTTCCCCAGACGGCGGCGTTGATCGCAATGACGATCGCAACCAGAATGAGCCCGAGTCCCATCGCGAGCGGCAGGTTGCCCTTGGAAGTCTCCAGCGCGATCGTCGTCGTCATCGTGCGGGTGAAGCCATCGATATTGCCGCCGACAATCATGACGGCGCCGACTTCGGCGGCCGCGCGTCCGAAGCCGGCCAACAGCGCCGTGAGCAGGCTGAAGCGCGCGTCCCACAACAACGTGGCCATGCGGCCGACCGGGCCGACATCCATCGCGGCCAACTCGTCGCGATATTCGACCCAGAGATCCTCGACGGTCTGGCGCGTCAACGCCGCGATGATCGGCACGATCAGGACGGTCTGCACCAGCACCATCGCGGCCGGCGTGAACAGGATGCCAAAAGCCCCCAATGGGCCGGATCGCGACAGCAGGAGATAGACCGCCAGTCCCACCACGACCGGCGGCAGTCCCATCATCGCGTTCAGGAACACCACCATCACCGATCGGCCCGGAAACCGGGTCAGCGCCAGCAGCGCCCCGAGCGGCATCCCGATCACGGCGGCCAAAGCCACCGCGGACAGGCTGACCGCCAGCGACAGCCGCACCACCGCATACAGCGCCGCATCGCCGTTCAGGATCAGTTGCCAGGCACTCAGTTGATCCGACATAGCCGATTCCCCGGTCCTCTTCGGCAAAAATTACGATACCTGTCAAATGCTTGAATCAGAGCAGAAATATGCATACAAATGCAGGATGGAGTATTTTACCACCAGCGAGGCTGCTGAATACCTTCGACTGGGCGAACGCAAGCTTTATGAGCTGGTCACCGAAGGGGCGATCCCCTGCAGCAAGGTGACAGGCAAGTGGCTATTCCCGCGGCATGAACTCGACCTCTGGGTGCTCGCGGGGCTGGCGCGTCCGGCCGGCATGTTCGCCGCGGAACCGCCGCCGATCGTCGGCGGCAGCCAGGACGATCTCCTGGAATGGAGCCTGCGCGAATCAGGCACGGGGCTGGCGTCGCTCAACGAAGGCACGATGCGCGGCGTCGACCGCCTGCGGCGCGGCGAGGTGATCGCCACCGGGGTCCATTTCCACGGCAGCGACATCTTGGATGACGTTGGAAGCGACGCCAACATCGCCGCGTTGCGGGCGATGCCGGGCCTGCACGATGCGGTGCTGGTCGGCGTGGCCAGGCGCGAGCAGGGTCTTCTGGTGGGGCCGGGTAATCCCAAACATCTGCAAAGCGTGTCCGATGTCATTGCCTCCGGCGCACGAATGGCGATCAGGCAGCCCGGCGCGGGCGCGCAGCTGCTGCTCGATGCGCTGCTTGCGCGCGCCAGCGCCAGCCCGAAGGATTTGCGCCGGCTTGAGCCTCCCTGTCTCACCGGACCGGATTTGGCCACGGCAATCCGCGCCGGCAACGCCGATTGCGGCATCGCGACGAGGGCGGCTGCGAAATCGGCCGGGCTCGATTTCGTGCCGCTGGTCTGGGAAAGTTTTGACCTGTTGATGCGGCAGCGCAGCTTCTTCCGCCCACAGGTCCAGGCGCTGGTCGCCTTCTTGGGCGGCAAGCGGTTCGAGCAGCGGGCGGCGGAGATGACCGGTTACGACACCGCACCGGCCGGCCAAATCCGGTTCGCCGCCTAGCTTATTTGTTTGAGCATGATCTCCGCGCAAACGCGTCCCGCGTTTGTCGCGAGGAAAACCGGTGCCCGCCCATCGGGTCGTGGCCCGAGGGCATTCTTGTCCGGATCATGCTCCAATTGACGCGCCCCTCGATTTAATTGCACAAACGTCCCGCCAACCCGAAAACGGGCGGCCAACTAGCGGTCAACGCGCCGCATGATCTGACGGGGGAGGACGGCTTTGATCTCGGCCAGAACCATATCCATGCTTGCGGCGTTCGCCGCCGCGACGTTTGTCCCGCAGGCAGCGCTTGCCCAGATCTCGGACGACGTGGTCAGGATCGGCGTCCTCACCGACATGAACGGGCCGGCGTCGACGCCGACCGGCCAGGGCTCGGTGATCGCCCGCGCAGATGGCGGTCGACGATTTCGGCGGCAAGGTGCTCGGCAAGCCGATCAGCGTGATCGTCGGCGCTCATCAGCTCAAGCCGGACATCGGCGGCGCCATCGCGCGGCGCTGGTACGATACCGAGCAGGTCGACCTGATCGTGGACGTGCCGGTCTCCGCGGTCGGATTGGCGGTGCAGAACGTCGCCAGCGAAAAGAAGAAGCTGTTCATCACTCACTCGACCGGCACTGCCGACTTCCACGGCAAATTCTGTTCGCCTTACGCGATCCAGTGGGTGTTCGACACTCACGCGCTCGCGGTCGGCACCGCGCAGGCCGTGGTCAAGCGCGGCGGCGATAGCTGGTTCTTCATCACCGACGACTATGCGTTCGGCCACTCGCTGGAACGCGATGCTTCCACCGTCATCACGGCGAACGGCGGCAAGATGCTGGGCTCGGTGCGGCCGCCGCTGGCGACCCCGGACCTCTCCTCCTTCGTGCTGCAGGCGCAGGCCTCGAAAGCCAAGATCATCGGCATCGCCGCCGGTCCCCCCAACAACATGAACGAGATCAAGACCGGATCGGAGTTCGGCGTCTTCAAGGGCGGCCAGCAGATGGCGGCGCTGCTCGCGCTGATCACCGACATTCATTCGCTGGGGCTGCCGGCGGCGCAGGGACTGTTGCTGACGACATCGTTCTACTGGGACATGGACGACAAGACCCGCGAATGGTCGAAGCGCTATTTCGCCAAGATGAACCGGATGCCGACGATGTGGCAGGCCGGCGTCTATTCGTCCGTGATGCACTATCTCGACGCCATCAAGGAGACCGGCACCGACGATCCGTTGAAGGTCGCGGCCAAGATGCGCGAGAAGCCGATCGAGGATTTCTTCGCCCGCAACGGCAAGCTGCGCGAGGACAATCTGATGGTGCACGACCTCATGCTGGTCGAGGTCAAGAAGCCCGAAGAGAGCAAGTACCCGTGGGACTACTAGTGGGACTACTATAAGATTCTGGCAAAAATCCCCGGCGACGAGGCGTTCGGACCGCCGGATCCGGCGTGTCCGCTGGTGAAGAAGTGAGGAAGCGAGTGGCGAATAGCGAGTAGCGAATAGACTCTATTCGCCATTCGCCACTCGCCTGCTTAAGGTGCCCTTCTCCAAATCGTCGACTTGCAGAACACGCCGCTGAGGATGCAGGCCGAGGTTCTGAGGTTGGTCCCTTCAATCGACATTTTGCTTGAGTAGACTGAGCCGTCATGGGCGGCTTTGCCGCTCCACGAATTCTGCCCATCGGCCCGCACGTCATAGAACAGACGCTCCCCGGGCTTGGCTTTGGAATCCGTGCCGGGCTTCACCCACACGATGTTGCCGCAGAGGGCGTCGCCACATGGCTCGAATTTGACGCGCATGGCGCCTTCGTCGGATGTCCAGGTACCCAAGACCTCTTCCGCGAGGCTGGGTCCGGTGGTCAAAACGAATGCCGTGAGAGCCAGGCAGAGACGCACGGTGATCGTCATGTTCTCATAAGGCTCCTGCCTCGATCAACGAAGATGCATGTCGCTCAGCGTTATCGGAAGGCTGCGTACGATGAGGTCAACGATGGCGCGATGCAGGTTCTCGTCCCCGGCATCGCCGGGGCTGGTCGAGAGGTTTTCGTCGATCAGCCGGCTGGGGCCGGCGAGCCTGACATTTGCCGCGTTGTCCAATGGTGTGGCGGCCATTTTTTCGATGACGTCGAAAGTCTTTCCGTCGACTATTCTGATTTCGTAGAGGGCATAAAGTTGGCTGTATGACTCCAGGACCGCGCGGTAAGTGACGATGCCTATGCCTTCGACCTTTCGGCCCCCTCCGCCGAGATTCGCTTTTGCCTTGGTGATAACGATATAGGCGTCGAGTCCCTGCGGAGAGACTTCGGTTTTGACGAGTTTCTCGAACGGGTCGCCGCGAACGATCTCGACGGGCTTGATCGGGGACTCCTTGACGCCTGCGAACACAGCTCGCTGGTAACTCACCGGCTTCACCTGAAAACGGCCGCTCAGCGCCGTCGTCGCCTGCTGGACGATCAGATCATCGAGGCCCCAGGATAAAATCGGGAAGCTTCGAGAGCTGTTGTCAAGACCGGTGAGCCCCGCCTTTGCGAGGGTGAATTGATCGCCGACCGCCGAGATGATGCCGACGGTCTTGACCGACGCGAGCTTTGCGTCCCGGGTCTCGAACAACGCATGAGCGCCGCTGCTCAGGACAAGAAGAATGGTCATCGCAATACAAAAGAGGATAACCATCGCAATCCAAGCGTATCGACTGGCGGCGCGCATCGCGTTCCCTACTGGATCTTGAAGTCGAAGGAGTAGGAGGCGCCAATGCCGACCGTGGTCTGGTTGACCGAACCTCGCGCGGTCACCAGCGGGCTGTTCGCGGCGTCGCCGAGCAGCCGATCGTACTCGACGTAGGAATGAACCTCCCATTGCGGATTGATCTGATACTTCACCTGCGCGCCGGCACCGGCCGTGTGCGCTCCGCCCATCGCATTGAATATGGGAAGCCCCGTCGCCATCGCCTGGGCGGCATTGATGCTGAAATAGGGCGAGATCGCCTCGGTGCTCTCCCATGCGAAGCGCGGGCCGCCCGAAATGGTGATCGCGCGCGTCACCGGCACGATGAAATCGGCCGAGAAGTCGGAGACCACGCCCCGATGGCCGCCAAAGCCCTCGCGGGTTTCGTTGCGCAGGCGAAACCAGTCGACCGGGAAATATTCGATGAAGCCGCCGAGTTCGAGCGCGGCATTGACATCCCCGAGACCAAAGAGTTCGGGATGGCCGTCTTGTAGTCGCGCCGGCACGAACTTGGCGGCGGGACCGGCACGAAGATCGCCGAAATCGATCAGCGCGATGCTGGCGCTGTCGCGCGGGCTGCGAAACGGATCGGCGGAGCCGGCACGACGGATAGAAAAGATTGGGACCGCGCTCAGCATGCTCGCTTTTGCGCCCTCGAAATCCGGTTTGTATTGGCCCTCCGCTCCGATCGTGACGGTCCAGTTACCAGATACTGGCGGCAGGAAGGGCAGTTCGAACGGCGGAGCCGGCAATGTGAATGCCGTTTGCCCGGATGCGGCCACAGGTAAGGCCGCAATGGCGCAATACGCAGCAAGAAGCGAGACCGAAACCGCTCGGCGCGCGATCTTGACCGCGAAACAGCGGAGAAAAGCCTGAATGCGACTCATGAAGACCCCTGACCTTGCCCTGGGCCTTTCCAGGCGGGTCGGCTCGCGTGACTAACGAGCAATCAGATGAACCGCGAACATTGCCCCAAGATTGCTTCCGCCCGACCAAAGCGTCACGCACATGGGAGCGTGATCATCGCCGCCGCTTCGAGGCTTGCCTTCGCAAGGCGGATCGCCGTAAGTGGCGGAGGCTCCGGGACGGACCGATGTGCGCCAAAGTCCAACGCGGGCGGGCGAACATCGGCACCGCATGATCCATCGACTGGACACACTACGGAAAGATCGATGCGCTCCCTTGTGATCGAAGACGAACCGGAGATCGGGGCCTATCTCGCCCGCCTGCTCGGGCAGTTGAGTGGAATTGTCGACGTCGTCATATCCGTTTCAGATGCCAGGCAAGCGCTCGCCAATTTCAAGTATGATCTGGCGATCGCTGATCGGATGCTCCCCGATGGCGACGCGCTCGAGATCGTGACAGCGCTGAGCCAATTGCCTGACAGGCCGGCCATCATCATGTTGACGGCGAAGGACGCGAAGGAAGACGTGATCGAAGGGCTGAACGGCGGAGCGGACGATTATCTGGGCAAGCCGTTCGAGCCTCAGGAGTTCATCGCCAGGGTACGCGCCGTGCTGCGACGGCCTCGCCTGCTTGCCCCGCCGGTCCTGTCGCTCGGCAATGTCGAACTGCATGTCGGCACCAACGAGGCCACTGTAGCCAACAACAAGGTCCTGCTTCGCCGCCGCGAAGCCTTGATCCTCGAAGCGCTGCTGATGCGCCGGGACCGCGTCATCGCGCGCGATGCCCTGATCGAGGCGATCTACGGTTTCGACGACGAGATCGAGTCCAACACACTGGAAGCACAGGTATCCCGGCTCCGCAAAAAGCTGGCCGAGCTTGGCGGCAATATCGAGATCCGCAGCATGCGGGGCATCGGCTATATTCTCAGGATGGCGCAGAGCAAATGAAGTCGATCGCCAGGACATTTGCGCTTTCGCTCGGCCTCGCAGCGACGGCCATCTTCCTCGCCACGATCGCCATCGTCGTCTGGCAATCCCAGTTGCGCGAATACGAGCCGGTCGCGTGCCGCGTCGCCGCCTCCATTCTCTACGACGCCGCCGTCGTCGATCCGGGCAAGGCGCTGACAATCCAGTCCACACGCCGTGTCGAGGAGCTGAAATCCTTCAGCCCAAACCTGTGGTACGTCGTGTCCTACGAGAAGTTGATCACCGAGTTCGGGGGTGAACACAGGCCGGCCTTGCCGTTCTCGCTTCCCTATAGCGGTCCAATCGGCTTCTCGGTCCTAAACACGCTCGACCAGAATTCTACGTTCTGCCTCGCCGTCATCCCATGGGGCCCGTCCGACCTGGTGATGATGATTGGCGAGGCACAAGTCCGCTTCGGTCAGGTTCTGAGGTCGTTCGTTGCTCGCAATATCTTCCCTCTGTTTCTTGTGGCCTTCGCCTTCGCGTTGATGGTGACGATCGGCGCATGGTTGTCGGGGCGTTTCGTAGCCCGCGGTATCGAACGCGTCACGCGGCTTGCGCTCGCGATTGACCCGGCGGCGCCGCAGGGATCGATTTCGCTCAAAGAGGTCCCACACGAACTCAAGCCGCTGGTTGAGGCGCTCAACCGCGCCTTCAACGAAATCAACGCGTACATCAATATGCAGCGCCGGTTCCTCGGCAATGCGGCGCATCAGCTGCGAACGCCGCTGACGCTGCTGCGTGCCAAGGTGGAAGATGTCAGTGAGCCTCAATTGAAGGTCGAGCTTGTGCGCGATATCAGGCGTCTCACGTCACTGGTCTCGGCCATGCTGGACCTGGCACGGCTGCAAAATCACGCCGTCGAAAAGCGCCCCATCGATCTCGCAGCTGTGACGCGGGACGTGGTTGCGGATTTCAGCCCGTCGGCGCTTGACGCCGGGATAGAGCTCTCGCTTGAGCAGGCCGAGGACGGCAGCGCCGTCGTGCAAGGCGTCGAAGCCGCGGTTCGCAGCGCCCTGGCCAACCTGGTCGGCAATGCGCTAATCCACGCGCGTGGCGCTCGACGCATTACGGCGACCTTAAGTCGCGCCAGCGTCTCGATCAGCGATGACGGGGCTGGACTCGCGCCGGCCGCCGAGGGCAAGCTCATCGAACCGTTCCAAACCGGCAACCCCACAAAAGAAGGCGCCGGGCTCGGCCTGTCGATCGTGAAGGAGATCATGGCGGCGCATGGAGGCGAGCTGATCATCGCATCGAGCCCGGAACGGGGGACGACGGCATGCCTCCGCTTTGCGGAGGCATCGGGAATGCCGGGCGAATCCAGATCCCTCGACGTAGAGATGAGCGAATAGCGAGTAGATTCCATTCGCCACTCGCTACTCGTCTACTTCACCACCCCGATCTCGCGGAAATACTTCAACACGCCCGGATGAATCAGCTCCACATTCGGCGCCGCCGTAACGGTATTGGCGGCGGTGGTCTCGCAGGCCTGCGCCAGTTTTTGGCATAACGTTGCTTCGGCGCCGTGCAGCGTGCGCGCCAAATGGTAGGCCACATCATCCGGCAGGCTGTCGCGCACCAGGACAAAACTCCACGATCCAACCGAGCTGATCGGCGCGTTCTGGTTGGGATAGCTGCCGGCCGGTATCGTCAGCGGCTTCAGGAAACTGTGCTTGGTCCTGATCTCCGCAATCTCGTCCGCTTCGGGCGCGATGAAACGCGCGCCGGCGGGGCTTGCCGCGATCGCGGCAAAGCCGGGCCAGCCAATGCCGGCGCCCCAGAGTGCCGCCGCACGCCCGTCCAGCACCATGGCCGGACCGTCGCCGGCGTGGTCGAGATAGATCGACTTGAAATCCTCATCCTGCTTCAGGCCGAGCCCGTCGAGCACATAGCGCGACATGATCGGAAGGCCCGAGCCCTTGGCGCCGAACGCGATCGGTTGCCCGACGAGATCGCGGATGGTCTTGTAGGGGCTGTCGGCGCGCACCACGAACATGCCGGGCGAAGAATAGATCGCGGTCAGGATTTTCAATTTTGTCGCCGGACGCCCGATCCCCATGAACGCCTGGTAGGCCGGCTCGCCGGCAACCAGCGCGATGTCGAGCTGACCTGATTCGAGCAGCGGAATGTTCTCGTTGCTGCCCTTGGTGTTGCGCGGCGCGATTTCAAGCGTCGGATCGGCGGTGTTCATGACTTCGGCAAACGCATTGCCGTAAAGCGGAAAGCCACCGCCGGGCGTCGCCGTTCCCAGGCTGATCGTGGTCTTTTGAATGGCCTTGTCCCCCTGTTGCGCCGCGGCACTACCCGCCAGCAGCCAGACGCCGGCGCAGACGATATGAGCGAATTTCATTTTTGGCTCCGGTGCCCGCACCTGCACGTTCAGATGACCGATCATGACGCGGCGGCGCTTGTAGGCAAGCCTGAAAATTTGTGAAAGCATGGGAAAGGACAACAAGAAAAATTCAGGGGAAGCCCATGATCCAGGCCTTCATCAAGGTCTTGCGCGCGGCCCTGTTGGGCCTTGTCTGCCTCCTTGGTCTCGCGCTCGCGGCAGCACCATGCTCTGCCGGCGACACCTATCCCAGCCGCCCGGTGCACTGGCTGATCGGTTTCGCCCCCGGCGGCCCCGTCGACATCGTGGCACGCATCATGGCGCAGTGGCTGTCGGATCATTTCGGCCAGCAGTTCGTCGTGGAGAATCGCGCCGGGTCCGGCGGCAACATCGCGGCCGCGGCCGGCATCAATTCGCCGCCGGACGGCTACACGCTGCTGTTCTCCGGCGCCAACAATGCGATCAGTGCTTCGCTCTACAAGAAACTGTCGTTCGACTTCCTCCGCGACACCGTGCCGGTCGCGATGTTCATGCAAGTGCCCAACATGCTAGTGGTGTCGAACGCGATGCCGGTGAAGACGGTTTCCGAGCTCATCGACTATTGCAAGGCCAATCCGGGCAAGATTTCCTATGCCTCCCCCGGCTACGGCACCTCGGTGCACATGTCGGCCGAACTGTTCAAGGCGATGACCAAATGCGACATGGTGCACGTGCCTTATCGCGGATCGGCGATCGCCTTCCCCGACGTCATCTCCGACAAGGTGCAGCTCATCTTCGACAATCTGCCGTCGGCGCTGGCGCAGGCGCGCGCCGGCAACGTGCGCGCGCTCGGCGTCACCTCGGCGCAGCGCTGGCCGGGCCTGCCGGACATTCCGGCCATCGCCGAGACCGTGCCGGGATTCGAAGCGATGCCCTTCTACGCCATGTCCGCGCCGAAGGGCACGCCGCCGGCGATCGTCGACATCCTCAACAAGGCCGTCAACGAGGGCTTGAAGGACCCGAAGCTGGTGGCGCGGTTCGCCGAGCTTGGCGGCAGCCCGAAGCCGATGACGCCGGCCGAATTCGGCCACCTGTTTGCCGATGAGACCGAAAAATGGCGCAAGGTGGTGGAGTTTGCCGGTGTGTCGGTGGACTGAGCTGAAGCCGCCTCCAAGCTGCTCTTGCGGCATTGCGCCGTGGCGGCCCGCCCTGTAAACGGTGCCGGCACCGTTGCCCGGCGATGTCCCTCGCCGGCCGCGGCGGGGCCTGTAGCTCAATGGTTAGAGCCGGCCGCTCATAACGGTCTGGTTGCAGGTTCGAGTCCTGCCGGGCCCACCACATCGATGATCCGCCGGCGTTCGTGCTCATCCGCCATCGTTCACCGAAGCCTACAAAACTCCCTATTTTGCGGGGATATCTTGCTGCCGTGGCGTTCGCCGACGTTCGTCCACCGTTTGCTGACATCCCAGGATTTTGTTGGTATATTTGTTGGTAGGTCATCGAAGCCAGAATCGAGATACCAACATGCCGCTCACGGATACAAAGTGCCGGAATGCGAAGGGGCAAATCAAGTCGCGCAAGCTCTCCGATGGCGGCGGCTTGCACCTGCTGATCACTCCGGACGGAGCCAAGTACTGGCGCTTGGCCTATCGGTGGCACGGC
>Ga0307479_10000946_pt1 | contig 26164 bp, 22 predicted proteins | sample atmos_gasesECM4C_FD_203743 | JGI IMG/M metagenome (GOLD analysis project Ga0307479, IMG submission 203743) | Hardwood forest soil microbial communities from Morgan-Monroe State Forest, Indiana, United States - atmos_gasesECM4C_515 | ecosystem: Environmental > Terrestrial > Soil > Temperate... | reverse complement strand
AACGACCAGGCGGCGCTGCTCACGCAGAAGGACGCCAACGACGCCAAGGCGCCCGGAATGCAGGACACCGCCAAGACGAAATTGAAGGCCGCGTTCGAGTTGCTCTCGCCGGCCATCAAGGCCGACCCCAAGTCGCAGGACCTGGCGCTGGCGCTGGCCGACTACTACCGCGCGCAGAAGTCCAACTCGAACATGAACAAGTTCATCCGCAGCTCGGGCGCCAAGCCCGACGACCCGCGCATCCTGCTGGTGCAGGCGCTGGCGGCCGCGCAGGAGGACGACGGGGCGGAGAAGGCGGTCCCCAAGCTCAAGGCGGTGGTGGCCGTAAGCCCGCAGAGCGCGCGGCTGCACTTCCGCCTGGCGGAGGAGTACGCGCAGGTGAAGGACGACGCCAACACGCGGGCCGAGATCCAGCAGACCTTGAAGCTCTCGCCGCAGCACGAGCGGGCGAAGCTCCTCATGGACCAGCTCGGGCCGCAGAGCGCCGCGGAGCAGAAGTGATGGCCATCGAGAAGCCCAGCACCGTCGAAGACGAGTACTTCGTGCGCGAGGATGCCGAGCGGCTGCGCAAGCTGCACGCCGAGGAGCAGGCCAGGCTCAAGCAGGGCGAGAAGGATGCGCTGCGCATGCTGCACGGCGGGCGCTGCTCCAACTGCGGCGCGCTGATGGTGCCGGAGCGCGCCGGCGACGTGCGCATCCTGCACTGCCCGGCCTGCGGCGGCGCCTTCCTCGACAAGGCGGCGTGGGACTACATGCACGGGCACGACGAGCCCCACACGGTGATGGGCTCGGTGCTCAACTGGTTCAAGTCGGCGCAGAAGCCGTAAGGAGAATCGCCTGGCCATCGACCGCGCGCTGGTAGCGCACGTGGCGCGCCTCGCCCGCCTTTCGCTCTCGCCCGAGGAAGAGGAGCGCTTCGCGGCGCAGCTGGGCCACGTGCTGGAGTACATCGAGCGCCTCGAGCAGGTGGACGTCTCGGGGGTCGAGCCTTTGAGCTTTGCCGGCGAGGCGGGCCTTCCGCTGCGCGCGGACGCGCCGCGGCCCGCGGAGCAGCAACTGCCGCGCGAGAAGGTGCTGGCCCAGGCGCCGCAGCACGACGCGCAGGCGTTTTTGGTGCCGAGGATCATCGAGTGATTGCGCCGCTGGGACAGCTCTCCCTGGCGCTCGCCCGCGGCGAGGTGACGCCGACGGCGCTCCTGGAGGAGTCGCTCTCGCGCATCCGCGCCCTCGACCCCCAGGTGCACCCGTTCATGCGCCTGACCGAGCCGCAAGCGCAAGCCGCGGCCCGGGCGGCTTCCGCGCGGCGGGCGGCCGGCAAGGCGCTCGGCCCGCTCGACGGCGTACCGGTGGGGCTCAAGGACATCTTCTGCATGGAGGGCGTGGAGACCACGGCCGGCTCGAAGATCTTGCAGGGCTACGTCCCGCCCTACGACGCGACGGTGGTGCGCAAGCTCAAGGAAGCGGGCGCGGTCATCGTCGGCAAGCTGAACATGGACGAGTTCGCGATGGGCTCCTCCACCGAGAACAGCGCCTATGGGGTCACGCGCAATCCCTGGGATCTGGAACGCACGCCGGGCGGGTCGTCGGGCGGGAGCGCGGCGGCGGTGGCGGCGCGGATGGTGCCGGGCGCGCTGGGCACCGACACCGGCGGGTCCATCCGCCAGCCGGCTGCGATGGTGGGCTGCGCGGGGATGAAGCCCACCTACGGGCGCGTCTCGCGCTTCGGGGTGATCGCCTTTGCGTCGTCGCTCGATCAAGTGGGGCCCTTCGCGCAGGACGTGCGCGGGGTCGCCTTGCTCTTGCAGGCGATCGCGGGCCACGACGACAACGACCAGACCTCGTCGGCGCGGCCGGTGCCCGACTACGCGGCGGCGCTCGAGCGCCGCGTGGCGGGGCTGCGCGTGGGGGTGCCGCGCGAATATTTCGGCGAGGGGCTGGCGCCGGAAGTGGCCGCTCTGGTGCGCGCGGGAATCGAGAAGCTGCGCGGCGCCGGCTGCTCGATATCCGAAATCTCATTGCCCAACTCACCGCACGCGATTGCCACTTACTATATCGTCGCCACCGCCGAAGCATCGTCGAACCTGGCCCGCTACGACGGCGTCCGCTACGGCCATCGGGCAAAGGCCGGCCAGCTCCTCGAGATGTACGAGCGGACGCGCGCGGAAGGATTCGGCGCCGAAGTCAAACGCCGCATCATGCTGGGAACCTATGCTTTGAGCGCCGGTTACTATGACGCTTACTATCTGCGCGCGCAAAAGGTGAGGGCATTGATACGCCGCGACTTTGACAATGCCTTTACTATGGTGGACGCGGTGTTGTCGCCCACCAGCCCGACCACCGCCTTCAAGCTGGGCGAGAGAACGGACGACCCGCTGGCCATGTATTTGAGCGACGTCTACACCGTGCCGGCAAATCTGGCGGGGCTGCCGGGAATCTCGGTGCCGTGCGGATTCGATTCGAGCAAGCTGCCCGTCGGCTTGCAACTCATCGGCAAGCCCTTCGACGAGGAGACCCTGCTCCGCCTCGCGCACGCGGTCGAGCCGGAGAAGTTCGAGGAGCCGCGCTGATGCCGGTCGCTGACTTCGAGCCGGTCATCGGCCTGGAAGTGCATGCGCAGCTCTTGACGCGCTCGAAGATCTTCTGCGCCTGCCCCACCGCCTTCGGCGCGCCGCCCAATACCCAGGTGTGTCCCGTGTGCCTGGGATTGCCCGGCGCGCTGCCGGCTTTGAACCAGGGCTCGATCGAGATGGCCATCAAGGCCGGCAAGGCCTTTGGCTGCAAGATTGCCGAGCGCAGCATCTGGGCGCGGAAGAATTACTTCTATCCGGACTTACCTAAAGGCTATCAAATCTCTCAATACGAATTACCGATATGCCTGGGTGGCGCAGTGCCAGTGCCGGGATTGCGCAACATCGGCTTGACCCGCATCCATCTCGAGGAGGACGCGGGCAAGAACATCCACGCCGAGGCGGGGAGCGAGGTGGATTTGAATCGCTCGGGCGTGCCGCTGATAGAGATAGTGGGCGAGCCGCAGCTGCGCAGCGCCGAAGAGGCGAGTGAGTATCTCAAAGCATTGCGACTGAGTTTGATCTATCTCGGGATCAACGACGGCAACCTCGAGGAAGGCAGCTTCCGCTGCGACGCCAACGTCAGCGTGCGGCGCAAAGGCGCTACGATCTTCGGCACGCGGGTGGAATTGAAGAACATCAATTCCTTTCGTTTCGTGCGGCAAGCCATCGATTACGAGATCGCGCGGCAGGTGGAGCTGATCGAGAGCGGCGGCAAGGTCTTGCAGGAGACGCGGCTGTTCGACAACGCCGCGGGCGTCACGCGATCGATGCGCAGCAAGGAGGAAGCGAACGACTATCGCTACTTCCCCGAGCCGGACCTGCCACCGCTCCTGCTCTCGCGCGAGCTGATCGCTTCCGTGCAAGTCCCCAAGCTGCCGCATCAACTGCTTGCGGAGTTGACCGCCGCGGGCGTCTCGGCCGCGGATGGCCACACGCTGATCGAGAATCCGGAGCTGCTTCGCATTTACGACCAGGCACCGACGCATCAGTCACGAACCGCCCAGGTGATCGTCAATGAGGTCGCGCGGGTCTTGAAAGAAGGCGCCATTCATCGCGACTTCTCGCCCGCATGGATCGAGGATGTCTTCCGCCTGCAGGATCTGGGAACCATCTCTTCGACGGTCGGGAAGGAAGTGCTTGCCGAGGCGCTTCGAACCGGAAAACCGCCTGAAAGGATCGTCTCGGAAAAGGGACTGGCCCAGGTCTCCGACACGGGCGCGCTGGAGACGGTGGTGGACGCGGTCCTCGCGCGCAGCCCGGGCGAAGTCGAGAAGTACAAAGGCGGCAAGAAGAACCTGCTCGGCTTCTTCGTCGGCCAGGCGATGAGGGACCTCAAGGGCAAGGGCAACCCCGGCGCCCTCAACGGCCTCTTCAAGAAGAAGCTCGGAGACTGAAGCGGCTCTCTGCTACCCTGAGCCGGATGCGTCCCGCGCCGCTTCTCGCGCTCCTCTGCGCCTGCGCCACCGCGGCGCCCGAGGCCGATTACGTCAAGGCGCTGCGCGAGGAGTACCGCGCGCTCGGCCACATCCAGTCGCTGCTCGACTGGTACGTCTCGACGCAGGGCGAGACTTCGCTCGGGCGCCTCACCTATCTGGGCCACGACCGCCTCTTCCGCAAGCAAGCGCTCGATGCCGTCGGCGCCGCGCAGGCGCAGCCGGGCCTGCAGCCCAACGAAGCGCTCGCCCTTCGCTTCCTGCGGCGCGCGCTCACTTCCGAGACGGTGGGCGTGGCGGTGGCGCCCTTCGACGACCAGTACGCCGACGCGGCGGCCTCGGCCACGGTCTTGCTGCCCTGGAAGGAGCAGCCGGTCTCCTTCCGCGACGTGCCGCTGGTCATCGCGCAGGAACCCGACGCGCAGAAGCGCGCGCAGGCCTACGCGGCGATGAACGCGGTGCGCGTCGAGAGGCTCAATCCGATCCTGCTCAAGAAGGAAGAGGCGGCGCAGAGGGCGGCGCACGACACCGGCTACGCCGACTACGTCGCGCTCTCGGAGGAGCTGCGCGGCGTGAAGCTCGACGAGCTGCTCGCGCAGGGCATCGGGTACCTCAAGGCCACCGAGGCGCTCTTCCGCGCGCAGCTCGACCGCGTGGCGCAAGAGGAGCTGGGCATCCCGCGCGAGAAGCTGCGGCTGGCGGACACCGGCCGGCTGTGGAAGGCGCCGCGGCTGTCGAAGTATTTCGGGAGCGACCTGGAGCTCAGGGCGCTGCAGGCCTTTCTCGGCGGCATCGGCCTCGATCTGCGCACGGCGACCGGCACCGAGGTGAAGGTGGACGACAGCCTGCACCCCAAGAAGGTGCCGCGCGCCTTCGTCGACGCGGTGGACGCGCCAGGCGACGTGCGCCTGTCGGTGAAGCCCACCGGCGGGCTCGACGACTACGAGACGCTCTTCCACGAGTCGGGCCATGCGGTGCACTTCGCGGCGGCGACCATCCTGCCGGTGGAGCTGAAGTACCTGGGCGACTCCGCGCCCACCGAGGGGTTCGGCGAGTTCTTCCGCCACGTCTTCTCCGACCCGCGCTGGCTCTCGCGCTACCGCGCATTTCTCGAGGCGCAGGGCCGGCCGGCGCCTTCGAGCGCGGAGCTGTCGGCCATCCTGCGGCGGCTGGCGCTCAAGGAGATGTATTACTTGCGGCGGTACTCCTTCGCCAAGATTGCCTACGAGCTGCGGCTGCACGGGCGGCCCGCGAGCGAGATCACGCCGGCGCTCGCGCTCCTGCCCGCGCCCGACAAGGCCGCGGCCGATCTGCGCGAGCTGTACCGGCAGCTCTTCTCGGCCGCGTATGCCTTTGACTTGAACGACGAGGAGTCGCAGGCCTACCTCACCGACGTGGACGACACTTTCTACGCCGCCGACTATGCGCGCGCTTTCGTGCTGGCGGGCATGATGCACGAGGGCGTGCGGCGCCGGTTCGGCGACGATTGGTACGGCAATCCCGCGGTCGGGAAGTTCCTGCGCGCCGAGCTCTTCGAGCCGGGAATGTCGCTCACCGCCGAGGAGGTCGCGCAGCGGCTCGGCTTTGCTCCGCGGCTGGACTTCGAGGCGGCGGCGCGGCGCGCGGTGCAGCTGATCGCCCAAGCCGACGCGCTGGAAGCGGGGCTGCGCCCGTGACCGCGGCGTTCGCCACCTTCCTCCTGCTCTCGCTCGCCTTCGCCTTCGCGGTGTCGTTCTCGTCGCCCAGGGGGCGGAAGCCGCTCAAGTGGCTGCTGCTCTTCACGCTCCTGCTCTGTTGGGGCGCGATGGGGTTGGCGGTGGCGCGCATCGTCTCGCGCACTTCCTCCACGCTGGTGACGCCGGGCGGCGCGCGGCAGCCGCACCTCATCGGCGAGGCGGCCCGCGAGGGTTTGACGCTCCTGCTCTCGCTGGGCGGGCCGGCGCTGGTCGCCACCGCGCTCGGTTTCATGGCATTGAAGGCGACGCGCCCGCGGAGCGAAGATGCTGCTGCCCGTCACTGAGCAAGGTCCCGCGCTCGAAGAAGTGCGCGCGCTCTTGCGCGAGTACTGGGACTCCTTTGGCTTCACGCCCTGCTTCCAGGACTTCGACCAGGAGCTGGCGTCGCTGCCGGGCGAGTACACGCTGTGGCTGGCGCCGGGCGAAGGTTGCGTCGCGGTGCGAAGGCTGGACGCGGACACCGCGGAGATGAAGCGCCTCTACGTGCGGCCGCCGGCACGGGGCAGCGGACTCGGGCGAAGGCTGGCGATGGCCGCCATCGAGCACGCGCGCTCGGCCGGCCATGCGCGGCTTCTGCTCGACACCATCGCCGAGCGAATGGGCGAGGCGGTTTCGCTCTATCGGTCGCTGGGATTTCGCGAGATCGCACCCTACTCCGGAACGCCGGGCGCGCTGTGCATGGAGCTGAAGCTTCGATGAGCTTCCGGACGCTCTGGTACGAGGACGGCGCGCTGCACCTGCTCGACCAGCGCGGGCTGCCGGCGCGAGCGGAGATTCTCACTGCGCGGACCGCTTCCGAAGTTGCGCGCGCCATCCGCGAGATGGCGGTGCGCGGCGCGCCGGCCATCGGCTGCGCGGCGGCGTACGGGCTCGCGCTGGCTGCGAAGAGCGGCGAGGATCTCGAGCAGGCGCGCGCGGAATTGCTCGCGGCGCGGCCCACGGCGGTGAACCTGCGCTGGGCGCTGGAGCGGCTCGCGGCGGTCCAACCGCGCACGTTCGAGAGGCTTCTGGCCGAAGCGGACCGCGTGCTCGAGGAGGACCTGGCGGCGTGCAAGGCCATCGGCCGGCTGGGCGCCGCGCTGGTGCCCGACGGCAAGGGCATCCTCACCCATTGCAACGCCGGGGCGCTGGCCACGGCCGGATACGGGACGGCGCTCGGCGTCGTGCGCGCCGCACTCGCCTCCGGAAAGAAGTGCGCCGTCTTCGCCGACGAGACGCGTCCGTGGCTGCAGGGAGCGCGGCTGACGGCGTGGGAGCTTCTGCAAGACGGAATCCCGGTCACGCTGCTTCCCGACGTCGCGGCAGCGTCGCTCCTGGCCAGCGGGCGCATCGGCTGCGTGGTGGTGGGCGCCGACCGCATCGCGAAGAACGGCGACACTGCCAACAAGATCGGCACCTATCCGCTGGCGCTCGCCGCTCAGGCCGCGGGCGTGCCCTTCTTCGTGGCCGCCCCGATCAGCACACTCGATCCGCGCGCCGCCACCGGGACGGACATTCCCATCGAGGAGCGCAGCGCGGCAGAGGTCACTCACCTGGCCGGCCTCAGGGTCGCCGCGGAAGGTGTCGGCGTATTCAACCCGGCCTTCGACGTGACGCCGGCGCGCTACATCGCCGCCATCGTCACCGAGCGCGGCGTGGCCCGCGCTCCTTACGAAACGAGCCTGCAGGCGCTCGGCGATCCGCGCCACTCTTGACATCCAGAGGGCGCTTCCGCTAGATCGCCCGTTCCTTTCGCGCCCAGCGGCGGGATTTCCCTGCCAGCCGGGCCTCTTCCAAGGCGGAAGGATCACGGAGCGGAAGATGTACGCTGTGGTCAGGACGGGCGGAAAGCAGTACCGCGTCAAGCAGGGCGACCTCCTCAAGGTGGAGAAGCTGGAGCAGGCGGTCGGGGCCACCCTCGACCTGGAAGTGCTGCTGGTCGGCGAGGGCGCCGAGGTGAAGCTGGGCCAGCCTTTGCTCGACGGCGCCAAGGTGCAGGCCGAGGTGGTCTCGCACGGCAAGCACCGCAAGCTCTGGCACTTCCGCACGCAGGAAGAGGGCTGGGACCGCATCCGCGGCCACCGCCAGCCGTATACCGAGATCAAGATCACCGGGATTTCCCATGGCGCATAAAAAAGGACAGGGCTCGTCTCGCAACGGCCGCGACTCGCCGGGACAGCACCGGGGCATCAAGGTGTTCGGCGGCGAGGCCGTCGTTCCCGGCAACATCCTCGTCCGGCAGGTGGGCACCAAGGTGCACGCCGGCCGCAACGTGGAGATGGGCCGCGACTTCACGCTCTACGCCGTCGTCGAGGGCAAGGTGAAGTATCAGAAGGGCCGCGGCGACCGCGTCTACGTGCACGTGGAGCCGGCGCCGGCGAAGGCGCGGGCCGAAGCGTAGCCGTTGCAGTTCATCGACGAAGCCGAAATCCACGTCAAAGCCGGGGACGGCGGGCCGGGCGCGGTCGCGTTCCGCCGGGAGAAGTTCGTTCCCCGCGGCGGCCCTTCCGGCGGCGACGGCGGCAACGGCGGCGACATCATCCTCGAAACCGACGAGCGGCTGACCACGCTGCTCGACTTCCGCTTCAAGCGCGAGTACCGGGCCCGAAACGGCGAGCCCGGCCGCGGCCGCGACCAGAACGGCCACGCCGCGCCGCTGATGGTGCTCAAGCTCCCTCCCGGCACGCTGGTGCGCGACGTCGCCTCCGGCGAGGTGCTGGCCGATCTGCGCGACAACGGCCGCCGCTGGGTGCTGGCCAAGGGCGGGCGCGGGGGCCTGGGGAACATGAACTTCGCCACTCCCACGCTGCAGGCGCCGCGCTTCGCGCAGCCGGGGACCGAGGGCGAGCAGAAGCGCGTCCGCCTCGAGCTGCGCCTGCTCGCCGACGTGGGCGTGGTGGGATTTCCCAACGCCGGCAAGAGCACGCTGGTGTCGCGGCTGTCGCGGGCGCGGCCCAAGATCGCGGACTATCCCTTCACCACGCTGCAGCCGCACCTGGGCGTCGTGCAGTACAAGGACGGACGCAGCTTCGTGCTCTCGGACCTGCCCGGCCTGATCGAGGGCGCGCACCGCGGCGCCGGCCTCGGCCACCGCTTCCTCAAGCACATGGCCCGCTGCCGGACGATCATCCATTTGATCGACGCCTCGCAAGACCGCGACCTGGCCGCCGACTTCGATGCCATCAACCAGGAACTTTCGCTCTTCGACCCGGCGCTCGGGCGCAAGCCGCAGGTGGTGGCGGCGAACAAGATCGACTTGCCCGAGGCGCGCGAGCGGGCGCGGGCGCTGCACAAGCAGCTGCGAAAGCGGAAGATAGAGGTGCACCTGCTCTCCGGCGCGACGGGCGAGGGGCTTCCCGAGCTGCTCGACGCCACGGTGCGCGCGCTGGATGCGTCGCCGATGCCCGCGCCGCTCGAGCGCGACCTGCACCCCGAGGCGGCACCGCCAGCGTTGGAGGCGGCGCCCCTGAGGGACGAGCGGGCGGAGGCCGCGCGCGAGCGGGCCGCCCGCGCTCCGCCGCTGACCGGCCGGCAGAAGGACGGAGTGCCCAAGGCCAAGGCCGCCGCGCGAAAGGGCCGCAAGTGAGCCCGCGCCGGCCACCGCGCGCCTGGACGGCTACGCCAGCGCCGGTGGACGCTTCGGAGCTGCTCGGTCCGCGCGGGCTGACCGAGGAGGTGCTGCGCGGCGAGGAGGAATTTTCGCCGGCCCCTATATATAGGGGCTCCGCGGCCCCGCCCGGTTCCGATCATATCAAAGGGGTCCGACATCCCGACGCGGCCTTCTACTGGTCGCTCTTGACTCCGGAGCGGCAGGCGCGCATCCGGTCGGTGGTCGACGCGCGGCTAGAGAGCATCACGGTGGTGCTCGACCGGCTGATCGATCCGCACAACACCGCCGCCATCCTGCGCACCGCGGAGGGCCTGGGACTCTCCCGGGCGCACGTGGTCGCGCACCAGGCCGGCGACGCCGTCGCGCACCGGCGCGTGACGCAGGACGCGCACAAGTGGATCGACGTCGAGGCGCACGTGAGCGGAACCGCGGCGGCCGAAAAGCTGCGCGCGGCCGGCTACGAAGTCTGGGCCGGCCACCTCGACAAAACCGCCATCCACTACGGGGAGCTGCCGGCCGATCGTCCGCTAGCGCTGCTCTTCGGCAACGAGCACGAAGGCCCCTCGGCCGAAACGCTGCGCGCCTGCACCGGAACCTTTCGCATCCCCATGGCCGGCTTTACCCAGAGCTTCAACGTCTCGGTCGCGGCCGGCATCGCGCTGTCGAGCGCGGCGGCGCGCAGGCGTGCGCAGCTCGGCGCGCCGGGAGATCTTTCCGCCCCGGCGCGCGTCGAGCTCACAGACCGCTTCACGCTGCTCGCGGCCAAGCTGGCGCGGCGTGTGAAGTCCGGCGGCTGACGCGAGTCCAACTACCAATGCTTCTTCTCGCTCTCTTGCTCGCCGTCCCCGACCCCGGCCGCGCGCTCGCGCAGCGGGTGCAGGCCTTCTACGCGCACACCAAGGATTTCTCGGCGCGCTTCGCGCAGCACTACACCTACCTGGCCATGGGCCGCGTCGAGGACTCGGAAGGCACGGTGCGGGTGAAGAAGCCGGGCCTCGTCCGCTGGGATTACGAGAAGCCCGAGGCGCGCGTCATCTTCGTCGAGGGCCACACCCTCTGGATCTGGCGGCCCGAAGACCAGGAAGCGCAGGTCAAGCGCGACTTCGGCGGCGACCAGCTCTCGAGCGCGTTCACCTTCCTCTGGGGCAAGGGCGATCTCTTGAAGGAGTTCTCGCCTCAGGCGGTGGCCACGCCGCCGGGGCTTCCCCGGGGCGATGCGCTGGAGCTGACGCCGCTCAAGCCGGTGGCGGGCGTCTCGCGGCTGCTCTTCGTGGTGGGAAAGGACGGACAGGTGCTGGCGAGCGTGGTGACCAATCCGCAGGGCGACGTCAACCAGATCGTCTTCACCCAGGCCAGGGTGGACCAGGGCTTGCCCGACTCGCTCTTCCATTTCGAGCCGCCCAAGGGCGCGTACGTGACGGAATTCTGAGCGCCTCGCAGCACGCGAAACTGCTTCGCGGTATAGGGCACCTCGCCATGAAACGCATGATCGCCGCGCTGCTCCTGGTGCTCGCCTGCGCGCCGTCGCGCACCGTGGTCGTGGAGGGCCGCACCGTCCCCTACGAGCAGGCGGCGCAGGAGGAGTTCCGCCGCGCCAAGGCGTCGTTCGACGAGGGCAAGTTCGACCTGGCCGCGACGCAGTTCAGCGCTTTCGTGGAGAGCTACCCGGACAGCGAGCTGGCCGACGAGGCGTACTTCCGCCGCGGCCAGTCGCTGGGCAAGTCGGGACGGCTGCAGGAGGCGCAGGCCGCGCTGCAGGATTTTCTCGAGAAGCGGCCCACCTCGGCGTTCAAGAACCCGGCCGCGGTCGAGCTGGGCATCATCCAGCAACGGCTCGGCCAGGAGGCGGCGCCGCCGCCCAAGCCCGACGTCGAGCAGATGAGTGAGAAGGAGAAGAACCAGGCCGCTTCCGCGCTCGCCGAGTCGTTCGCGCGCAGCGGCCAGCCCGGCGAGGCGGTGCGGTGGGCGGCGCGCGCGGTAGAGAACGCGCCGGCCGGCCCCGAGCAGGAGGCGCGGCTGCGCGAGTACGAGAGCGCGCTGGAGATGGCGCCCGCCGAGGATGTGGCCAAGCTGGTCGCCGACCTTGACAAGAAGTCGCCGGCCTGGCCCGGCGCCGCCGTCAAGCTCGCGCGCATCGACCTGCACGTGGGCGACCGCACCCACGCTTCCGACCTGGCCGCGCAGGTGCTCTCGGCGACGGAGGGCCAGGGCCCCTACGCCGAGGCCGCGCGCGCCGTGCAGCACTCGGTGCAGGCGTCGGGAATGGTGCGGCCGAATCTGATCGGCATCGTGCTGCCACTCACCGGCGACCTCAAGCCCTTCTCCGACCAGGCGCTCAACGGCATCGCGCTGATGCTCGACCTGCAGAATCGCGGCGCGATCAAGGTGGAGGTCATCGACAGCAAGGGCGAGGCCGACGCGGCCGCCGACGCGGTCGCGCAGCTGGCCGAAAAGGGGGCCATTGCCATCCTCGGGCCGCTGGGAATTCCCGAGGGCCTGGCGGCCGCGGTGCGGGCGCAGCAGCTGGGGGTGCCCATCGTCTCGCTCTCGCGCGCCGAGGGGCTCACCGCGCTGGGCGAGTACGTTTTTCGCGACATGCCGACCAGTAGCGCGCAGGCCCGCGCCATCGCCGACTACGCGCAGAAGAAGCTGGGCGCGCACAACTTCGGCATCCTCCAGCCCGACTCGAGCTACGGCGACGAGATGGCCCGCTACTTCTGGGACGCAGCCGACGCGGGCGGCGCCGAGGTGCGCGCCTACGAGCACTATCCCTTGCGCACCACCACCTTCAAGCCCTTCGTGCAGCACATGGTTGGCCGCGCGCCCGAGGACCTGGAGGAGCGGCAGCAGTTCAGCGACGAGGCGGAGAAGATTGCCAAGGAGATCACCGACCCCTACCGGCGCCGCAAGGCGCTGGCGGCTTTGAAAAACCAGCAGGCGCCCATTGTCGACTTCGACGCCATGTTCATTCCCGACAGCGCGCGCACGGTGCGGCTGGTGGCGCCGGCCATCGCCTCCGAGGACGTGATCACCGCCGGCTGCGACACCAAGGAGCTGGAGATCGTCAGGAAGACCACCAAGAACGAGCAGCTGCGCACGGTGCAGCTCCTCGGGACTTCGCTGTGGGATTCGCCCGACCTGGTGGACGAGCGGTCGGGGGTCGCGCGCTACGTGCAGTGCAGCATCTTCGTCGACGTCTTTTTCGCCAGCTCGGACCGGCCGGCGACGCGCAAGTTCGTCGACGATTTCGCTTCTGCCTACCGGCGCGCGCCTACCTTCCTCGAGGCGCACGCCTTCGACGCCGCAGGCCTCCTCAAGAAAGCCCTCGACGAGCGCCACCCGCAGAACCGCGACGAGCTGCGCGACGCGCTGGCGGGAATGCAGAAGCCGTTCGAGGGCGCGGCCGGCGACACCATCTTCGGCAAGGACCGCGAGGCGCAGAAGCCGTTCTTCTGGCTGTGGATCAACCGCGGGACCATCCAGGAATTCGATCCCGAAGGCCCCCCGCCCGTGCCTCCCACCGCGCCGCCGCCTCCGCCGAAGCCGGCCGGCCTTAAATAGAACGCTCTGAAGATGTGAGATGGCGCACAAGCGCAGGCGGGCGGGCGGCCCTACACTTGGCGGGTGGCGAAGCAGATGATGGTCTTCCCGTTCACCGTCGCCCTCGACGGGAGCGGCAGGATGCTGGACCAGGCCCAGGGCGTCTACGCCCGCTCGCTGGCCCGCACGCTCGCCGAGCGGCTGACCGAGCTGCCGCGGCTGGCCGCCAATCTCGCCACCCTCACCGCCGACGGCCCGCTCGACGGCGAGGACGGGCTGCGCGGCCACGGCTGGGTGGTGGCGTCGCAGCCCTGGACCCTCAACGAGGCCTGCCAGATCGGCCTGCCCGACGGGACCGAGTACGTCTTGCACGGCTCGGCCGAGCTGACCGACCGCGTGCGGCTGCGGGTCATCCTCGTCGACTCCTCGCAGCGGCAGCTCGCGCTCGACCACGTGGTGCTGCGGCCGCGCAACGAGCTCTTCAGCGCGCTCGAGGAGGCGGCGGTGGAGATCGCGCACGCGCTGGGTGAAGAGCCGCCGGCGCATCCCTGGCCCACGCATGACGTCGAGGCGTTCCTGGCGTACCTGCGCGGCCGCGACATGAGCGCGGCCCACGAGGCGGGCGTGCGGGTGCCCGACCCCAAGAAGAGCTTCGAGCCCTACCTCGAGGCGGCGCGGCGCGATCCCCACTTCGCCGACGCGCAGGATCGGATGCTGGCGCTGGCGCTCGATTTCGCCCTGGGCGGTCAGGGGCCGGTGGAGGCCGCGCGCGAGAGCTGCGAGAAGCTGCTCACCATCGATCCGGCGGCGTTCAAGGCGCACCTGGCGCTGGCGGAGATCGACCTCTCGCAAGGCCACCCCGAGGTGGCCGAGGAGCGGCTGGCGCGCGCGCTGGCGCTGCGGCCGTCGTTCGCCGCCGCCTTCGAGCGCATGGGCACGGCGCTGGTGCGGCAGGGCCGCTTCGAGGCGTCGATTCCTTGGTTCGAGAAGGCGCTCACCGAGCGGCAGGACGACACCGACGCGCTACAGGGGCTGGGCGTGGCGCTGGCGGAGTGCGGCCGGCTCGAAGATGCGGTCACGGCCTGGCGCGCTTGCGTGCAGATGGGCGTCAACTCCGCGCACCTGCACGACAACCTCGCGCGCGCCCTCTTCGCGCTGGGCCGGCGGTCGGAGGCGCGCCGGCACCGCGCCGTCTCGCGGCGCATCCAGGGAAGGCCGCGGTTGCCACTGGATCTGCTCCGCGAAGCGTGGGAATGGCTGTCGCGTGGAACCCGTTCCGGCCCCTGAAGAAACACTGCTTCCGCCGCCGCCGCCGGGGCCGGGCACGCTCGGGGCGCTGCGGCCGCCGCTGCTCAACGTCTTCCTCTTCCTGCTCACCTTCGCCTCCGCCTTTCTCGCCGGCAGCGCGCTGAACGACACCCAGCTGCCGGAGCCGACGCGCGCCGAGATGTGGCGGCACGGCTTCGGGTTCTCGGCGGCGCTGCTCTTCATCATGCTCGCGCACGAGATGGGGCATTTCGTGATGGCGCGCCGGCACCAGGTCGACGCCACCTGGCCCTTCTTCATCCCCGCGCCGCTCTTGAGCGTCATCGGCACGCTGGGCGCGGTGATCCGGCTGCGCTCGCTGCCGCGGACGCGGACGGCGCTGCTCGACATCGGCGCCTGGGGGCCCATCGCGGGATTCGTCGCCACGCTTCCGGTGCTGGTGGTCGGTTTGAATCTCTCGACGGTGGTGGCGGCCGAGGCGCCCTCGGCGCGCTGGACACTCTTCGAGGCGGTGACGAGTTGGCTCTCGAGCGGCCACTGGCCGGCGCTGCGCGAGGCCTTCGACCTGGGGCAGCCGCCGGCGATGGCGATTTTCCAGCACCTGGTGGTGGGAGAATTGCCGGCCGGCAAGGCGCTGGCGCTGCACCCCATCGCAGTCGCCGGCTGGTTCGGCTTCTTGCTCACCGCCCTGAATCTCTTGCCGCTCGGCCAGCTCGACGGAGGCCACGTGCTCTTCGGCGCCTCACCGCGGCTGCACAAGCTGCTCGGGCCGCCGCTGAGCGCGGTGCTCCTGGCGCTGGGCGTGTTCACCGCCTTTCCCGGCTGGATCGTGTGGGGCCTCTTGATGGGGCTCGGACTCGGCTTCCATCCGCGCCTCCAGCAGCCGGAGGAGCGGCTCGACTGGGCGCGCCGCGCGTTGGTCCTGGTCTCGCTGCTGCTCTTCGCGCTGTCGTTTTCGCCCGTGCCGCTGGCCTTGCTCGCGGGGTAGAAACTCCCGGTGGCCGATCTGCAAGACGTCCTCGCTCCGGGCGGCGCCCTCTCGCGCATCTTGCCGGGCTACGAGCCGCGGCCGCCGCAGCTGACGATGGCGGCCAAGGTGCAGCAGGCGCTTTCGCTCGGGCGCGCGCTGGTGGTCGAGGCCGGGACCGGCACCGGCAAGACGCTGGCGTACCTGTTGCCGGCGGCGCGCAGCGGACTGAAAGTGGTGGTCTCGACCGCCACCAAGAACCTGCAGGAGCAGCTGGCCGACAAGGACGTGCCGCTGCTGCGCGAGCTGGGCGTGGACGCGAAGGTCGCGTTCCTCAAAGGGAGGCAGAACTATCTCTGCCTCTTGCGCTTCGACCAGTTCATGCGCAACCCGACGTTCGCGGTGCGCGAGGAGGCGCAGCTTTTCGAGACCGTGGCGCGTTGGGCGGAGCGGACCGAGACCGGCGACCGCAGCGAATTGACCGAGCTTCCCGAGAACCTGGCCTCCTGGCGCGACCTCTCCGCCAGCGCCGACCAGTGCCTGGGGCAGAAATGCGCGCACTACGATCGCTGCTTCGTCTTCAAGATGCGAAGGCAGGCTGCCGATGCCGACGTGGTGGTGGTCAATCACCATCTCTTCTTCGCCGACCTGGCGCTGCGCAGCTCGTCGGCGGGTGACGCGGGCGCGGCGGTGCTGCCCAAGTACGACGCGGTGATCTTCGACGAGGCGCACGCGGTGGAGGAGGTGGCGACGGAGCACTTCGGCGCCCAGCTCTCCAGCTTTCGCGTCTCGGAGCTGGCGCGCGACGCGCTCAAGACGCTGGCCGGCCGGCCGCAGCTGCTGGAGGCGGCGGGTCTGGCCACGCGGCTGCTCGGCGAGGGGCGCGATTTCTTCAAGGCGGCGGCGGAGGCGTGTCAGACCCCCGTGATAAAATCGCAGCCAGGGGGAGGCGGGGAGGCCCCTAAGTATTCTACATATACATATACCAACGATCGCTGGGCGATCTTGCCCGGCGCGCTGGCCCCCGCCGAGCCCGACCGCCAGAAGCTGTCCGAGCTGGTCCGCGCGCTGGGCGCGTCGCTGAGCTCCGCGAAAGACGACGAAGAGCTGGCGCTGCTCGAGCGCCGCTGCCTCTCGCTCAACGCCGACCTCGGCCTCTTCACCGGCGGCCGGCAGGACCGCGACCTGATCCACTGGGCCGAGTCGCGCGGCGGCCACCTCTTCCTGCACGCCTCGCCCATCGACGTCGCGCCCATCCTGCAAGAAAAGCTCTACGACCGCATCGGCCCCATCGTCTACACCAGCGCCACCCTGGCCATCGCCGGCCGGCTCGACTACTTCGAGCGCCGCATCGGCCTGCACGACGACGAAGGCCCGCTCTTCCAGATGGACGACGCGGTCCTGGCCTCGCCCTTCGACTACCAGAAGAACGCCGCGCTCTACCTCCCCAAACTCATGCCCGACCCGCAGCAGCCGGAATTCGTCGAGGCAGTGGCCGGCGAATTGCGCCAGCTCCTCCCCATCACGCAAGGCCGCGCCTTCGTGCTCTTCACTTCCTTGCGCAACATGCGCGCGGTGCACGCGCTCCTCGAGGACGAGCTCCCGTGGCAGGTGCTGCTCCAGGGCGAGGCGCCCAAGCAGCAGCTCCTCAAGCGCTTCCGCGAAAAGCCGAGCGTGCTCTTCGCCTCGCAGAGCTTCTGGGAGGGGGTCGACGTCCCGGGCGAGGCGCTCAGCCTGGTGGTGATCGACAAGCTGCCGTTCGCCTCGCCTTCCGAGCCCATCACCGCCGCGCGCATCGACCGGCTGCGGTCGGAAGGCCAGGACGCCTTCTACGGCTACCAGGTCCCCCAGGCCGCCCTCGCGCTCAAGCAGGGATTCGGCCGGCTCATCCGCACCGCCACCGACCGCGGCATCGTGGCCGTGCTCGATGGGCGGATGACGCGCAAGGGCTACGGCCGCCTCTTCGTCGACACCCTCCCCCGCTGCCGCCTCTTGCGCAGCCCCGACGAGGCCCGGCTCTTCTGGAACGAGGCCGAAGCGCGGTAGTCTCGGCCGATGGCCGGTGCGCTGCCAGCGCCAGAAACCAGCGTCGAGCACGAGCCGTTCGACATCCCGGACGTGTTGCCGCTCTTGCCGGTGCGCGATCTGGTGGTCTTTCCGGCCCAGGTGGTGCCGCTCTTCGTCTCGCGCGAGATCTCGCTGGCGGCGGTGGAGCAGGCGCTGGCCAAGGAGCGGCTGGTCTTCGTGGTCGCGCAGCGCGACCCCGCCGACGACGCGCCCAAGGCGCCCGAGGGCGTCTACGCGCTGGGCACCTGCTGCCTCATCCTTCGCCAGCGCAAGCTGCCCGACGGCCGCGTCAAGGTGCTGGTGCAGGGGCTGGTCAAGGCCACCCTCGAGGAAGTGGTCGAGCAGCAGCCCGCCACGCGCGCGCGGCTCCGCAAGATCCACGAGCTGCCCTACGATCAGAGCCAGGCGCGGGGCGACGAAGCGCTGGAGGCGGAGGCGCTCTCCCGCAGCGTGAAGACGCATCTGGAGAAGCTCATCGCCACCGGCCGGGGCATCTCGCCCGAGCAGCTGCTGGTGCTCTCGGGCGTGCAGGACCCGGGGCGGCTCGCCGACCTGTGCGCCTCGAGCCTGACGCTGAAGGCGCAGGAGGCGCAGGAGATCCTCGAGGTGCTCGACCCGGTGGCGCGCCTGCGCGTGATCCACGACCGGCTGGCCAAGGAAGCCGCGCTCTTGCAGATGCAGGCGCGGCTGCAGTCGCAGGCCAAGGAGGAGATCAGCAAGACTCAGCGCGAGTACTACCTGCGCGAGCAGCTGCGGCAGATCCAGCACGAGCTGGGCGAGCGCGACGAGAAGTCGGAGATGCTGGCCGAGCTGCGCGGCAAGATCGCCGCCGCCGCCCTGCCGGCCGCCGCAGGAGAAGAAGCGCAGAAAGAGCTGCGCCGGCTGGAGGCCATGTCGCTGGACGCCGCCGAGGGCGCGGTGCTGCGCAGCCACCTGGAATGGATCTGCGAATTGCCCTGGAGCCGCGCCACCTCGGACAAGCTCGACCTGGCCGAGGCGCGCAAGATCCTCGACGAGGACCACCACGGCCTTCTCAAAGTAAAGGAGCGCATCCTCGAAGTCCTCGGCGTGCGCAAGCTCAAGCCGGCCGGCAAGAGTCCCATCCTCCTCTTCCTCGGGCCGCCCGGCGTGGGCAAGACGTCGCTGGCGCGCAGCATCGCCCGCGCCATGGGCCGCGCCTCGGCGCGCGTGTCGCTGGGCGGAGTGCGCGACGAGGCCGAGATCCGCGGCCACCGCCGCACCTACGTGGGCGCCCTGCCCGGCCGGATTCTGATGGGCATCAAGCAGGCCGGCACCGTCAATCCCGTCTTCGTGCTCGACGAGATCGACAAGCTCGGCTCCGACGTGCGCGGCGATCCCTCCTCGGCGCTCTTGGAAGTGCTCGACCCCGAGCAGAACCACGCCTTCCGCGACCACTACCTCAACCTTGACTTCGACCTCAGCCGCGTCTTCTTCATCGCCACCGCGAACACACTCGACCCCATTCCGCCGGCGCTGCGCGACCGCATGGAGGTCATCGAGCTGGCCGGCTACTCCGAAGAAGAGAAGCTGGCCATCGCGCAGAAGCACCTCTTGCCCAAGCAGGTGTCGGAGCACGGGCTTCTCCCCGCGCAGCTCGACGTCCCGCCGCAGACGGTGAAGAAGCTCATCCGCAGCTACACCCGCGAGGCCGGCGTGCGCGACCTGACGCGGGAGCTGGCGGCGCTCTGCCGCAAGGTCGCGCTGCAGGTGGCCGAAGGCCGCGTCGAGCAGGCGCGGGTGGGGCCGGGAGATCTGCAGCGGCTCCTCGGCACGCCGCGGTTCGATCGCGAGAGCACCGAATTGGAAGAGACGGTGGGCGTGGCGACCGGCCTTGCCTGGACGCCGTGGGGCGGCGACGTGCTGCGCATCGAGGTCACGGCCATGCGCGCGGCGCGGACGCGGGGGCTCATCCTCACCGGCCAGCTCGGAGCGGTGATGCAGGAGAGCGCCCAGGCCGCCCTCTCCTACGCGCGCGCGCTCGCGCCCAGCTGGGGGCTCTCTCCCGACTTCTTCGATCAGCACGACCTGCACCTGCACGTGCCGGCCGGCGCCATCCCCAAGGACGGGCCGAGCGCGGGCACCACCATGGCCGCGGCGCTCGCTTCCTTGCTCACCGGCCGGCCGTGCCGGCGAAAGGTCGCCATGACCGGCGAGATCACTTTGCGCGGAAGGATCTTGGCTGTGGGGGGCATTCGCGAGAAACTGCTCGCCGCCGCTCGGGCGGGGCTCACCACCGTCTGCATCCCGCAAGCCAATGCGCGGGAGCTCTCGGAGTTGCCTGCCTCGCTCACGCGGAAGCTCGAGATCGTGTCGATCTCGACGCTTGACGATCTCTTCGCCCACGTCTTGGTGGGCGGAGCGCCGGGGGACGGCGCGAGAGCCCGCGTGGCTGTCGCGACCGCGAGGTGAAGGAGCCGTGCAGTTCAACACAGGCCAGCGCGAGCTGACGCTCAAGATCGTCTATTACGGCCCCGGCCTCTCGGGGAAGACGACCAATCTGCGCGCGCTCTACCAGCGCATCCAGCCGCACCTGCGCGGCCACTTGATGACGCTGGACACGGCCGACGACCGCACCCTCTTCTTCGACACGCTCCCTTTGGTCTTCACCGCCGGCAACCTCAAGGTGAAGCTCAAGCTCTTCACCGTGCCCGGCCAGGTGATGCACAACTCCACCCGCCGCATCGTGCTGCAGGGCGCCGACGCCATCGCCTTCATTGCCGACAGCCAGCCGGCCAAGCGGCAGGAGAACTACAAGTACTGGCTCAACATGGCCGAGAACCTCAAGGCCAACGGCCTGGCCATCGAGACGCTGCCCAACGTCGTGCAGTGGAACAAGAAGGACCTGGGCGACGACGGCACCAGCGAGGCCATCCTCAAGATGCGCAAGGAGGGCAAGCAGCCGGTCTTCGAGGCCGTGGCCGTCCGCGGCGAGGGCGTGGTGGAAACCTTCCTGGGGCTGGTCGATCTGACCTACGACCAGATCGACAAGCACTACCTGCTCTCGGAGAAACTGGGGTTGAGCCGGCGCGCGTTCATGGACGAGGTTAGAAGGTGTCTGGTCGATCCACCCCCGATCACGGACGGAGCCTGATTGGCCGAGAGCATCCTCCAGAAACAGCTCGTGCTCGGCGAGCTGCTCGATCTGCAGAGCTTCACCAACGTCTGCAAGACGTTCGTGGACCTCTACAAGATCGGGCTCAAGGTCTTCGACGCGCAGGGGACCAAGCTGGTGGACATGAAGGTCGCCTCCGGCGACTTCTGCGCGTACATGTTCACCGGCCCCAACGGCCGCCGCCTCTGCACCGAGACGGTGACGCACATCAAGGTGCGCCAGCTCGAGACCCAGCCCAAGGAAGTGGAGCAGGCCATCGCGGTGCGCAACTGCTTCTCCGGGCTGCGGTATCTCATGCTGCCCATCGTCTACGAGGGCGACATGCTCGGCCGCATCATCTTCGGGCCCTTCATGCCCGAGGACGTGGGCGATCTCGGCCAGGACCTGCGTTCCTTGGAGGGCGAGTTCGACCTGCGCAAGGCCAAGGAGCTGATCGACCGCATCCGCCGCGCGCCGGAGAGCACGGTGCGGCGGATCATGGAGCACTTCGCACGCATCGTGGACGTGCTGGTGTTCACCTCGCACCGGGCGATGATCTCCTCGCAGCTGCACATCGAGAGCGTCACCGAGAGCTACCGGGAAGTGCAGGAGAAGAACAAGAAGCTCTCCGACGCGCTGGAGCGCCTCCAAGAATTGTCGCGGCTGAAGTCGAACTTCCTCGCCACCGTCTCGCACGAGCTGCGCACTCCGCTGACCAGCGTGATCGGCTACAGCGAGATGCTGCTGGCGGGCCTGGCCGGGGAGATGAACGAGGAGCAGAAGGACTATCTGAAGACGATTCTGGAGAAGGGTGAGTCGCTCTTGCGGCTCATCTCTTCCATCCTCGATCTGTCGCGCATCGAGGCGCGCGGCGTGCAGCTGCAGCGCAAGCAGGTGGAGCTGGACGACATCGTGCAGGGCGCGATGGAGTCGGTCCTGCCGCAAAGTCTGAAGAAGAACCTGCAGATCGAGAGCCGGATCGCGCCGTCGCTCAAGAGCGTGGTGGTGGACGGCGACAAGATCCGGCAGTGCGTGATCAACCTCTTGTCCAACTCGGTGAAGTTCACGCCGGCGGGCGGAAACATCGTGGTCCAGGCGGGGCTGGCCGAGCGCGCGCCGGCGCAGGCGGGGCCCTTCGGCAGCGCCGGGTATTTCCAGATTTCGGTCAGCGACAACGGCATCGGCATTCCGGCCGAGCTGCAGCCCAAGGTGTTCGAGACGTTCTTCCAGGTGGACTCCTCCGCCTCGCGCGAGTACGGCGGCGCCGGCCTGGGGCTCTCCATCGTCAAGAGCTACGTCGAGGCGCACGGCGGCGAGGTGGCGGTGGCGAGCGAGGCCGGCAAGGGGTCGACCTTCACGCTGATCCTGCCCATCGAGCCGCCGGGCCAAGGGCTCGGACTGCAGTAGCGGGCTTGCCTTCCGAATTCGAGTTGATCGATGCCTTCCTCGCGCCCTTTGGCGGCGGGGAGGGAGTCGGCAGCGATTGCGCGACGATGCAGCCGGCGCGCGGCAAGCAGCTGGTGGTCACGACCGACGCGGTGGTCGAAGGCGTGCACTTCGACCTGAAGCGCTTCTCGCCCGAGGACGTGGGGTGGAAGGCGCTGGCGGTCAACCTCTCCGACCTGGCGGCGGCGGGAGCGACGCCGCGCTGGTTCCTCTGCGCGCTGGGCATTCCGAAGAGCGCAGCAGCGCTGAAGCTGGCGCAGCGGATGGCGCGAGGGATGGCGCCCCTGGCCCGGCGCTTCGGCTGCGCGCTGGTGGGCGGCAACGTGACGCGCGCTTCGGAGTGGTCCTTGACCATCACCGCGCTCGGCGAAGCGCGCCGGCCGCTGACGCGTGCAGGCGCTCGCCCGGGGGATGCGCTGGTGGTGATCGGCAGCCTGGGAGACGCCGCCGCCGGACTGCGCGGCGAGGCAACGATGGCGCAGCGCAGACCGCGGCCGCTGGTGCGCGAGGGAATGATCGCCGCGCGGCAAGCCTCCGCGTCCATCGACGTGAGCGACGGCTTTCTGCAAGACCTGCAGCACCTCTGCCAGGCTTCCGGCGTCGGCGCGACCGTCGAGTGCAGCTCGCTCCCGCTCGGCAAGGCCGCCCGCGCGCTGCCCGACGGAATGGAATTGGCGCTGTCCGGCGGCGAGGACTACGCGCTGATTCTCGCCGTCCCCCACCGCAAGCTCGCGGCGCTGCGGCGCTCCCTGCGCGGCGCCGAAGTGGGCCGCATCGTGCGCGGCCGCGAGATCCTCCTCACCGAGCTGGGCCAGCCGCGCCTGCTTCCGCGAATCGCCGGCTTCGATCACCTGCGCTAGAACTTCTTCGGCAACCGCGCCGCGTAGGCGTGCACCACGTGATAGGTCATTTCGTAGCCGGGCGAGTCGTCGCGCAGGACGACCAGCAGCGAGTCGCCGCTGATGCGCGCCTCGACGATCTTGTAGGCCCAGGCATGATCGACGTGCTTCCAGTCCCCGTCGTCGTGCAACCGCACCGCCGGCCCGCCTCCGGGCGGGACCCAGGAGAGGTTGAGCCAAGCCGGCGGCGGAAAGACCGCCAGCTCTTTCTCGTCGGCGGTCTGCGCCTTGGCGCGCGTGGCGAGGTGGATCCGGCCGGCGTCCTGGCCGTCCTCCAGCTTTGCGTTGCCGCGCGCGTCGAGACGGGCATGGACGCGCTCCAGTAGCTTGCTCGTCGCGGCGCCGTACGGATCCTTCTCGGTCCATGCGGAGCGCAGCGCTGGCACGGTGACCTTGATCTCGTCGTGGATGGTCTCAAGCCGAGCCTCACCGGGGCCGGCGCCGGTGTCGAAGAGCCATGCCTCAGTCCGGACCATGCCCTCCTCGGCGTCCTGGCTGGAGACGATGAGGGCGGCGACCGCCCCGTCCGGGGAGAACCCGACCACTTCGTACTCGGACCACGTCGGCGCGGCCGCCAGCAGCAGTGCGAGGAACATCGCTTTCAGAATACCGCGGTTGATCTGCGGCGGCTGCCGCCTTAAACCTTGCGCCCCCGCCCCGCGCACCTGCGCGGAGGCGGTCGTGTGCATTGGAAACGACGGCGCAGACATTCAGCGCAGAACGACCGGCAGGAAGCGCGACCGCGCTCGAGGAGCTGCTGGCGGCCTTCCGCGACGGCGCGCGCAAGGCGCGGGCGCGCGGACTCTTCGGGGCGGCGCGCGGCTTTGCTCTGTCGCGGCTGGCCCAGGCGAGCGGGCAGACGTTGATCTGCGTCGAGCCCGACGAAGAGGCGGCCGAGGCGCTCGAGCGCGACCTGCGCTTCTTCCTCGAGAGCGAGCGCCCGGTGGTGCGCTTCCCGGCCGACGAGGCGCTCCCCTACGAGGGCCTCACGCCCGACCGGCTGGTGGCGCAGGAGCGGCTCTCGGCGCTCTTCCGGCTGCACCTCTCGGAAGTGCGGCCGGTGGTGATTTTTTCCGTGCGCTCGCTGGCGCGGCGGGTGCTGCCGCGCGCCGCGCTCGATGCGCGCAGCCTGCAGCTCTCGGTGGCCATGGAGCAGGACCGCGACGAGCTGGCTCGCAAGCTCACAGCGGCCGGCTACGCGCGCATGCCGCTGGTGGAAGACCCCGGCACCTTCGCGGTGCGCGGCGGGGTCTTCGACCTCTGGTCGCCGCTCGACGCGCAGCCCGCGCGGCTGGAGTTCTTCGGCGACCTGATCGAGAAGATCCGCTCCTTCGACCCGCAGACGCAACGCACGCTGCTCGATCTCTCGCAAGTCTCGGCCTGCCCGGCACGCGAGATCGTCCTCGACGACGAGGGGCGGCGCGCGGCCATTGCGACCGTGCGCGCCGCGGCCGACGCGGTGGAGACGCCGTCGCGGCAGCTGCGCGAATTGATCGACGAGCTGGGATCGAAATCGCAAGACGACGAGCTCTTCGCCGCCGGCCTCTCGGCGCTCTTGCCCGGCTTCTATCCGGGCGGGCTGTCGCCCATCACCGAATACTTGCCGAAGCAAGCCATCTGGGTGCTCGACGATCCGCTGGAGCTGGAGCGGCAGTGGGGCGATCTGTGGAGCGCGCTGCAGCGGGCTTTCGAGGAGTCGCGGCAGAAGGGGGAGCTGGCGCTGCCGCCCGAGCAGCACTTCCTCCACGAGCGCGACGTGCGGCCGTCGCTCGAGGCCTCGCCTGCGCTGGAGCTGTCGGGGCTCACCCTGGGCGGCGCCGAGGCGGCGGCGGGCACGGCGGAGATCGACTTCGACCTGCAGCCGACCGCCGACCTGCGCGGCGAGATCGCCACCCATCATGGAGAAGACGGCGCGCTCGCGCCGCTGGTGCGCCGGCTCGAGGAGCTGCGCGAGCGGGGCGCGACGGCCATCGTCGCCTGCCACTCCTCGGCGCAGGCGGAGCGGGCGCGGCGCATGCTGCTCGACCGCAATCTCATGGCGCAGATCGTGCCGCTCGCGCAGGCCGTCTACAGCCCCGCCGTGCACGCGCACCTCGTGGTCGGCGAGATCAGCGCCGGCTTCATCGACCTCCACTCGCACCTGGGCGTTTTTTCCGACGAGGACATCTTCGGACCGCGCGCGCGGGCGCGAAGGACCCCTCGGCGGCCGCGGACGTTCGGCGAGGAAGGCGCGGATTTTCGCGACCTCAAGGAAGGCGACCTGGTGGTGCACGTCGACCACGGCATCGCCCGCTACGACGGCCTCACGCGCCTCAGCGTGCGCGGGTTCGCGGCCGACTTCATCCTTTTGCAGTTCGCCGGCAAGGACAAGCTCTACCTGCCCGTCGGGCGGCTGCGGCAGATCCAGAAGTACGCCGGCGGCGACGCGAGCAAGGTCAAGCTCGACTCGCTGCAGAGCAAGTCCTTCGAGAAGCGCAAGGCGCGGGTCAAGGAAGAGCTGCTCAAGATGGCCGCCGAGCTGCTCGACATCTACGCCGCGCGCGCCGCGCACCAAGGCTTCGCCTTCACGCCGCCCGACGTCATGTACCGCACCTTCGAGGCCGACTTCGAGTTCGACGAGACGCCGGATCAGGAGAAGGCCATCGAGGACGTCCTCAAGGACATGCAGGACAAGAAGCCGATGGACCGGCTGGTCTGCGGCGACGTGGGCTACGGCAAGACCGAGGTCGCGCTGCGGGCTGCCTTCAAGGCCGTCGAGGACAAGAAGCAGGTCGCCGTGCTGGTACCGACCACGGTGCTGGCGGCGCAGCACTTCCACACCTTCCAGAAGCGCTTCAAGGACTACCCGCTGACGGTGGAGATGGTCTCGCGCATGCGCGACGAGAAGACCATCCACCAGACCCTGGCGCGCGCCCGCGAGGGGAAGGTGGACGTGCTCATCGGCACTCACCGCCTTTTGAGCGCCGATGTGTCGTTCAAGGACCTGGGGCTGGTGGTCGTCGACGAGGAGCAGCGCTTCGGCGTCAAGCACAAGGAGCAGCTCAAGAAGCTGCGCAAGCTGGTGGACGTGCTCACGCTCACCGCCACGCCCATCCCGCGCACGCTGCACATGGCGATGATGGGCGTGCGCGACCTCTCGATCATCGGCACGCCGCCGGTGGACCGGCGCGCCATCCGCACGTTCGTTTCCAAGTTCGACAGAGAAGTGATCCGGGAAGCAATCGAGCGCGAGCTGTCGCGCGGCGGGCAGGTGTTCTTCCTCCACAACCGCATCGAGACCATCGCTGGCGTCTACGACTATTTGAGCAAGCTCGTGCCGCAGGCCAAGATCGCCATCGCCCACGGCCAGATGCAGGAGGGCAAGCTCGAGCAGGTGATGACCGAGTTCGTGACGAGGCGGCACGACGTGCTGCTCTGCACCGCCATCATCGAGAGCGGCCTCGACATCCCCAGCGCGAATACGATTCTGGTCGACCGCGCCGACATGTTCGGGCTCTCGCAGCTCTACCAGCTGCGCGGCCGGGTCGGGCGGGCTAAGC
>Ga0307479_10000945_pt1 | contig 26178 bp, 25 predicted proteins | sample atmos_gasesECM4C_FD_203743 | JGI IMG/M metagenome (GOLD analysis project Ga0307479, IMG submission 203743) | Hardwood forest soil microbial communities from Morgan-Monroe State Forest, Indiana, United States - atmos_gasesECM4C_515 | ecosystem: Environmental > Terrestrial > Soil > Temperate... | reverse complement strand
GTTCAGGTATCGAACCTGGCCGATCGGCTGAACGTGATCAATTTTGCGAGCTTGTTTTCCGGAACAGCCGTGTTGCCGCCGCGAAGCATTTCAGCGCGCCTCAAATTCACATTCTAAGCGCGCGCGTGGAATAAGGAAGGAAGGCGCTCCCGTTCGCACTTTTGCTGAGAACTGCGACAATTGGTAGCGCTAACGGGAATCGAACCCGTATTTCGGCCTTGAAAGGGCCGCGTGCTAACCGTTGCACCATAGCGCCACAGTTTGTGGGATGTGGAACTCATCTAGAATAAGTAACTTTGCGCGAATTCACAAGCTGCGCCGAATGCGTGGAATGCTAGACTAAGGGGCTCTGCTCGAATTACTCCTGACTAATTCTGGCGATCTTGAAATTCTTCGTGCCAGGCCATTTGAATGGCTTCAAGTTTGGATTCGTTGGACTTCTGCGGGTCGCCGGAAAAGCCCGCTAGCTCGGTGATCCATTTGTGCATGTCCGTGAAGCGGACGGTGAGGGGATCGGTGCCCGGGAATTTGTCGCTCAATGCGATGGCGATGTCCTCGATGGCATCCCAGTCAAAAGTTGGCGGCACGTTTTGCTCCTGAAGAGAAAGATTGGCCACAGAGGCACAGAGTCACCGAGAAAAGAAACCAATCGGAAACCGAAAGTTCACTTTTAAATATAAAAACCAGAATGAAATCTAATTCCGGTTCTCTGTGTCTCGGTGACTCTGTGGCTTCCTAATTCCTAATGGTCCGCTTCTTTGGCGTAATTCTTATTCCAATCGGGAATTTCGACGACGATGTCAGTGGTGCCGTCCGGCACGGTCTGGCATCCGAGCCGCGATTTCGGCGTGATCCCTGGAGCCATGTCAAGCTCGTCGAGTTCGGCGTCGGTGGCTTCGTTGCAGGACTCCAGGCCTTCCCTGATGATGACGTGGCAGGTGGAGCAGGCGCAAACGCCTCCGCAGGCGTGGTCTAGACCAGCCTTGATGCCCTCGGAGATGTCGAGGATGCTGCCTGGAATGCCGTTGTGGCCGTAAGGAATTTTCTCGGGATCGACTTCGATGGTTTTGCCGCTGGGAAGAAATGTAACTTTGTATTTCTTCGTGGCGGGCGTGTATTTGACTTCTTCGATGTATGGATTCGTGCCGCCCATTTGTTCTCTCCTGTTGCCGATCAATCTTGCTTAGTAGGGGCGCCCGCCGAGGCGGGCGCCCCTACAAAAGGAAAATCAGACTTCTGCGAGTTTGCGGCCTTCGAGGGCCGCGGAAACCGCCGTGTTCATCAACAATTCCGCCAGGTGCTCGGTCGCGTGATTGAGCTCGTCAATGCGCTTGCGGATCAGCCGGTAATCTTCTCCGCCCATGGCGTCCTTGAGAGCGGCGAGGGACACGTCGATCCTCGCGCGCTCTTCGCCGGACAAAGTTCCCGATTGCGGGTTCGCCAGCGCCTTCGAGGTCGCGTTCAAAATGGTTTCCGCTTCGGTGCGCGCTTCGATCAACTGGCGCTCGGCAAAATCCTGCTCCGCGTACTCGATGGATTCCTCCAGCATGCGCTCGATTTCGTTGCCGCTGATTCCATAACTCGGCTGGACTTCGATGGAGTGTTGCTCGCCCGTACGCGTGTCTTTCGCCCCGACTTGCAAAATGCCATTGGCGTCGATTAGGAATTTCACTTCGATGCGCGGCCATCCCGCCGGAGCGGGCGAAACTTTCAACGTGAAGCGCGCCAGCGAGCGGCAGTCTTTCGCGAGTTCGCGCTCGCCCTGGAGAACGTGGATGTCAATCCCGGTTTGATTGTCAACGCCGGTGGTGTAAAGCTCCTGCGCGCTCGCGGGAATCGTGGAGTTGCGCGGGATGATTTTGGCGACCGCGCCGCCGTAAGTTTCGATCCCGAGAGAGAGTGGCGTGACGTCGAGGAGAAGCATGTTGCTAACTCCCCGCTCGAGGATATTTGCTTGCACGGCAGCGCCGAGCGCGACAACTTCGTCGGGATTCAGCTCCGTGTGCGGCTCGCGACCGAAAAATTCCCGCACCGTATGGCGAATCAGCGGCGTGCGCGTGGTTCCGCCAACAAGGACGACTTCATCAATGTCCACAGGCTTCAATTGCGCGTCCGCAAGCGCTTGCTTCACCGGTCCCATGGTGCGATCGACGATGGGGCGAATCAGGGCCTCGAAAGCGCCGCGGGTAAATTCGTGGACGAAGACGGCGCCACTCGGCAGCAGAAAACGCAGCGTGGCGGATTCGGAAGCGGAAAGCTGGTGCTTCATGGCAATCAGCGCCTTGCGAAGTTCCTGGGCGAGCTCGGCGTGAGGTGAAAAGTCTATTTGATCTTCCTGGAGAATCTGTTCGTGGACAAAGGATTGGAGCAGATTATCGATATCATCGCCGCCGAGATGCGTGTCGCCGTTCGTTGAAAGAACCTGATAGATGTCGCCATCCCCTGTCGAGATGAGCTTGAGAACGGAAATGTCGAACGTGCCGCCGCCGAGATCGTAGACAGCCACGCGGCCTCCCGCCACGGCGGGCTTCTCGTGAAGGCCGTAGGCAAGAGCGGCGGCGGTGGGCTCATTGACGAGGCGGAGAACTTCGAGGCCTGCGATTTTCCCGGCGTCCTTGGTGGCCTGACGCTGCGCGTCATTAAAATACGCAGGCACCGTGATCACCGCCCGGTCGACAGCTTCGCTGAAATAATTTTCGGCCCAGCTTTTCAGCTCGCGAAGAATGAACGCAGAAATCTCCGGCGGAGTGAATACTCTGTCACCCAGCTTCACGCGGATCACACTCTCGCTGGACGGATCGATGCGAAAGGGGAAGAGCTTCAGCTCACTCTGCACATCAGCAGGCCCACGGCCCATGAGCCGTTTGACGGAATAGATGGTTCGCTCCGGCTGGGTGAGTAGACGGCGGCGGGCAGCTTCGCCAACAATGATGTTGCCGTCGGGATCGAGGCTGACAATCGAAGGGCAGAGCGTGTCGCCGTACGGTCCCGGAATACACTTCGGCTGGCCCGTCTGCGGTTCTATGTATGCGACGAGGCTGTTGGTCGTTCCCAGGTCGATGCCGACGATGCGCGCCATGTACTCTACGCTCTCTCGAAAACCCGCAGTCTAAAGACCGCGGCTACTGCAATTCTTTCTGAACATTAGTAACCAAATTCCGGATGTAGGAGCGGCGGTTGAGCAATTCATTCAGGCGGCTCATAATCTTTTTTCGTGCTGCTTCGTCCACCCCTGCATCAGCCCCGGCGTCCCATTCTTTGGCCGTGCTCTGAAGTTGCCCATCGACTTCGCCGAGTTTTTCCTGAAAATTCTTTTCGGCGGCTTCGAGGCGTGATTTCAGAACGGCGAGATCGCCGCCTGAGGATTTTGCTTCGCGCAGTTCGTCGAGGGATTCGTTCAGTTCGAAGACCTCTTCGAGGAGCTCCGGCGGCGCCTTCTGCTTATGCTCGCCTTCTTTGCGCGCGCCCTCGAGCTCAAGCAGATATTCGACGCGGGACACCGGATCACGGAGCACGCGATACGCATCGTTTAACTGCGAGCTTTTCTCCAGCGAAAGTTCCCTTTCACGCTCCGTGGCATTCACGAAATTGTCCGGATGCAGTTTCCAGCTCAGTTGCAGAAACTTTTTCTCCAGGCCGTCCATTTCAATCCACAGTTTGCGCGGCAAGCCAAATATGGCGAAATAGTCCACCGTTTCCGGCGCTTTCGTGGATGGGGCAGGTGCGCTCATATCAAGATCATGTCCAGCATATTCGTTCCCCAAGCGAGCACAAAAAAAGTGGCTGGCGGGTGCGGCTGCCAACCACTTGTCGAAATCCGCGTGCGCCGCGTTTGGCCGGGAACAGGCCGGAGCCCGTTCCGTTACGCCGTGAACGAGCTGCCGCAGCCGCAGTTCCGCGCCGCGTTGGGATTCTGGAAGACGAATCCCTGGCGCATCAGCGTCTCTTCGTACTCCAGCGTTGTGCCGTTCAGATACAGAAAACTTTTCGGGTCAACGAAGATGCGCGCGCCGTGCTCTTCGAAAATTTTGTCGCGGTCGCGCGCCTGCGTGTCCAAGCGCATGGCATACGACAAGCCGGAGCAGCCGCCCCCCTGCACGCCGACGCGCAGACCGCCCTGCTCGGGCGACACACCATCCTTTTCAAGCAGCTCGCGGATTTTCCGCGCGGCACGCTCGGTCAGGTTGATCTTCGCGATGCTCGGGCTGACAACTTCTGTGGCCATGACCTAATGCCCCTGTGACTGCGCCGTTAGTGCGACACCTTTTCGGTAGTCGCGACTTCCACGCCGTGCTTCTTCTTCCAATCGCCAATGGCGGCCTTGATGGCGTCCTCGGCGAGCACGGAACAGTGAATCTTCACCGGCGGAAGCGAGAGCTCGCGCACGATGTCCGTGTTCTTGATGGAGAGCGCTTCTTCGACGGTCTTGCCCTTCACCCACTCGGTGGCGAGCGAGGAGCTGGCAATCGCCGAGCCGCAGCCAAAGGTCTTGAACTTGGCTTCTTCAATGACCTTGGTCTCGGGATTGATCTTCATCTGCAACTTCATGACGTCGCCGCACTCCGGCGCGCCCACCAGACCCGTGCCGACGTTGGGGTCTTCCTTGGGAAGACTGCCGACGTTGCGCGGATTGTTGTAGTGATCTACGACCTTATCGCTGTATGCCATCGTCCCTGCTCCTTAACCGCGACTTCTCGCAAGATTTTCTGTTGTCAGCAAGCCCGCATTCTTCACCGCTTCATCCGTGAGACTCACATTCGGCACGGAAGCCGAACGCCCGGCCGCAAGCTGGCGAAGGGCGTCTTTGATGAGTTCCGTACCTACACCAAGAAGCTTGAGAAAAGCGCGCACGTGTTGAACTTCATGGAAGGAGCGCATGCTCGCAATGCCCTCTCCGTCAGAGTCATACGGGACAAACGCGACGCGAAACGCCGCCCCGGTTCCTCCAATCGAGCGATGAATCCGAATTGTTCCTTCGTTTGCCATTGGTTTTCTTTAGGCGATCCTCACGCCGTCTGCCATTTCATTTTTGAGATGTCGACGCCTTCCTTGGCCATTTCATAGAGCGGAGAAAGATCACGGAGCTTGGTGACGACTTGCACCATCTTGTCGGTGACGTAGTCGACTTCTTCCGCCGTGTTGAAGCGGCCCAGGCCGAAGCGAATCGAAGTGTGCGCGAGGTCTTCGCCCACACCTAATGCTTTGAGTACGTAACTGGGCTCCAGGGTTGCCGAGGTACAGGCAGAACCGCTCGATACCGCAATGTCATTGATGCCCATCAGGAGCGATTCGCCCTCGACATAAGCGAAGCTCATGTTCAAGTTGTTCGGCAGGCGGTGCTCCATGGAGCCGTTGATGAAAACCTCGTCGAGCTTCGCTTCCAGGTTGCTCTTCAGCCTGTCGCGGAGCGCGCGCATCTTCACGCTCTCTGTTGGCATTTCCTGCTGTGCGATTTCGCAAGCCTTTCCGAGACCCACGATGCCCGGCACGTTGAGCGTGCCCGAGCGCATGCCGCGCTCGTGGCCTCCGCCATCGATGATAGCGGACAGTTGCACGCGGGGATTCCGGCGGCGGACGTACAGCGCGCCAACGCCCTTGGGTCCATAAATCTTGTGGGCGCTGATGGCCAGCAAGTCGATGTTGTCCTTCTGCACGTCTACCGGGATCTTGCCGACGGCCTGCACGCCATCCACGGCGAAGATAATTCCGTGCTCTTTGGCGATTTTGCCGATTTCCGCAATCGGATTGATAATGCCAATTTCGTTGTTGGCATACATAATCGTGATCAAAATGGTCTTCGGCGTAATCGCCGCTTTCAGCTCGTCGAGGCTGACCCGGCCATCCTTCTGCACCGGCAAATAAGTAACCTCGAATCCGTATTTCTCGAGCCGCTTACACGTATCGAGCACCGCTTTGTGCTCGATGGCTTGCGTGATGATGTGGTTGCCCTTCTCGCGGTACATCTCCGCGACGCCCTTGATCATCAGGTTGTCGGACTCGGTGGCGCCGCTGGTGAAAATGATCTCCTTGGGCGTGGCGCCGATAAGCGAAGCCACCTGCGCACGCGCGTTTTCCACCGCTTCTTCGCCGGCCCAGCCGAAGGAATGGTTGCGGCTGGCGGCGTTGCCGAACTTCTCATTGAAATACGGCACCATCGCCTCGACGACGCGCGGGTCGACCGGCGTGGTCGCGTGATTGTCCATGTAAATCGGCAGCTTTACGGCCATGTCCTTATTCTCCTAAGTCCTCAATGCGACGAGCGCCGGCTCATGCGGGTCTTCGCTCATCTGCGAAATCGTGACGGTATTGAGCACATTCAAAATGCTTTCATTTACGCGGCGCAGCGGCTCGCGAACCGAACATCTTTCCGTGGCGTCACACACGCCATGACTCGTTACGCAAGACGTGATGAGCACCGGCCCGTCAATCGCGGAGATCACGTCCAGCGCGCTGATCTGATCCGGATCCCTGGCAAGCTGATAGCCGCCGCTGGAGCCGTGCTTGGCGGCGACAAGCGACTGTCGCGCAAGCTTTTGCAGCACCTTGGCCATGAGCGTCGCGGAAATGCCATACTCTTCGGCAATTTCGCTTGCGCTGCAGGCGTGCTGATTACGGTGCAGTGCCAAGTGTTTCACGGCAATCAAGCCATAATCGGCTCTTTTTGAAAGCTTGAACATGAGTAAGCTCTTCTACCGTCTTCTCGCCATATGCGACTGAATCAGTCGCAGTTGAAGTGTACTCTGTTTCGGATCCCAAAGTCAAGCCGTGTCACAGGCTGAATTCTCACAAAGCCTGTATTTCGAGCAGCTTATAGTAAGACTGATTTGGTCGGATTTTGCCAGCAGTTTTCGTCCAACGGCTGATTAACCGCAGGGAAGTGTCAATTTCTGAATTGGTTGGCATGGTCAGATGAGCTCGGCCGTCACTACCTGGCCCGAGCGCAAGCTCCACCGCTCGTAGCCGCCTCAATCAACTTGCCTACAGCTGGCGCAGGCACCAGTAGGAGTTGTCTTTCGGGTTTCTCCACGGTTTGGATGATGCTGAGCTGTTGGGCCTTCCAATCGGCGTTGGGGGAAACGCCTCTTGCCAAGAGATCTAGTGCGTTCAACCCGGCGGCGCCAAGCGCAGAAAGATCCCGCGAACTTGCCGCTGCTTCTTTCACGAGGAATGATCGTTGCGCTAGCGGCTTAAGTTTTGCGTCATTGTCGCGCCAGAGCGTAAGCTCCGAGCGCAACTGGGTAGCGGCACCGTCACCGTGACACGATGCCGCCAGATACTTGTCCACCAACTCGTCGAAATGGCGGCCTGCAGCGCTCTCCGGAGGCACCGCGTCCACCAGGTGATTCAGGGGCGTCCCGCTCGTTGGTTGAGCCGTCGTGGCTTCTTCGCGGTCATAATCCTTAACGGGTTCGACGACATCGGCGAGGGTGCGCAATGCGGCGAGTTCCTCCGGGCTGGCCGAGCCGGCGATGCGCTGGAGCATGGCCCCATAGACAGTCCGGTGCGTTAGCCCGAGCCATTCGAGCTTCGCACTGACGGCCTCCAGCCGTGCGTACATCGAAGCGGGGTCGCGCACTTCCTGCGGCGACCAAAGGCGCTCCGCAATCGCGGCGTTACGCGGCCAGATGCGCGAATCGACATTTTCCGCGTTGACGTATTCCGACCACATGCAGGATTCACCGCCGAGGATGCGCGCTTTCTCCTCAGCCAAGAGATCCCCGGCGCCCTCACCCACCGGGTCAACGGCGTAGTGCCGCGCGGCCGGCCATCCCAGATCCAAGTAGTAGCCGTTCGAAAGAATTCCGTGGTAGCCCAGTTTCGCGGCTTCCACGAGCGACTTCGGCCCGCGCCAGGAATGGATGGTGATGTCTTTCGGCAAACTGGGATCCAGCACTTCGTCCCATCCGACCATGCTCTTGCCGTGTTTGGCTACGATCGGCTGCAGCCGCTTGTTGAAGTAAGCCTGCAAGCCCTTATTGCCTTTGATTCCGTGCGCGCGGATGAACTCCTGAATTTTGGGATTGGCATTCCACTGCTTGCCGTTCACTTCATCGCCGCCAACGTGAAAAAACTGGTCCGGAAAGAGTTTCGCCATCTCGCCGATGAATTGGTCGAGAAATTTGTAGGTTTTCTCGTTCGTGGGGTCGAAAGCGGCATCGAAAATGCCCCAGTTGCGCTCGATCGCATAGGGGCCGGGCGCGCTGGCGAGCTCCGGATGGCCAACGAACCAGGCGGTGCTGTGGCCGGGCATATCGAACTCGGGAACGATGCGGATGCCGCGGTCGCGCGCGTAGACGATGAGCTCGCGAATTTCGTCTTGCGTGAAATAAAGCCCGTCGGAGCCCATCTGGTGCAGCTTCGGAAATTTCTTGCTTTCCGCACGGAAGCCTTGGTTCTCGGAAAGATGCCAGTGGAAAACGTTCATCTTCACGGCTTCCATCCCATCGAGATTCCGCCGGATGACCTCAAGTGGAATGAAATGGCGCGCCGAATCGATCATCAGCCCGCGCCAGGGAAATCTTGGTTTGTCCAGAATCGTGACCGCTGGCGCGGCGAAGCCGTTAGCGGATGCCTCGACCATCTGCAGAAAAGTTTGCAGGCCATGCAGGGCGCCCAGCGTCGTCGGCGCGGTGAGTTTCGCGCCGGTCGCAGTAACCTCCAGAGTGTAGGATTCATCTTCTCCCAGTTCTTGCACGGGCTTGCTGTCGTGGTCCGTGTGAATGACGAGCGTAGCTTTCGCGGCGTCCGCAGGCTTCGCTGCGAGAATGAGGCCTGTTTGCCTCCCGAGCTGGTACAAAAATCGTTGCACCGCGCGCTCCAGCCGTGCATCGTCGCGACCCGTCACAGCGACTGAAAACGAAGCATCCACCGCCATCTGGCCCGCTCCTGAATGCACGCTCGCCGGCACCGGCATGAGGTTCACCGGCCGCTGCTCCTGTGCACTTGCCATTCGCGAGCAAAACAAACCTGAGAGAACGAACAGGCAAATACCTCGTGCCCATGGACTCAGAAACATTTTTCGGATCGCCCTCCCGCGGCGTGACATAGACAAAGACAAAACTACCCCGATGCTCGGCTAAACAGCGGCGGGTCTGAGCATACTGTCATATCCCGAGCCTGCCGCGAAACGCATTTCTCGCCCCTCGGCGCCAAAACTTTGGGAGGCACGGGCCTCGCGGGCTGAGTTAGAATGGCGGTAACCTGTCTGGCTGCTCAGCGGCCGGCTTGCGCGTAACGCCGATGAAAACTTCTATCGCCATCTACCCGGGCTCGTTTGATCCGGTGACGAACGGCCACCTCGATCTGATCGAGCGCGGCGAAAAAATGTTCGACCTCGTGATTGTGGCGGTGCTCAAGAATGCGGAGAAGGAGCCGCTGTTCACCGTGGCCGAGCGCGTGGAGATGCTGCGCGAAGTGACCAAAAAGTGGCCCGGCGTGGAAGTGGACGTCTTCGAGGGGCTGCTGGTGGACTACGCGAGGAAGCGCCATGCCGGCGTAATCCTGCGCGGGATTCGCGCCATCTCCGATTACGAGTACGAACTGCAAATGGCGCTGATGAATCGCAAGCTCGAACCACGCCTGGAGACGGTCTTCATGCTTCCGGGAGAACCCTACAGCTATCTGAGCTCAAAACTGGTTCGAGAAATCGCGCAGCTTGGCGGACCGCTGGATGGGTTCGTGCCCTCGGTGGTCGAGCAGCGCCTCCGCGCAAAGGTTTCGTAGCAGAGTGATTCGCGTCGGAGTGGACGCGAAAAAAGAGGAGAGAGCGTGCAACTCACGGAACGTATCAACCGCATACAAATTTCGCCCACGGCTGCGGTCATCGCCGAAGCTGACCGCCTGAAATCGCAGGGCGTGGACATCGCCGACTTTGGGCCGGGCGAGCCGGACTTCCCTACGCCCGAGCACATCAAGAAGGCGGCGATCCGGGCGATCGAGGAAAACAAGAGCAAATACACGCCGACGGGCGGCATTATGCCGTTGCGCGAGGCGATTTGCGCCTGGCACAAGCGCGAACTGGGCTCGCACTATATCGCCAAAGAATGCGTCGTGAACGTCGGTGGCAAGCACGCCATCTTCAACGTGGTGAGCGTCTTGGTTCAATCGGGCGATGAAGTGATCATTCCCGCACCGTATTGGGTCAGCTTTCCAGACATCGTGAAGTATGCCGGTGGCACACCGGTGCACGTGGAAACGCTGCCCGAAGATGGCTTCAGCGTGAAGGCCGCGGCCATTGAAACAGCCATCACGCCGAAAACAAGATTGCTGATTTTGAATTCTCCGAGCAATCCCACCGGCGGCGTCGTCCCGCCCGAGGAATATCAGCGCATCCTTGCGGTCTGCAAGAAGCACGACGTGTGGTTGATGGCCGACGAGTGCTACTCGCACTTTACTTACGAGCCGCATAAGCCATTTTCGATCGCAAGCGCGGCGGACTCGAAGCCCAATGTCATCGTCGTCGGCTCGGTTTCGAAAACATTTGCAATGACCGGCTGGCGCATCGGTTACACGCTCGCGCCCGAAGGGCTGGTGCAAGCGGTCATTAAACTGCAAAGCCAGTCCACTTCGAACCCGACCTCGATTGCGCAATATGCAGCGCTCGAAGCCATGCGCGGCACAATGGATACCGTACCGGTAATGCTTGCCGAGTATGCCAAGCGGCGGAAGCGCATCGTTGAAGGGCTGCGCGCGATTTCCGGGGTCACCTGCGAAATGCCCGGCGGCGCGTTCTACGCGTTTCCAAACGTCGCGGCGCACCTATCCAACGGCGCCAGCGGTCACGCGCTCGCCAGGAACACGACGGAGCTTGCGAAGCTGCTTCTCGACCAGGCTCGCGTGGCGCTGGTGCCGGGCGACGCGTTTGGCGCTCCTGGCTATTTGCGGCTCTCCTACGCTACGTCCATCGATCGCATCGAAGAGGGCTTGCGCCGGATGGAGCGCTTCTTCGCGCGCGTCGAGGCTGCCGCCTGAACCGTGCGTGGCAGGCAGAAAAGTCCCGAACCCTTTCGTATCGAGCCTGTTTTTCAGCCGCGCATCTGGGGTGCGCGCTCGCTCGCGCCCTTCTTTCCTGAAAAAACAAATTTAGCCGAGCCTATCGGCGAAGCATGGCTAACGGGCGTGGATTGCCGCGTCGCGAACGGCCCCTTCGCGAGAAAAACCTTAGGCGAAGCCTGGCGCGAGATGCTTGTGGAGTGGCGCGGCTCTGATTTCCGGCGGCCAAGCGACTTTCCGCTGCTTGTGAAATTCCTATTCCCCAATGACAAGCTCTCCATCCAGGTGCATCCCGACGATGCGTACGCCTCCGTTCATGAACGGGCTGCCGGCGGACGTGGTAAAACCGAAGTGTGGTACGTCGTCTCCGCAGAACCCGCTGCGCGCTTAATGGCAGGTTTGAAGCCCGGCGTCACGAAAGAAGCGTTTCGACAGGCACTGAATTCGCAAAACCTGGAAGATCTATTTCAATCCCACGAGGTTCACGCGGGCGATACCTTTTTCATTCCCGCCGGGACGCCTCACACCATCGGCCCCGGCATGATCCTCTGCGAAGTTCAGCAGTATTCCGACCTCACCTACCGGGTCTACGATTACGGCCGTGTCGACGCTTACGGCAAGCCGCGCGAGCTGCACGTCGAAAAGGCGCTCGCCGTTATGAATTTTGCCTCCGGCTCTTCCGCCAAAACTTTCCCACTAGCTTACAAGCGGAAGGATGTGGACATCTCACTCCTTGCCGCTTGCAAATATTTCGCCGTGGAGCGATGGCTGGTCTCTTTGCCTCTGCATTGGAAGTCTGATGCGGAGAGCTTCGGCATTTTCGTTGTTCTGTCTGGACGCGGCAAGTTCGCATGGAAGGAGGGTTCTTCGGATTTCCGCTTCGGAGAATGCTGGCTTTTTCCCGAGAGTCTAAGTCAATTCGCACTGCTTCCTGACGAGCCGACAAACCTTCTACATGTTGATATCCCGTATCTGCCATCTTTGGAGGAAGATCTGGAAATGTTGGGTTATCAGGAAGCCGCAATCTTAAGAACGGTGTTCACTTAGATTAGGTGCTCATGCAAAAAGAAAAGCTCACAACGCACGCCGTCATCCTCGCCGGAGGGCGTGGGACGCGATTTTGGCCAAGGAGTCGGGTGCGCGCGCCGAAGCAACTCCTGAACATTGTCGGCAAGGAAACGATGTTGCAGCAGACGGTCTTGCGTCTGCGCACGCTGATTCCATCAGACCGCATCTGGACGGTGACGAATGCCGAGCAGGCAGCTGCTGTGCGCAAGCAGTTGCCTGCGGCGGCCCGCAAGCATGTCCTGTCCGAACCTTTCGGCCGCAACACTGCGGCCGCCATTGCGCTGGCGGCTGTGCATGTGCGCCATGCCGCCGAAGGCGACGCGCTGCTGGCAGTTCTCCCCGCCGATCACTACATTGCCCAACCCGTTCGCTATCGCGATATCGTGCGCGCTGCCCTCGATGTAGCCCATGAGCTGGGAAACATGGTCGTCCTGGGAATTCCACCCACTCGGCCCGATACTGGGTTCGGCTACATCGAACGCATGGGAGAGAACTTACGCCCCGAAGGTTTTCCCGTTTTTACTGTCCGGCGTTTCACCGAAAAGCCCGCGTTGCCTGTGGCCAAGGAATACTTCGGCTCCGGACGTTATCACTGGAACGCGGGAATTTTTTTCTGGCGTGTCTCGACGTTCCTCGAAAACTTGCAGCGCCACTTGCCGAAGACTCATGCCGCGCTGGAATCGCTTGCGGATCACATCGGCAAGCGCAGCTATGAGCGCAAGCTGCGCGCCATCTATTCGAAGCTCGAAAATATTTCCGTGGATTACGCCATTCTCGAAACAGCCACGCGAGTGGAAGGCACCCCGCGCGTATTCGAAATTCCCGCTGACGTGGGCTGGAGCGACATCGGCTCCTGGGCCGCGGTGTACGAACTGCTCGCAAGGCAGCCGGGCGTAAACATCTTCGCAGGCGAAGGCCACGCGATCGACGCCGAAGGCAATTTCTTGTGGAGCCCCTCGAAATTCGTCGCCGCCATCGGTGTGCGCGACCTCGTCGTTGTAGAAACCCCCGATGCCCTGCTCATTTGTCCACGCGACCGAGCCCAGGACGTCGGCAAAATCGTGAAATCGCTCGAAGAAAATCGGCGCAAAGAACTGCTCTAGCCCCGGCCAATCCGGCTGTTAGGTAATGCTTCGCATCGCGTATACTCACTTGAAATGACTTCGCTCCGCTTCGGCACTGACGGCTGGCGCGGCGTGATCGCCGAGGATTTCACCTTCGCGAACGCGCGCATCGTAGCCCACACTATTGCGCGTTACGTCGTTCGTGGCGAGGACGCGCGCAAGGGCGTGATCGTCGGCTACGACCACCGTTACGCCTCGGACTGGGTGGCCGCAGAAGTTGCCAATGTCATCAGCGCCACTGGAACCCCTGTCTGGCTGGCGGACAAGCCCTGTCCAACTCCCGCCGTATCCTTGCTCGTGCGTCAGCGCGGCGCGGCGGGCGGCGTGGTCGTCACCGCGAGCCACAACCCTTACCGATGGAACGGTCTCAAGTACAAGGCCAGCTACGGAAGCAGCGCGTTGCCCTCCATCGTCGCGCAAATCGAGGACGAACTCGAAGGTGTTCTGAAGCACGGCGTTCCACCGCTGCCGCCGCGAAAAAAACTAATCGACACGATTGAACCGCGCGCGCCATATCTCGACACCATTGAAAAGCTGGTGGACTGGAAGTGTCTGCGCGAAGCGAAGCTGAAATTCATCGCTGACCCCATGCACGGCGCCGCGGCCGGACTGCTCCGCGAGCTATTCACCCGAAATGGGATTGCCTGCGATGAAATCCGTGGTACCCGCGACCCGCGCTTCGGCGGTGTCCATCCCGAACCCATCGAGCCGCACATTGACGCGTTGCGCCAGGCGGTTCGCGCGGGAAATTACGACGCGGGCCTCGCCGCAGACGGCGACGGCGATCGCATCGGAGCGATCGATCGTGACGGATCGTTCGTCAATCCCCACCAAATTTTCTCCCTGCTCGTCTGGCACCTGGCCGGAACTCGCAACCTGCCGGGGGATATCGCCAAAACATTTTCCGTCACCAAACTCATCGACAAGCTCGCCGTCAAGTTCAGCCGCAAGCTCCACGAAGTTCCCATCGGCTTCAAATACATCTGCGAGCTCATGCTGGAGCAGAATATTTTGATTGGCGGCGAGGAAAGCGGCGGCATCGGCACCAACCTCTACATCCCGGAGCGCGACGCCACCGTCTCCGCGCTGTTTCTCGCAGAGCTGATGGCCTGGCACGGCAAATCGTTGGGCGAATTACTCGCCGCGCTTTACGCTGAATTCGGCGAGTACCACTACGGCCGCGTGGATCTCGAAGTCACGCCGGCGCAAAAGAAGAGGGCCATAGCGTACTTCTCCAATGCCAAGCTAACGCGTTTTCTCGATTGGCGGATCGTACGCCGCGAAAATATGGACGGCGTCAAGGTCTATCTTGGAAATATCGGCTGGCTATTGGTCCGCGCTTCCGGCACAGAAAACGTGTTGCGCGTGTATTCGGAAACGACAAAGCTCGAAACCACGCGGCGCGTTCTTCAAACTGTAACCGAAATAATTCACACTCTGTAGGTGGCTCGATGGAAACCGTCAATCTGCGCGAAAAATTCAGCCTCTTCTCCGATTACTGGAACCCCAGGATCATCGGCGAGGTGAACGAATGCCATGTCAAGGCGGTGAAATTAAAGGGCGAATTCGTCTGGCATCATCACGAACACGAAGATGAGCTCTTTCTTGTTGTCAAGGGCACGCTGCGAATGAAATTCCGCGGCCACGAGGCGCTCGTGCGCGAGGGCGAATTCGTCATCGTCCCTCGCGGCATCGAACATCTCCCTATCGCCGACGACGAAGTCCACATCGTGCTCCTCGAGCCAAAAACTACTTTGAATACGGGAAACCTCACCAACGAAAGGACGGTCGCCCAGCTCCAGCGAATCTGACTCGCTGCCGCAACCGCAATAATCCAGCCATGGAACATCGTTTTCATACTCTCGACGTTTTCACCACGACTCGCTTTGAAGGCAATCCGCTGGCGGTGTTCACCGACGGCGACGGTCTCACCAACGACCAAATGTTGGCCATCGCCCGCGAAATGAATTTGTCGGAGACGGTCTTCGTTCAAAAACCGACCGAGGATGCGGCTCTCGCGCGCCTCCGCATCTTCACCACTCAAGAGGAATTGAAGCTGGCTGGCCACCCGGTCATCGGGACGTGGTTTCTCTTGGCGGAGCTCGGCGTCGTTCCCGCGCAGGAGGGCGGCGTGCACATTCTTCAGCAAACTGGCGCAGGCATCTTGCCGGTGGAAATCCGTTTCAAGGACGGACGCCCGCAGCGCGTCACCATGACCCAGATGGAAGCAACCTTCCGCCCCGCAAAGATCCGCAAGCAAGCGCTCGCGGCTGCGCTGGGTATCTCGCCGAAGGATTTCGCTCCGAAGCTCGAACCCGAATATGTCTCCACGGGGATCTTCAACTTGATGGTGCCGCTCCGCAGTCGCGCGGCACTCGGCAAGATTCAGATGAACACGATCGAGCTGCGGCGGTTGCTCGGGAAAAACGCCACCATGGCCTACTGTTTCGCCGGGGGCAACAACGGCAAAGCCTTCACGCGAGGCATGCTTCCTTGGGAACTCTATGAAGACGCCGCTACTGGTTCAGCCGCAGGCTCTCTCGGCGCCTATCTCGTGCGTCACGGCAAACTCTCCGCCGGTCACACTCTGAGCATCCTCCAGGGAGTGGAGATGGGGCGCCCCAGCCACATCGAAGTGGAAGTCACGCAAGGCGGCCGAAAACTGGTGCCAAGAGTCAGCGGCGCTGCTGTAAAAGTTTTTGAAGGAACCATCCGCATCTGAGTCCGAAAAAATCAAAAACAAAAAAGCCGCCCGGTTTGCTCCAGGCGGCTTTTTTTGATTCGCTCCCCGCGACGACTAGCGATGCTTCGCATGCACGTCGCGGTGCAGGTCCTTGCGATCCTTGTGCAGGTCGCGCTTGTCCTTGTTGATGTCTTTCTGATCATTGTTGCGATCCGTGCGGTCGCTGTGGAGATCCTGCTTGTCTTTGTTGATGTCGCGCTGATCCTGATTGCGCTCGGCGCGATCCTTGTTCAGGTCGGTACGGTCGTGATTGATGTCTCGCTGATCCTTGTTGCGGTCCACGCGATCGTTGTGCAGGTCTTTGCGGTCGGTCTGGGCCTGCGCGCTGTTGAGGCCGAACTTCTTGTCGTCCCGCGCAAGCTGGTTCTTGTCGTGGTTGATATCGCGCTGATCCTTATTGCGATCCACGCGATCTTTGTTCAGGTCGCGGCGGTCGCGATTGACGTCCCGCTGATCCTGGTTCCGATCGGCGCGGTCCTTGTTCAAATCGCTCTTGTCCTTATTGATGTCCCGTTGGTCCTGATTGCGGTCGGCGCGATCTTTCGCAAGGTCCCGCTTGTCTTGGCGAATATCCTTCCGATCGTTCTGAACATCCTGCTGCTGCGGAGCAGGATCCTGGCTCTGGGCAAACGCACCGCCCGCGAGCAACCACGCAAAAACGCACCCGAGCAAACTTCGTGTTAGCAGTTGGCTCCCCTTCATTGTTTTCTCTCCTGAAGATTGAGTTTCCGTGACCTGTGCCGGATGATGAAAAACAAACACGGCGGGCGTAACAAAGTTTCGCGAAGGGGGGATCTCAGCCGGAAATTAGCGTAACTGCTTATTTTCCATAGATTTATAAACAGCGTCGAGAATGCCGTTGACGAACGCGCCGGACTCCTCGGAGGAATACTTCTTCGCTAGCTCGACCGCCTCGTTCAGGACAACTCTGTAAGGCGCATCCGCCACGCGAAGTTCATAAATCGCCAGCCGCAGCACCGCGCGATCGATCGCCGCGAGCCGTTCGAACCGCCAGTTCTCCGCGTGTTTGATGATCAGCTCGTCGAGCGCCGCGACTTCCTTTGCCGTTCCTTCAAACAGCTGGTTCGCAAATGCCCGCGTGGAGTCCGCGGCCTTGGCGGCGCGCCAGAATTTCGCTTCGAGCTTCGCTGGCTCTTGCGGGCTCATGTCCCACTGAAAAAGCATCTGCAAGGCAAATTCCCGGGATTTACGGCGGAGCGACACGTTACTTTCGCCGTGGCTTTCTGCCGGAAGCTGGTTTCGAATCCGACCGGCGCAGCTTGCGCGAAAGGTGCGCCATTTCGATGGCCGCGAGTCCCGCTTCGAATCCCTTGTTGCCGCCTTTGAGCCCGGCTCGGTCCACGGCCTGTTCGAGCGTGTCGCACGTGAGCACGCAAAAAATAATCGGCACGCCAGTGTCCATTTGCGCGAGCTGCAGCCCGCGCGAAGTTTCCGAGCACACGTATTCGTAATGCGTGGTCTCCCCGCGCAGCACACATCCCACGGCAATGAGCGCATCGAACTTCCCGCTCGCCGCGAGTTTCTTGGCCGTCAGCGGCAGCTCGAATGCTCCCGGCACCCGCACCACCTCCACATCCTTGCCGGCGGCTCCGGCCCGCTCGAGTGCATCAACCGCCGCGGCGAGGAGCCGTTCCGTAATAAAGCTGTTGAACCGGCTCACCACAAGAGCGAAGCGCAGGCCATTGGCCTTCAGCCCTCCGTCCAATTTGTGCGGCTCCAGTTTTCCCGCCATCTCACCCGTTCCGATCAAGCCCATCGCGAAATACGTCTCGCAATCCAGCTCTCGATCACTGGTGCTTCTTCCGCCCCACTCACTTCCCCTTAAATTGCGCCGGCCTCTTCTCCAAAAATGCCTTTGTCCCTTCGCGCATGTCTTCTGTCGCGCACGCCAGTCCGAACAGCGTTGCTTCCAGAAACAACCCTTCTTCTTGCGGCATCTCCACGCCGCGCTCGATCGCTTCCATGATGTACTTGGCGGCGAGCGGCGCGTTCGCGATGATCTTTTTCGCCAGAGCTTCGGCGGCGGGCAGAAGCTCCGGCGGCTCATAAATGTGATTCACGAGTCCGATGCGCTGAGCCTCTTCCGCGCCGATCATTTCTCCTGTAAGGCAAAGCTCGTGCGCAATCCCCTTGCAGCACAAACGCGGCAGCCGTTGCGACCCGCCATAACCCGGAATAAGTCCCAGCTTCACTTCCGGCTGGCCCAGTCTCGCCGTCTTGCTGGCCAAACGAATCGTACAAGCGAGCGCAACCTCGCAACCTCCGCCGAGGGCGAACCCGTTGATCGCGCAAATCGAAGGCTTTCCCATCGTCTCGAGCAGATGCAGCACTCCCTGCCCGAAAAGCGAGAGTTCCTTTCCGCTCACCGGCGTCTGCAGCGCCAATTCCCCGATGTCCGCTCCGGCGACAAATGATTTTTCTCCCGCGCCCGTAAGAATCAGCGTGCGCACACTCGCATCGTCGCGCGCATCCAGGAGCGCACTCTGAAGCTCTTCAACCGTCTTCCGGTTCAACGCATTCAACACTTTGGGCCGGTTGAACGTGATGAACGCGATTCCGTCTCTCTTTTCGTACAAAATATTTTCGTAAGCCATCACCGTCACAATTTCACCTGGTCCACATTTCTGCAGCAAGCGCCAGAGTAGGGGCGCTGCTTTATCCCGAGCGTAGCCGAGGAAATGCTGCGCCCCGTCCCGGCAAGGTCTAAAACTTCATCGCCTTTGGCTCCCGCGCATCTGCATAATCGTAAAATCCGCGCCCTGCCTTTCGCCCATTCCACCCGGCAAGAACCATGCGCTTCAGCAGCGGCGGCGGCGCGAACCGCCGCTCGCGAAATTCCTCGAACATGATGTTCGCGATGTAGTAGGTCGTATCGAGCCCCACGAAATCCAGCAGCGCGAGCGGCCCCATTGGATGGCCGCAGCCGAGCTTCATCGAACTGTCAATGTCTTCTACGGAGCCCACTCCCTCTTCCAGCGCGCGAATGGCGTCGAGCAGATACGGCACGAGCAGCCGGTTGACGATGAAGCCCGTGCTGTCATGCGCCCGCACCGGCGTCTTGCCCAGCTTCGCGCCAAACGCCACCATCTCTTCATAAACCGCCGGGTCTGTAGAGATCGTTTTTACGACTTCCACAAGCTTCATCACCGGCACAGGATTGAAAAAGTGCAGACCGACGAAACGCTGCGGTCGCTTAGTCGCCGTGGCAATTTCCGTAATCGTCAAGGAAGAAGTATTGCTCGCGAAAATCGTGGCTGCCGGACATAACCCATCGAGGACGGCGAAAAGCTCGCGCTTTGCGGAAAGCTGCTCGATGATGGCCTCAATAATTAAATCGCAGTCTCTCAGTTCCTCGATTCCGATCGTTCCCTTGAGTCTCCCACGAATTTCGCCCTTGGCAGCTTCGGTGATCGTTCCCTTCTCCACCAGGCGCCCAAGATTTTTCTCGATTCCCTTTATTCCCTTTTCCACCAAATCGTGGTTTACTTCGCGCACCAGCGTCGTGAACCCCGCCATCGCGCACACCTGAGCGATCCCCGAACCCATCAAGCCACACCCCGCGACTCCAACTTTTTGTATCGCCATACTTTTCCTCGTAGGAAATGCCGCCGCCCAATGACGAAAATGGCCGGCAGGACTGCAAAAGTGTAGCAGAAACCTGCTGGCTAGTGCCGTTCCAACTCTTCGTGACGAAATTCCGCACAAATTGTTTTTAGCGAGTTGGCAGACACGAAAGTTTCCGAAGTTTGTTTCTTTAGTTGGAACGGCACTAATTGTGCAGGGCCTCAACGACCATGGCGATACCTTGCCCGCCGCCGATGCACGCCGTCGCCAGTCCGTAGCGCAGATGGTTGCGGCGCAGCTCATTGAGAAGGGTGATGACCAGGCGCGTTCCAGACGCGCCGAGAGGGTGCCCAAGTGCGATCGCTCCGCCGTTCACATTCGTCTTGTCGCGGTTAAGCCCCAGCGCTTTCTCCACGGCAAGGTATTGGGCTGCAAAGGCCTCGTTGACTTCCACACGGTCCATTTGGTCCAGCGTCAGGCCTGCAAGTTGCAAGGCCTTTTGCGAGGAAGGCACAGGGCCGATTCCCATGACGCTGGGGTCCACGCCCACGGCAGCCCAGGACACGATGCGCCCGATGGGCTTCAACTCGCGTTCCTTGGCAATCTTCTCGCGTGTCACAACGACGGCCGCCGCTCCATCAACGATGCCGCTTGCGTTACCTGCCGTGACGATGCCGTCTTTCTTGAACGAAGGCGGCAATTTTTCCAGAATCTCCATCGTCGTGTCCGGCCTTCGGTGATCGTCTTCGCTCACGACAATCGATTTTTTGCCCTGCTTCACTTCCACCGCCACAAGTTCTTCCTTCACCCGGCAAGCTTTGTACGCAGCGTCCGCAGCTCGCTGGCTGCGCAACGCGTACGCATCCGCATCCTTGCGCGTAATGCCATGTTGCTCCGCAAGTTTCTCCGCCGTCAGCGCCATCGGAAGTCCGCAATACGTGTCGGTCAATCCGGCCATCAGCGAATCCTCCAGCGCCCCGCCGCCAAGCTTCAGTCCGCTGCGCAACCCACGGATGACAAAGGGCGCCTGCGTCATGTTCTCCATGCCGCCCGCAAGAACCATCGTGGCTTCGTCAAGCAGCAGGCGTTGCGCCGCCTGCGCGACCGCCTCGATGCCGGAGCCGCACAAGCGATTCACCGTGACCGCCGGCGTTTCGATTTTCAGGCCCGCTTTCAGTCCGACATGGCGTGCACCATAAAGCGCATCAGAGCTGGTCTGCATGACGTTGCCGAAAATGGCGTGGTCGAAATCTCCAGGATCCGCTCCGGAACGGTGAATGGCCTCTTTTGACGCATAAGCCGCAAGCTCGATCGCGGAAACTTCGGAGAACGCTCCCGCGTAACGCGCCATCGGCGTGCGCGCTCCCGCCACAATGACAACATCAGTTGGGAACATGATTCCTCTTTTCGTTCGAATCTACAGTTTCGGTGTTTCCAGGGCCACGATGGTATCTCCGCCGCGCTTTCGCGCCTCTTCAATCGAAAATTCCGCGCGATTTATCAAATCCGTCACGATATCTTCGTTGTCAAAATCGGCTTTGGCCACCGCCTCGACGATTCCGGCGCTGAGCGTAATCTGCGTGGCGTCCCACGGTGGACGCACTCCCGAAGCGGCGCGGCGCAGTTTCTCCGCAAGATTCTGCGCACCGGCGATGTTCGTATCCGGCAGAACAAACGCCAGCGCCCACGACGTATACTTCACTGCTACGTCATTTTGCCGCACGATGGGCTGCAGGGAACGCGCCAGATGTTCGAGGAATCGCTCCACGGGAGACTCGCCCTGCTGGCGGAGGAGCTCCGCCCCGCGGTCAATCTGCAGAATCGTGAGAGCCAGCGGCGTGCCCTGCGTGCGGGAACGCTCGGCCTCTGTCAGCAGACAGCTCTGGTAAGAGCTGCGGCTGAGCAAACCGGAACGCTCATCGGAAACGCCCATGCGCCGCACGAGTGAGCGCAGGCGCGTGTGACTCACGCTCATCAGCATCTGGTCGCCGATTGCTTGCAGGAAATAAGCTTCGTTCGGCTTCCACTTGTACGCATCAGAGTGCCCCACAATGAGCATGCCATTGGGCGTTTGCGTTTCCTTGTCCGTGATCACCACACCGAGCGCAGTGGCGAGGCCCAGTTCGGCGAGAATCGATCCTTCCCCAGCTTCTACAACCAGGCCGCCGAGCTCATCCGGAGCGGCCTTTTCCATCTGCGCTAACAGGAAGACGACCTGCGCCGCCGGCGCGGGGCGAATCCCCTGCGCGCAGAATTCCGCGGATAGCTCCGGCGGCCGCCCCTGCGCACCGACTACGGCGAGCGCGCGCGTGGACCGCAGATAGTCTCCGACTTCATGCACGGCAGTGTTGAGCATGGCGCGCGGCGTCTGCTGGCGGAAGATCTTCTGATTGATCTCGGATATTTTGGAAAGATCGCGAAGCGTTTCCGCGCTGTAGACTCCGGTTTTCCCGGTTATCACTGGTTGTGCTTCGTCCGCGGCTGCGCGGGAGGCGGTCTTGCTTTCCGCTTGGGGCTTGGGCGCGCCCTTCGGCCACCAATTTGCCGTCTGATATAAATTTCGCAGGCGGGCGTTGTGTTCCTCTTCGCCGGGAAACATCGAGGCGATTTTTTGCAGACGATCCAGCGCTTTGCTCTGCAATGAATACTGCAGGAATATTTCGGTCTGAACGATGAGGTCCTCGAGAGCCTGGTGCTGGCGGCCCTCTTCGGTAGTGGGCGGCGGCGGCGCGGTGCCTTGCCCCGACGAAGCGTGCCTCGGCGCGGTTGTCAGGTCTCCGGATTTAGCCAGCCTTCCGCTTAAACGCTTGAGGAACGCCTCATCGACGTGGCCGCGCAGGCGTTCCAGGCGCTCCTGGTTGCGGTAGTCGTAGGGATCGATGTCCATGAGTTTTTCGAGCGACTCGCAAGCTTTTGGAAAATTGCCCTTCGCGGCATATACATCGAAAAGTTTCAGCAAAGTCTCGAAATATTGCGATTCACGATTGAGCTCGCTGTAGATGCCTGTCCAAAATTCCAGGATGGCTTGCGATTGCAGATGCTTCCCCGCCACCGCGTCCAGGTTCGCGGCAAATTCATTTTGGTGTTTAGCCGCAAACATGCGCCGCTTGACCGTCTGCAGGAGCTCGACGGCTTTCTCATCCTGGGCTGCGGCGGCGTAGTGATCGGCCAATTCGAACAATCGTGCGATGCCTTCGTTTTTTTCGCGAAGAAGCTGTTCGAATATAGTGAGCGCTTGATTCAGCTGGCCGGCGTGCATCAAAGCATTCCCGTAGGTGGTGAGGAAAGCCGCGTCGCTCTCGGAGCCCGCGAACGGCTCGAGAAGCCCGACGGCCTGCGTCGCTTCGCCAGCGCGAAGCTTGGCCTCGGCGTAGAGTAGCGCGACGCTGCGCTCGTGTGGCGCGAGTCTGTGGGCCCGGCCAAAGAACTGGAGCGCATCCGCTTCGGCGCCGCTGGCGGACGCTAGCTGCCCCGTGCGAAGAAATGCGCGCGCGGAGATGGCATTTTTCCCGAGGTGCTCGGCGGATTCGGCGAGGCGAAGCTGGCGCGAAAGATTTTCCGGATCGAGTTGGGCGACGCGTTCCCAGCAGAAAAGTGCGTCTTCCTCGCGCCCCGCGGCGGTGAAGAGTTCCGCCGCCTTGGTGTACTGCTCGATGGCCTCATCGGAATGGTTCTGCCTCTGCTGCAGAAAGGCGTAGCGGGCGATGCGCTCCGGCGGCTGCGGCACTGTGCTGCTGCGAAGGAAGCGATTGTAAATCGCAAGTGCTTTGGACTCTTCCCGGGGTTCAACGAGCAGATCGAAAAGCAGCCCGTAATAGACGGCGGCGCGGTCGGGCTGGTCCATCCGCGCGTATAAATCTCCTAATGCTTGGGTCGCTTCCTGATGCTGGGGAGCATCATCGAGAACCGCCAGATAGGCTTCGATGGCGCCCTCGACGCGATTCTTCTCGAGGAAACGCTTGGCGCGATCCAGATGCTTGCTGACGTCTGCGGCCATCTGTCCAGGTTGCCTTTGCGGCGCCCCCTGCGGTTTCGATGAAGCGCTTATAGGCCAAATGAGCTGGCTCGTCCGCGGAGAAGGAGCGGACGGCCCTACTTCACTATATACCGTGTGCCCGAGGCGGGCAAAACGCGCAGAAATACCGATGCGGTAAGCAGCAACCAAATGATTCCGCGCCGCCGTGTGTTTCCAACCGGGCTGACGCGACACTGCTGCTTGTGGCACACTGATGGATTACACGGCACGGTTTTGCGCTGCGTGGTGCGCCCGCGAAAGGAAAATAACTCCTGCCGGTAACAGAGAAAAATGGATCCAAAGTTCATCCGGAATTTCTGCATCATCGCGCACATTGACCACGGCAAGTCCACGCTGGCAGACCGGCTGCTGGAAATGACCGGCGCGCTCAGCCAGCGCGAAATGCACGAGCAATTTCTCGATTCCATGGATCTGGAGCGCGAGCGCGGCATCACCATCAAAGCGAAGAGCATCCGGCTGCACTACAAAGCGAAAGACGGCAATACTTACCGCTTGAACTTGATCGACACGCCGGGACACGTGGATTTTTCCTATGAAGTGTCGCGCGCGCTTTCCGCGTGCGAGGGCGCGCTGCTGGTGGTCGACGCGAGCCAGGGCGTTGAGGCGCAAACAGTCGCCAACACATTTCTCGCCGCCGGAAATAACCTGACGATTCTTCCGGTCATCAACAAGATCGACCTTCCCGCCGCTCAGCCGGAATTCGTGAAAGAGCAGATCGAAAACGTCCTGGCGATTCCCGCAGGCGACGCGCTGATGATCAGCGCGAAAAGCGGACTCGGCGTCGAAGACGTGCTAGAAGCGATCGTGAAGCGCGTTCCGCCACCGAAAGGGAGCGCGGAAAATCCGCTGCAAGCGCTGATATTCGATTCGTGGTTCGACATTTACCGCGGCGCCGTCGTGCTGGTGCGCGTGATGGAAGGACGCATCACGAAGCACATTAAAATCCGTTTGTGTTACAGCAACGAAGTATACGAAGTCGAAACGCTCGGCACTCTCACGCCCAAGCCCGTCGCTCTGGAAGAGCTCGAAGCCGGCGACGTGGGCTTCATCGTGGCGAACATCAAACGCGTGGCGGATGCGCGCATGGGCGACACGCTCACGGAGGCGGAGCGTCCCGCGCCGGCGCTGCCAGGATTCGAGGCCATCAAACCGATGGTCTTCGCGGGACTTTTTCCCGTGCTCGCCGACGATTACGAACCGCTGCGCGACGCGCTGGGAAAACTGCAACTGAACGACGCGTCCTTTTTCTACGAGCCGGAAAACTCCGTGGCGCTCGGCTTCGGTTTCCGCTGCGGATTCCTCGGGCTGCTGCACATGGAAATCGTGCAAGAGCGGCTGGAGCGCGAGTTCGGCTTGAACCTGATCACCACCGCGCCGAGCGTGCGCTACCGCATCACGCGCGTGACCGGTGAAGTGATCGAAGTCGACAGCCCCGCGAAATTTCCGAATCCCAGCGACATCCAAATGATCGAGGAGCCGATCATCAAGGCGATGATCATCACCAACGACGACTCCGTCGGCGGGATTTTGCAGCTCTGCCAGGAAAAGCGAGGCACGCAGAAAAATTTTGAATACCTGTCGCCGACGCGCGTCATGCTCACTTACGAATTACCGCTGAACGAAATCGTTCTCGATTTCTACGACCGACTGAAAAGCGTTTCACGCGGCTACGCTTCGCTCGACTACCACCTCGCCGGCTACAAAGAGTCGGACCTGGTCAAGCTCGACGTGCTGGTTGGCGGCGAGCCGGTGGATGCGCTGGCGCTCATTATTCACCGCGAGACGTCGTACGAGCGCGGGCGCGAATTGGTGACGCGCCTGCGAAAACTGATTCCCCGGCAAATGTTTGAGGTGCCGATCCAAGCGGCCATCGGCAGCCGCGTGATCGCGCGCGAAACGGTTGCGGCGATGCGCAAAAACGTTCTTGCCAAATGCTACGGCGGCGACATTTCCCGCAAACGGAAGCTCCTCGAAAAACAAAAAGAGGGCAAGCGCCGCATGAAACGCGTCGGCCAAGTGGACATCCCGCAGGAAGCGTTCCTTGCCGTTTTGAAAGTTTCCTCCTCCGACGAAGAATAGGATTGGTTTTGAGTCATAGGTTGTAAGTTATAAGTCTTTTCTCCTGGAATCGTTCCGATTGCTGTCGTCTCCTGCCGGGCGTAAACTGCGGTGGGGCAAGTGATGTCTGACCGCTGCGACAAATTCCCAAGTATGGACCGTCGATTCTGTGCTCATTGCAAAGGTACGTTGCGAGGCACAGCAGAAAATCCTAATTTTTCCATCATCGAGTACTCCTACCGTGGTTATCCTGTCGTAGAGATTCTTAAGAATGGTGGGCAGGTTCACAGGCACGACAAACACTTTAGATTTGGATGCAGAATAGCTCGGATACTTCTTACATGCCTGCCTGCACTGAAGACATTTGCGTGGCCCTCTAGCGAAAAGGAGCGGACTGAATTCAAGCCTCAGATTTTCGCCGATAGCGGGCTTGGCATCACGATAGAAGCGTTTGTCACAATGAGCGCCAATTTTGTAGTTTCTGACGAAGTGATTGAGAAATATTGGCTCCGGCTGGTGGAGTTGCCCGATCTTGAAGTCCAAAAAGGCCTTTGGGTTGTGAAATGCAAGGC
>Ga0307479_10000944_pt1 | contig 26197 bp, 20 predicted proteins | sample atmos_gasesECM4C_FD_203743 | JGI IMG/M metagenome (GOLD analysis project Ga0307479, IMG submission 203743) | Hardwood forest soil microbial communities from Morgan-Monroe State Forest, Indiana, United States - atmos_gasesECM4C_515 | ecosystem: Environmental > Terrestrial > Soil > Temperate... | reverse complement strand
GCGATTGGCCCGCTGGAATCATCACGCTGCCTCCGGCGGAAGCTGGCGCAGCCGCGGACTGGGGAGCAGGCGCGGCAAAGGCCTCCGGTGCAGGAGCGGGAGCGTAGGCTCCAGAATTCCCGGTAAAGGTAAGGGCCACGATTTGTGTGACGTTGAAGGTTTGCACTTCCCCGTTCACGTCGAAACGCAAGATGGCTTGCGTGCCGCCGAGATAATGGCCCTGAAGCACCCGGCCATCTTTCAATTCGAGTGTGTCTGCGGCAGCAACGCCCACCAGCGACAAGCCTAGGGCGGCGGCGACAAGAATACGTCCCAGAGTATTCATAGGTTTCCTCTCCTGCGGAGCAGCAGCCTAGAGGCGTGCCCTCCATCGGTTTCACGTCCAAATCGAGCTGGCCACTCGATTCTAACGCATTGGATGATAGCAGGACGCCGCCAGGTTGCGCCGAGTTTCGCAGGAATCAATCTCTCGCCCAGGCCCCATCGCTGAGCAGAAAAAAAGGGCCCAAGCCGAAGCGGCCTGGGCCCTGCCGGAGCTGTTGCAAGCTGGAGTCGGAAACGAGCTACCTCAAACAGGCAGCTCTTTTGGGCAGCTTACTGATCGACCACAATCTGACCCTTCATACCCTTATGACCAAGACCGCAAGTATGGCAGCACTTGAATGTGTACGTACCGGGCGTTTGAACCAGAAACTCAATTGTGGTCGTTTCGCCTTTCTTAAGCTGCCAACATTCTTGAGGCGAAGTAAACACTAACCCAGCGGAGCCATTGGAATCGACGCCGTCGGGAGTGGAATAGATTTTGAAACCATGGTCGTGGTCGGCGGCGGTGATCTTGAGTTGAACTTTGGATCCCGCCTTCACGTGAAGCGGCGAACCTGAGTACTCGTACTTCTTCGCGGTAAGTTCGATGACCTGAACCTTTTGATCCTGGGCTGACACCGGGCCAGGCTTCAGAAGGCATACTGCGAGCGCCAAGGGAAACGCGGTCAGGGAAGCCACTATAGAACGAATTGCAAATCTCTTCATCAAACCTCCTGTTTCCTCGAATAATTGAGCATTCCTTCTAACGCAAGGAATCTTACCTGAATCTTACCTGCCTGATATAACCCAGAGCAGCGACCCTACCCCCTGCAGAAAACAATGTCGTGCCAGGAAGGACAGATTCGCATTGACGCCTTCACGATCATCTGTCGTCGTTAGATTCGTCTCCTCGGTGAACGGAAGTTAAAAAGTTATCCAAGACGAAGTCCGCTACCTCGCGGCCCAGTCGTTGACCGGCGGTCAAGTCAAAGCGGAAATGTTGTCCGCCGAAGATACGACTTAAGGTCGCTTCCTCGGCGGCAGCGGAGAAGCTCGTGAATGAGCGTTCTACTCCCGGGAGAACCTCAGACGTAACGTTGAACTCGAAACGGTCCCGCTCCAAAAAGGAAATCAACACCTCTGCCCCGGCAGCACTTATGACCGCATGAGCCCCAGGATAGGAGGGGTCAGGGGCGGTCTTGCCGACTTCCGGGAGCCAATTGGGATCAGCCACTGTTTCAGGGTTGTTGCCGGCATCAGCAGCGCGAATAGCGGTCACTGGCCGCCAGAAATTATATGTGTATTTTGCGTCGTAAAAGGCGATGACGTCATCGGCAAAACTTAGGTTAAGCAGAGCGAACAAACGGGCATTCTGGGCCGTCGTCAAACTGTGCGCGAGCGAGACTGTTTGCGCGATCTCGTTCCAATAGTTCTGAATGGCTCCATTCCAAAATCGCCCGGTCAGTGCCTCATCGGCCGTGGCGGTAGTGCTGTTGGCAATTCCTAAAGATTTGATTTGGTTGAAAGCATCGCCATACGTATCGCTGGTCAGCGCCGGGGGAGGACCGGGCCGAAACTGACTCGCACGCTCCAGAGCGAACGGGGTCACGCGAGACCAATGCGTGAACTGCGGCTGGGGCGGGAAATTCGGAGGAGTCGATTGGTAATCTCCCGGAGCAGTCCCGAAAACATAGTGAATCGGCCGGGCATTCGAGCCGTCGGTGTTTCGCTGGGCCAGGATGCGATCCGCGACAGTCTGTCCTATACGGATACCTTCCGTCTTGTCGTTGCCGTCCGGAATTTGTGCCAGGGATTGCTGTAGTTGGGCATCGAGTGCGGTCTTAAATGCCGGTGCCGGATACAGGGCAACCAGAACATCATGCGCCGCAGCGGCAGCAGCGGCTTCCTGGGAAGCATCTCGTGAGACGCCCGAGAGGCGGACCAGGTATGGTCTATGTGTTCTGTCAATGGCATTCACCGCGTCGTAGATGGCCGCGTGCATGATCGCAAAGCTCCGCGTCGGATGGATCGTGGCTGGTTGCGCTCCCGGCGTCCGGACGATTCCAAGAAGTGTCCTATTCCACTGAACGACCGGGTTCACCGGCTGAGCAGAGGAGCCGATTGCAGCTTGATGCTCGTCATTAGGCGAAGCACCATAAGAACCGCCGGCCAGGATCGAAAGACCGGCACACAGCAGAGCGAACACAATAAGAATTTTTGACATCGCTGATTTTTCTCCTTTGTTTCTGGATCCGAAAATAACGAAGCACACCGCGCAACAGAACCTCGACGGTCACGCGTTCTTGCATCCATTTAGACCGCAACATAGAAGAAAAAATTCCCAGCGTCGCTAAAATCGCTTGGAGGACGAAAGGGGTGGCATGCGCGGGCTTGGGGCCGGACATCCGCAAACTGCGCTGGGATTGGTCCGGCCCGCCGCCCGGTATCAGGGGTCGAGCTTAGTTGGGGCCTACGTCGTCTTTGACGTTGGGTTCGGAAGTGTTCGTAAAACCCGTGCCGGCAATCCAAGGTCCAGGGTTGCCATTGAAGACGGCGCGAACCAAAACGACGGGTCCGAAGCACGTGCTGGGTATGTTGATCCGCGATTCGATCTCGGCGTTGCCATCGGCTGACAGTGGAACCGCATCCGTTGTGGCAACCACGGCTCCTCCTGTGCCGCCGCAGACTAAGCTGGCGCTGACACTGGTGACCGGTCCGGGATTTCCAAGCTTCGGCAGGATCAGTTCGCGCACCTCGACGCGCAGTCGGCCATCGCCGTCCAAAACGGCTGAACCGCTCCGGACGGTCCAGGGCAAGCCGCCGCTTGGTACGCCGCCAATCAGCGTATTGGGATTTGAACCGATAAGGGTTGACCGAAACAAAAGCTCCTCGGCCAGCGCGCTGAATACAAAGACTCCAGCGAGCAAGCCACCTGCGAGAACGGCTCTTGCAACAACTTTGTTCATGTGACGAAGGCTCCTCTATTTGAGATAAGTTGGAACATCGAATTGGGAGTGTTAACCTCGCGGAGAAATCCGCCAACGTGCCCAGTCAAAGCGCCCAGGGCAACACAGTGTGGTGCCCTTTATTTCTGCGTGCGACGGTGGCGGCGCACGTCGTGAGACAACTGCCCCACCGTCAAACCCGCTTGCACATACCTAGACCGGGAGGCGGAAGAGAAAATTCCCAAGTGCAGCTAATTACCTGATGGTTCCACCCGTTGGTGAACCAAGATGGAGCTTTCGGAGTTCTTACGCGGTCTAAGCATTGAATGGCCGCGGACGATGCAGATCCCTTTGGACAGCGGCCTAGGAAGGCCCATCCAGCTTTGTTGCTTTTTGCCGGACCGGAAAATTCTTTCACGTGTTTTGCCGGCAAGGCTGCGATCAATAGCGAATTAGGCCTACAACGATGAAAGTTCAGCAGGATGATCAGGTGCTCTGGCGGAGCGTCACGCCCGGTTTTTCGTCCGGGAACCTGTCCATCCTGCTGATTTCCCTGCCGACCGCCGGCCCGTGGCTAGTGGAGCCACGGCGGCTGCGGCAGAGTGCATGAGGCTACGGTATCGAGACCTAGAATTGGCGCCGCGCCTCGTCCGCTTCTTCCGCCAGACGCATTAGCACGTCCACGATGCCTGTATCCTTTTTTGTATTCGGGTCAAAGAAAAGCCCATCTTGCTCGAAGCTGACGACGGAAGCCACGGCGCCCCCGTTCTTAATCGACGTGGGACGAATGATAGCAACGGGTCCGAACTTCGGGTTAAGGAAGTGGGTTGGCTCGGGCATGATCAGATTGGCCTGCAACGTATCGCCATTGAGAGATTCGGGATTCGTCTCCCCCTGGGCGACGTGAAGGTCCACGAACGTCACTGTGGAGTTGTTTACCGGGTCGGTCACGGTAAGCGGCGTGGCATTGCCGGCTTTATCCTGCCAGGTCTGGAAGTGCATAGTTTCGCTTGGTCCAATACTGAGCAGAATTCGCAGAACCTCAAGGTTGCTAACATGCTGGGCAAGCGTCGGATAGAGACTGGTGCCACCCTGTTCGATGAAGGCGAAGTGAAAGCCCGCGGTGAAGGCAATTGCTTTCAGCTTGTCGGTAATGCTGGTTGGCGGGTTGCTGGGATCACTCCCGGCAGTGTCCGCGTCGCTCCTGGGAATCGCTGTAAACCGCCCGCCATTCAAACTCGGGACGGCTTGCTGGAACACCGCCTTCGGGTCGAAGTCTGGGTTGGTTATGCTGCGGTACCGCGTCCAAAAACTGGTGTCGATGGTGAGCTGCGTGAGGTTTGTGAGCCGTCCACCGTCGCCCTTGAAGTTCTGGTTCGCTCCGGCCGCCTTGCTGGTCGGCAAGTGACGAAAGGCTTCCAGGCTGACCGCGCTTTCACCCTTTGACTCCAGATACTTTCCCAAAAACGCCGCGTGACTAATCTCGTCGTCCGTGTTGTCGTGGATGTATTGCGGCATGTCGCCATCAAGAATTGTTAGCGCCGCCGTGTATGCCGGGTTTCCGCCATTGACGCCGGAGACTTCGTTGTCCTGGGTTCCCCCGAGCTCCGAGTATTGAATCCACAGATCCGCCTCGACTTGTTCCAAGGCTTGCAGAAACTTCAGAATGGCGATGTCGCCCTTTGTGATTGGTGCGCGGTCGTCGTCATCCCTTTCGAAAGCGGAGACACGAGCGGGCAGCAGCCCAGCGCCCAAAGTCGCTGCGCCTGCCACCGTCCCGCTCTTCAAGAAGGAACGCCGATTGGTCTTGTTTTGAAACACACTGCTGGATTTCTTCATCGATTTTCTCCTTTTAGTTTAAGCCTCGAGCCTTGTAGGCCCCGAAAGACCTTTGTGGGCCCGAAATTCTTGGAAACGGAAGCCCGCTTCTTTGATGCCAGGGTTTCGAAACGGTTCAAGGAATCCCGAAGCCGGCCCCCAGGAGCCGCTTCCAGGAAGTAAATGAACGCCGATCTGTGCAAGGTCGGGCGCACTTGGTTCTATTGAACGGTAATGGTTACGCTGGCCGAATGGGTGATGCTGCCGGACGTGCCGGTAATCATCACGGTGGTCGTGCCGCGCTGAGTGCCCGTGCCGGCTTTTTTGCTATAGCAACCGCTGGCTCCCAGCAAAAACGCTGTGGCCATGATCAGGAAGAGACTGTCGGCGAGATAGTGCAACCGTTTTCTGCCCTGAAAGCGCCGCTTGTCTCCGGATCCCCCAATCATTAAGCCAAGGAAGCCAATGGCGGGAATGGGCAACAACATTGCAAAGACCGCGGAAGCGGGATTGTTTCCGTTTCCCGACGCCATCATCTGATATGGGTTGGAGGAGGTGGCTATCGTCACCATGGAAGTCACCTTGCCGCCACTCGTTGGCGAGACGGACATGGGAGACAGAGTGCAGGTGGAACCCAAAGGCTGGCCCGAGCAGGCAAGGTTGACGGCGGAGTTGAAGCCGTTGAGGCCGCCGACGGTGACGGTGAAGGAAGCAGGTTGTCCCGCCGCAATGGTCAGTGTCGTTGGAGATGCCGAGATGTTGAAGTCCGGGGTTGCTGGGGGTGTGGCGGGATTTGCGGTAATGGCTCCGAAAATGCCCTGTGCCTCGTTCATGCCACCGGCGGTGAAGTACATCGTTTGGGCATTTTTGCCGGTCATACCTGTGGAATCGAACACCATATCCCACAGCGAGAGGTTGGTAATGATCGTCCCATTGGCTTGCTTCATCTGATCAACAAAATTGCCGGAGGTAAGATCAAATGCATTGATCGTGCCATCGCCGAAATTTCCAATCAGCAAATTGCCGGAGAATTGCCCGAAGCCTGAGGGAGGCACTACAGCACCCCAGGGTGCGTTCAAATGGCTATCCGCAGTGACGCGGCGAACGAACCCGCCGTTGGCATCGTATAGATCCACGAATCCCGTTCCAGCGATCTTCAGGGGATCGTGCTTGACGGGTGAGTCCTGCAATGCATAAGTCACCACGACCATGGGCTGTTTGTTGACGGTGATGACATGAACGCCGAAGGGAGCATATCCAGGAGAGTTTGCCCCGGCTGGGATTGGCGGTGGCGGGTTTGGGTCCGTGAAAGTGCCCGTAAGCTGAGTGAGATGAAAATTGCTGTCGTAGACTTCAACCTGCCCGGAATGAAAGTTTGCGGCAAGTAGAAAGGATCCGGTGGTATTTGTGAGCAGCGCGAGCCCTTTATAGACGGCGCCGGCAGCGGTGGCGGGAGTCGTGGAAGTGGGGGAGTTGTCCACGACAAGGATGGTGGACGGGCCGTTGCCATTCCAACCCGAGATGGTTCCGTCCTCTGTATCAAAAATGAATGAACTTGAGGCCGGAGCGCCCCCCGGCACGGTGACATTGAATCCCGTCATCGCCACGTTGCCGACACATCCCGTCGGTGTGGCCGGATTCGAGCTGCCCTTTGGCGGGGCGACTGTGAAGCTCCCCTGGGATGCGCCGGTATTGTCGTAGAGGGTTGTAACGCCAGCGGGGCTGTTGTTGTCGGCGATCCAAAAGGGAGCACCTGGAATGATGCATATGCCCCAAGGATTGACGAGACTGGGGTCCTTGGTGGGTCCCGCACCGGTCGGGTCGGTCACCAGGTTCTGTTGGGCATAGCTGTTGGCCTGGGCATAGGCAGAGGTATGAGAGAGAAAAGAAAGGCAAAGAAGGCCCGCAAGCAACTTCAAGATTCTACACATGATTCAAACTGGCTCCTCTCGATATTCGGAGTTCACGACGGGGCCGCTCCCTCACGCCGGTGAGAAGATTGCTGGAGCAAGTCTCTCCCCATCACCCAATCGCGAAATTCCTCGTTTCCAATTTTCAGAATTTATCCAAACCAATAGAACTGGAAGTACAGGAACGACTTAGCGCCGGTAGTGCGCCCTTACGTGTCCTTTGAGCTTGGATGCCTCATTCTGAAAGGGAATAAATCAAGACGGGAACAAGTCTCGCTAGACGTGCAGTTGATTCTTTGTGTGAGACTTACGCGGGGTTCTTACGTCTAAGCAGGAAGGCAGATTCACCCCGAGAGGATTTACCCGAACGGAAATAAGACTTGGGTACGATGACCAGCAAACCTGCGGGCCTAGCGGTGCGCTTCGCCACCTTCGAGGTGGATTTCGAGGCGCGCGAACTCCGCAAGCGTGGACTGCGTGTGCGCCTGGAAGAGAAGCCCTTTCAAATTCTGGAACTCTTGCTCGAGCGCCCCGGCCAGGTGGTTAGCCGCAAGAGCCTTTGCGAGAAACTTTGGCCTGACACACACGTCGGCTACGAGCAGAGCCTCAACACCGCGGTCAACAAGCTTCGTGAACTCCTGGGAGATTCTCCGCACAGCCCCCGCTTTGTGGAGACCCTTCCGCGTGTGGGTTATCGCTTCATCGCACCGGTGGAGAGGCCGGGCCGCAACCAGGGGTACGCCGCAAAAAGGATGCTGGCTGTGCTTCCCTTCGAAAATCTATGCGGCGACCCCGAGCAAGAGTTTTTCGCCGACGGGCTGACCGAAGAATTGATTTCCCATCTCGGCCAATTGAATCCCAAAAGACTCGGCGTCATCGCGCGCACCTCGGCGGTCCAGTATAAAGGCACTAAGAAATCAATTGGTGAAATTGCAGGTGAACTTGGCGTTGAGTATGTGCTGGAAGGAAGCGTGCGTTGCCAGGAGTCAAACGTCCGCATCACGGCACAGCTGATCGACGCGCGCGACCAGAGTCATTTGTGGGCTGCCAGTTACGATCGTGAATTGCGCGACATCCTGGCAGTTCAGCACGAAGTCGCGCGCCAAGCGGTTAAGGCGCTGGCTGTGGAGTTATTGCCCGGTCAAGAAGCGGCACGTAGCGCTGCGGACCCCGCGGCGCACGAAGCTTATCTACGCGGGAGGTTTTTCTCCGGCCAACGGAGTGAGGATGCGCTGACGAAGGCGATCGCTTGTTTCGAACAGGCTCTTTCCTTGGACCCCAACTGTGCGCGTGCCTCTTATGGAATCGCGGATTGCAGCGGATTGCTCTGCTGGTTCGGCGCCCTTTCTCCACGCGAGGCGGGTCAACGCGCGGCGGAGGCAGCCTCTCGAGCGCTGCGAATCGACGATACGCTTGGAGAGGCGCATGCTTCCATGGGGCTGGTGCGCTACTGGTTCGAATGGGATTGGTTCGAAGCGGAGCAGGAATTTCTCCGCGCCATCGAACTGAATCCGAGCTACGCCACCGCACATCAGTGGTATGCGTCCTTTCTAGGTGCGATGGGCCGGTTGGAAGAGGCCCACGCCGAGAATGAGATCGCTCGGCAATTGGATCCGCTTTCATTGATCATCGGCATGGGCGCAGCGGACCCGTACTTTTTTGCACGCCAATACGACCAGGCGATCGCCCATTTGAAGGGAATCCTCGAGCAGGAGCCGCGCTTTTTTCCTGCTCTGTTCAATCTTGGCCGGGCGTGCGTTCAGAAGGGGATGTACTCGGAGGCCATCGCGGCTTTTGAAAAAGCGGTACAGCTTTCTGGAAATCGCGAAGGCCGGCCGGCGCTGGCACATGCCTATGCGAAGGCAGGAAGAGTGGCGGTTGCGCGCAGCATTCTCGCGGAGATGAAGATACATACGGGTGGGCGCTACGTTGCCTCACCCATGATCGCGCGCATTCACCTGGGACTCGGTGAGATTGACGAAGCCATCGAATGGCTTCGAAAGGGCATTGACGAGCGATCCTACTGGATCGTTTTTCTCAAGATGGATCCCGTGTACGACGAAATCCGTTCCGATCCGCGTTTCGTGAATCTTCTGAAGACGGCTCGTCTGGCTGAGTAGTTTCGTGCACCGGCGGAGGTCTCCAGGCGAAGCTCGGCTGCAATCACTTCCCCACCTACTTAGACGTGGATGCTAGCGGTGACACGCTCAGCGGGACGATATTGAAGCCATCCACAGCGAGCACGGGCTCTTTCCCCTCAAGGGTCGACGAATCGTACTTCGCGGTCACCTCGCGCTGCTCGCCTGGAAGGAGCGAAAAATAGTTGTCCTCCCAATAAATTGGCACCACTTCTTCCCCGCCCTTGCCGCGCGTTATTTTCAGGTGAACCATGAAGGCGAGACTCTCGCTTGGATTTCGGAGTTTGACTCGGGTGACGCTGTTCCCGGCTTCCTGCTGGTGTGCCTCCTTGACCTCAAGCTTGATCTGCGGCAGGTCATTCAGTCCCGTCAAGTCAGCAAACTCAGACTGCGGCGTGTAGACGGTGTCTTTCTTCCTCGCCCAGTCGAGCACGTCTGGCTTTGTGGAAAGCCAATAGAAGTTATCGCTGAGCAGCTTCCCGCCGGCATCCTGAAGGTTCAGCCGCAGGAAATACGTTTTCGTGAGTCCGTCAACTTTTGGCAATTCGAAGGTACGACTGGTGCTGTCCGGCGCAAGGTCAATGACCACTTCGCGCGAAGCTTTTTCCTTCGCATCCAGATTGTAAATCTTGGCACTGACTTTCAGGCCCTTCAGCAATTCATAGGTGCCGTTGACCACGGCAACGGAATTGTCGTCGTAGGAATACTGCACGTGCACGGGTTCGCAGGCTTTCTTAGTGCCGAAGTAGCCGCCCGCGGGAACCAGGTAGTAATCGTAGAGATGCCAGATGAGCGAGGGCCAGGCATTGTTGAGCATCCACTGGATGACGCCTGTCGCAGTGTACTTGTTGCGGCCGTAGGCTTCGAACATGGCGCGCTGGCCATCATAGGCCACCGCTTGCGCTTTGCGTTCGTAGTCGTCCAGCGACGTGGCTTTTCCATAGCGCCGGTTCAATCCGTGGGTGAAGATGTTCACGTTGGTGAAGCGCTCGCCACCCGCGTGGAAATTCCAAACGTCATCGATCGGCCACAGATGCTCCTTGGGAATGAATCGCTCCAGACTTTCCCGGGTGGGAATCGCCGGGCCCGGGCTGGTCTCAGTGTTGAAACCGTAAGCCCCGCCCGCCTCTTTGTCCGCGAGCCAATACACGGGCGGCACATATTCATACGGCCCAGTCATCTTCACGCCGGACTTTCCACTCACTTTGGCCGACTGCTCCGACGCCGAAGAGAGCGAGGGATTCGGCCAATCCAAATCCTGGAGGATGGCCAGGTACATTTTCTCGACATCCGCCGGCGGGGGATTGTCGCTGCCATACAAGAGCACGCCCGGATGATTGCGAAGAATTTGGATTTGGCTCCTCAACGATTCCCCAGCAACCTTGTACTGCTCGGCTTTCCAGTTTTTCCACTTCTCCCAAGCGTCGCAACAGGTCCAGCCAGGCATCACCAGAATGCCCAAGCGGTCTGTCTTTTCGAAAAATTCCTCGCGGTCGATTCTTCCTTCCAGGCGGATCGTATTCAGGCCCATGTCGCGGACGTAATTCAAATCGGCATCCAGGCGCGGCGAAGACCAGCGGAGGAGCATGTCGGGCGCCCAAGCCGCTCCACGAATCAGAACCTTCCTGCCATTGACCTTGAATAGCCGATAGCCCTTGTCGGTAAGCTCCGAGGTGACTTCACGAATCCCAAACTGGAGAGTAGCGGAATCGGAAACTTTTTCGCCGATTTCGAAAGATATTTTTGCGGAGTAAAGATAAGGCTCGCCCATCTGGTAGGGCCACCAGAGGCGGGGGCTCTGAAGTTTCAATTGGGGGAATTGGTCCGGCTTGAAACGGACCGTCTTTGTTTCGGAGGGTGCAAGATCGACCGGTTGACGGATTTCGACGCCGGCGACCTGGGCGCGGAGAGTGCCCTGCACGGCGCGGTTCGAATCGTTGCGCAGATCCGCGGAGACGGTCAGCGCGGCGGTCTGGTATTCCGAATCCAGCGCCGAGCTAACAAAAGGATTTCGAACCGAGACTTCACCGTTGGAGGATAGAAAAACTTCCTTCCAGATGCCCATGTCCTTATCGGGAGGAGTCGGATTCCAGTCCACCCAGGTCATTGCCAGGTCGTTCTTCCCGGGGGCGAATACCTCGACGGCCAGGGCATTGGGCGCGCTCGGGTGGAGAAACTTGCTTACGTTGAATTCGAAGGTGCGGAACATTCCCACTACATCGGCGGCATCAGCCACCCTTTGCCCGTTCAGCCAAACGTTGGCGCGGTAGTTGATGCCCAGAAAGTGCAGCCAGTTCGTTTTCTGATTATAGTCCGCGGGCAGGGCGAATTCCGTACGGTACCACCAGGAACACCGGAAAGGACTGTCCCGGGGCATATCCTGATTCGCAAAAAGGCTCTTCGAGGAATAGTCCATCCCAGGAATTGACTTCAAGTTCGTTCCATAATTGGGATCCGGGTAGGTCTTGTCGGCGACCAACGCGCCAACAACCGTGGCGGGAATATCCGTGCGGTGCCATCCCCTCGCATCGAATCCGACAGCAGAGATCTGTTCCCCTACTGCCTTGACCTCACACGACGACTGAAGTTGCCAATTCGCATGCAGATAAAGCTTCCCAGTCTGCTCCGCGGAAAAGGCTGAGGGCGAGGGAACCAAGAGTACGGCGAAGGAGGCAAATAAGCGGAAGTAAAACAGGCGCGACATAACTCTCCTCATGCGGATTCCCCTAATCCGTTAATGGCCCGGGGTAGGTCATCTTAGCCCTAACGGCCGCAGGCAATATTAAACCGATTCAATGAAAGATTTGGGTACTTTTTTCGAAAATTAATTGGAAGCGCCGCAGACGGGGGAGAGCCGTGGCACCTTGGAAGAAGGAAATGGTCCCGGAGGAGGGAGTCGAACCCACACGAAGCAAAGCTTCGGCAGATTTTGAGTCTGCTGCGTCTGCCAGTTCCGCCACTCCGGGCCGCCACATGTAAAAGTAGCACGCCCGGGCGCGCTGCTCAAGGTTTCCACAGGCCCGCTTGACCTCCACTGGACTTGGCGTGGGGAGAGCGCTACCCTGTAGCACCCGTTCGGCAGGGGCCCCATCGTTCCCGGGGCAAACGAACGGACCGCCGAGGATCGCATGGCCAGCGTTACTGCCCTTCCCTCCGGAGCTCGTACAGAGCACCGAGGACTCGCCCATTGGATGGATCGTGTGTTGAAAGAGCTTGCGATGTTGCGCACGTCGCCCGATGCGGACAGTGTGCATGATTTGCGCGTGGCCATTCGCCGTTGCCGGTCCATCGCTTCGGTAATGGAAGAGGTGGACCCGCACCCTGCCTGGCACGAGACGCGCAAAGTGGCACGCAAACTCTTTCGAGGACTGGGAGCGCTGCGAGACGCGCAAGTGATGGAAGAATGGATCAAGCACCTGGGGTCGGAGAACGACCCAGTGCGCGCTGAACTGCTGGCGCGTTTTCAAAGCAAACAACAAGAGCTTCGTGACGAAGCACTGAACGTGGCCGAACGATTCGACGAGAAGGCCTGGAAGCGCCTCGGACGGACGCTTCGGCAACGCGTGCGACTGGTGCCACAGGGCAGCCTGGTGGCGGAATGCGTTGCGCTGGAACGCTACCACGAAGCCAGAGAACTTCACGGCGACGCGCTACGCACGGGAAAACCGAAACCCTGGCATGCACTGCGCATCGGCTTGAAGCGTTTTCGCTACACGGTGGAAAATCTTCTTCCTGAACATCATGCCGCCTGGAGCGAGAAACTGAAGCGGGTGCAGGATATTCTTGGCGAAGTGCACGACTTCGATGTTTTGACCGGCGTCGTGAAGGGGGCAACTTCAAGCGCGGCGCAATCAAGGGAAGCGTGGCTGGAGACTATCCAGTCCGAGCGGCAAGCACGGATGGAGAAATATCGGCAGCTCACCCTGGGCAAGACCAGTTTGTGGAATGAATGGCGCCACGCTCTCCCGCATGGAGAACGACTCGGGACCGCTTCCCTGGCACGACTACGCGCAACGGCCCGCGCTGCGGATGCTCATCCGCGGCGTAGTTCGCAGATAGCTCACATCGCCGTAGCTCTTTTTCGTAGGTTGGGGCGCATAAAGGCCGGACCGTCTTTCGTCGATCCGAAAATGTTGCGGGTCTTCTGCGCGGCTGCGCAGCTTCACGGGGTTTCTGCCGCCGGCACTTCGAAATCACGACGGAAAGCAGCGCGAAGATTTCTTCTCGGTTTGACGATTCCTCCTGGGTGGTCGGCCGAGGAATGGGATTTGCTGGCCTGGACGGTTCGCTATCACCGAGGCGCGGAACCCCGGTCAAAGCGTGGCGCTTTCGCAAAGCTCAGCGAAATACAGCAAAGAAATATTCGCATCCTCGCGGGAACCTTGCGGCTGGCACGGGCTTTGCGAAAGTGCGGCATCTCCAGCCCGGTGGGATTGCGCGCTGAAAAATCCGTTGATGCGATCATCGTGCGCGTTCCGGGGCTGACGGACAGCGCCGAATCGGCTGCGCGGCTGGCGGCCGGCAAGCACCTTTTGGAAAGTTGCCTGCCTTCGCCGTTGCTTTTGCTGCCGGCCGGAACGCAAGAGAAAGTAGTGGCAATTCCTGCCCCGGAGCCTCGGGTTCCGTTGTTTTCTACGGCCGCTTCCTATTAGACCGCGCTGGGTCTTACGTTACTTTGCGGCGCGTCGAAGCAGCTTAGGTGTCGCGAGCCACATAAGCTGGCCACTGGGCGGCGAGACGCGCCTGAGCTCGACCAACGCAACGCCAGCCTTTTTCAATGAAGTGACGTGATGCTTTGAGCCGAGCGCCGTGGCGATGAGGTTATCCACGTGCGGCGCGTGCCCGAAACAAAATACGGACGCCGACTGCTTATCCCGGGCGAGTTCGCGGAAAAACAGAGTAGGCTCGGCTCCGGGCAAAAGCAGATCCGAGGCGCGGATTTTCTGTTTGGGGAATTCGAAGACGGCTGCAAAAATCTCCGCGGTCTGCATGGCGCGAACATAAGGACTGGACAAGAATAAGTCGGGCGTCGCTCCGAGCGCTGCAACGCCTCTGGCCACCTCTCCGGTCTTCTCGACACCTTCTTCCGTCAGATAGCGTTCCGGATCGGGCGGGCATTTCGGGTCTTCGCGGTCGATGGCGATCCCGTGGCGTACGACGTAAAGTTGCATTCTTCCTCCGCGGATACAAATATGAGATATAGAAGATAACTTTGTCAGGAAATATTATGCCGCCATCTGACGGAAGAATAACCTGACGTGAAATTCTTTTTCAAAGAGTTCCGCGCTGCGGTTGGCGTCAAGCAGATCTTCGGCCGCGTCGCCGCGCGCCGTAACTTGCAAGCCGACGGCACCGCGTTGAAACGAAGCGCGAAGATTTGTGGCGCGCTGACGGTGGGAGTGGTCGAGCGCCTCCGCGATTCGCAGGATCGCGGCAAGCCGGCGGGCCGTGCGTTTGTCATTATTGTTTAGAGACGAATACGCGGCGTGATGCCCCGCGGGGTCCGACTTGCGATTGTGATAACGCACCAGCGCGGCAACAATGGCGCGGTCATGCCCTTCAAGACCTGGAATGTCTCCATTTAACGCCAGGTACTCGCCATGTTTGTGATGCGCGCGGTGGCTCACCATGTGACCCGCATCGTGAAGCAGCGCGCCAGCCTCCAGCAGGACGCGCGATTGCGCCGGCAGATGGTGGATGGGCTGCAGTTGATCAAAAAGCAGGATGCCGAGCTCGCGCACATGTTCCGAGTGGCGCTGGTCGTAATCGAGCCGGCGAGCGAAACTGCGAGTGCCGATCAGAAGCTGCCGCGCCTCGGCGCTGTAGCGATGCGGTTCCTTGCGCGAAAAAGCCTCGCGCGCGATTTCCTGGAGGAGGCCTTCGCGCACCCCGACACTCGGGATCATCAGCGTTCTGATGTTCAGATAACGGCCCAGAGTGATCAACGTGATAGCGGCGATCCCCATCACATCCGCACGATCACGCCGGACGCCGTACGTCTTCATTCGCGCACGCACGTTGCGTTTCAAAATGTCGGATAAACGCTCACGCAGAAGGGAGAGTTGCAACGTGGGAAGTCCGTGCACGCGCGGGCCGGGCGCGACCGTGGCCAGGGTTTCGGCGTTTCCGCCAACGGCCACGGCAATGCTATCGCCCAGGTTGGGCCGCGAGGGCAGCCGCGATTCGAGCAATGCGCGGACGTAGCGCCGCACCTGTTCGGCCTGCGGAGGACGAATCACACCTGGAATATTCAGGGTAGTCATGAGTCGCACCGTACCTGCGGGCAATTGCGCGCTGTGCTCGACCAGATGCTCGCGCAGGATGCTAATCTCCAGACTGCCTCCGCCGAGATCGATGATGCAGCGCGGCGGATGCTCTGGCCCGAGCGCCGCGGTCACTGCTTCTCTTCCAAGCCGCGATTCTTCCGAGCCGCTGATGACTTCGAGTCTCACGCGCGCCCTCTGCCAGATGCGACGGACGAACGCAGTGCGGTTGCGTGCTTCGCGCGAGGCGCTCGTGGCGACAGCGCGGTATTGAGTTACCCCGAACTCGTCCATGGCTTCCCGCAGATGACGGAACGCTTTGACGCCCTTCGAGAAGGTTTCCTCACTGAAGCGGTGGCGCACAAAGACGCTTTCTCCGAGGCGGAGCGGGTAGCGTTCCGTGTGCAGGGGCTCGATATCCAGGGCGGAATAGGCGCGCGCGACGGAAAGGCGGACGGCATTGGAGCCGGCGTCGATTGCGGCGATATGAACAGGCTCGGACATTTCGGAAGTTACCGCCAGAGATGCGCGAGGGCGGCCGACGGCGTGTATTTGGTTGCGCGAATGCCGAGTTGCTCACCGATGCGCTGACGGAGTTGCTTGTTCACCGCCGAGACGCTTAATTCTCCATCCAGTTCGATGAAGGAGTGCCGCTTGGCCATCACCTCGAACTCACGTTTGATCATGGTTTGGTAGCGGATGAACGACCAGTACAGGTCGTGAGAGAGCGACATGTCACGACCGGCCTCCCAGTAGCTGATGGCCTGGGCCTTCTTGAATTCACGGGCGAAAGCCGTCTCCGGGCGCACGTTGAGCCAAAACGTCAAATGCGGCCGCAATGCCATGGCGTACAGCCCGCTCAGGTAGTCGCGGTTGATTCCGCGGACCACGCCGCGGGCGATCAAAGTAAAAATAAAACGGTCCGCTAGAACTACCGTGCCCGAGCGCAGGGCGGGCAGGATGCGATGCTCGACCTGGTCGAAGAAATCTGTCGCGTACATGAGTGCCAATGTCAGCCGCGTGACAGCGTTCTTGGCCAAGAGTTCGTCGATGTCCCTGCCCACGAGATTCGACCGCCGCAGCCCGCTGGTTTGCACCGCAAAACCTTCCGACTCCAGCCACTCTTGCAACAAAGCGATCTGAGTCGAACGCCCCGATCCGTCCATCCCTTCGATGACGATGAGGGAGCCTGTAATTTCGCTCGGATCGAAACCGACCAGCGGTTCGCCAAAAAAATATTGCGAAGACGCTTCCTCCGGGGCGGCGGATTTGGCTGCGGGGGAGAGCGGGGCTTCGGCAGGCGCGGTCTCCGCTGGACTGGCGACGGCTGGGGCCTTTTCTTTTTCCTGATCGGACATGCTCACTCCGCTTCGGGCGCGCCGGGGGCGAATCGCTTCAGGTCAATTTTTGAGGCAACAAGATCGCGCATCTGCTTCTGCAGTTTGTTCACCGGCAGTGTCCCATCGAGAACGACAAAATTGTCGGAGTCGACCATCTTGTCGTATTCCTCAAGGATACGCGCCTGAAAAAGCCGGAAGCTTTCTGCGCGGTCATAGGACATGCCCAGGTCCATGCCGGCCTCGTAGTATTTCAGCTTTGGGCGTCCGCTCAAAATCCGGTGCACGGCGACGTCCAGCGGAGCTCGGAAATAAAAAGTGATGTCCGGGACCGGTGCAAAGCGATACAGATTGCGCAACCAGCGCGGGGGGCAGCCCCGCGCGGCGTCTCTCGCAAAAGCGGTATAAATGTATCGGTCGGCGAGAACCAGATAGTCACCCTGCAGCAACGGCATGATCTGCCGCTCGCAGCGGTCGGCAAAATCGGCCGCGTGCAAAAGCGAAAACGTCGTTGGGGTCAATAGCCGCCGTTGCTTGCCGCGACGCGTCGCCGATTTCACGAGCGGCGAGGAGTTCCATTCCGTGAAATGAAGCCGATAGCCGCCGATTTCCAGCCAGCGCTTCAGCAAATAAAGCTGCGTGCTTTTTCCGGAACCGTCCGTACCCTCCACAACAATCAACGCGCCAGGATAGGCCCGACTGGGCACCGGACGTCCCGGTTGAGGCAGTGTGGATTTCCCCGGTTCTATGCGGGGCTGCTTTTGGATTACGTCCTGGTTGTCCATTTAATTCTTCGGGCGAAGCGCTCAGCGTCCAAAGCCTATTTGCCATTTGTTACGCGCGTATTACAACACACCACGACACCCCAGCAAAGTAACAGGTCGGCGCTTAGAAAACAGCGACTTTGATACGCAGGAATTTCTTCGGATTCTGGCGGAAATCGCCAAGCAAGAGCCGCATATCTCCGAGCATGCCGGTCAAGTTGTCATAGAGTTGGGGGTCGGAAAATAACTTCCCCGCCGTCGTCGTATTTTCGTTCAACTTCGCGGAAGCAGTCGCCAAATTCGTGCTCGTATCGCGAAGCTTATTATAGAGCGTTTCGTCGGTCACCAGCTTGCCCAGACTGCCTTTCCCCGCGCGGACATCGCTGATGAAAGAGTTGCTGTTCGTGAGTGTGTCCTTGAACTGATTGTAGAGCGTCGGATCGTACAGCAATTTCCCCATCGTGCCCTTCTGCGCTCGCAGATCGGCCAAGATCACATTGACGTTATCCAAACCTTTGTCCACCTTGTTGTACATCTCGTCGGAGACAACGAGCTTTCCAATGGAGCCCTGCCCTGCCTGAACGTTGCTCACCAGCTCATCGCCCTTCGCCAAGATGTTATTCAGGTGCCTGTAGGCCTGATCGTCGGTCAACAGCTTGCCGAGAGAGCCTTCACCCTGCTTCACACCCGCAATCAGATCGCGCACATCCTCCGACAACGCCTGCAAATTGCCGAGTAGTTCCGCGCTACGCTCCACGACTTCCTTCATCGCTTTTTCTTCTGTGCCCGGCACCTCTTGCCCCTCTTTCACCGGGACGCCGGTCAGCCCGCGCGAAATGTTCACGTAGCGGTTTCCCAAGAGGCCTTCCGTTACCAAACTGGCCGCCGAATCCGTGAGGATGTCATTTTGATACCGCCGGTCTAGCCGCATTCCGACTTCGATATTCTTATTCTTGTCAAAAGTGCGGCCAGGCGTTCGCTGCAAGAGTTTGATGGACTCCACATTGCCGATTTCCACGCCGTCCAGACGCACGGGCGCACCAAGCGCCAGCCCGGAAACTTCAGGCAGAAACGTTTTCACCCGATATTTTGGCGCCAAAACATTTCCGCCACCCGTCACATAAAATATCCCCATCGCCAAAACGAACAAGCTGATCAGCACGAACAAACCAACCCGCAATTCGGTCCACGTCAATTGTTTGCGCTGCGCCATGAATATTCCCCTCCTTGCACCACTGTCCGAAAGAGCCGGCTAAACAGACTATCGCAATTTCACACCAGAAACCGCTTCAGGTAGGTGTCTTGAGAGTTCGCAATCTCCTCCGGCGTGCCATCGAAATAGATCTGGCCCTCACGCATCACCAGAAACCGTGTCCCGCCTTCAGGAAAAGTCCGCGCCGCGTCTTCCCGCCCGTTATTGTGAGCAACACGCTTCGTCGCCGGGTCAAAGTGATAATTAGCCATCGCGAACCCATCCTGTAGCCGGTGCGTCGCCAGCATTGCCGTCACCCCGTAGACATCCCTTAAACGCAGAATCAATGCGATGATCGTCTGCGAGGTCACAGGATCGAGCCCTGCCGTTGGTGAATCATACAGCACGATGGGCGGCCGATTGATCAACGCGCGGGCGATGGATACCCGCCGCCTCATCCCGCCAGAAAGTTCTGGAGGGAATAGTTCCAGCGTATGTTCCAGCTCGACGAAGCGCAGCGCTTCACGCATGCGTTGCTCGATCTCCTCTGCATCGACACCTTCCTCGCGCAAGCGGTACGCCACATTGTCGGCCACCGTCAACGAATCGAACAACGCGCCTTCCTGAAACACGAATCCAATTTGCCGGCGAAACTTCAGCAACTCTCGCTCGGACATTTCCGAAACTTCTTTCCCAAGCACGTTGATGCTTCCGCTCAACGGCTGGAGAAGTCCAGCCGCGAGCTTGAGCGTCAGCGTTTTTCCGGTCCCCGTCTCTCCGAGGAGCACGAGTGTCTCGCGCGGCAGAACCTGAAAGGAAACGCCGCGCAGAACATCTTCTTCGTCAAAGCCCATGTGGACGTCCAGAAATGTGATGGGGGCGGCAGTATCTTGCGCAGGTGTGGCGGCACTGTTCATTTCCTGTGCGTTCGATTATAGCGATAAACGGAGTTATTAGACGCACTGTTCGACAGCATTCGCCAGAGATGTCTCCCGGACAGTGCTAGAAGAGTTTGTTGGCGAGAAAGAGCGAAAGCTTGGTAAGAAAGGTGTCGGCAACGATGATCAGCACCGAAGCGACCACCACTGCTTGTGTGGTGGCGCGCCCCACACCTTGGGTACCGCCGCGCACGGTTAGACCTTTGTAGCATCCCACTGTGGCCAGGATAAATCCGAACACCAGCGACTTCATGAATCCTTGCATCAAATCCGCAAACTCCAGCGCGTCAACTGCGCGCCTCCAAAACTCGATGGCATCCAGACGCAGTGAAAAAACCGATGCGACACAGCCTCCCAGCAGACCCACAAAATCGGCCAGGGCCACAAGTAATGGCAGCATGAGAATCGTCGCCAGGACTCGCGGCGTCACCAATTTCCGGCTCGGGTCCGTCCCCATCGCGCGCATCGCGTCGACTTGTTCGGTGACCAGCATGGATCCGAGCTCTGAAGCAATCCCCGAGGCGCAGCGACCTGCCACCAGCAGTCCCGTGATCGCGGGCCCCAGTTCCCGTACCAGTGCGAGCGAGACCACATCACCCGTTAACGACGTCTGACCGAACCGCACGAATTGCGATCCTGTCTGCAGAACCATCACCGCGCCAATAAAAAATCCGGACAGCAGGATGATGGGAAGCGAGCCGACCCCGATGTCGTCCATTTGTGCAAGCGTGTCCTGGAAATAGCGCGGGCCGACGGCTAAATTCGTGAGCGAGCGAAACGCCAGTTCGGCGTAGTCCTGCACACTCGCTATCATTCCCTTGGCGGCATCGGATAAAACCTCTCCGATGGAAGGGATGTCTCCCACCTTGGTTTCGCGGCCCGTGACCCGGATTGGAGTGTCTGCCACAAGTCTCCATGCACTGAACCTTTTCCCGGGGGAGGTCCAGCGACACTTCACCCACAAAGATTAACACTTCGTCGAAAGCCTAACTGTGCGTCGTGAACACGTCAAGTAACGCGTTTCGCCTCTTCGCGACTGGACGCCGTGAAGCGCGCCGGATACACTTCTTGTTTTTGCGGAGGAATTCGCGGGCACGCGTGGGAGTGCCATTCGAAATGCTGAAGTTCTACACGGCGGGCGAGTCACATGGGCAGGCGCTCTTGGCGTTTGTCTCCGGGCTGCCTGCCGCCTTGCCCGTGGACCTGGAATTCATCAACCGGGAGCTTCACCGGCGGCAACTGGGATACGGCCGCGGAGGACGCCAAAAAATCGAGAAAGACCGAGCCGATATTTTCGCTGGCGTGCGGCACGGAAAAACCATCGGCGCACCCGTGGCCGCCCGCATCGAAAATCGCGACTGGGCCAATTGGGAAAAAATTCTCCCCGTAGAGGCTTCCGCCGATTCTACAGGCAACGAGAGAAGGCTACTGGCCCCACGGCCCGGCCACGCTGATCTCGCTGGCTCGCAAAAATTCAATTTTCACGACGCCCGCTACGTTCTGGAGCGCGCCTCGGCGCGGGAAACTGCGGCTCGGGTCGCCGCCGGGGCGCTCGCCAAATTGCTGCTCCGCGAGCTCGGTACTGAAATCGCCAGCCATACTATCCAGGTCGGCCACGTGCGCCTCGATCGCGTCGCGAAGTGGGACGAAATTCACTCCGCGAGTGGCGATCTCGAATCGCCGCTGCGCTGTGTGGACGACTCGGTGCAGAAGAAAATGATGGCTGAGGTCGATGCGGCGCTCAAAGCGGGTGACACGGTCGGCGGCGTATTTGAGGTGGTCGCCAGGAATGTGCCGGTGGGTCTCGGAAGTCACGCTCAATGGGATGAAAAGCTCGATGGCAGGCTAGCGCAGGCATTGATGAGCGTTCAGGCGGTCAAAGGCGTGGAAATCGGCGCGGGAGTCACCGCCGCGGGCTCCTACGGCAGCGAAGTGCAGGACGAAATTTCCTACGACAATGCTGCCAAACGGTTCCGGCGCTCCAGCAACCGCGCTGGCGGGCTTGAAGGCGGCATTACCAACGGAGAGGATGTAATCATTCGAGGTTATTTGAAACCAATCTCCACGTTGCGCCGCGCGCTCGGTACCGCCGACATGGTTACCAAGGAGCCGGTACGCGCCGCCTACGAGCGTTCTGACTGGTGCGTGGTACCGGCCGCGGGTGTGGCCGGAGAGGCAATGGTAGCCCTTGTCCTGGCGGATGCTTTTCTGCAAAAATTTGGAGGAGATTCACTTGCCGAACTACGGCGGAACTTTGACAATTATGCCCGACAACTCGACGAGTTCTGAACCCACCACGGCACCGGAAACGATTTCAGCGCCGCGCAAGATCTATCCGATCGTGAAGTACGGCAATCCGATCCTGGAGAAATCTACTCCCCCAGTAAAGAAATTCGACGCGGACCTCGCGGAGCTCGCGGAAGACATGTTCGCCTCGATGTATGCAGCGCAGGGTGTCGGCCTTGCGGCGCCGCAAATCGGATTGAGCCTGCGTCTGACCGTCGTTGACGTGACGAACGGAAAGAATCCTGAGGGGAAAATTGTCCTCGCCAATCCGGAAATCATTCACGCAGAGGGGGAAGTTCGCGAGGAAGAAGGCTGCCTGTCTATTCCCGGCTTCCGCGGCTATGTTATCCGGCCCCAATTCGTCACCGTGCGGGCGATGAATGTGAAGGGCGAAGAGTTCGAAATCCGCGGCGAAAATCTCCTGGCGCGGGCCTTCTGCCACGAAATCGACCATCTCAACGGCATTCTCTTCATTCAGCATCTCAGTTTGCTGAGACGCGACCTCATCAAACGCAAAATCAAGAAGCTCAAGAAACAGGGCGAGTGGTAATCGCCGGAGAGGGTGCGCCATGCGCATCGTATTCTGCGGCACGCCACAGTTCGCCGTTCCTGCGCTGAAGCATCTTCTTGAGCAGCCGGATTTTGAGGTTGTCGGCGTGATCAGCCAACCAGACCGTCCACGAGGCCGGGGACAGGTGGTTTCAGCTTCACCGGTGAAAACTGTAGCGCTTGCGGCTGGACTAGCGGTGCATCAACCGGAAAAAATCCGCTCTGCGGAAGCGCGGGAGCTGTTGCAGAAGCTTGCGCCCGATAGCGTCGTCATCATCGCGTACGGACAAATTATCCCCGCGCCGTTCCTGTCCATTCCAAAACTTGGATGGATTAATCTCCATGCCTCCCTCCTCCCCAGATACCGCGGGGCGGCGCCCATCAACTGGGCGATTGCGAATGGAGAGACCGAGACCGGGGTCAGTACGATGCGCATCGACGCGGGCATGGATACGGGTGAAATTCTGTTGCAGCGCGAAATCTCCATCGGTGCGGCGGAAACAGCCACGGATTTGTCGGCTCGCCTGGCAGAAGCGGGCGCACCGCTGATGGAGGAAACGCTACGCGGCTTAATAGCTGGAAAAATCTCAGGACGCACGCAGGACTCTAGCAGGGCCAGTTACGCACCGCTGCTGAAAAGAGAAGACGGGCGTATTGACTGGTCCCGCAGCGCAAAAGAAATTTTCGATCGCATGCGAGGATTTGCGCCCTGGCCGGGCGCGTACACGACTTTTCGGGGGCAAACCTGCCACATTTGGGGCGAGCCGACGTCTTGGCAAGTGAGGAAGGAGACGATAGAAGGTAAAGCCGTCGTTTCGCCGGGGACGCTCTTCCAGGAAAAAGAAGAATTGCATGTTGTATGCGGTGGCACAATCGTCTTGCGTGTCTTGACCGTCAAAGCGGAAGGGCGCAAGCAGGTTGCCGCGGCGGAGTTTGTCAACGGCGCGCACCTGGAGGCCGGTGAACGCTTTGGTATCACGTGATTTGCGCGGTGCGAAACGCTAAGGCATACTGAGTTTTTGCGCCAATTCATTCACTTGCGATACTCGTCGAGATGCCGAAGCATCGGGAGCCCACATTTCATGAAAAGTTTTCGGTCATTTTTCAGCGGCGGGACATCGCCTGCCCACGGACTTGAATTCTTGCGCGTGGTCGTTTGCTGGCTACTGGCGGCTCAATTGGCCAGCTTGCCCTTGGTGTCCGCGGAGGAGAATTCCTCGGTCGACCCCCAGAAGAGTTCCAACGATTTGGTTTTGATGGCGATGCAAGGTGAGCTCTCTCGCGCAGCAGCCGCTCTCGCGAAAACAGAGCCTGCACCGTATTTCCTGAGTTACACCGTTTACGATCAGAACCTGGTTGTGCTGGTGGGTGCATACGGAAGTTTGCTGACCAACGCCGCGCTGCAGCGCCGCCAGGCGGATGTGACGATGCGCGTAGGCACACCGGCGCTGGACAACACCCATGGGCAAAGCCGCGCGAGTGGCGTCACATCCGGGACATTGCCGCAAGGGGATAATGCGGACGCCCTCGCTCGCGTGCTCTGGGAACTTACGGACCGGGAATACAAGCGCGCAGCTCCCGCGTTCCTGAGCGTGAAAACCAACACTGCGGTTCGCGCCGAAGAGGAAGACAAATCGCCGGATTTTTCCAGGGAGTCGGCGGTAACGCATACCGCAGAAGCAGCAATGCCGCCGGCCTTCGATCGCGCTTCGTGGGAGGGGGAAATCCGGCGGCTTTCCGGAGCGTTCCGCAAATATCCGGACGTGTATTTTGGGACGGTGGTATTGCAGGTTCAGAACTCGAGTGCGCGGCTGGTTTCGAGTGAGGGAGCCGCCGTCGTGACACCCAGCGCGTCCACACGACTCGTGATGGAAGCGCAAACCCGCGCGGACGACGGAATGGAACTCCTGCGTGTCGAGACATTTCAGGCGCCGGCTGCGAGCGGGTTGCCCAGCGAAGCCGAGCTGACCGCGAGAGTCGACAAGATGGCGGCGGACTTGAAGGCATTGCGCAATGCACCAGTTGCGGAGCCCTATGACGGACCTGCGCTCCTGAGCGGCCGCGCAGCAGCAGTGTTTTTCCACGAAGTCGTTGGGCACCGCCTCGAAGGGCACCGCCAGAGGGATGAAGAAGAAGGCCAGACATTTACAAAAAAGGTGAATCAGGAAGTGCTGCCCAAGTTCTTGAGCGTGGCGGACGATCCCACAATACAAGAGCTCGCCAGTGTGAAACTCGCGGGCTCCTATGCATTTGACAATGAAGGAACTCCGGCGCGGCGCGTGGAGGTGATTCAAAATGGAGTGCTTAAAGATTTTCTGATGTCGCGAATGCCCATTAAGGATTTCAGTCAATCCAATGGGCACGGCCGCAACCAACCAGGGTTGATGCCCACGGGAAGACAGGGCAACTTGATTGTGACTTCAACGCAAGCAGTGACGGAAGCCCAACTACGTCAAAAGTTGATCGACGAAGTGAAAAAGCAGGGCAAAGCATACGGATTGTATTTCGACGATATCCAGGGTGGGTTCACTCTCACGCAACGTTCTCTGCCCCAGGCATTCCAGGTACTGCCTGTGATCGTGTACCGAATTTACGCTGATGGAAGACCTGATGAACTCGTGCGCGGCGTGGACATCGTCGGGACACCGCTGGCTGCGTTGACTCGGATTATGGTCACTGGCGACCAGCAGCACGTTTTTAACGGCGTGTGTGGGGCGGAAAGCGGGCAGGTACCTGTCGCGGCGGTTGCTCCGGCCATGCTTTTCTCGGAGATGGAAGTGCAGAAGCGGGCGCACGCGCACGAACGCCCGCCCATCCTGCCTCCCCCCGGCTTTGAAACTGCAACGGATGCGAGGGCTGCAAAGTCCGCGCCGGCGGTGAAGCCGTGAAGGTGCTTTGTGGAACAACAGGAATAGCTTTGGCGGCCTGCCTGATTTGTTTTGGCACAATCCCATTGCTCGCTGCTCCTCGCCACGCGGGCACGGCGGAGGACGCAGGGACCGCGAGCGCGGCGGCCCATGCTGCTGCAAACGGCGATGCCCTGCTCGAGGCTCTGCTGACAGAACTGGATCGCTCGAAGACACAACTCAAGATGGCTCAGGTGCAGCCGCCGTACTACATCGAGTATCGCGTAAGTGATGTGGATGAGTATTCCGCGGAAGCCGCGTTCGGCGCGCTGCGCGATCACCAGAGAATCCACGTGCGCGTTCTCCGCGTGGTGGTGCGCGTCGGCGACTACATCCAGGACAGCTACTTTGGTCAAGGGATGGGCGAGACGAACATTCTTCCACTGGACGACGATCCCATTGCCCTGCGGCACCAGATCTGGCTGGCCACGGATGAGGCATATAAAGCGGCGGGCGAAGCGCTGACGGAAAAACAAGCGGCACTCAAACAGTTCAGCGCCGAAGACCGCCCAGTGGACGATTTTGCGAAGGCTCCGCTGGTCACGGCGGTCGGGCCGACCGTCAAGCTGCAGCTCGATGAAGGGTCCTGGAAAAAGACGCTGGAGGACGCGACAAATTTGTACCGGCAGTATTCCGACGTGCAATCGGTCACAGCCTCGGCGCGATTTTCCGCCATCAATCAATACCTGGTGAATTCCGAAGGAACGGTGACGCGCAGCGGGGAAAATACCTACGTCGTGCAACTGAACGGTTCAGCGCAGGCAGCGGATGGCATGAGGCTGAACCGCAATCCCTTCTGGATGACAGCTCGCGTCGAAGAGCTTCCCTCGCGGGATGCGCTCCTCGGC
>Ga0307479_10000943_pt1 | contig 26220 bp, 23 predicted proteins | sample atmos_gasesECM4C_FD_203743 | JGI IMG/M metagenome (GOLD analysis project Ga0307479, IMG submission 203743) | Hardwood forest soil microbial communities from Morgan-Monroe State Forest, Indiana, United States - atmos_gasesECM4C_515 | ecosystem: Environmental > Terrestrial > Soil > Temperate... | reverse complement strand
CCACAATGGCCGGCGGTGGGCCTGTCTACGGTCGATACTTGCATCTGACTCTCCGATGGTTCGAGTGTGGAAACCCAAACCTACCGGAAAGGGCACGCTCACCGCCCCATAGAATCTACAAATTCTCTCTAACCCCTCATGGTGAGGAGGCGCACAAGCGCCGTCTCGAACCATGTGGCCCATCCTTCGAGACGCCACGCGGAGCCTGCCATCGGGCGCGCATTCGCGCGACCCGTTGGCACGGCTCCTCAGGATGAGGTCGTAATCTTCAACTCCGCCCCTTGGTCGGAATCTTGTTGAACGGCACGTCCTTGTCGACGCGGATATCGCCGGGCAGTCCCAGCACCCGCTCGGCGATGATGTTGCGCAGGATTTCGTCGGTGCCGCCGGCGATCCGCATCGACGGCGAACTCAGCAGCATCTGCTGGAACTGGCCGCGCGCTTCTTCTTCCGCGGCGCCCGCGAAGACGCCGGCCGCGCCTTCGAGGTCCATCGCGTAAGTTGCGATGTCCTGCAGCATCGAGCCCGCGACCAGTTTGCCTATTGAATTTTCCGGCCCCGGGCGCTCGCCCTTGGAAAGCGCCGAGATCGCACGGTAGCTGGTATATTTGAGCCCGCTCGCCTTCACCGCCCAGCTTGCAAGCTTGGCGCGCGTGGCGCGATCGTCGATCGCGAGCCCGTCCTCCGTCATCAGGTTCGAGCAGAACTCGAACACTTCCGGAAAACCGGTGGCAAGTCGTGAGCCGATCGACATCCGCTCGTTCATCAGCGTGGTGAGCGAGACGTTCCAGCCGTCGCCGACCGCGCCGAGCCGCTGGTGATCGGGAATCACGACGTCAGTGAAATAGACCTCGTTGAACTCCTGCATGCCGTTGGCCTGCTTGATCGGCCGCACCTCCACTCCAGGGCTCTTCATGTCGAGGAAGAACATGGTCAATCCCTTGTGCTTGGGCACGTTGGGATCGCTGCGTGTGATCAGGAGGCCATAGTCGGAATAATGCGCACCCGAAGTCCAGATCTTCTGGCCGTTGATGACCCAGTTGTTGCCTTTCTTCTCTGCGCGGGTGCGCAGGCCAGCGACGTCCGAGCCGCCGGCGGGCTCGGAGAACAACTGGCACCAGATCTGTTCGCCGGAAGCGACCTTCGGCAGATAATGGCGTTTGTGCTCCTCGCTGCCATAGGCCATCACGGTCGGCCCGCACATGCCCTCGCCGATCTGGAACGGCTGCGTCAGCTTGCCGTAGATGCCCTCTTCCTGCTGCCAGATCACGCGCTCGATCGGGGTGGCGCCGCGCCCGCCATATTCCTTCGGCCAATGCAGGCAGGCCCATCCGCCATCGGCCTTCTTCTTCTGCCAGGCCTTGCCGACCTCGACGATGTCGTGGTTCTGCAGGCGGATGCGGCCGAGCGAGGACTTTGAAAGCTCCGCCTCCAATTCCCTGGGCGCGTTGGCGTCGATCCATTGCCGCGCCAGGCTGCGGAACTCGGCTTCCTGCGGGGTGTCGTCGAAATTCATGGCAGCTTCCTCTTTCCTGTCATTCCGGGGCGTGCGAAGCGCGAACCTGGAATCTCTTTTCCCAAACCTCCGGATTCCGGGTTCAGCCCTGCGGGCTGCCCCGGAATGACGTTTCCCTAACTTCGTCCCTTGGTAGGTATCTGGTTGAACGGCACGTCCTTGTCGACCCGGATGTCGCCGGGCAGACCAAGCACGCGTTCGGCGATGATGTTGCGCATGATCTCATCCGTGCCGCCTTCGACGCGGGTGCCGGGCGCGCGCAACAGCATCGCCTGGAATTTTCCGGCCAGTTCCGCTTCCGGCCCGCTCAGCACGCCGGCCGCGCCCTGCAGATCGAGCGCGTAAGTCGCGACATCCTGAACCATCGATCCCGCCACCAGCTTGCCGATGGAATTTTCCGGCCCCGGCCGCTCGCCTTTCGATAGCGCCGAGATCGTACGCATGCTGGTGTATTTCAGCCCGCTCGCCTTCACCGCCCAGTTCGCGAGCTTCGAGCGCACGTTGCGGTCGTCGATCGCTAGCCCGTCCTCCAGCATCAGATTGCTGCAGAACTCGAACAGTTCCGGAAAGCCGGTAGCGACGCCGGCGCCGATCGACATGCGCTCGTTCATCAGCGTGGTCAGCGACACGTTCCAGCCGTCATTGACCTCGCCGAGGCGTTGCGAGTCCGGGATTCTCACATCGGTGAAATAGACCTCGTTGAAATCCGACTGCCCGCTCGCCTGCTTGATCGGCCGCACTTCCACGCCCGGGCTCTTCATGTCCAGGAAGAACATGGTCAGCCCCTTGTGCTTGGGCACGTTGGGGTCGGTGCGGGTCAAGAGAATGCCGTAGTCGGAGTAATGCGCACCCGACGTCCAGATTTTCTGACCGTTGACGATCCAGTCGTCGCCGCTCTTTTCCGCGCGAGTGCGGAGCCCCGCGACGTCGGAGCCGCCGGCGGGCTCGGAGAACAACTGGCACCAGATCTTTTCGCCGGAGGCTAGCGGCGGCAGATATTTGCGCTTCTGCGCTTCGCCGGCGAACGTCATCATGGTCGGCCCGCACATGCCGTGGCCGATGATGAACACGGCGCTGAGCTTGCCGAACGGACCCTCTTCCTGCTGCCAGATCACCCGCTCGATCGGCGAGGCGCCACGCCCGCCATAGTCCTTCGGCCAGTGCAGGCAGGCCCAGCCGGCTTCCGCCTTTTTCTTCTGCCAGGCCTTTGCGACCTCGAGGATATTGGCGCCCTTGAGCTGGGTGCGGCCGAGCGAGGATTTTTTCAGCTCCTCCTCATACTGCTTCGGCGCGTTCGCCGCGATCCAGCTTCTCGCTTGGCTGCGGAACGCGGCTTCCTGCGGGGTATCGTCGAAATTCATTGGCGTTGTCCTTCGTCGCGTTTCGCTTATCGAATACTGGCTGCGTAGTCGGCGGGGAGTCCCAGCCGGTTGGCAACGACGCGCAGCTTTTCGGCGTATTCAGGATTTGCCTGCACCGGCTCGTCCGACGGCGGAAGATTGAAACAAAGGGCGGCAAGGCACGATCGATCCATCAGCTGGGCGATCACCGCCTCCGGCCGGTAGGCGGCAACGCTTGGCTCGGCGTAGAGCCGTTCCACTTCTTGATGGGAAAGACCGATGACAAAGCCATAGGCGCATCTGGAGGGATCGGGGACCAGCGTTGCACGGCGTCCGATCTGAAGCGACATGCCTGGGACACACGCCTGGCGGGCGTTGATCGGATGAAATCCGTTCGCACGCAGGGCTTCGGCGTCCATGAACAGGCCGTAGAAGAAGACGTTGATGGGCCGAGAGTCCATAATTCACCTTCAAGCCGAAACGCCGTTCGCCAAGCGCTACGCCGCGTTCCGCTTCCGCATCCGGTCGATTAGCGCGTCTTCCCAATACGACAGGCTGCCGAGCCCGAGCGCGAGGGCAGCGGAGCGGCGGTAGTACATGTGGCAGTCGAACTCCCAGGTGAAGCCCATGCCGCCATGGACCTGGATATTGTTCTTGGAGCAGTGCTGGAACGCCTGCGTGGCGCTGATGCGCGCGGCGGCCGCGGCCTCCGGCAATTCCGACGCGTTGGTCGAGAGCGCCCAGGCGCCGTAGTAGCAGTTGGAGCGCGCCAAGGTCGCCGAAACATACATGTCGGCGAGCATGTGCTTGACCGCCTGGAACGAGCCGATCGGCCGGCCGAAGGCGATACGGTCGAGCGCATAGTCGCGGCCCATTTCCAGCGCGCGGTCGGCGCCGCCGACCTGCTCGAACGCCATCAACACCGCGGCGCGGTCGAGCACCTGCATCAGGATGCTCCAGCCTTCGTCGGCACGGCCGAGCGGCTCGGCTTTGCAATTCTTGAAGGTGACTTCGGCTTGTCCCCGGGTCGGATCGACGTTGGTGAGATTCTTGGCCTCAACGCCCTCGCTTTTCATGTCGACCAGGAACAGCGAGATGTCGGTCTCGCGCCCGCTCGATCCGGTGCGCGCCGCGACGATGGCGAAGTCGGCGATGGCGGCGTCGGGAACCGGCTTCTTCACGCCGTTGAGCATGCCGCCGGAGGCGGCGAGCTTGATCGATTGCGGCGACGGATTGCCCTTGCCCTCGAACAGCGCCAGAGTGCCAATCGCCTCGCCTTGCGCGATCGCGGGCAGCCATTTCCGCTTCTGCGCGTCGGTGCCGGCGAGCAGCAGCGCTTCGGCCGCAAGATAGACGGTGGAGGAGAACGGCACCGGCACCAGCGCCCGGCCCATTTCTTCGGCGATCACGCAGAGTTCGAGATGGCCGGCGCCGGCGCCGCCGAACGCTTCGGGGATCGCGACGCCGAGAAAACCCATCTCGGCGAGGCCCTTCCACAATTCGCGGTCATAGGGCGCCTTGCCGTCGAGCACCGCACGCACCGCCTTCGGCGGGCATTTTTGCGCGAGGAACTTTCGTGCCTCGTCGCGAAGCTGTTTCTGTTCGTCGGAGAAATCGAAATTCATGGTGCGGTACTCGGGTTGGTGATGGTGGAATTTTTTAGGTCGTCATTCCGGGATGGTCCGAAGGACCAGACCCGGAACCTTGAGATTCCGGGTTCGATGCTTCGCATCGCCCGGGAATGACGATGTCGAGAGGTTTGATCCTCATTGCAGCACAATCACATGCTCTCCTGGACGATCGGCATAGAGCCGCTCCACCAGTGCGGCGCGGCGCTCGAGACCGGCGCGCTGGTTGATGTAACCCTTGTCCGTCAATTCGTTGCCGTCGATCGAAGCCGGCTCGACCATCAGCATCGCGCGCGCAATCCTCAAGGAGCTCGCGCCCTCAGTCGATTTGTTGTGCGCTTCGAGGCCGCGCTTGAGGCAGGCGACGACGGCAGGGTGCTTGACTACAACTTCGTAGCCAGCGTCGAAATTGCCGATCATCTGTCGGCACGCGTGTAAATTGGGCCACGCCAATAGCCCGACGAACGGGCGATCCTGCCCGGTCACCAGCGCGTCCTGGATCACCGGCGTCGCGGCGGCGATCGCATCTGTGCGCAGCGAGCCGACATGGACGAACGTGCCGGTTGTGAGCTTGAAGTCTTCCACCACGCGGCCGGCAAAGATGATGCCTTGCACGGGGTCCTTCGGATCGACGAACACGCCGGCATCGCCGATGCAGTAGAAACCTTCGTCGTCGAATGCCGCCTTGGTCAGATCCGGCTGGCCGAAATAGCCTGATGTGACGTTGACTCCGCGCAGCCGCAATTCGTATTTCGATCCGCACGGCACCATTTTCAGCTCGACGCCCGGAAACGGCAGCCCGATCAGGCCGACGCGCTCGGTGTCCCAATAGGTGCCGGTCGAGGTCGGCGCAGTCTCGGTCGAGCCCCAGCCCGTATAGAACACGATGCGCATCCCGGTGGCGCGTACCGCGAGCGCCTGCATGCGTTCATAGAGATCGTCGGGCAGCCGCGCGCCGCCATAGGCCATCAGGCCGAGATTTTTGAAGAAGCTGCGGCACAGCGCGTCGTCCTTTTCCATCGCGGCCGCGAGCGCGGCGTAGCCCGCCGGCACGTTGGCGTAATAGGTCGGCGAGATCTCGCGCAGGTTGCGCAGCGTTTCCTCGATCATGCCCGGCATCGGCCGGCCGTCGTCAATATAGAGCGTGCCGCCCTCGGTCAGCACCGGATTGAACAGCGCGTTGCCGCCCATGGTGTGATTCCACGGCATCCAGTCGAGATAGGTCGCGACCGGCCCATTGGGATCGCGCGGCCGCACCTGCATCATCATCGCGGCATTGGCGCACATCATCGCCTGCGTATTGATGACGGCCTTGGGCATGCCGGTCGAGCCCGAGGTGAACAATAGCTTGCCGACGGTATCGGGCGTGATCTCTGCGATCGACTCGTCGACGCCGTTGGTGACGGGCGTCGCCGCAAGATCGGCAAAGGCAATGCTTTCAATGCCATCACAGGGGCGCGCGACATGGATCACGGTCACGCCGTCGAGATTGAGCGCTTTCAACGCCTTCTCGAAGGTCGGGCCGTCCTGCACCATCACGACCTTGGGCTTGATGAGGTCGAACAGATATTTCAGCTTGAGGTGATCGTGGCTCATCAGCGAATAGGCCGGCGACACCGGCGCCGCCGGAAGGCGCGCCTGCATCGCGGCCTGCGTCAGCAGCGCATGCTCGATCGAGTTGCCGGAGAGAATTACGACGGGACCGCCGTGCTCGAGGCCGAGATCGAGCAGCCCCTGCGTCAACGCGTCAACAATGCGCTTGGCTTCGCCGTAGGAGACCTTGCGCCATTGCCGCTCAGTGCCGGCGCGCTGCGCGAGCCAGGTGCGCTCCGAGGCTTGTGTCGCCCATTTCGCGAGCGAGGCCGGGATATGCTTCTCGTAAGCTTTAAGCGGAATCCGCGACTTCAGCACGATGACGCCGTCGTCCCGCCGCTCGACCGCGATGTCGCGCTCGATCCATTCGATCTTGCGGAAGGCCGGCTTCGTCAACACCGCGGCCGCATACCCACTCATAATTGCGTCTCCCGAAATATCGGTCCTTTTCGGATCCTTAGTTCTATCGCCTGATATAGACAGGCTTTCGCTTGTTGCGGAAGGCCTTGATGCCTTCGTCTCGCTCACGTCGCACTCCTGCATCCGCGAATCGCGGCGCGTCAGCCGCGCATTCGATACGGTGAGGGGTTGCCAGCCGGAGAGAACCCCTCATCCGGCGCGGATTTCATCCGCGCCACCTTCTCCCACAAGGAGAGAAGGGAAGAGGCGCGTGCCTTACCTCGGCGCCATGCGGATCGCGCCGTCGAGGCGGATGGTCTCGCCGTTCAGCATCGGGTTCTCGACGATGTGAACGGCGAGGTTGCCGTATTCGGAGGCATCGCCGAGCCGGGCCGGATGCGGCACCTGGGCGCCGAGGCTCTTGCGCGCTTCCTCGTTCAGTCCCATCAGCAGCGGCGTCAGGAACAGGCCGGGCGCGATGGTGTTGACGCGGATCTTCTGGCTGGCGAGATCGCGCGCGGCCGGCAAGGTCAGGCCGACCACGCCGCCTTTCGAAGCGGAGTAGGCGATCTGGCCGATCTGGCCTTCATAGGCCGCGACGCTCGCGGTGTTGATGATGACGCCGCGCTCCTCGCCGATCGCCTCCGCGGTGACCAGGCGTTCGGCGAACAGCCGCAGGCAGTTAAAGGTGCCGATCAGGTTGACGTTGATGATGCGCACAAACTTGGCGAGCGGATAAACGCCGTCCTTGCCGACGATGCGCTGCGAGCCGCCGATGCCGGCGCAGTTCATCAGCACCCGCGCGATGCCGTGGGCAGCTTCGGCCTTGGCAAGCGCCGCCTTCACCTGCTCTTCGTCGGTGACGTCGGCATGAAGGGCGACACCCTTCACCTCGGCCGCGATCTTCTCGGCATTCTCCTTGCTCTGGTCGAGCACGCCGATCTTCGCGCCCTTGGCAGCCATGGCGCGGGCGGTCGCGGCACCCAGGCCCGAACCACCGCCGGTGATGATAACGGCAACGTCTTTCAACTGCATGTCAAAAACCTTTCCTTGGGCGTTTCTTCTCTGGGCTGGCGAATGGCGAGTAGCGAATAGAGGAAGACAGCCACCGCTATCCAGGTTCTAATTTCTTCCCCTATTCGCTACTCGCCATTCGCTATTCGCAATTTCGATTCGCCACTCGCTATTCGCTCTCTTTCAACATTCCACCGCAGATCAGCGCTTCCATATGCTTAATGTACTCGCGGCAGACCTCGTCGGTGACCGGGCCGACGCCGGTGGCGCGCGACATGGCGTGGCGGCCGAAGAACAGATGGTCGCAGGCGCCGATCAGGCTGGTGTAGAACAAGACCGGATCGATGTTGCGGAACTCGCCGGCGCGGATGCCCTCGCTGAGCAAGCGGCGGTGAAAATCGAGCAAGGGCGCAACAAAGAATTTGGATACCTCGTCGGCGGCCTCGGCACTGCTCTCGTGCAGCAGATAATGAATCAGCCGGTTCATATAGGGGAACCGGTGATAGGCGCGGATGATGCCGGCAATGTGCAGGCGCAGTTTCGCGGTCGGCGTGATCGGCTGGGCCAGCAGATATTCGAGGTTCGACACCTCGGTCGCGGCGTCGCGTGCCAGGAGCGCCAGCAACAGCCCGTCCTTGTTGCCGAAATGATATTTCACCAGCGCGGCGTTGACGCCGGACTTCTGCGCGATGTCGCTGAGCGAGGCCTCGATCGAGGAGCGCTCGATCATCAATTCGCTCGCCGCGACCAAAAGTTTCTCGGCGGTCGAGTTCCTGCCGCTCGGAAGCCTGTTCGGTACGATGGTATTCAACGGATGTCCCATTCCTGCCTGCGGAAAAGCTGAGGCCCGGCGCAGATAAGCCGAAGAGACGGTCCACCTCAAGAGTTAATTGATTGATTGACTAAATCGCCGGCCACCCCTTAAATCCGCCCCATCAACACGAGCCAAGAATAACCAGGGAGATCACGAAATGGCCGAGGCTTATATCGTCGCCGCCGCCCGCACTGCCGGTGGCCGCAAGGGAGGGCGTCTCGCCGGCTGGCATCCAGCCGATCTCGCGGCTGTCGTGCTGGATTCGCTGATCGAGCGCGCAGGCGCCGATCCGGCGCAGGTCGAGGACGTGATCATGGGCTGCGTGATGCAGGCCGGCGAGCAGTCCAACAACGTCGCCCGCAACGCCATCATGGCCTCGAAACTGCCGGAGAGCGTGCCCGGCACCTCGATCGACCGGCAATGCGGCTCCTCGCAGCAGGCGCTGCATTTCGCAGCGCAGGCGGTGATGTCCGGGACCATGGATTGCGTCATCGCCGCCGGCGTCGAGAGCATGACGCGGGTGCCGATGGGCCTGGCCTCGCAGCTCCCCGCCAAGAACGGTTTCGGCCACTACAAGAGCCCGGGCATCGAGAAGCGCTATCCGAACATCGTGTTCAGCCAGTTCACCGGCGCCGAGATGATGGCGGAGAAATACGGCCTCTCCAAAAACGATCTCGACGAATATTCCTACAACAGCCACCAGCGCGCAATTGCCGCAACACAAGCCGGCAAGTTCAAGGACGAGATCATCCCGGTCCAGATCACCCGCGCCGATGGGTCGACCGACACGCATACCATCGACGAAGGCATCCGCTTCGATGTCAGCCTGGATGGCATCAAGGGCGTCAAGCTGATCGCCGAGAACGGCAAGCTCACCGCCGCCAGCGCCAGCCAGATCTGCGACGGCGCATCGGGCGTGATGGTGGTCAACGAGAAGGGGCTGAAGTCGCTCGGCGTCAAGCCGATGGCGCGCATCCATCACATGACGATGATGGGCGGCGATCCCGTGATCATGCTGGATGCGCCGCTGCATGCGACCGAGCGCGCACTGAAGAAGGCCGGCATGTCGGTCGACGACATCGACCTGTTCGAGGTCAACGAAGCCTTTGCCTCGGTGCCGACCGCATGGCTGAAGACCACCGGCGCAGACCCTGCCAGGCTCAACGTCAATGGCGGCGCGATCGCGCTCGGCCATCCCCTCGGCTGCTCCGGCACCAAGCTGATGACGACGCTCATCCATGCGCTGAAACAGCGCAACAAGCGCTATGGGCTGCAGACCATGTGCGAAGGCGGCGGCATGGCGAATGTGACGATCGTGGAGCGACTGTAGGAGAGGCGAATAGCGAGTGGCGAGTGGAACGATCAATTCCTTCCATTCGCCATTCGCCACTCCCTATTCGCCCGTTCTATTCGCCATTCGCTACTCGCCATTCGCTTGTCAGCCTGGATTCCCGACGGTAGCCCCATCGCCCCATGACTCACCCCTCCATCCACGCCCGCAGCCACCCCAACAAGATCGCCTACCGGATGGCGGCGACGGGCAAGGCGATCAGCTATCGCGAGCTCGACGAATTATCGAACCAGGGCGCGCATCTGTTTCGCTCGCTCGGCCTGAAGGCCGGCGACCACATCGCGCTGCTGATGGAAAACCGGCTCGCCTTCATGGAGATCTGCTGGGCCGCGCAGCGATCAGGCCTCTATTACACTGCGATCAGCCGCTACCTGAAAGAGGACGAGATCGCCTATATCGTGAGGGATTGTGGCGCCAAGGTTTTCATCAGCTCGCCGAAATGCGCCGCGCAGGTCAAAGGCCTCAACACAGGCGCGCCCGGCGAGCCCTTGCTCTTCATGCTCGACGAGCCGCTCGAAGGTTTCCGTTCCTGGGACAGGGAAGCGATCGCCCAGCCGGTGACGCCGGTTGCGGACGAGGTCGCCGGCTACGACATGCTGTATTCGTCGGGCACCACCGGCCGGCCCAAGGGCATCAAGAAGCAATTCGAAAATAACCGAATCGACCTGCCGAATCCGTTCCTCAAAATTCTGTGCGCCGACATGTGCGGAATGAACGCGGAGACAGTCTATCTGTCGCCGGCCCCGCTCTATCACGTCGCGCCCCTGCGCTTCAACATGATGGCGATCGTGTTTGGCGGTACCTCGGTCATCATGGAATCCTTCGACATCGAGGAATTTTTGAAGCTGGTCGAGAAGCACAAGGTGACCCAGTCGCAACTAGTGCCGACCATGTTTGTGCGGATGCTGAAGCTGCCGGACGACGTGCGCCAACGCTACGACGTGTCTTCGCTGAAAGGCGCGATCCATGCCGCCGCGCCCTGCCCGGTCGATGTGAAGGCAAAGATGATCGAATGGTGGGGACCGATCCTGATCGAATATTACGCGGGCTCCGAGGGCAACGGCGTCACGGTGTCGACCTCGCAGCAATGGCTGACCCATCGCGGCACCGTCGGTCGCGCGGTGGTCGGCAAGGTGAAGATCCTCGACGAGAGCGATTCCGAAGTGCCGACTGGACAGATCGGCACGGTGTATTTCGCGGACGCGCCGGCCTTCGCCTATCACAACGATCCGGAGAAGACGAAGCGCGCCTATAATTCAAGGGGTTGGTCGACGCTCGGCGACGTCGGCTATCTTGACGACGAAGGCTTTCTCTATCTCACCGACCGCAAGTCCTACATGATCATCTCCGGCGGGGTGAACATCTATCCGCAGGAGACCGAGGACGTGCTGATCACCCATCCCGATGTCGCCGATGTCGCGGTGTTCGGCGTGCCGAACGAGGAGATGGGCGAAGAGGTCAAGGCCGTCGTGCAGCCTCACGACATGGCGAAGGCGGGCAAGGCGCTTGAGGCCAAGCTCATCCTGTTTTGCCGAAACAAATTGTCGGCGATCAAATGCCCGAAGAGTATTGACTTCGAGCCCGAGTTGCCGCGCACGCCGACCGGCAAACTGGTGAAACGGCATCTGCGCGATCGATATTGGCCGAAGACGGCGGTGAGGGTCTAGTAACGGCGCGCCCAACAGGCCCCGTCATGCACGGCCTTGTGCCGGGCATCCACGTGTTTACAACTAGCCATATAAGAAGACGTGGATGGCCGGGACTAGCCCGGCCATGACGAGGAGACATTATGACTTCCCTCCCCGACATCCCGCTCCCCCCGGGCATCCGCTCGCGCTATGTCGAAAACATCAACGGCCTCTCCATGCATGTGCTGGAAGCCGGCTTCGAGACCCGCGGCCGCCCCTGCATCTTGTTGCTGCACGGCTTTCCCGAGCTGGCCTTTAGCTGGCGCAAGGTGATGCCGGCTCTCGCCGAGGCCGGCTATCACGTGATCGCGCCGGACCAGCGCGGTTATGGCCGCACCACCGGCTGGGACGCGAGTTATGACGGCGACCTGCATCCATTCCGGCTCACCAATCTCGTGCGCGATGCGCTTGGCCTCGTGTCTGCGTTCGGCTACGCCAGCGTCGATGCCGTGATCGGGCATGATTTCGGCAGCCCGGTCGCGGCCTGGTGCGCGCTGCTGCGGCCCGACATATTCCGCTCGGTCGTCATGATGAGCGCGCCGTTCGGCGGCCCGCCTTCCCTGCCGTTCAACACCGCGGATGCACCGGCAAAGCCGGCAGCGGACGATCCGGTGCATCGCGAACTGGCGGCGCTGCCGCGGCCGCGAAAGCATTATCAATGGTACTACTCGACACGCGAGGCGGATGGCGACATGAGCCGCGCGCCGCAGGGCGTGCATGATTTCCTGCGTGCCTATTACCATCACAAGAGCGCAGACTGGAAAGCCAACGCGCCTCATCCGTTGCAATCATGGTCGGCGGACGAGCTCGCAAAACTCCCCACCTATTATGTGATGGATCTCGCCAAGACCATGCCGGAGACGGTGGCTGAGGAAATGCCCCATGCGGCTGCGATCGCAGGGAACCGCTGGCTGCCGGATCGCGAGCTTGCGTACTACAGCTCCGAATATGGCCGCACCGGTTTCCAGGGAGGCCTGCAATGGTATCGCTGCGGCACTTCCGGCGCCTTCAATGCCGAGCTGCAGACCTGGTCGGGCAAGACCATCGACGTGCCTTCCTGCTTCATCTCGGGCAAGCAGGATTGGGGCACCTATCAGCGCCCCGGCGTATTCGAGGCGATGCAGAAGCGCGCGTGCACCACAATGCTCGGTTGCCATCTGATCGACGGCGCCGGCCATTGGGTGCAGCAAGAGCAGCCGGAGCAGGTCAATCACTTGCTGTTGCAATTCGTGCAGCAGTTCAGAGAATCCGCGGCAAGATAGGTTCATCGCCGGTTCATGCTCAGTCTGACATCGTGGCAAGCGTCAGTCCGACATCGTGGCAACCCGCCACAGGAACCATATCCAGATGTCGGCGTTCATGACTGCCGGGTATTGTGCCCGACGTCACTGGAGGAGAACCATGGAAAAGAAGATCGCTGGACTTTTAGGAGCGGTGGCGACGCTCGGGGCCTTCAACGCCGCTCAGGCCGCGCCGACGCCAAATCCGACGGACGTCCTGCGGGCTAACTCCTTCGCCGAGCTGCTCGAACCAATCCCGAACGCTGCGGCCTTGCTAAGGGCTGTCGATGAATCAAAGCCGGCTCCGTCAGCGGACGACAATATCCAGCTCGCGCAGTTCTATCATCATCACCACCACCATCATCATCACCACCATCACGGCTACTATGGCGGATATGGCTATGATGGATATGGACCCCGCGTGATCGTCGTGCCCGGGTACCGTCGCTACTATCATCACCACCACCACCATCATCATCACCATCATCACGGCTATTGGAATCGGTACTGATTGCCGACCTGATGATGTGAGAATGCGCCGGGCGCTCGATCTTGAACGGATCGGGCGCCCGGTACCGTTTCCGCAATCAACTCTCGCGGGTTTTCTCCTTCGCCGCGCGATGCAGATGCCGGTATGTCCCGTCGAACACGGTGTCGGTTGACGACGTCCACTCGGTCCCCTTTGCCAGGTTCGGCCGGCTGTTGTAGATGCGCCGCGCCTGGAGCTCGCGCTCGGATGATTCCTCCTCGCCCATCCTCTCGAGCTCGAAGGTGGCTTCCTCGGGGATCACGATGAGCTGCATGAACGGCTCGTTCGGCCGGAAAATGTGGGTGCGGCCCTCGGCCGGCGCTTTGAACACGCAGAAGAACACCATGGGCCACCAGTTGCGAATCAGCGCCGGCACCGCAATCGGCACGGTGTCGGTGGGATCGGTGTAGAACCGCGGGTGCGGCTCGGTTCGGACCGCCATACCCTTCTCGACCTTGAGATCGAGCAGGAGCTGATAGGTGTAGAAAGTGTCGCCGAAATTTCGGAACGGCGGCCACTGCACGCCGCTGTCCGGCGGCGGGCCCCAATCTCCCTCGAGGATCAAGCGGCCGTCCTTGGTCGTTACATGCAGTTCGTTGTCGTAAGGGTAGAACAGCTCAATGCCGTATTGCGCGCCTTCCGAAAACGGAACGCAATGCCAGACCTGTTCGCGCGAGCCGTCCGCGCGAGGTTCGCGCTTGCCCGCCCAGCCGGGAATCTCGAGCTTGGTCCGGCGCGGTGCCAGCCGGGGATCGTTCAAGCGATATTTGACCTTGTCCATGAGAGCTCCGGTTTGACAGACGATCCTGCGATGCGAACCCGAACGGCCCACAAGGGTAACGGTTCCCAATCGCGCGATCCAGAAATCAGGGAAGTGCGCACTCTCTTGTGCAGCGCGATTGACCCGATTGGGACGAGCCTCTATAGCACCTTTAGAATTATTCTAAATGTAGGCTCCCGTAATGAAGAATTTCGCCGATCTGACCGAGCGCGAGGTGCTGGCGGTTGCGATCTCCTCGGAGGAGGAGGACAGCCGCATCTACATGACCTTCGCCGAGGATCTGAGGGAGCGCTACCCTGATTCGGCAAAGATATTCGAGGAGATGGCCGAGGAAGAGCGAGGCCATCGCCACATGCTGCTCGAACTGTACGAACAGCGTTTCGGTCCGCATTTGCCGCCGATCCGACGGGACGACGTGAAGGGATTTCTGCGCCGCCGTCCGATCTGGCTGACCAAGAACCTGTCGCTCGACACCATCCGCAAGGAGGTGGAGACGATGGAGTTTCAGGCCGAACGGTTCTACGTCAAGGCCGCCGAACAAGCCCAGGATGTCGGCGTCCGCCGCCTGCTCGGCGATCTCGCCGAGGCCGAAAAAGGCCATGAAAGGACCGCCGAGAGGCTGACCGACCAGATTCTCAAGCCCGACGTTCGCGACGCCGAGGATCGCACACGCCGACGCGTGTTCGTGCTGCAATATGTGCAGCCGGGGCTGGCCGGATTGATGGACGGCTCGGTGTCGACGCTGGCGCCTTTGTTCGCGGCGGCGTTTGCGACCCACCAAAACTGGCAGACCTTCCTGGTCGGGCTTGCGGCCTCGATCGGCGCCGGCATCAGCATGGGTTTTGCCGAAGCCTTGTCCGACGACGGCTCGCTGACCGGGCGCGGTTCGCCATGGCTGCGCGGCGTCACCTGCGGATTGATGACGACGCTTGGCGGGCTCGGCCACACCATGCCCTATCTGGTTCCGGACTCCTGGGCCAACGCGTTCTGGATCGCGACCGCAATCGCCGGCATCGTCGTGTTCTTCGAATTGTGGGCGATCGCCTATATCCGCGCCCGCTACATGGATACGCCATTCCTGCAGGCGGTGTTCCAGATCGTGCTCGGTGGCGTCATCGTGCTCGGGGTCGGCATCTTGATCGGTGCGGCTTAGACGCAAGCGCACGGCAAGGTCGGCGACTTGAACGCGCTTGCGCGGAGATCACGCTCAATCAAAAATTGAGAAGCGCGCAAAAATTGAGAACCGCGATGGTGATTCAACTTGATCCCGTCGCGCTCCAGGCGATGCGTGCCCCTCGCCCGGCTGACGCACCCGTCAGCCGGACGCCCCGGGATAGCCCGGAGCGCGATGGGAATTCGCCCTAATCCTACCGCACGCTAGAAAATCTTCTGCACCGACGCCGATATCGTTCACTCGGCAAAATTCGCTTGGCAAACTTCACTTGGCAAAGGGAGAATCATGACCGCTCGCCTCGAATACGGAACCACGGCCAAGATCTTTCACTGGCTCATCGTGGTCCTGCTCGCCGCGCAATATTTGATCGGCTGGCTGATGCCGGACATTCACCGCGGCATGACGCCGGGCGTGGGCATGACATTTCATATTTCCGTCGGCATGACGATTCTCGTTCTCATCGTGCTCCGGTTCGTCTGGCGGTTGATGCACCCGGTGGCACCGGAAAGTTCATTGACGCCATGGCAGCGGCTGGGCTCAGGTGCCCTGCACTGGCTGCTCTATGTGCTGGTGCTGGCCACCAGCCTGACCGGCTGGCTGTTTGCGTCATTCCGCGGCTGGTCGGTGTCCTTCTTTTATCTGTTTCCCACGCCGATGCTGGCGTCCGACAACCCGGCGGCCGGCAAGGCGATCGACGGCCTGCATCAGGCGATGGAGTGGACGCTGCTCGTGCTGATCGGCGTGCACGTCGCCGCCGCGCTGGCGCACCGCTTCATCTATCGCGACCGCGTCATGCAGCGCATGCTACCGGGATAATTTTTCTCACGCAGCAATTCCCGTCAAGCCGCCTTGCAGGTGATCGCTAAACTGATCATCATTCGAGTGCATCGAAAAGATCAGGATGGGAGAGACGAATTGGCCAATTCGCCATGGAGTTTTGCGACCGCGGCCGAACTGTCGGCGGCGCTTGCGGCAAAAAAGGTTTCAGCGGTCGAGCTTGCGCAGGACGCAATCAGCCGCATCGAACGTCACGACGGCAAGATCAACGCGGTTTGCGTGCGCGATTTCGAGCGCGGCCTGGAAGCGGCGCGCGCCGCCGACGCGGCGCTGAAGCGTGGCGAGAACAGGCCGCTGCTCGGCATCCCGCTGACCGTGAAGGAGTCCTACAATATCGCCGGCCTGCCCACGACCTGGGGCTATCCGGCGCAGAAGGATTTTGTTCCGCGCGAGGACGCGCTGTCGATTTCGCGCGTCAAGGACGCCGGCGGCGTGATCCTCGGCAAGACCAACGTCCCGATCGGGCTCGGCGACTGGCAGAGCTATAACGAGATCTACGGCACTACCAACAACCCCTATGACCTCAAACGCACACCCGGCGGCTCCTCCGGCGGATCGTCGGCCGCGCTCGCCGCAGGATACGGACCGCTCTCGCTCGGCTCGGACATCGGCGGCTCGTTGCGGGTGCCGGCCTTCCACTGCGGCGTCTATGCGCACAAGCCGACCTTCGCGCTGGCGCCGCCCCGCGGCCACACCCCGCCGCCGCTACCGCCGCTACCGCTCGATCGCGACCTCGCGGTCATCGGCCCGATGGCGCGCTCGGCCACCGATCTTGCGCTGCTGCTCGACGTGATAGCGGGCCCCGATCCGCTCGAGGCCGGCAAGGCCTATCGCCTCGAATTGCCGCCGCCGCGGCATACGCAATTGAAGGATTTCCGGGTGCTGCTGGTCGACAGCGATCCGGTGCTGCCGACCGACAAGGACGTGCGCGCCGGCATCGAGAAGCTGGCCGAAAACCTCGGCAAGGCCGGTGTTGCGGTGGCGCGACAGAGCCCGCTTTTGCCCGACTTCGCCGCCTCGAGCCGGCTCTATATGCGGATGCTGCTGTCGTTCCTCGGCGCCAATTTTCAGTCCGATATCTATGCAGGCGCACAGGCCGGCGCGGCCCAGCTTGCCGCCGATGATTTGAGTCTCGGCGCGGAACGGTTACGCGGCATCGCGCTCAGCCATCGCGACTGGGTGATGGCCGATAACGGCCGCACGCGGCTGCGCGCGCAATGGCGCGAATTGTTCAAGACCTTCGACGCCGTGATCTGCCCGATCATGCCGACGCCGGCCTATGTGCAGGATCATTCGCCGGAGCAGGAAAAGCGCCGTATCAATATCGACGGCAAGGATTTTCCTTATTCCGATCAGCTCGCCTGGCCCGGCATCGCCACCCTGCCCGGCCTGCCCGCGACCGCGATCCCGACCGGCTTCTCGCCGCAAGGCTTGCCGGTCGGTGTGCAGATCGTCGGCCCCTGGCTTGAAGACCGTACGCCGCTCAAGCTCGCCGAATTGATCGAGCGCGAGTTTGGTGGTTTTGTTCCGCCACCGATGTTTGATGATTGATAACGCGCCGGAGAGCGCAGGTCCGAGATACACCACCGCCGTCATTGCGAGCGCAGCGAAGCAATCCATTCTTTCTTTGCTTGGTTCTCGATTGCTTCGTCGCTTCGCTCCTCGCAATGACGGGTGAGAGACTGGAGGAAAACCAATGAGCAAGGACATCGACGAACTGACCTCACTCAATCGCGACTATGTTGCCTCGGTACAAAACTCCGACGTCAAGCGCTTCGACGAAATCCTGGCGCCGGAGTTTTATTGCTCCAACCCCGACAAGTCGCTGGTCGACCGCGCCGCGTTTCTCAAACAGACGGCGCAGCCGGTCGCGATCAGAAATCTCAGAGCGCATGACGTGAAAATCCGCGTAATGGGCGATTTTGCCATCATCCATGCCGCGACGAGCTACACCACGCCTGACGGGAAAGAGGCCTCCGGCCGCTACACCGACTGCTGGGCCAAGCAGAACGGCCGCTGGCTCGCGGTCTCGGCGCATGTGTCGCGGTGAGGGTGCCCGTCATTCCGGGGCAACCCCAACGGGTCGGCGCATAGCGCCGCCCGATGACAGGCTCCCCGGGCTGAACCCGGAATCTCGCGCGGCATGACTTCGAGATTCCGGGTTCGCGCGTTCCGCGCGCCCCGGAATGACCTCACGCATCAAACATGATCACGCTGCGCACGGTCTTGCCGGCCTTCATCGCGGCAAAGCCTTCGTTGATCTCGGAGAGCTTCAATTTCGCCGAGATCCAGTCCTCCAGATGCAGCTTGCCGCGCATGTAGAATTCGACCAGCCGCGGCATGTCGACGCGGAAATGATTTGAGCCCATCGACGAGCCCTGGATCTTGCGCTCGCGCAGGAAATCGAAGCCGTGCAGCTCGATCTTCTGGCCGAACGGAATCATGCCGACGATGGTCGCGGTTCCCCCGGGGGCCAGCATCGCAAATGCCTGCTCCGCGGTCTCCTTGCGGCCCAGCACCTCGAAGGCGTGGTGCACGCCGCCCTTGGTGAGATCACGCACCTGCTGCACCACATCGCCGTTCCTGGGATCGACCACGTCGGTCGCGCCCAGCTTGGTCGCAAGCTGCAGTTTTGCGGGATTGGTGTCGACCGCGATGATGCGGCCGGCACCGGCGATCTCGGCGCCGTTGATCGCCGCCATCCCGACGCCGCCGCAGCCGATCACCACCACGTTCTCGCCGGGCTGGACTTTTGCCGTATTCACCACCGCGCCATAGCCGGTAATGACGCCGCAACCGATCAGGGCCGCGAGATCGAGCGGCATCTCGTTGCGGATTTTGACAATGGCGTTTTCGTGCACCAGCATCTGCTCGGCAAACGACGAGAGATTGAGAAACTGGTTGAGTTTTTCCGGCCGCGACCAGGACATCCGGTTCGATGCGCCCGGCAGCATTTTTACCGTGGTGTCGGTGCACAGCACCGTCCGGCCGGTGGTGCAATTGTCGCAGGTGCCGCAGAACACCGACAGGCAGGTCACGACGTGATCGCCCGGCTTCACATAGGTGACGTCGGAGCCGACCTGCTCGACAATCCCTGCGGATTCATGGCCGAGCACCGCCGGTAGCGGATGCGGATACAGCCCTTCCATGAAATGCAGGTCGGAGTGGCAGAGGCCAGCAACCGCAGTCCGGATCAGCACCTCGCGCGGACCCGGTTTCGGCAGGCTGACGTCCTCGATCACGAGCGGCTTGTTGACTTCCATCAGGACGGCGGCCTTCATCGGTGTTTCCTCGTTTTGTCGTGTTCGTATTTCAACAACGCGGGAAGCGCTTCACCTATCCCAACGGGAGAGGTGAAGCGCCCTCACGGAAACATCAGCCTACGCTGCCAAAACCAATTCGCCAACCTCGGCCATGCCGACGGCGCGCTCGCCGAGCAGAAGAGCGGCGATCGCATCCTCCGTCTTATTTTCCGTGAGCCGGAACGGATCGCTTGCGGTCACGCGATGATCGATCACCAGCCGCGATAGCAGAAGCCTGCGCGCGTCGCCGCGCCTGTCGTGGATACGGCCCGCCTCCCAGGCCAGCGCGACCGCGCTCGCTATGTGATAAAGCAGGCTGGTGGCGCGCCGCGCCTCGGCTTCGTTCTCGGCGCGCGCGGCGACCTCGCGTGCAAAGGTAACGGCGCGGTCGATGAGACCGCGCAGGCGATCGCGCCAGGCTTGCGGCACGTTAGCGCTGTCATCCAGCCGCGCATGCAGATCGGCGGCCAGCGCGGCTTCCGCGCCATGGCGGCCGACCGCGCGCTTGAGCGCGTCCAGCGCCACGATATTGCCGGTGCCTTCCCAGATCGAGCCGAGATGCGCGTCGCGCAACAGCCGCGCGGTCGCGAACTCCTCGATGTAGCCGATGCCGCCGCGTATCTCCAACGCATCGCCGCAGACTTTTCTCGCATCGCGGGTGGCACGGAATTTCAGCGTCGGCGTCAGGATACGCAGCAATGCCGCCGCGTCCTGACTGCCGGCTTCCGCGCGGTCGAGCGCGTCGGCGGTGAGAAAACTCATCGACAGCGCCTGCTCGGTCGCAAGCATGATCTTCATGAGTTGCCGCCGCCCTAGCGGCAGGTCGACGATGCGGCTTCCGAACACCACGCGGTTGGTCGCAACCGTCATGGCGTCGTGATGGGCGCGGCGCATCAGCGCGGTCGATTTGACGCCGTTGGAGAGCCGCGACGAATTGACCATCTCGGCCATCTGCACGAAGCCGCGGTCGAGCCGGCCGACCGCATAGGCGATCGCGCCTTCCAGCTTGATCTCGCCAGACGCCATCGAGCGGGTGCCGAGCTTGTCCTTGAGCCGCACGACCCGGTAGTGATTTTGCGAGCCGTCGTCGAGAAAACGCGGCATCAGGAACAGGCCGACGCCACGGGTGCCGCCAACCGCCCCTTCCGGCCGCGCCAACAGCATCACGATCTTCGCATCGGCGTTGGAGCAGAACCATTTTTCGCCGGTGAGGCGGAAGTGATCGCCTTCCTGCAACGCGCGCGTGGTCAGCGTGCCGACGTCGGAGCCGCCTTCCTTCTCGGTCATGAACTGGCCGCCCTGGATCAGCTTGTCCATGTCGGTCTGGGTCAACCCGTCCAGATATTTCGCCTTCAAGGCGTCGCTGCCGAAATTCGCCAGCAGTTTGGCGCAGCCGTCGGTGACGTTGATCGGGCAACCGAGGCCGAACTCGGCTTGATTGAACAGGAAGGTGAACGCGTGCTTGGCAACGGCCGGGTATTTGTCCGGCCAGCCCATAATATCCTTGCGGATCGACATCGCATGAATGCCGAATTCGCCGAAGGCGGCACGCTCCAATTCCCGATAGGCCGGATGATACTCGATCCACTGCACGTCGCGCCCAAACTTGTCGCGCTGATGCAGCACCGGCACGTGGCGGTCGGCCAGCCGCGCGCATTCGTCGAGATGGCCGCCTGCGAGCGCGCCAAGACGGTCGAGATGCGGCTCGATATGGCGGAACAAATTGTCGGGCAGATGGATGCGCAACAGATCGGCCAGCGCCGGGTCGGCGCGATAAAAATTCATTCCGGTCGTATCGGGGGCGAGCAATCCCGGCTCGCCGGCCTTGGCCGTCACATCGTGCTTGAGGAGCTGGTGCATTTTGCCTCTTGTTCGTTCCGCCCTGTTCAGATTCTTGTCGTTTTGATCCTGCCGCTTTAGACCTTGCCGCTTTGGATGATGTGGATCATGCTCCAGATTGAGCGGCCGATAAAGCCGCCAGGCGATGCAAAGGGAGGGTGACCCATGGCGGCAACCTATCGCATCTTCGGCGCCGAGATGTCACCCTGCTCGTCAAGGCGCGCTGCTATTTTCGCTGTAAAGGCATTCCGCATCAATGGATTTTGCGTAATGCCCGCCTAGATAAGACTACCGGCAAGAAAACCTAAAGGACGGCGCCCATGGAGAAACCTAATTACAAGATCGCGCTCATAGTCGGCGCCGGCGAAGGCTTGAGCGCGTCGCTGGCGCGGCTATTTGCGCGCGAAAACATCAAGGTCGCGCTCGCCGCGCGCAAGATCGAGAAGCTGGGCGCACTCTGCAGCGAAACCGGCGCCCGCGCCTATGCCTGCAACGCCACCGAGCCAGACGAGGTCGAGCGCCTGTTCGGCATGGTCGAGCGCGAGATCGGCACGCCGGATATCGTCGTCTATAACGCCAGCGGGCGGGCGCGCGGCGCCTTCGTCGACCTGGTGCCGGCGGAAGTCGAGCAGGCGATGGCGGTCAGCGCGTTCGGCGGCTTCCTGGTGGCGCAGCAGGCGGCGCGGCGGATGCTGCCCAATAAGCGCGGCGCGATCCTGTTCACCGGCGCGTCCGCGAGCGTCAAGGGCTATGCACAATCGGCGCCGTTCGCGATGGGCAAGTTCGCGCTACGCGGCATGGCGCAGAGCATGGCGCGCGAATTGTCGCCGCAGGGCATTCATGTCGCGCATTTTGTCATTGATGGCGGCATCCGCAGCGCCACGCGCATGGACCCACCCGACCGCCCCGACTCCATGCTCGATCCCGACGCGATCGCAGAAAGTTATTGGAGCGTCTTGCGGCAGCCGCGCAGCGCCTGGACCTGGGAAATGGAATTGCGGCCATGGGTGGAGAAGTTTTGAAGGCGGACCGTAGGGTGGGCAAAGCGTAAGCGTGCCCACCATCCTTAGATTTTTAAAATGGCGGTGGGCACGGCGCGAAGAGCGCCTTTGCCCACCCTACAAGTTACTATGCCGTCATTGCGAGCGAAGCGAAGCAATCCATTGCTCCGCAAAGATGGCTCGCAATGACGGAGCCTACGGAAAGTGGAGGAATTTCAAATGACCACCGAAACCAAAATCGACACCGGCACCGACGAGCTGCTCTGCGTGATCCGCGACCGTGTCGCGATCATCACCTTGAACCGCCCGGAAGTGCGCAACGCGATGTCGGACCATCTGACGCCGGCGCTGCGCGCGATGATCAGGACCTGCGGCGAGAATCCGGAAGTCGGCGCGCTCCTGATCACCGGCGCCGGCCAGGCCTTCTGCGCCGGCGGCAACGTCAAGGGCATGGGCGCACACCGCGACAAGAAGAAGCTAGAAATGCCCTATGACGAGAAGGTCGCCGATCTGCAGGAGCGGCAGCGGCTATTGACCGGAGCGCTGGTCTCGGTGCGCAAGCCCACGATTGCGGCGCTGCCCGGACCTGCGGTCGGCGCGGGGCTGGCGCTCGCTATGGCCTGCGACATCCGCATCGCCGCGCAATCGGCGTTCGTGTCCACCGGCTATCTGCGGGTCGCGCTCAGCGGCGATTACGGCATCGCGTGGCTGCTGACGCGCCTGGTCGGCACCGCCCGCGCCCGGGAACTGATGTTCACCGCAGAAAGAGTCAATGCGGCAAGATGCGAGGCCATCGGCCTCGTCAACCGCGTGGTGCCGGACGACCGGTTGCAAGAAGAAGCCTTTGTGCTTGCCAAATCGATGGCCGAAGGGCCGACGCTCGCGCTGCGCTACATGAAGGACAATCTGGACGAGGCGCTATCGTTCGACTTCGCCACCGCCCGCGACCACGAGGCCGAACGACTGATCCGCCTGACCACCACAGCCGATCACCGCGAAGCGGTGCAGGCGTTCATCGACAAGCGCAAAGCAGTGTTCACGGGGAAATAGAGCGCTCTGTTAGATTGTCGTTGCGAGCGAAGCGAAGCAATCCAGCTCTTCTATGCCGAAAACTGGATTGCTTCGTCGCTTACGCTCCTCGCAATGACGGCCTCAGGCGATCGCCTGCAGCGCCGCCTGTTCCGCGGCGACCCGCCAGCTCGCGCAGGGAATCTCTTCCCGCGCGACATTGATGTGCTTTTCGAAACGCACCAGCTTCCAGTCGTCGGGATTGTTGGTGAACGCAAATCCGGATTTGCGCGCCAGCGCGATCATGACGTCGTTCGAGCGCAGCGTATCGCCGAACAGCCGGTGGGCACCGAATGCGGCGGCGCGGCACTCGAGATTCTTCAGGAGCGCCGTGCCGATGCCGTGGCCTTGCCAGCGGTCGTCGATCGAAAGACCGAACTCAAAGCTTTCGGTGTCAGGGTGGAACGCATAGCGCGCTTCACCGACGATGGTCTCGAAGCCGTCGATCCGCATGGTCGCGACCACCGTGAAGCCGTCGTCCAGGCCGACATGAATGAAGTGATCGAGCACCGATTTGGGCAGCTCGCTGGTGGCGCCGAGAAAGCGGTTGTATCGGGAGCGGGTCGACAGCGAGCGGACGTAGTTCTGCAGTTCCTCGGCATCGCGCGGCTCGACAAAGCGCACGTTGATGGGATCGCCGCGGCGCGTGCGCAGGACGTCGGAGTATTGCTGGAGATTGTCGAGCTGAAACCGGATCATCGCGCGCTCCATCAATCGAAAGGAAACCGGCCGGCGCCCCTCTTCAGAGGCGGCGCCGGCGTGGCGGCTATCAAGCCCGCCAGAACGGTTTTTCGGCCTCATGGACGATGTCGCTCCAGGAGATGCCGACATCGCGCAGGTCCCGGTCCGTCCATTGGGTCAATTCGCGGCGAGTCTGGTAGCGCTTCCGCCAGATATGGAAGGTCTCGTTCAGCTGGGCGAAAATCCCCGGAACATGATGATTTGTCATTGTTTGCTGGCTGCAGGTAGACATTTTCGGCTCCTACGTCTAAGCTTTGACGTTAATATCTGCGCCATTCCGGCTTTCGACAAACGACACTTTGACAGCTTCGGATGATATAAACTCATGTATTGGAGACATCAGGGATGACGGCGAGGCTGCCGTCGCTGAACGGGTTACGGGCATTCGAGGCGGCCGCCCGGCATTTGAGCTTCACCCAGGCCGCGGCCGAGCTGAACGTCACGCAGACCGCGATCAGCCATCAGATCCGGCGGCTGGAAGAGGAATTGGGGATCCGGCTGTTCGTCCGGCAGAACCGCGCGCTCGCCCTGACGCCGAAAGCGCGGGACTATCTCCCCGGCGTCCGCGCCGCCTTCAACGACCTGCGGCTGGCGACCGATCAGCTACTTCGCAAGGACGACGATCATGTGCTGACGATCTCGACCTTGGCGTCGCTGGCGGCAAAATGGCTGCTGCCGCGCCTCACCGCGTTCCAGGAAGCGCATCCCGGAATCGATGTCCGGATCACCACCTCCACCAGCCTGGTCGATTTCAGAAACGGCGATGTCGATGCCGCGATCCGCTACGGCAGGGGGCATTGGCCGGGCGTGCGCGCGGAATGGCTGATGGCCGACGAGGTCTTCCCGGTATGCAGCCCGGCGCTAATCTCTGGCAAGCGGCCGCTGCGAAAGCCGGAAGACCTTCGCGATCATGTGCTGCTGCATACCACCACCAATAGCGACGATTGGCGGCTGTGGCTGACGGCCTCCGGCCTGCCGTCCGATATCTCCAAGCAGCCCGGCATTACCTTCGACCTGATCCTGATGACGGTACAGGCCGCCATCGACGGGATCGGCGTTGCCATGGGCCGGACCTCCTATGTCGAGGACGACATCGCCAAGGGCCGGCTGATGGTACCGTTTGAGATCGCCCTGCCGGCAGACGCCGGCTTCTACCTGGTTTCTCCGGAAGAGGTCGCCGATCCGCCGAAACTGCGAGCTTTCCGGCGTTGGCTGACCGCCTCGGCGCAGAACAAATCCTGAAAAACCCCCAATCTACGAACCCTTATCCCAACTATCAGGAGATTTCCGGTTGGTCAGGTCGCGACGGCATGGCAGATTGGCGGACCAATTCAGTAGTCGGCGGGCGTGAGACTTTTCCGTTCCGGCCAATCTGCAAAAAAACGGGGGGAGAACTCGCGATGTCGCAAACGTCAACCACGCCGGTACCGGTGATCAAATCGCGCATCGGCGCCATCCTGCGCGCCACCAGCGGTAATTTTCTCGAGCAGTTCGACTTCTTCCTGTTCGGCTTCTATGCGCAAGATATCGCAAAGGCGTTCTTTCCGGCCCAGAACGAGACCGCGGCCCTGCTCAATGCGTATGGTGTGTTCTGGCTCGGTGCGCTGATGCGCCCGGTCGGCGCTATCGTGCTGGGCGCCTATATCGACCGCATCGGCCGCCGCCAGGGATTGATCGTGACGCTCGCCCTCATGGCGCTGGGTACCGTGGTGATCGCCTTCTGCCCCTCTTACGCATCCATCGGCATCGCCGCAACGATCATTGTGCTGATTGGCCGGCTGATACAAGGGTTCTCCGCCGGCGTCGAACTCGGCGGCGTCTCTGTTTATCTTTCCGAGATCGCGACGCCTGGCAATCGCGGCTTCTACACATCTTTCCAGTCTTCCAGTCAGCAGGTCGCGATCTTTGTCGCGGCGATCATCGGCTTTATCCTGAGAGAAGGCATTCCCGGTGACACCTTCCTGGATTCCATCGGCGGGATCGCCAAATGGCGCATCCCGTTCTTTGTCGGCTGCATCATTATCCCGGTTATCTTCTTCCTCCGCCGCACGCTGGAGGAAACGCCCGAATTCCTGAAGATGAAGAAGCATCCGACCGCGAACGAGGTATTTGCCTCGGCGATCGCCAATTGGCGCATCGTCGTTCTCGGCATGATGATCGCTGTGTTGACCACGACAACCTTTTACTTCATCACGGTGTACGCACCCGGTTTCGGCAAGCAGCTCAACCTCTCGCCAACGGGGACGTTGCTCGTGACCCTTCTCGTCGCAGTCACGAACTTCATCTGGAATCCGATCGGTGGAGCGGTTTCCGACCGGCTCGGCC
>Ga0307479_10000942_pt1 | contig 26227 bp, 24 predicted proteins | sample atmos_gasesECM4C_FD_203743 | JGI IMG/M metagenome (GOLD analysis project Ga0307479, IMG submission 203743) | Hardwood forest soil microbial communities from Morgan-Monroe State Forest, Indiana, United States - atmos_gasesECM4C_515 | ecosystem: Environmental > Terrestrial > Soil > Temperate... | reverse complement strand
GGAATCAGCATAGTAGCCGGCAACGTCACCGCCGATATGGGCTTCGACGATGCCCTGCGAGTCTTGTCCCTCGTGAATCGTTGCGACATTCCCGTTGCAAAAGGCGCCGAGCATCCTCTTCTGCAGCGCCTTGTCACCGGAACGTATTGGAACGGAGCCAACGGCCTCGGCGGCGCCGAAACTCCCGCGAGCAAGTGCCAGGGTGATCATCGCTTCGGCCCGGATCTCATCATCGATCTCGTTCACAAATATCCCAATGAGCTCACCATCATCCCCATCGGCCCTCTCACCAATGTCGCTCTCGCCGTTCGAAAAGATCCCTCGATCGTTCCGCTCGTGAAAGGCGTCGTGCTCATGGGCGGCTCGATTTCCGGTGGCAACGTCAACGGCGCCGCTGAATACAATATCTACCAGGACCCTGAAGCTGCCTCGATCGTCTTCAATGCAGGTTGGCCCATCACTATGGTCGGCCTCGACGTTACCGAGAAAGCCGCCATTCTTCCGGCCGACGCGAAGAAGCTCGACGAAAAAGCGGGGCCGGTTTCGCGTTTCGCGGCCGCCGTCGCTCGCTATCAAATCAGCATCGGTGAAGCCGCGGGCGGGGGCGCCGTGCACGACGCTCTCGCCGTTGGCGCTGTCGTCGACCCAACTTTGCTTCAAACCAAATTCCTGCGCGTCGACGTCGAAACCGGAGGAGAATTCGCGCGCGGAGAAACCGTAGCCAACCGTTTCGGCACGGTAGAGAAAAACATCCCGTCAGGCGATCACTGGGACACAGTCGGCCTCACGAAGATTCAGCCCAATGTGCACGTAGGCGTCGACGTAGACGGCCGCCGCTTCATCGACATGCTAGTCACCCGCCTAAGCAACAAGTAGGAGAATGCTGGCTACCAATTTGCGCCCAGGCGCATGCTGGATACACATTTGCGCCCAGTAGGGGCACGGCATGCCGTGCCCGCTCGACCGACGAGGCCTCCTTAGCCAACGTCAGGCACGCTCAATCAAGAAATGTGAGGTGGCCACGACGACGCCTTTCTCGCCGTGGGCTTTTCTGAATTTTGCTTGACTTCAAAACGGAGGGTAAATCAACCACCGAATACCAAACACCCGAAACGAAACAACAACTGGCGGCGACACAAGTCGCCGCCAGCTCCCCCAACTAAGCAGTCAGCACTCGCCCAGCGGAAAAACGATCGGGGCGTCTATTCTGCATCCGAAGATTCGCATTGGAACTAACCGCAAACGGCCCGAGCCCCCGCCGGTCGGGCGCCTGACCAGTCTCTTGCACCGCGACGCTCTGGCCCTCACCGCCCTGCGTTTGCAGAAATCCCGCAGCTCTTCGCGCAAGCTCGATCCGATTCTCAACTCCGAATTTGCTCAGCAAGGCCGAAATGTGAAATTTCACCGTGCGCACCGTGATGTTCAGCACGGATGCGATCTCTTTATTCGCTTTGTTGCGCAAAACCGAGTACAGAATCTCTTTCTGTCGCGGACTCAACGAGCCGGGGCATGCCACCGCTCGCCCTTCCTCCAGCAACGCTTGCGCCCGCGATACCAACCGCTCCACCAAAATGTCCTGCGCCGGAACCATCACCTCGAAATCTCTCGGTTCTTGTCCCCGCACAAGACATTGCATCGCCAGCAATCCCGCGATCCGTTCGACTGTGGATTCCAGTCCAGCGTCCGACTCGGCCCGAAACTGCGATACGCCCGTCGTCTTGTCACAAAACACAAACAGATTCGCGGAATGATTTTCAACCTGCTTCTTTTCTTGTCGAATTAGTTTCGGAAATGCCGCCGTTTTTTTCACTATAAGCCTTCCGTCTGCTTGCCCAGGACTGCCTTCGGCAAAGCCTTTTGGTTTTAACTTCGTCTTACCCTGTGGAACTTCTTTACTTCGAGTCGGCAAGCACTGGATCAAAGAGGGACGGGTACGAGCCGAGCGGCCCCCCTCAAGATCCGCGCTGTACCACGAAAGACTGGGACTTACGGGCCCAACAGTTGGCAGGTATTGTGCCATCCCGAATGTTTTTCGTAACTTACACTCATCGTGTGACATACGATTTCCGAGAGGTACAGTGATGACCTGACCCCCGGTAGAAAGTTCACCTACCCTGCAATTTCTGCCGCATTTTGTTCGCTTTCGCGCCTTCGCGCTGCATTGGCCATCGTTTCGAGACCGGTTATAATCCGCGCGCCAATTCAAAAAGTGATTTTCCCTGGAGGTCGTGTGGCGATTCATTACAGGATCGGCAATGCAGTTTTACTCTTCGCAGTCATGGTAGTTACAGGTCCTGTCACCGCTCAAATTCCTCCCACCAAACCCGCTCCTCTCGCGCCGGTCGGATCGGGAGGCTGCTCGGTCCAAAAAGGATGCTCAGAACTCGCGCCCGCCATGATTCAAAGCGCTCTTGGCGCTTCGCCCCTCGAGGAAAATCTTCGCTATCTGACGGACAGCATCGGCGGCCGCGTCACCGGTTCCGCCGCAGCCGATCGAGCCGTTGGATGGGCCGTCGAAGCGTTTCGTCACACTGGCGTAGATGACGTCCACACCGAAAAATTTTCTGTGGCAGTCGGTTGGAGTGAAGGTCACACCCGCATCGAGGTGCTCTCTCCCGAACCTTTCCCGGTTCGCGCTGTTTCCATCGGCTGGTCTCCCGCGATTCCCGGTGACGGTATTTCCACTGAAGTCGTAGACGTCGGCACGGGTGACGATGCGGAATTTGCAAAGGCGGGCGGCGCGGTGAAAGGTTCAATCGTTCTCGTCCATCAGAATATTCTCGTCACCTGGGAGGATCTGCTTGGCGAATATCAGGTAGCGCCCCAGATCATTTCTCGCGCCGTCAGCTCCGGCGCCGCCGCCATTTTCTGGATGGCCACGCGCCCCAACCTTCTCCTCTATCGCCACAATGTTTCGGTCACAGGTGAACTCGAAAAACTGCCGCAGGCCGTTCTCGCGCGCGAAGACGCCGAGCGCATGGCCCGCTTCATCGCCGCTGGACAAAAAATCCGCGTGCATTTCGAACTCCCCAACCACATCACAGGCCCCGTCAATTCCGAAAATGTCGTCGCCGAAATTCGCGGCCGCGAAAAACCGGATGAATTCGTTATCCTCGGCGCTCATCTCGATTCCTGGGAACTCGGCACCGGCGCGCTCGATAACGGCTGCAATGCATCCCTCGTGATTGACGCCGCCCGCGTAATCAAATCCTCCGGCTCCATCCCCCGGCGCTCGATCCGCTTCATCCTTTTCACTGGGGAAGAACAGGGCATGCTTGGCTCATGGGCCTACGCCAGAAAACATCGCGATGAACTCGACCACATGATCGCCGCCGTGATTTTCGATTCAGGAATCGGCGCCGTCACCGGCTACTCGCTCGGCGGTCGCAAAGACGCGTTGCCTGCCGTTCGCGAGGCCCTCCAGCCAATCGCCTCACTCGGTGTAAAAGATTTCACCCTCGACGCCGAATCCGGCACCGACAATCTCGATTTTCTCCTTGAAGGTGTGCCCACCCTCGTCGCCAATCAGGAACCCGCAAACTACATGCTCAACTATCACGCGTTCTCAGACACATTCGACAAAGTAGACATCCCCCAGCTCAAAAAACACGTAGCCATCGGCGCCGTCACCGCCTATGCCCTAGCCGACCGCGAAGATCGAATAGGCCCGCGCCAATCCCGCGCCCAAGTCGAGCAGCTCCTCAAAGACACGGGCCTCGACAAAGCCATGCAGGACCAAATCATGTGGCCCCTCTGGCTCAGCGGCGCCCGCGGCCGCCAACCGTAGTCTCGAGAGAGGAATCCGCCATAAATCGAAAGAATCGGACTACCGGCTCTACGGCATTTGGTCTTAATCTTGGATGAGAACAACGATTCAGACGGAGAAACCGTGAAAAAGCGCAAACTGGGAAAAAGCAATCTGGAAGTCTCGGAAATTGGTCTCGGCTGTATGGCAATGAGCTTCGGCTACGGTCCAGCCGGAGACAAGCAACAGATGATTTCAGTCATCCGGGCCGCAGTGGACCGGGGCGTCACGTTCTTCGATACCGCCGAAGTCTACGGCCCATTCACAAACGAAGAGCTCGTGGGTGAAGCTCTCGCTCCCTATCGCGCGCAAGTCGTCATCGCCACAAAGTTCGGATTCAAACTTGATCCGAGCACCGGCAAGCAAGCCGGTCCGGACAGCCGACCGGAGCACATCAAAGAAGTCGCTGACGCATCGCTGAAACGCCTCAAGACCGACGTCATCGACTTGTTCTATCAGCACCGCGTCGATCCCAAGGTTCCAATCGAAGACGTCGCCGGAGCGATAAAAGATCTGATTCAGCAAGGCAAAGTGAAGCATTTCGGACTTTCCGAAGCAGGCGTAAAAACCATTCGTCGCGCTCACGCGGTTCAACCCGTCACCGCGCTCCAGAGTGAATATTCGCTCTGGTGGCGAGAGCCTGAAGCGGAGACGATCCCCACGCTGGAAGAATTGGGAATCGGGTTCGTTCCGTTCAGCCCGCTTGGCAAAGGCTTCCTCACCGGATCAATCAGCAAAGACACGACGTTCGACAAAAACGATTTCCGCAATATCGTTCCTCGCTTTACCCCGGAAAACCGCGAAGCCAACCAGGCTTTCGTGGATCTTGTTGGCAAATTCGCCCAGCAGAAGAAAGCCACACCTGCTCAAATCGCACTCGCATGGGTACTGGCACAGAAACCGTGGTTCGTGCCAATCCCGGGCACCACCAAGCTCCATCGCCTCGAAGAAAACCTCGCAGCCGTCGACGTAGAACTCTCGCCCGGCGATCTGCGCGAACTGAACACCGCCGCCTCAAAGATCGCCGCGCAAGGCGCCCGTTACCCCGAAGAACTACAAAAAATGGTCGGCCGCTGAGCACCACAAGCCAAACGAAAACCAAGCGACATCGGAGCTCCGGGCATCTATGAGATCCAGATTTCGTTCTCCGCTTATGGGCGTCGCTCTCTTTCTTGCCGGCGCCTCGTGTTGGGGACAAGGAGTAGATTGCCCGCCGGGATGCAGTCCCGGTCGATGGTCAAGTGAAGCAGTCGATCTCTCGTCCGCCAGGAGCAAAGCGCCCTACGAAACCCGGGACATTCGAGTTTTGTCACCCGACAAACAAAAAATCGCTCACATTGTCAAAGACCATTGGTGGATTGAAATCGGTGGAATCAAGATCTCGTTGGGGCCGAAGAAGTCCTTGATTCTCTATCCCGCAGAATTGGCCTGGGCACCCAATAGTAGCGCTTTCTACATTACAGAGGGTGCGGGCTACACCACGGGCTACCGGGTAAGCATCTACCGTCTTGAGGATCAAAAGCTTCGCGCCATTACCGATGTAAACCAAAAGATAGAACGTGATTTCGAACGACGCCACAAGTGCACCGAGGAGCAATCACCAAATATTGCTGGTTTGCATTGGATGGACGATTCTTTGAACTTATTGATCGTCGCCGAAGAGCCTTCCATCGGCATCTGCAAGGACGCGTATTATTTTGGAGCCTATCTGATTTCGATTGACGCTGGCCAGATTGTCGAGCGATTCACGTCACAGGCGGCGGAGAGCCGGTGGAAGAATGCTTTCGGATACGTTTTGAAAGACGGCTTCGAGAGATTGTCCGAACAGCAAAAAAATGCATCACCGTAACGAATAATCCAAAATCCTCAGGGAAACAAACCGCGCACCAGCGTCGCATCCGCCACGCGTCCAACCGCCAGACAATACGCCCCGGTCCGCATGTGCGTCCGGTGTTTCCGCGCGCTTTCGTGCACTTCCGCAAATGCACGCCGCATCACCGATTCCAGTTTCGCGTTCACTTCCGCTTCCGACCAGAAGAAGCTCTGCAAATCCTGCACCCATTCGAAGTAGCTCACAGTCACACCGCCCGCATTCGCAAGAATGTCCGGCAGCAGCATGATTCCCTTCCGCGCCAGCACTTCGTCCGCATGCGGTGTCGTCGGCCCATTGGCCGCTTCCGCCACGATCTTCGCTTTGATCTGGTCCGCATTGTTCAACGTAATCACGTTCTCCAGCGCCGCCGGAATCAAAATGTCGCATTTCATCGCCAGCAATTCGTCGTTCGATATGCGCGACGTCCCCGGCATTCCCACCACAGTTCCCGAGCGTTCCTTGTAACGCATCGCCTTCAGCGGATCGATCCCGCGCGAATTGAAAACACCTCCGCGCGAATCGCTGATCGCAATTACCCGCGCTTTTTTCTCCGAAAATAGCTTCGCCGCCAGCGACCCGGCATTCCCAAATCCCTGAATCGCCACGCTCGCCCCGCGTATCGACATTTTCTTCACGCGGCACGCTTCTTCCACCGCCACCAGGCATCCGCGCGCCGTCGCTTCGTTGCGCCCCTCCGACCCGCCAATCGAGAGCGGTTTGCCCGTCACCACGCCAAGCGATGAATATCCCTTCGTCATGGAGTACGTATCCATGATCCACGCCATCGTTTGCGCGTCCGTGTACATGTCCGGCGCCGGAATATCTTTTTCCGGTCCGATGAGCGGCAGAATTTCCGATGTGTAGCGCCGCGTCATACGCTCGAGTTCAGATTTGGTCATCCGCTTCGGATCGCAAATCACGCCGCCCTTGCCGCCGCCGTAGGGAATGTTTACCGTCGCGGTCTTCCACGTCATCCATGCTGCGAGCGCCTTCACCTCATCCAGCGTCACCGCCGGATGATAACGAATCCCGCCCTTCGCCGGCCCGCGCGCCACGTTATGCTGCACGCGGTACCCGCTGAATACCTTCACCTGCCCGTTGTCCATCTTGGTGGGAATCGACACTTCCAGGACGCGCTTCGGCGTGCGCAAAATCTGCCGCAGGCCCTGGTCGAGTTTGAGATATTCTGCTGCGATATCGAACTGGATCTGTGCGATCCGGTAAGGATTCAAATCTTCGCGAGGCGCGATGCGCGGTATCGGCTGCGGCGCCGCCTTCGCAAGGGTGGCCATCTTCACTTCCTCCCGGCGCGCGTAATGCCGCGCCACTTTCACTTGGCGGATCTAATTTCTGAAAACTTGTAGAACCTTGTGTGGACTGTAAGTCCCGCGCGAGTCGAAGTTTAGCCAAGCCGTCAAGGATGTCAATCGAAACTCCCGCGAAAGATTCCCCTCAGTTTTTCCGCCTCACAAGGGCACACAAGGCCTGGCCCCCGCTGAAGCACTGTAAGGCTATTGTTAACAGTAGTTTGAAGGCTAGTTCACGAGCCAGTTATTCCTTGAACGCTCCCAGACTCGCCAGTGACAGCACGCAATTATCCTCGTTGACCCTCGCACACCAGGCAAGTTACGCTCATTTCATTCCGCGCAACCGCTTTGCGCGCCTCGCGCGCAATCCGGAGACTCACCCCGCGCGTACTCAGTAGTGGAGCCGCCACACACTCGTGATGTCGAAAACGGGAGCGGATTTGCCGGCCACGGACGCGGCGCTGGTTCACAAAATCATACAGCGAGACGAAGCGGCCTTGGCGGCCCTCTATGACCGCTACGCCGGGATGCTCTCGTCCGTCTTGAACCGCATCCTTCGCGACACGCAGGCGGCCGAGGAAATCTTGCAGGATATTTTCTACCAGCTCTGGTGCGGCGCTTCGCGATTCGATCCCGCGCGCGGCTCGCTGCCCGGATGGCTTCTGGTGATCGCACGCAACCGCGCCATCTCGCGCCTCCGCCGCCACAATCCGGCCGCTGGCGAAGAAATCCTCGAGAACACGGTCGTGATGCCGTTCGACCTCGAATCGACCACGGCGCAACAGCAACTGCTGGCGCGTGTGAAAGGCGCTCTCGAATCGCTGCCGAAGGAACAGCGCGCCGCCGTCGAGCTCGCCTATTTTGAAGGCATGACGCACAGCGAAATAGCGCAACGAACCGGCGACCCGCTCGGAACTGTAAAGACAAGGCTTCGTTCAGCAATCGAGACGCTGAAACGGAATTTGCAGTCGACGATGAGTCACAACACGTAGCCATGACGACAGCGAATGACAAACGAGCAATGACGAAGAAGAAATGACAAACGGCCATCCAACTCGCGAAGAAGATTTCGATCTCTACGTTCTCGGCACGCTCGAAGGCGACGAGAAGCTGGCGATCGAATCGCATCTCGCCGGCTGCGCCGATTGCGCCCGCAAACTCGCCGCCGCCCGCGGACGTGTCGCCGCCATCTCGTTCGCCGCGCCGCGCGTCGAACCCTCCGCCGCCGTGAAGGATCGCCTGCTCCGCCAGGTCCGCGCCGAATCGCAAGCTCCTTCGCGCGCCATTTCAGAGAGCGCGAAAGTGCCTGCCCGCGGAAACGGCCGTGAATTCGCTCCGCCCGAGCCGCCCCGCGGCCTCGCCGGCCGCTGGCTCTTCGCAATCCTCGCGCCCGCCTGCGTCGCGCTTCTGATCGCCACCGTAATTCTCTGGCGCGAAAATAGTCGCCTCGAAAAGCAGCTTGCCGACCTCGGTACCTCCATCGACAAAGCTGAGAGGCAGCTGGCCGACGCGCAGGAAATGCTCCACCTCTACACCTCGAAGGACACCATCAAAGTGGCGCTCGCCCCCAAACCCGGCATGGTCAAAGGCGATGGCGAAGTGATGTACAACGAAAAAATGGGCCTGCTGATGTACGACGGCTGGATTGCTCCGTCGCCCGACGACAAGAGTTATCAGCTCTGGGTGGTTCCGATGGACGGAAAGCCCATCAGCGCGGGCGTTTTCAATCCCGCCACCAGTGACACGGCTCACTGGATGGCAAGAGTCCCCGAAGGCATCGCGCCAAAAATGTTCGCGATCACGCTCGAGCCCGCCGGCGGCATGCCGCAGCCGACTGGCCCGATGGTTCTAGTCGGCGGCACGTAAAGCCTTCGTCGCCACAGAGTCACTGAGTCACCGAGAAAATCTTCCGCCGAGAAACAATCTTTTCGCATTTCTCAGAGCCTCTGTGTCTCCGTGGCAATCCGATCCACGCCCATGTACGGGCGCAGCGCTTCGGGAATCACCACCGAGCCATCAGCTTGTTGGAAATTTTCCACCAGCGCGATCCACGTGCGCCCCACCGCCAGCCCCGACCCGTTGAGCGTGTGCACGAATTCCGACTTCTTCCCGCCCGGCGGCTTGAAACGAATCCCCGACCGCCGCGCCTGAAACGCTTCCGTATTCGAGCACGACGAAATTTCCATGAAGTCATTCGTCGAGGGCAGCCACACCTCGATGTCGTACGTTTTCGCCGAAGCGAAGCCCATATCCGCAGTGCAGAGCAGCATCACCCGATAATGCAGCCCGAGTTTCTGCAGCAGCATTTCCGCGCTGCGCACCAGCCGCTCGTGCTCGTCATAGCTCTGCTCCGGCCGCGTGAATTTGAACATCTCCACCTTCTGAAACTGGTGCTGCCGCTTGATGCCGCGCGTATCTTTTCCCGCCGCGCCCGCCTCGGAGCGAAAACACGCCGTCCACGCGCACACTTTGATCGGCAGCGCGTCCGCCTCGAGCGTTTCGTCTCGATAGAGGTTCGTCAATTCCGCTTCCGACGTGGGCGTGAGCCACAAGTCGGTCCCTTCCACGTGGAACATATCCTCCGCGAATTTCGGAAGCTGCCCGACGCCCACGAGCGACGCCGTGTTCACCAGAAACGGCGGAAGCACTTCCGTGAACCCGTGCTCGCGCGTATGCACATCGAGGAAAAAATTCGCGAGCGCCCGTTCCAGCCGCGCGCCGAGTCCTTTGTAGACCGCGAACCGCGACCCCGCAATTTTGATCGCCGCCTCGAAATCGAGAATCCCCGCGCCCTCGCCGATTTCCCAGTGCGGCTTAGGCGCAAAATCGAATTTCGGCGGCGAGCCCCAGCGCCGCACCTCAACGTTGTCCGCCGCGCTCTTCCCCACCGGCACGCTCGAGTGCGGAATATTCGGTATCGTCAGCAGAAACTGCTTCAGCCGCACGTCAAGCTCGCCGATGCGCTCGTCGCCGCGCTTAATCTCATCCGACACGGTCTTCATCTTGGCCAGTAGCGCATCGCGCTCCGCCATCGCCGCCGCAAGCGTCTCTTCGTGACCGGCCGCATGCTCCTTAGTTTGCGCTTTGGCCTTATCGCCGCCATGAACGATCTTGCCCAGCCGCGCAATCTCCCCGCTGGCGTTGTTACGCTCAGCCTTCAACCGCTCAATCGAGGTAATAATCTGCCGCCGCTCAGCGTCCAGTTCGCGAAACGCAGCAAGGTCCAGCGTGACGCCGCGGTCCCGCGCCATCTTCTCAATCACATCCAGGTGCTCTCGCACATATCCCAGGTCCAACATAGGCCCAGCAGAATACCTGAAGGCAGTGGCTAGTGGCGAGTGGCTAGTGGTTAGTGACGTCACTACCCCCTGTTTACCGCCGATTAGAAATTCGTATGTGTTCCTTCTAAAAGTGTTACGAGGAGTTTTAATCGCGGAACCGTGGATTAGAACATGGGGTGTGCGACAGAAACTCTGATCAAAAACCGCGAAATATTTGCGATTAGAAATTTGTAGTGTGCTGATTTCTGACGACTTAGGACGAATTCTAATTCCAGATTTGCGATTAGAAATTCGAAGGCTGGCGGTGAGAAAAGCGCTTGACGGGAGGCATGGGGCCCCTGAATCACAGTGCCGGTTGCCTTGTCGCCAATTTCTCTCATATCAAAAAATTCCCCGACTCATGCTAACAGGCGTGGTGGCGCGTTTCTATCCGTAGAAATACGGTTCTGGTGCTGGTGGCGAACGGCGAGAGCACGGCAAAGGCTCGCGGCAATGGCGCCGCGAGCGGTAGGCGCTTTGCGCGAACTTGTATACCCAGCGCTTGCGCGCTGGGCTAACTTCTGTCGCGCCTAAGGCGCTTAAAGAGGCGCTGGCGCCGTCGTCCTTCGGCACGGCTGAAGCCGTGCCCTGACGAAGTGCACAATGCACGCGCGGGTGGGGCAAGGTGTACGCTGCGCGCTGGGTTTTGTTTATGGCGCACCTGAAGTGCGCACCACAAAGATTAGAGTCAGGAGCGTCCCACCCTTCAGAAAGCGAAGGATGGGGCACCCGAAAATTCAAAGGACCGAGGTGTAAGGACGGAGCACCCGCGCGGGGGCTCCGTTCGATTCAGGAAGTGGGGATTTTGGAGTCGGGGGGCCTGGTGATTGCCTCTATTTTCTCGATTGAGATTGAATGCAGGCCTCCGCGCTCGAAGAGTTTGCCGCTCACTTTCACGTACTTGCCTGCGTAGGGCAACATTTGAGAGTGGACGCTTTTATCAGGGGTTTCGGTCGAGATCGGCACATAGAGCAGGCCGTCTTCGGAGAGGATTACGAGGGGCGAGCCTCCGCGGACACATTCTTTCAGGCAATCCTTTGCCACCGGCGTGGTTGCCGCACCCGCTTTGGGGTTTTGAACAAGGCAGGCGATATCGCGAACGTAGCCAATAATGACGCCGGGAGTGCCGACGCTTTCATCGGTGGGCTGATTTTGGTGCGTGGCGTGGCCTGTGTCATGGTTTGTATCGGCGGGCTTCGACTGCTGCGCAAATGCCCCGGCGATGAGCAGCAGCGCGCAGAATGTGACGATGATTGCTTTCATATGAAACTCGACCTCCTCGTTCTCTGTCGTTTTGGTGTTGACCGATCGCGAGACAGTCAACTCCTCCAGACTAGAATGAGACTGCCTATGAATGTTTAAGTGAGCAATGAAATATGTTGGCTATGAGCGGGCCTGGGGCGCTTGGAGAAGGGTTCCATCCGAATCCTCAAATAGAGCGTTACGGAGAGCGTTCATGAAAAACCAGAGGAGATTGCTGCGGTGGATTTGCGCCGGGGTGCTGGTGATCGGGTCCGCGCCAGGTGCGTTGGGACAAACAAAGACGGGAAAGCACGTGAAAGTTCCGGTGGTTCCCGCCAGGCCGGAGGACGTAAGCAGCCCCGAGAGAATCGTTCTGGCGGATTACGAATCGATCTCCGGAGGAGTGGGAGTGCCGCGCCAGTGGGCGCGAGACTTTGCCCTGTACGACCCGCACGCCAGATTTTTTCTAGTCGAGAAAGATGCCAAAACCGGCGAACTGAAAATAACAGCGCCCACGTTTCAGGAATTTACAGACGAAATGGATGCAAGCCTGGTGAAGGACGGATCGACCGAGCGCGAACTGGCCCACAAAGTCTATCGCTACGGGAATGTGGCGACGGTGTTCAGCAGCTACGAGATCAAGTTGAGCTCGACAGGGGAGATCGTCGGGCGCGGCGTGAATATTTATCAGGTGTATTACGCGCGCAAGCGGTGGTGGATCTCGTCGGTTTCCTGGGATGCGGAGCATGCCGTCAACGAGATTCATGGGGAGCTGAAGTAGAGGTATTTGGAGGAGAAAAACCTTGCGTACATTTAGGTGGAGCCGCCCTAAGCGATTTTTTAGCTTTTTAGTCTTCGTCGGGGTAGTTCTTGTGATAGCTGGGTGCGCAACCCAGCCCAGACCCGAAACGTACGATCCGCCCGGTTTCTTTTCGGGCCTGCTCCATGGTTTTCTAATCTTGTTCAGTTTTATTGGGAGTTGGTTCTGGGATGTCCGGATATATGCCTTCCCAAACTCTGGCGGTTGGTATGACTTCGGTTATCTGATCGGTGCCAGTATGTTTCTCGGCGGAGGCGGTGCGAGTTCGCATTAAATTTGTTCAAATGCGGCGAAATCGTTGCTTGGACGTCACCGCAGGCTGTATTGGCCGGCGCCGCGGAATTCGAGGATGCCGATGTCGCGGAGGACCTGGAGTTGCTGGCGGATTTTGTCGCGGACGTGGCGATTGGCAGGATGGAGCTTCGCGAGTTTTTCTTCTGATTCGTAAACTTCAGTCAAATCGAATTCCGGCTTCCCGAGTGAACGCACCACGTTCAGAACGTCGAGTGTCCAGCCGCGCTGCTTGGCGTCGAGCTTTGCAAGCGGACGAATCCGGGCGTATTGAACGCGAACCGCAGCGGGCGCGACAGGCTTTCCATCCGAAATAATTTTGATTCGAGCGTCCGGCGGAATTGAGTGCAGGAGGATGTTGCAGCCAATCCATCCGGCGCGGCGGGCCGTTTCGGCGAGCGGCTTTCGTTTCTCGATCGCGGAGAGCGGAAACGCAAAGTGCGGAATTAAGATGACATTCTCTACGACCCAATCCGAAATCCCGTAGTGCATCGCAAACAGGTTCGGAGTGCGGTTTTCCATGATGGCGCGGACCATCGTGCTGTAGGCGGCGTCCACAATCCGGCGCGAGAAGGCGCTCGATTGTGCTTTCAGTTGATAGGTTGCCGCGCATTTTGGGCATTGGAAATCGACGGCGGGCGTGTTTGCTGCCGATGAATCCAGCGCAGGGGAGCTGCAATTCGGGCAATACAGATTAGCCGAGGCCCATGCTTCGGTGGCGATTCGGGCGCGTTGAGCTTTGCTTGAGTAGGCGTCGAGTCCGCCGCTAGGGAGCGCGACTTGCACGCCCGCATTAGATCATTTTCTCTGATGATAAATCTCTCGCTTAGGTGCCGACCACCGTTATGTCTTTTCCCACCGCGGGTGCTCGCTCTTATACGGCTCTATTTCGTGCCTGCAAGTTGGACAACGGTCGTTGCACATGCAGCTCCAAACCACAATCCACTGCGTGCTGTCGTCTGGACATCGATAGTAGTTGATGTACTGGGCATCCATAGGTCACACCCTTCTTGGGTTTTACTTGGACAAAAGTACCAGCGAATCGAGCGAAAAATTAATTATTTCGGGGCGGTGGCTCAAGACTCGCTAGAAAAAAAAGCCGCGCAGCGGCCGGTTTTTCCCGGGGTGGCTCCTGGGGGGCTTGCGACCGGCCGGCTGCGCGTTTGGTGAAGCTCGTTCGTCGAAGCGCAAATGCTATGCGCTACTGCGTCGGGGTCTTCGGCGAAATGTTGCGGGCTACGAGTTTGCCGCCGTCGGAACTTTCGTATTGGACGCTGGCCATGGTGCCAACAGTGACGCGGCCGGTTACGCGAGTGTTGTCGTCGATGGCGAATTGCATCGTGCTCGGGCTGTTGTTGTTAGTGACTTCGAGCGAGATGGATTTCTTGTCCGGAGCGATGGCGGTGACTTTGCCGGAAACTTCGTTCGCTTGAGCCTGGGCGTTGCCCTGCTGTGCGCCACGCCATGCTGCGGAAATATGATGCGCGGACGCGGAAGCAGCGAAAAGCAAGAATGCTGCGAAAGCGGCGCCCGAAAGAAACTGGGGAAGCGTTGGTTTGCGAATTTCTGACTTGGCCATTGGCCTTGCCTCCTAGGGGTCTGGTGAATCTCGTAATGTGGGCGGGGCAAATCGGGCGGGCGCAGAGGATTGGGCAGATGCTGGGCCAATCGCGCAGATTGTTTGGTGGCTGGAGGATTGGTGGCGCGCGGTCAAAGGAAACGCGTTAGAGGGCAGCGTTAGTACGGGCGCGCCGTAGTACGAGCGCGGGGAGGGGGCGAAATTATTGCACGGGGGCGGAGTTTTCTTTTCAGGTGTGTTGGGCATCGCGGTGGCGCTTGGCTGGCGACGGGCTTGGCGGATTGGGAGCATGCGAGGCGCAAGCGCGTGGCGGGTGGCGGGGGAACGGGCTAGGCTTAGAGTTCGGGAGATTTCGATTTGTGGAAATCGAAATCCCCACCCTTCACAACGTCGGCGAAGAGTGGGCACCCGTAAAAGAAATATAAAGCTAGAGCGAGGGGCCAAAGCGATGCGGATGCAGAAGAATAGTGGGCGGAATGGCGGGACGGAAGTGCTGGGGACGATGTCGGCGATCCACGCTCCGCAGGTGCAGGATTTTCAGTTTGTGAAATTTCGCACGGAGGGCGAGGTGGCGCGGCTGACGCTGGACCGTCCTGAGCACAACTTGCTGAACGAGCGGATGCTGGCGGAAGTGGCGGCGGGAATCAATTCGTTGAGCGAGCGCAGCGAAGTGAAATTGATCGTGATGGATTCGGCGGGGAAAGCGTTCAGCGGCGGGATCGAGCTGGGGGAGTATACGCAGCGGCGCGTGTTTCAATTGCTGGACGCGTTTCACAACGCATTTTCGGCGATGCTGGACACGTCGAAGCCGGTGCTGGTGGTGATCAACGGGCCGGCGTATGGGGGAGGCGCGGAGCTGGCGGCGCTGGGCGATCTGGTGATTGCGACGCCGCGCGCGCGATTTGCGCAGCCGGAAATCAAGTTGGGCGTGTTTCCTCCGCTGGCTGCGGCGATTCTGCCGTACATTCTGGGGCCGAAGCTGGCGCTCGAGCAGGTTTTGACGGGCGAGGTGATGACGGCGGAGCGGGCGCGGGAAGTGGGGCTGGTGAACTGGCTCGTGAGCGAAGAGGAGCTGCCGAAGCGCGTGGATGATTTGATTGCGAAGGTGACGGCGCAGTCGGGGCCGGTATTGACGATGGCGAAGAAGGCGATTTTGGGGAGCCTGGGGTTGCCGTTGCGCGACGGCGTGCGGAATTCGATGAAAGTATTTTTGAACGAGCTGGGCGATTTGGAAGATTCGCAGGAAGGTTTGCGGGCGCAGGTGGAGAAGCGCGCGCCGAAGTGGAAGAATCGCTGAGCGCAACCGCGTATCGATAAAAATTCAAGAACGCACACGCAAGAGTGCCTGTGCCACTGAAAGCATTGCTGAGCGCGGCTGCGTAGAATTGACAGCTTGAGGTGGCGCGCATAGACTTCGATGGACAATTTAGCTGGCACGGGTTGAGGGGAAGGCCGTGAAAATCGGCCACGGTCCCGCCACTGTGAATGGCCGGCGCGCGGAGTGATGGCGCGAGCGGCTGTGAGTCAGGAAACCTGCCCGGGCTGGTCGAAGCTGGCACTCTTCGCGAGAGGGAGTGTGGCGATTGGCCTCGCTATTCTCGCGAGGCTTTTTTGTTGCGCGAAGAGGTTTGCTTTTGGCTCGACTGGCGGAGCGAGCGTGGGTTGCGCAGGTAGTTGATGCGTGGCCGTCAGAGCGCAGGCAAGAGTGCCTGTGCCACTTGTCCGAGGCTTTTTGTTTGGCGGTGCTGAGATTTCGTGGAGGCGGGTTGAGACGCGGGTGGCTACTGCGGAACCTTTTCTGCGCGGCAATTTTTTGCGCGATGCTTGGCTGTGCCGCGCATGCGGCGGTCGTTGTGGCACGAGCAGCGATATTGCCGCAAAGCAGCGCCGCTAAGACTGAGCCCGGGCGAGTTGTCACGGATGAGACGGGGCGGCGCGTTGCGATTCCGGCGGACGTGAAGCGCGTTGTGACGCTGGCGCCGAATCTGACGGAGACAATTTACGCGCTGGGGCTCGAGGAGCGGCTTGCGGGCGATACGGATTATTGCGACACGCCACCGGCTGCGAAATTGAAGCCGCACGTGGGCGGCGCGCAGAATCCGAGTCTCGAAGCGATCGTCGCGCTGCATCCGGATCTGGTGCTGGCGACGACCTCGATCAACCGGCCGGAAACCGCGGACGCGCTGGCGAAGATCGGAGTGCCGGTGTACACGACGGACCCGCAGACGGTGCGCGGAATGCTCGAATCGACCGCGCAAATCGCAGACGTGATGGGAGCTGGCGCACAAGGAACGGAGCTGGTGGCGCGACTGCAGGGGCGCCTCGATGCGATTGCTGCCCGGCTGACGGACGTGCCGCCGGCTCATGTGCTGTTCGTGGTGTGGGAGAATCCACTGATTACGATCGGGCAGACCACGTTTATCGCGGATGCGCTGCGATGGGCGGGAGCGGAGTCGGTAATTGTGTCGAGCCAGAAGTGGCCACACATTACTTTCGAGGAGGTTGTGCGGCTGCAGCCGGATTACATCGTGTTCGCCAGCAATCACGCGGGATTTGAGAGTGAAGAGCTGGGCGCGTTGCGATCGCGCGAGGACTGGAAGCAACTTCGCGCGGTGGAGTTAGGCCACGTCGCGGTGATGAGCGAGGAAGTGAACCGGCCGTCGCCGGGATTGGTGGATGCGATTGAACAGCTGGCCCGGGAAGTGCATCCACAAGCATTCCTGAAAAAAGAAAATGGGAAAGTGCCGTTGGAAAATGGAAAAGTGAAAATCGAAAATGGGAGTTCGGTGCGCGTGGCGGCGATCGAGGAGTTCCATGTGCGGGCGGGTCTTAGACCCGTCCCTACTGCGAAATTCGATGACGCGTATTTAGGGGCTGCGCTTTGAAGCCGCTGACACCGCGACGAATTCTGACGGTGTGCGGGTTGTTGCTGGCAGTGCTTTTTGTCGTGGTTGTGATTTCGCTGCGAATGGGGGCGTATCCGATTTCGATCAGCGAAATTGTGATGACGCTCTTCCGCGGCGTCGCCGGGCAGCGCGAGCAGATACCTTCGGAATTTTGGCTCGTGGTGTTTGGACTAAGGCTGCCGCGCATCGCGCTTGGAATTTTGGTAGGCGCGGCGCTTTCTACGGCCGGTGCAGGTTTTCAGGCGCTGCTGCGAAATCCGCTGGCCGATCCCTACGTGCTCGGCGTTTCGAGCGGAGCCGCACTTGGCGCGATTGTGAGCCTGGTGATCGCGCCGCACGTGCCTGGATTGATTCAGCTCGCAGCATTCGCGGGAGCGGCGGCAACGATCACGGCGGTGTATTTTCTGGGCCGACGCGGCGGTCAACTTGACAGCCCCACGTTGCTGCTGGCGGGAATCGTGTCAGCGTCGTTCTTGTCGGCCATCATTATGTTTTTGATGACGACTCTTAGCGGCCGCGACCTTCGAGGAATGGCGTTCTGGCTGATGGGTGATTTGTCGTCGCCGGCTGCGATTGATTTGCGGTGGCTGTATTTTATTTTGCTCGTGGTGCTGGGCTCGATTTACACCACGTCGTCTGATTTGAATTTGATTTTGACTGGCGAGCAGGAAGCGCGGCACCTGGGCGTAAACGTGAAGCGCGTGAAACTAGTGGTTTACATCGGGGCGTCGGTACTCACGGGCCTCGCGGTTTCGGTGAGCGGCGCGATCGGATATGTGGGCCTGTTGGTGCCGCATGTGATGCGAATGCTGTTTGGTACGGACTACCGGCTGCTGATTCCCGCGTCGGCCCTTGGCGGCGCGATTGCGATCGTGATTGCGGATACGCTGGCGCGCACCGTTGTAGCCCCAACGGAATTGCCCGTGGGCGCGATGACGGCTTTGGCCGGAGCGCCGGTGTTTATTTACCTGATGCGGCGGAAAGTTCGATGAGCGCGACGGCAGGGGGCGGAATGTCGACCGGCGCGCAGGCGCACACGCGTCCGTTTCAGACCGATCCGCGACCGCGGCTCAAAGTCGAACAAGTGAGCTACGCATATTCCGCGACGGACCGCTCGGCGCCGAAATTTATTTTGGGCCCAGTCACATTCGAAGCACAGCAGCGGGAGCTGATTGCGATTCTCGGACCGAACGCGAGCGGCAAATCAACGCTGCTGAAATTGCTCGGCGGCGTAATCAAGCCTTTATCAGGACGCGTGGAGGTGGATGGCGCGGAAGTGGGCGGGCTCGATTTACGCACGCGGGCGCAGAAAATCGCGCTGGTGCAGCAGGAAAGCGAGCTGCTGTTTCCGCTGCGCGTGTGGGAGTACGTGCTGCAGGGACGCTATCCGTATGGCCGGCGGCTGCGATTCGAATCCGACGAAGATTGTTTGATGGCGGGCAATGCGCTGGCGCAGGTTGGAGCTGATGCGTTGCGCGACCGATGGATGGAGCAGCTTTCGGGCGGCGAGAAACAGCGTGTGATTCTGGCGCGAGCGCTGTCGCAGCAGCCGGCGCTTCTGTTGCTCGACGAGCCGACGCAACATCTCGACATCGGCGGCAAAGTGGAATTGTTGCGGCGGTTGCGGAAACTGGCGGATGAGAATCGCTACACGGTCGTCGTTGTGACGCACGAATTGAATTTGGCCGCGGAGTTCTCCGATCGGATCGTGCTGCTGCAGAAAGGCAAGCCTTTGCGGATCGGGACGCCGGCGCAAGTGTATCAGCGCGATTTGCTGGAAGAAGTGTTTGAAGCGCCGCTCGAGGTGGAGTTGCGAGTAACTGGGCGGCCGCGAGTGATTTTGAGGGGAAGCCATTAGGGCAGGCGCAGCCGTGCCGAAGCTGCGATCCTTCGCTGCGCTCAGGATGACAAACGGAACAGAGAAAGACCCACGACGAGGAAGGCGTCGTCGTGGCGACCGGAGATTTTTTAGTATCGCGGAGGTGGATATTTGGCCTTCGCAAGCGGCGCTGAGTGATTTGCGGCGCCGTCCACAATCACGAGAGACTCCGCGCAAGGGAAGACGGTTAGAAGCCGTCGCCGCCGCGCGACTGTAAGGCGGAAATTTTCGGCGCGTGCCACTGTTCTGAGTTCTGAATCGCGAGATTCGGGCCGGAGTGGGAAGGCCGCACCGCTGCTCCGATTGCTTTTGCGGCAACGTGAAAGGAATCAAAGCGAATCGCCGAGCCAGGAGACCTGCGGAGTCTCAATCCAGAAGCGAATGCTGGATCCGTGTCGAGCCGGGCATGCGCGTCTGGACAACCTTCAACTCCCGCGCGAGAGGGAGAGGAGGAACCATGAGACGCATCCGTTTTTCCGCTTGTTTGACTCTTCTGTTGTGCATTTTAGCTTCTGTTACCACCGCACAGACCGCGCACTCGACACAAAAAGGCTCAATCGAGGGGACTGTGCACGATCCCGACGGGCGCGTGGTGCCGGGAGCGCGTGTGACACTGCTATATGCTCTCTCGGAACTGGAAGTGCGCACGGCTGATTCGCAGGGGCAGTTCCGCTTTATTAACCTGGATGCTGGGACGTACGCAATATTGGGAAATTCTCCGGGTTTCAACGACTTGCGCAGCGACATCGCGCTGAAAGCCGGCGAGAATCAGAAGATCGACCTGAAGCTGGAGCTAAGCGCGGTGCAGGAGCGAGTGGTGGTATCCGCGGCGCCCGGTGGAGCGGTGAGCTCGCAGATCGGCTCTTCGGTAAGCGTGATTCCGAAGCAGGAGATCGAGGACCGCGGAGCGCAATTCGTTTCGGAGGTGCTCCGCGGGCTGCCGGGGGTCGAGATCAACCAGACGCTGGGACGCGGCGGAGTCACGAGCGCGTTCATTCGCGGCGGCGATTCGGACTACAACCTGGTAATGCTCGACGGGATTCCGCTCAATGATTTTGGCGGCGCCTTCGATCTTTCGCCGCTCCTCACAAGCGGCGTGCAACAAGTGGAGGTGATTCGCGGACCGGAGAGCGCACTGTACGGCTCGAACGCGGTGGCAGGTGTGATCAACATAGTGACAGACCACGGCGACGGACAGCCGCACTTTTCGTTTTTTGGTGAGGGTGGGAGCGTCTACACATGGCGAGTGGGAACGAGTGGTGCAGGGTTGACGCACGGGTTCAACTGGGCGTACAGCCTTTCCAAGCTGGCTACCAACGGCGTAGTGGCCAATGACGGCTACCGAAACCAATCTTCGACTATCAGCCTCGGTTATTCGAAGTCGCCGCGGCGAAAGTTCAACTTCCACTACACGGGAACGGCAGCAAAGGCCGGCACGCCGGGCCCGTTCGGCTCCGATCCCGACGATCTGTTTGAGGGCATCGATACGGTGTCGCGTCAAAACCAGAACCTTTTCGGATACCAGGGCAACTACACGGAGCAGTTTTCGAGCCGGTTTCAGCAGGTCACGACGGTCAGCGTGGCGACGGACCGCTCGTTATTCGCGTCGCCGTTCGGCGACTCATTTTCAAATAACTCCCGAGTGACGGCGAACACAAGGAGCGAGATCTCGATCTCATCGAAGGACGTACTGGTGGCGGGATTCGAGTACGACCGCGACCATTTCAAGGACACGTTTGTGGATGATTCGACCGGAGCACCATTTACGTTGCCAAGGAATATCTACGCCTTCTTCGTCGAGAACCGTTGGACGCCAGGAAATCGATGGTTCATCAATACGGGAGTAAGAGTAGACGACATCCAGACAGGGACTTTGCCGGAGGATCCCAACGCCCCAAGACCCTTCATACCGGCGAACAGTGTGGCCCAAGCAGACCCGCGTATTTCCGCGGCCTACGTTGCGAAGCAGTCCGACGCGAACGGATTCTTTGGGGGGACCCGGCTTCACGCGAGTTTTGGCACAGGCATTCGTCCGCCGAGCGGATTCGAGCTGGCGTTCACGAACAACCCAGGGTTAAAGCCGGAGCGGAGCATCAGCACTGACGCAGGCGTCGAGCAGCAGATGGCACATGGGAAAGCGGTGCTGGACACAACGTTCTTTTACAACAAGTTCAAAGACCAAATCGTGACAACAGGAGATTTTCCGAACCTGAGCACATTCGAATCGGCGAACCTGGCGAAATCTCGGGCCTGGGGGCTCGAAAACAGCTTCCGGGTGCGGCCGTTCCGTTCGCTGGAGATCACAGGATCGTACACATGGCTGAACACGAAGATCCTGGCACTCGACGGGGCAACCGAGGCGCAGTTTCCTTTCGAGGTGGGGCAGCCGCTCATCCGCCGGCCGCACAACTCAGCGGGATGGAACATGACGTGGATTCACGGCCGGCTGATGCTAAACACAAACGGCTCGATTCGAGGAGCAGTGCTGGACCTGGAGCCAAACGATGGAAGCTTCGCGTGCCAGTTGATGCTGCCGTGCCTTTTCCGCAACAAAGGGTACGTGCTGGCGAATGGCGGGTTCGCCTACCGGCTGGTGCGCGGGATTGAGATATATGGGCGACTGAACAATCTGGCCAACCAAAGGTATGAGGAGGCGTTTGGCTTCCCAGCGCTGCGTCTGAATTTCCTGGCAGGGGTGAAGATGGACTTGCCGTCGAGCACAGCGCGCGGCGAGTATTGAGTAGCGCAATTTCCGGCTGGGCATGAAGTACGTGTGGGGCGGCGGTTAGGGGAGTCGGCGCAGAGCGATTGACCTTACAAAATTGTCAGCGGCCAATTTGTCCGGGCGGGATAAAAGAGGCGCGGTTCGAATGCTATAATTGGAGGCTCGTCATCCATTCTTATGGCACGAATTGCGCAAGAGATGCGTGTTTCGCCCGAAGTGCTGGCTCGCTACGAACCGGTGATCGGGCTTGAGGTGCACGCGCAGCTCAAGACAAAGACGAAGGCGTTCTGTGGGTGCTCGACGCGGTTTGGAGACGCCCCGAATAAGAACACGTGTCCCGTGTGTCTGGGTTTGCCGGGCGCGCTGCCGGTGCTGAACCGCAAAGCAGTGGAACTGGCGGTGCGGGCGTCGCTCGCGCTGCAGGCGCGGATTCATGAGCGGTCGCGGTTTGCGCGGAAGAATTATTTCTATCCGGATTTGCCAAAGGGCTACCAGATTTCGATGTATGAGCTGCCGCTGGCGACTGGCGGCGCGCTCGAGATCGAGATTGAAGGCCGGGCAAAGAAAATCGGGATTACGCGTCTGCACATGGAAGAGGATGCGGCTAAGAACTTGCACGAGGGCTTCCCGGATTCGGACAAGTGGAGCTATATCGATTTCAACCGGGGCGGAGTGCCGCTGGTAGAAATTGTGTCGGAGCCTGATATTCGGACGCCTTCGGAAGCGTATCAGTATTTGAACACGTTGAAGCAGGTGCTGGAGTACACGGACGTGAGCGATTGCAACATGGAAGAGGGTTCGCTGCGGTGCGACGCGAACGTGAGCGTGCGTCCGAGGGGCGAGGTGAAATTCGGGACGAAGGTGGAAGTGAAGAATTTGAATTCGTTCCGGTATTTGTCGCATGCGCTGGAATTTGAGATCGAGCGGCAAATCGGAGTGCTGGAATCGGGCGGAAGCGTGACGCAGGAGACGCGGCTGTGGAATGTGGCAGGGGGACGGACGGAGTCAATGCGCTCGAAGGAGTTTGCGCACGATTATAGATATTTCCCCGATCCGGATTTGCTGCCGGTTATGGTGATGGAGCCGCTGGTAGCGGAGGTGCGCCGTGGAATGCCGGAGTTGCCAGCTGCGAAGCGGGAGCGATTTGTGGAGTCGTACGGAATCGCTGCGTACGACGCAGGAGTGCTGACCGCTGAAAGCGCGCTTGCGGATTATTTTGAAGCGGTGGTGCGAGCCGGGGCGGGAGCGAAGGTTGCGTCAAGCTGGATTTCGGTAGAACTGCGGCGGCGATTGAAGGATGCTGGCAAAGATATTGGCGATTGTCCGGTGAAACCAGCGGCGCTGGCGGGACTTCTTAAGAAGGTGGAAGGCGGCGAGATTACGGCGGCGAGCGGAAAGAAAGTTTTCGAGAAGATGTTTGAGACGGGAAAGAGCGCGGAGGAAATTATCGCCTCGGAAGGATTGGCGCAAATTTCAGACGCGGGGTCGATCGAAACTATTGCACGGCAAGTGGTGACGAAGAGCCCGGAAAATGTGGCGAAATACAAATCGGGCAATGAGGGCGTGTTCAAGTTTTTTGTGGGGCAGGTGATGAAAGAGACGCGCGGGCAGGCAAACCCGCAGATCGTGAATGAAATTCTAAAACGCGTGCTCGCGGAAGCGTAGGGGTGTGATGGCGACGAAAGCGGAAACATCGAAAGTGCTGAAAGAGGGCGACAAGGCGCCGGCGTTCCGGGTGACGGCGGACGACGGCGAAAAAGTGTCGCTCGGGGAATATCGCGGGAAGAACGTGATTCTGTTTTTCTATCCCAAGGCGAATACTCCCGGTTGAATCAACGAAGCGTCCGAGTTTCGCGACGCCATCAAGAAGTTCGAAGCGGAAAATACGTCGATCCTGGGCTGCAGCGCGGATTCTGTGGAAGCGCAGACGAAATTCAAAGTGAAGCACAAGTTGAATTTCCCTTTGCTGGCGGACACCGAATTTGAGGTGATCGAAGCGTTCGGTGCGCGGCGCATGAAGAGCTTCCTGGGGAAATCTTTTCTCGGGATCGTGCGGATGACGTATTGGATTGATCAAGATGGATTGATTCGGAAGGTTTGGGACAATGTGACGCCGAAGGGGCACGCGGCGGAAGTGCTGGCGGCGATTCGCGGGGAGTGACGCTGCGATTCGATGCTTTCGCTGGGCGCTGCGCTGGGATTCTTCGCTTCGCTCAGAATGACAGACGCACTTTGATTTAAATTGTGACGCGGAAGGTGTCGGCATCTGGTTCGATCAGGGCGTTGTCGATCAGTCGTGTTTTTCCTACGCGCGCGGCGATGAGGACGAGAGAGCGGTTGCGCAGCAAAGTGACGGGCTCTAGCGATTCTGCGTCAACAATTTCCACGTAGTCGGTTTTCACTCCTGGTTCTGAATCCAACACACGGCGAGCGGAGGCGGTGAGATGGGCCGCGTCGCGTTGTCCGGCGCTGATTTCGGCTCTCAGGCCTTCGAGGGAACGATAGAGCGCGGTGGCGGCGCGGCGATCATCGGGGCTCAAGTAGGCGTTGCGCGAGGAGAGCGCGAGGCCGTCCGGTTCGCGCACGATCGGGCTGACTACGATCTCTGTGTCGAGGTTCAGGTCGGCGGCCATTTGCTGGATGACGCGACATTGCTGGGCGTCTTTACGACCGAAGTAGGCGAAGCGGGGCTGCACGATTTCGAAAAGTTTCAGGACCACGGTGGCGACGCCCTGAAAATGTCCGGGGCGTGAGCGTCCTTCGAGGCGATTGCTGAGGCCTTCGACATTCACCAGCGTGCGAAAACCCTGCGGATAGATTTCTTCCGCTGGAGGTGCGAATAAATAATCTACGCCGAGACTTTCGAGCAAGGCTCGATCGGATTCGAGCGTTCGCGGATATTTCTGGAAATCTTCTGCGGGGCCGAACTGCTTTGGGTTCACAAAAATCGAGACGACGACTGGCGCGCATTGCGCCTTCGCGGCTTGCATAAGAGACGCGTGGCCTTTGTGCAGTGCGCCCATCGTGGGGACGAAACCGAGGACGCGGTCTTCGTGACGCGCGGCACGGCCAATCTGCTTCATCCAGGAGACTGTGCGGATGATTTCCATTAGAACTTTTCGTTTGAGGAGATGCCACTCGGAGCTGCGAATGGCATCAGGCGGAGGCCTTCGCGGCACGTTCGCGATAGAAGAAAATTAAATCCGAGGAATTTGGTGTTGCGCCGAGTTGGCGGAGCATTGTGGCAACCTGGCCGCGATGATATGTGCCGTGATTCACGAGGTGCTGAAGCATTTGCCAGAGCGGCTCTGCCTGCGGAACTCCTTTTGTCGTCTTGTGTTCGACGATCCGCGTAATGTCCTCGGCTTTTAGGGCGTCGATGTAGCCAATGAGACTCGTTTCGACTTCTTGCCAGCGGCGGCGAAGAGAGTTGAGAGTGGGAAATTCCGAGCCGGGGCGGAGCGAATTCGCGGAGCGGCCGTGCCAGCGCTCGAGCCAGAGCCATTCGACTTCGCAGATGTGCGAGAGCGTGTCGCGGACCGAGCGGAAACTGGAGCCGATGTCGCGGGTAAATTGCTCGTCTGTCAGGGTGGAGCAGGCGTCGAGCGAGCGGCGATTGGCCCAGGAGTTGTATTCGTAGAGAAGGCAGAAATCTTCGAGGTTCATTCGAGGCTCCTGATTCTTGGCAGGGCAGGCTTCAGCTTGGCACAGATTGAATTTCCGGCGCAAGAAGGGCAATCCGTAAAAACGGGAACCCTGCCGGTCTGAAGACCGGCGCTACAAAAGGCAAACCAGCGCCCAATAGCACGGGCACCTGACCTAGCACGGCTTCGATCAGGTGCGTTGGCGGGCTAGCAGTTGCTGGCGCAGCTCGGCCGGTGAGTGGTAGGACTCAGCGTCCGAGGGGAAGCTGCCGTTTTGCACGTCGTTGCAGAATTCCGTGGCAGCGCGCGTGATTTCGGCTGAGAGATTCGCATACTGGCGCGCGAACTTCGGCTTGTGGCCAATGGTGAGGCCGACCAGATCGTGGAACACGAGGACTTGGCCGTCGCAGTCTGGACCTGCGCCGATGCCGAGCGTGGGGATGCGAAGCTGGCGCGTGATTTCGGCGGCGAGGTCGCGCGGAACGGATTCGAGTACGACGGAAAATGCGCCGGCGGCTTCGACGGCGTGGGCGTCGCGCTCGAGTTGCTTGGCGGCGTCAGGAGTCTTGCCCTGCACGTGAAAGCCGCCGAGAGCGTTGATGGATTGCGGCGTGAGGCCGACGTGACCCATCACCGGAATTTCGGCTTCGACGAGGCGCGAAATCAATTCGAGACGGCGTTCACCGCCTTCGATTTTCACGGCTTCTGTGCCGGCTTCTTTCACGAGACGAATCGCGTTTTGAACGGATTCGCTAATCGAAACGTGGAAGCTGCCAAACGGCATATCGGCAACGAGCAGCGCGCGCTTCGTGCCGCGACGGACGGCGCGCGTGTGA
>Ga0307479_10000940_pt1 | contig 26231 bp, 21 predicted proteins | sample atmos_gasesECM4C_FD_203743 | JGI IMG/M metagenome (GOLD analysis project Ga0307479, IMG submission 203743) | Hardwood forest soil microbial communities from Morgan-Monroe State Forest, Indiana, United States - atmos_gasesECM4C_515 | ecosystem: Environmental > Terrestrial > Soil > Temperate... | reverse complement strand
GAGCGCTGGATGGAGCGCCACTATCCCGAGGTCTGCGCGGATTTCCGGCTCTTAGGCGGCCGCGCCGCGGAGCGGTTGCGGAAGGTTGAGTGACACACGATGAGAAACGATCCCATGTCTCGCCCCTTGTATGAAGTGGACCCGCAGATCGCGGCGGCCATCGACAACGAAGCCCGGCGGCAGCACGAAGGCCTGGAACTGATTGCGTCGGAGAACTTCGTCAGCGAGGCCGTGCTCGAAGCGGCCGGTTCGGTGTTCACTAATAAGTACGCCGAAGGCTATCCCGGCAAGCGCTATTACGGTGGTTGCGAGTTCACCGATGTGGTCGAGAACCTGGCTCGCGACCGCGCCAAGCAACTGTTCGGCGCCGAATACGCGAACGTGCAACCGCATGCCGGGTCGCAAGCCAATATGGCGGCATATGCCGCGGTGCTGCAACCAGGCGACACAATTCTTGGGCTGAATCTCGCGCACGGGGGACACCTCACGCACGGCCATCACCTGAATTTCTCGGGCAAGACCTACAAGATCGTTCCATACGGTGTGACCAAGGAGACGGAGACAATCGACTACGACGAGCTGGGAAAGTTGGCCGAGCGCGAGCGCCCGAAGATGATCATCGGCGGAGGCAGCGCGTATCCGCGGATTATCGAGTTCGCGCGGATGCGCCAGATCGCTGATAAAGTTGGCGCGCTGTACCTGGTGGACATGGCGCACTTCTCGGGGCTGGTGGCTGGCGGTGTGCATCCTTCGCCGGTCCCGCACGCACAGATCGTGACTTCGACCACGCACAAGACGCTGCGCGGGCCGCGCTCCGGGATGATCCTCGCCAAGGCCGACCTTGGCCCCGCGATCGACAAGACGGTTTTTCCCGGGATGCAAGGCGGTCCGCTGGTACACATTATCGCGGCAAAGGCGGTGTGCTTCCTCGAGGCAATGCAGCCGGAATTCAAGGACTATGCAAGGCAAGTGGTCGCCAACGCCAAGGTTCTGGCGGAAACGCTGGCGGCCGAAGGCTTTCGCATTGTCTCGGGCGGAACTGATACTCATGTGATGCTTGTTGACGTGTTCGCCAAGGGCATGCTGGGGAGCGAAGCTGAGAGGTGCCTGGGCGAGGCCGCGATCACAGTGAACAAGAATGCGATTCCCTTTGATACGAATCCGCCCCTGAAGCCGAGCGGGATTCGCATCGGGACTCCGGCTTTGACGACGCGCGGTATGAAAGAGCCCGAGATGCGGCAGGTCGGACGCTGGGTTTCCGAGGTGCTGCAGCATCGGACGGATGCGGCGGTGCTGGGCAGAGTCCGTCGCCAGGTGCTTGAGTTGGCCGAGGCCTTTCCGCTATACGCCGATCGCCGTGCGAAAGCGCAGGCCGAGATACGGGCCTGAACGCCAGCCGAGCTGGAAATAGCCCGAATTTGGGAATCGGCGTGTGTTCGGCGCAAAATCCCTGTTTTGCGTCGCGCGCGCTGTGATTAAATCGTCCCGTGAAGATTGCCATCGACATCCGTCGCATGACGGAGTTCGGCATCGGGACTTACACGCGTAACGTGGTGCGTACTCTCGGCCGCCTGGACCGCCAAACGAAGTACTTCCTGATTGGCTCTCCGGAGAAGGTCAAGGAAATCGGACCGCTTCCGGCCAACTTTCACACGGTACCGCTGCTCGAGCCGGACACCACCGTCAAGGGCTACTTCGAGTTCCGCATCATCTTGAAGCGGCTGGACTGTGATCTGGTTCACATTCCACACCTGTTCTGGATGCCGCGGGTTTTGCCTTGCCCGTACGTGATGACGGTGCATGATCTGCTCGAACACATGTCGCGGGCAAAGGGGAAGTCGGGGTTGCGACGTTCTTTGCATTACCAGTTGACGCGGCGCGTGCTGAAAGGCGCGGCCAGGATCTTCGCGGTCTCGCAGTTCTCCAAGAGTGAGATCGAGAAGTTGTTCGGCATCCCTTCGCGGAAGATCGACGTTGTGTACAACGCCATTGACGAGCGCTTTCTGCACGGCCATGCCAGCGCCGCCGACCGGCAGTTGATCGCTGAGCGCTACCTGGTCACCTATCCGTTCCTGCTGTACGCCGGCCGCATCAGCCCGCACAAGAACCTGGTCCGCATCATCGAGGCGTTCTCGGCGCTGCGCGGTGAACTGGAGAAGGAAGGGAAATTTCCTGATCTCAAGCTGATCATCATCGGCGATGATCTTTCCGGCCATCCGGACCTGCGGCGCACGGTGATCCGGAGCGGTGTGCAGAATGAAGTGCGCTTTCTGGGCTTTGTACCTATTGAGATCCTACGAATTTTTTATGACGTGGCGAACGTATTCCTGTTCCCATCTCTGTACGAAGGGTTCGGACTCCCACCTCTGGAGGCCATGGCGCACGGCACACCGGTGGTGACTTCGAACATCTCGTCGCTGCCGGAAGTGGTGGGCAAGGCCGCGGTGCTGGTGAATCCGGAGAACGTGTTCGAGATCATGCGCGCCACCCACCGTGTCCTGCTGGACCAGAATCTGCGCGACAAACTTCAGCAACGAGGCTATGAGCAAGTGCGATACTTTTCCTGGGAGGACTCGGTTCGGCGAATCCTGAAGGTGTATGAAGAGGTGGGCGGGGGGACCACAAGCGGGAAAGCGCCCGATTCCGAGCCCCAGATTCAGAGCCTGCCAGCGTGAGCGACCTTTGCGACCTCCGCTAGCAGGTCAACACTCGTCATTGATCGAACAGGTCCTAAAGCTTTCCCATTGCCCAAATGACAAGAGCTGACTTATCCACTTCGGCCGTAATCCTAGCGGCCGGCGCGTCAACGCGGATGGGGGCAGTCAAGCAGTTGCTGCCGCTGGAAGGTCGTCCGCTGTTACAGCGTGTGCTGGACAACGTTCGCGCGTCCTCTGTGGGAGAAGTAGTTCTTGTTCTGGGCTCGTCCGCGGAAGCGATCCGTCGGGAGATCGAGGCGCAGAATGTTCGCGTGGTTCTCAATGCGAACTACCAGCAGGGCATGGGGACTTCCTTGAAGTCGGGACTCTCCGCTCTGGATCCCGAAGCAGCGGCGGCGCTTATCGTTTTGGCGGACCAGCCATTTGTGCGATCCGCGACACTCGATCAGCTGATCGCGGAACATCGCAGATCTGGAGCGCAAATCGTGATTCCTACGTACCGGGGTTTTCGCGGCAACCCTGTGCTTCTCGATCGCTCGGTCTTCCCCGAGGTGATGGCTCTTGGCGGCGACATCGGCTGCCGCGCGATTTTCGGAGACCATCCCCAAGGGATTTTGAAAGTGCCGGTCGATGACGTGGGAATCCTGCTGGACATCGATCGGCAGAGCGATCTCGAAGCGTTGCGTCTCGCCGGAGATCGGGCTCAGAGAGAAAAAGCTCTGCTCGAGACAGCGGATCTTCAAGGTCGGCAGCTTGAAGTAGATTCCGAGAGGCCAGAGCTGGTCATCGTCGGCCGGGACGCGATGGTGGTCGCATTGGCCAAGCTGGCTCAGGTGTTGCGATTCACTATTACGCTAGTGGATCCTCTGCTGGCTGTTAACGAACTGCCGGCCGCTGATCGAGTGCTGCATGCACTGGATTTCTCGATGCTGGCGGCGAATCCGGATCGCCACGTCGTGGTTGCGAGCCGCGGGACTTGCGATGAGGAAGCGATCGAGCAGGCGCTACGGGCGAACAGCCCTTATGTCGCGCTGGTAGCGAACCGAAAACGAGGGGAGGAAGTTCTTCGCGGTCTGCGGCGGAGGGGGATCGCGGAGGAGAAACTGGCGAGCGTACGGGTCCCGGCCGGCCTCGAAATCTGCGCCGGCACGCCGGAAGAGATCGCGCTCAGCATCATGGCGGAAATCGTCGCCGAGCGGCGAAAGCGCATGGCCGAGCCGCGGGGTTCTGCGTCCAGGGCACATTCGCGGTAACAAACGGGCGGGTTAATCCGGGGTACTCACGTCGCACTGGCTGATGACTTTGTCAGATGCGCCGTTTGCCTCGTGGTCCGCATTCATCTCTTTCAAGTGCAAAGATCGGTTTGTTCCTCCGCGCCGCAAGGCCACGATCTGGCTCATGATGCTGAGCGCAATCTCTTCCGGCGTGGTGGCGCCCAGGTCGAGACCTGCCGGCGCGTGGATTCTGGCCAGCTTCTCCGCGGGAACTCCCTCAGCGTCAAGGTAATCGAGCACCAGCTTCGCGCGATGCTGGCTGGCGACCAGCGCCACGTAGGCGGCGTCACCCTCCAGAGCCTTTTGCAGCCACCGGTGGTCATTCTTGTGCTGCGTGGCGATCACGACGTACGTGTTGCGGCTAACGGGAGTCTGTTTGAGGTCGAAATCTTCGTCGACCACTTGCTTGGCCTGGGGGAACGAGGCGTGGTCGGCGCCGGGATCATTCACAATAGTATGGAAGCCGAGCATGTGCGCGAATGTCGCCAGGCTTTCGGCGATCCGGCCGTGTCCGGCGATGAGAAGTTCGGGCCTGGGCGTGACCGGCTCGATATAGACATCCATTTTGCCTCCGCACGGCATCCCCACACCCAGGAGTTCGTCGGTCATGTCGAGCGTGAGGACGAGCGACTGTCCCAGTTCGAGGCAGCGCAGCGCCTCGCTCCGGACCGCACTTTCGGCGCACCCGCCGCCGATCCAGCCGAGAAGCAGTTTCCCGCTTGTGTCGATGATGGCTTTGGATCCGCGCCGGGCTGAGGAAGACCCCTCCACCCGAACCACGGTGGCGACGGCGAAGGCTTTCCCGTGGGCTGCGAGTTCGGCGGCTTTGGCGTAGAAATCCACGAGAGTCCCGTCACGTATGATAGTTCCGCCGGAGCCGGGAGTTCAATCGAGGCGGAGGCTTTCGAGTTGTACAGCGACCAAGTCCGGGAGCACTATGTCGCACCACGAAACGTGGGCAACCTTGCCGAGCCTTCCGGCAAGGCCATCGTGAAGAGTCCGGTAGACAGCGACACGGTGCTGATCACGCTGCGGATTGGACAGGGCTTGATCCGGGATGTGAAGTTCAAGTGCATGGGATGCGCCGTGGCCATCGCCTGTTCGTCGATGGCGACGGAGATGGTTCTGGGCAAGTCGGTGGAAGAGGCGTCGCGGATCTCGGAGCAGGCGGTGGCCGACGCGCTGGGCGGTATCCCCGAGTACAAGATGAGATGCAGCAACCTGGCTCCGGAAGCCATCCGCCGGGCCATTGAGGACTGGAGGTCGCGCTTGAGCGAGGAGACAGGGGCGGCCGGGTAGATGTCTGTTTCGCGAGAGCTGGTTTGCGTCCGGTGGGTGGTAAAGTACGGCGTTCCCCGGATTCCTCGTGCGGACTTCCGCAGCTTTCTAGAAGGGACCGCATTGTGGTAACGTTCTACCCCGCCGTTTCTGTGCGACCAACTCCCATACTTCCGTTCGGCGTACAGGACCGCACTTGAGACGAGGGGGCAGCGATGATCCCACCGGCTTTTGAGTACCTCCGACCTGCAACGATTCCTGAGGCGATCGCACTTTTGCAGCAGCATGGAGAGGATGCGAAGATCCTCAGCGGCGGGCAGAGCCTGATCCCGATGATGAAGCTCCGCATTGCCCGTCCTGCATACCTCGTCGACATCAACCGCATCGCAGGACTCTCCTACGTCAAGGAGGAGGGCGGCTTTCTGAAGATCGGCGGGTTGACGCGGGAGGCGGAACTGGAAGCGTCACCTTTGGTCCACGCCAAATATCCCATCCTGGTCGACACCGCACACGTGATTGCTGACCCGCAGGTGCGAAACCTCGCGACGGTGGCTGGAAACCTGGCGCACGGCGATCCCGCCAACGATCATCCGGCCACGATGCTCGCCCTCGGCGCGCAAGTAGTAGCAACCGGTGCAGGCGGCGAGAGAATCATATCCATCGAGGAATTCTTCCTGTCATTGTTCAACACGGCGCTGCAGCAGGGCGAGATTCTGACGGAGATCCGCATTCCAATACCGCCGGCGCGCAGCGGAGGGGCTTATTTCAAGCTGGAGCGCAAGGTGGGCGATTTCGCCACCGCGGCGGTCGCAGCGCAGGTGACGCTCGACGACAAAGGCGCGGTGCAACGATCGGGCATCGGCTTGACCAATGTCGGAGCTACGCCCATCAAAGCGAAGAAGGCTGAGGATTTTCTCCGCGGCAAGAAGCTCGATGCGACGAACATCGCCCAAGCGGCCCAGTTCGCCGCCGATGAGGCGCAACCGAGTTCTGATCTGCGCGGTCCGGCGGAGTACAAGAAGGGTCTGGTAAAGGAACTGACGAAACGGGCGCTGTCCCGTGGCGCCGAGAGAGCGGCCAACTAGATCCGGCTAAATCATCCCAGGAGCTGGCAATGGCAAAGACGCAGTTGGTTCGGGTGAAGGTCAATGGCCGTGACCGGCAGGCCGAGGTCGAGCCGCGGCTTTTGCTGATCCACTTTATCCGCGAAGTGCTGCAGCTGACAGGCAGCCACATAGGCTGCGACACGAGCCACTGCGGCGCATGCACAGTGCTGCTCAACGGAAAGACGGTCAAGTCCTGCACGATGTTTGCCGTTCAGGCGGATGGCGGGGAAATCCTCACGGTGGAGGGTCTGATTAAGGACGGCCAGCTGCATCCGTTGCAGGAGGGGTTCAAGGAGGAGCACGGCCTGCAGTGCGGCTTTTGCACGCCTGGGATGCTGATGTCGTCGTACGCGCTGCTGCACAACAACCCGAAGCCCACCGAGGAGGATATTCGTTGGGGCATCTCCGGCAACCTGTGCCGCTGCACCGGGTATCAGAACATCGTGCGAGCGGTGCAATACGCTGCGGACAAGATGGCGCAAGGAGGGGCAAAGTGATCCACAAAACGTCTCTTGAAATCGGTGGCATGGGCCATCCCATCAAGCGCAAGGAAGACCTGCGATTCATCCAGGGCAAGGGCAATTATGTAGACGATGTGCATCTGCCCGGCATGGTCTATGGGCATCTGGTACGCAGTCCGTATGCCCACGCCTGGCTCAAGAGCGTGAACACTGAGAAGGCGAAGCAGCTTCCGGGAGTGCTGGCCGTCATCACCGGCGAGGACCTCGCCAAAGCGAACTTGGCCTGGATGCCCACCCTTTCCTACGACAAGCAGATGGTGCTGGCCACCGGGAAGGTGCTCTTCCAATCGCAAGAAGTTGCATTTGTCGTGGCGGAAGATCGTTACACGGCTGCCGACGCAGCGGAATTGGTCGAAGTGGAATACGAAGAATTGCCGGTGCTCGTCGATCCGAAGAAAGCGATGGACCCGGATGCTCCTCTGCTACGCGAAGACCGCGAGCAAAAAGACAATCACATCTTCCATTGGGAAGTCGGCGACCGGCAGGCCACCGAGCAGGTTTTTCAGAAGGCGGCGGTGAAGGCGAGCGTGCACGCGTTCTTCCCGCGCTGCCATCCTGCGCCACTCGAAACCTGCGGCTGCGTTGCGGACTTCAATCGGGCGACAGGGAAATTAACCATCTACATGACCTCGCAGGCTCCGCACGCGCACCGCACGGTGTTCGCGCTGGTGGGAGGAATCCCGGAGCAGAACATCCGGGTTATTTCTCCGGATATCGGCGGCGGCTTTGGCAACAAGGTTCCGGTCTATCCGGGCTATGTTTGTGCCATCGTGGCTTCGCTCACGCTAGGCGTGCCAGTGAAGTGGATCGAGACGCGCTCGGAGAACCTGCAGTCCACCGGTTTTGCTCGCGACTACCACATGACCGCCGAAATCGCCGCCGACCGAGACGGCAAAATGCAAGGGTTGCGCGTAAAGACTCTTGCCGATCATGGAGCGTTTAATGCGGCGGCCCAACCCACCAAGTTTCCCGCCGGATTGTTCAATATCTGTACTGGCTCCTACGATTATCCCCAGGCATTCTGTGAAGTAGACGGCGTCTACACCAACAAAGCCCCCGGCGGTATCGCCTATCGTTGCTCGTTTCGCGTGACCGAAGCGGCGTACCTGATCGAGAGAGTGGTGGATGTGCTCGCGCTGGAGCTGAAGATGGATCCCGCCGAGCTTCGTCGCAAGAATTTTATTCCCGAGTCGAAGTTCCCCTACAAGTCGTCCCTGGGCTGGACGTATGACAGCGGCAACTACGAAGGAGCGATGAAAGTGGCGCTCGACAAGATCGGCTACGAGCAGCTGCGCAAGGAACAGGCCGAGAAACGCAAGAAGGGCGAATTGATGGGGATTGGGATTTCGAGCTTCACGGAAATCGTGGGGGCGGGTCCGGCGCACACCTTCGACATCCTTGGAATCAAGATGTTCGATAGTTGTGAGATCCGCATTCACCCCACGGGCAAGGCCATCGCGCGCATGGGGACCAAGAGCCAGGGCCAGGGGCACGAGACCACCTACGCCCAGATCGTCGCGCAGGAACTGGGGATACCAGCTGCGGACGTGGTCATAGAAGAAGGAGATACCGACACCGCCCCTTACGGCCTGGGAACGTATGCGAGTCGGAGCACGCCGACCTCGGGAGCCGCAACTGCGATTGCGGCCCGTAAGATTCGGGACAAGGCAAAGAAAATTGCGGCCTATCTGCTGGAATGCAGTGAAAACGACCTGGAGTGGGAACCGGGGAAGTTCTATGTCAAAGGCGCTCCCAGCAAAGCCAAGACCATCCAGGAAATTGCTTTCGCGGCGTACACAAATATTCCACCTGGCCTGGAGGCCGGATTGGAAGCGGTCGACTACTACGATCCACCGAATCTCACCTTCCCGTTCGGCACGTATGTCTGCGTGGTCGACATCGACAAGGGGACCGGCGAAGTGAAGGTCCGCCGCTTTGTCGCGGTGGACGACTGCGGAAACATAATTAATCCCATGATCGTCGAGGGTCAGATTCACGGGGGCTTGACCGAAGGCCTCGCTATCGCCTTCATGCAGCAGATCGACTACGACGAAAGCGGCAACGTGCAGGGCGGAAGCTTCCAGGACTACCTGCTGCCCACCGCCGTCGAAACTCCGCATTGGGAGACCGACAAGACCTGCACGCCGTCTCCGCATCATCCGTTCGGGGCCAAGGGCGTTGGCGAGTCTCCAAACGTTGGCTCTCCGGCTGCCTTCGTAAACGCAGTCGTGGACGCGCTTTCGCATCTCGGCGTGAAGCACATCGATATGCCGATCGCACCCTGGAAAGTGTGGAACATCCTGAAGGAGAAAGGGGTCACGGCCTAGCCGATGGCGCTTAAGATTGAAAAGACGTTTACGGTGCAGGAACCGGTGGAGAAAGTGTGGGAGTTTTTGAGCGACCCACGGAGGGTCGCAACCTGCGTGCCGGGCGCGCAAATCACCGAGCAGGTGGGCGAGAAAACCTACACGGGCACGATCAAAGTGAAAGTGGGCCCAAGCGTTACGGACTACACGGGCGAAGTCCAGATCGTGCGGTTGGACGCGGAAAACCACGAAATCGAGATCCTGGGGAAGGGCCAGGATGTGCGCGGCCGTGGGAGTGCGTCCATGAAACTGACGGGGAAGCTTCGCGCTCAGCCAGATGGGAGCACGGAAGTGACGAGCGTGTCTGAAATCAGCGTGGTGGGAATTCTGGCGCAGATGGGCTCACGCGTGATCACGGAAGTATCGAACATCATGTTTGGGCAGTTCACGAAGAACTTCCAGGCGCGGCTACAGCAGCCTGCCGAGGCGCCTGCGGGGCAGGCGGCCTCCGCCGAGGTTGCGCCTATCAAAGCTACGTCTATAGCCTGGGAGGCCGCGAAGGGAGTGTTTCGCAAGAAATCCTGAGCATTCCCGAGACCAGTTCGGGCGTGGTCGAAGCTACCAACATGGGCATCGTGCAAGATCTTCCTTCCGGCCCCGACCAGGGCGTCGACGCGATTGTCACCGGATTCGAGCGCCTGGGATACGTTACCGACCGATCGCTAGCCACCGCCGTTTACCTTGTCACCAAGCTTGGCAAACCAATTCTGGTCGAAGGGCACGCGGGGCTCGGCAAAACTGAGGTGGCTAAGGTGCTGGCATCGTTTCTAAACACGCGGCTGATCCGCTTGCAGTGTTATGAGGGGCTGGACCTGAGTTCGGCCGTCTATGAATGGAATTACCAGAAGCAATTGCTGGCTATCAAGATCGAAGAAGGTTCGGACAGCACGGTTGAGGAGAAGGAAAGGCACATCTTCAGCCGTGAGTTTCTTCTGGAACGGCCGCTCCTGCAGTCGATTCAGGTGGAAGATGCTTCCCCGGTGCTGTTGATCGACGAAATTGATCGCGCGGACGAAGCGTTCGAGGCGTTTCTGCTCGAGTTGCTGTCCGATTACCAGATCACCATCCCTGAGATGGGCACCGTCCAGGCGAAGCATGTGCCCTACGTGGTCCTGACTTCCAACCGCAGCCGGGAGCTAGGCGATGCGCTCAAGCGACGATGCCTGTACCAGTGGATCGACTACCCGAGTTTGGAGAAGGAAATGAAGATTGTGCGCACCCGGCTGCCGGACATTGAAGAGAAACTGGCCCGGCAAGTCGTGGGATACGTGCAGGCCGTGAGAGGACTCAACCTAAGCAAGCCTCCTGGAGTGGCTGAGACTCTGGATTGTGCAGAAGCCCTGGTCGCCTTAGGAAAGCTACAGCTGGACGAGGAGGCGATCGAACAAACACTGGGTTGTATCTCCAAGTCCGTCGACGACAACGCAAAGATCCGGAGCGCCGGGCTCGACAAGACTCTCGGCAGGTCGATGGAAGAGGCTTTGTGAACCCGACGATGATCAGGTCGCAGGGTCGGTGGACCGACGCAGGAACAATCGTGGAGTTTTGCCGTTATGCGCGCGCGCAGGGCCTTTCTTCAGGCGTGCAGGAGACACTCGCAGCCTTGGAAGCCATCGCAGCCCTCGGCCCGAACAATTCAGACGGTCTCAAGTTTGGGTTGCGCTCCACGTTGTGCTCCTCGAAAGACGACTGGGATCTATTCGATGATTGTTTCCAGACGTTCTGGGGAGGAGCGTCCACCCTCCCGAGGCGCACAGGCAACGCCCCAAAAGAACTCGCTCCTCGCGCAAAGGGACGCAACTCCAGTTCCCTGATGGCAAGCGGTTCGGGTGACGACGTGTCATCGGAGCAAGGCGGCAGCCAGGCAATCGCCGGCGCCAGCAGCCACGATCGGCTCACGAAAGCGGACTTCTCCACCCTGCCTCAGAACGACATGGCGGCGCTGGAGCAGATTTCGCTGCGCCTCTTCAAGCAAATGAGCCGGCGGCTGGCCCGGAGACGGCGAATCGGAACTGTACGCGGGCAAATTGACTTGCGAAGAACCATCCGTCGCAGCATTCCTCGCGGCGGTGAACCGATCAACCTCCGCTACCGGGAGCGGAAGCCCCGCCCGCATCGGCTCGTGACCTTGCTCGACATCAGCGGATCCATGAGCTCGTACAGCCTGTTCCTGGTGAAGTTTCTGTACGCGTTGCAAAAGCACTTTCGGCACGTCGATACATTCTTGTTCAGCACTGGACTGACCGAGATCACGAACCTGTTTCGCACCCAACGCCTGCAAGATGCGCTGAAAGCTTTGTCGCAGAAGCCGGCAGGATGGTCGGGCGGCACCAGCATCGGCGGATCGCTTCGCGAATTCAACCAACTCCATCGCAGGAAACTGCGCTCAAGTGATACGTTGTTTGTAGTTTTGAGCGACGGTTGGGATACAGGGGATCCCGGCGTCCTGGCAGCAGAACTGGCCGTAGTGAAACGGCGTGTGCGCAGGCTCATCTGGTTGACCCCGCTGCTCGGGCTAAAGGATTACCAACCCATTACGAGTGGAATCACTGCCGCGCTCCCGTACCTTGATGTTTTCGCTCCGGCCCACAACCTCGAGAGCCTGCTCGCGCTGGAGAAGCATTTATAGGATGAGGCCATGTTCGACCGATTCCTGAACAAAGCGGCGGAGTTGCTGGCAAAAGGCGAGCCGTTCGTCACCGCAACCGTGGTGCGCTTCCAAGCGCCCATCTCCGGCAAGCCGGGAGACAAGGCAATCATTTTCGCCGATGGGAAGATGTGGGGCTGGATCGGCGGGGGCTGCGCCCAACCCGTCGTCATCAAAGAGGCCTTGAAGGCGCTCGCGGATGGGCAGCCACGGCTGGTGCGAATCAGTCCAGCGGCGGCGCCCGAGGATGGCATCGTCGACTACACCATGACTTGCCACAGCGGAGGCACCTTGGATATTTACATCGAGCCGGTCCTACCGAAACCGCACCTGCTGATTCTTGGACGCTCTCCCATCGCGCAGACATTGGCGCAACTGGCGAAGGTCATTCACTACAGGGTCTCGGTGGCTGCGCCAGATGCGGACCGGGAGCAGTTTCCGGATGTAGACCAGCTACAGACGGGCCTGAATCTGGACCGCGCCAAGATTTCGCCCGAGACGTTTGTGGTGGTATCCACCCAGGGAGAGAGCGACGAAGAGGCTTTGCAGCAGGCGGCCGGGACCAGCGCCGCGTATGTGGCGTTTGTGGCCAGCCGCGTCAAGGCGCAGAAAGTTCTCGAATTTCTCCGCGATGCGGGAGTGCCCTCTGAGCGAGTAAGCCAGATCCGTGCCCCCGCGGGTCTCGACATCCGCGCTGCCTCACCTGAAGAGATCGCGGTCAGCGTGCTTGCCGAGATTATTCAGGTAATGGGCTCGCGAGCAAAATCTGCGGCCGGGCCCAAGAAGAATGCCTTGCCGGTGCTGAACAAGGAGGCAAGAGACCCGGTGTGCGGCATGACAGTGGACGTGATGTCCGCGAAGTACAAGTCCGAACACAACGCGAGCAATATTTACTTCTGCTGCGCCGGATGCAAGCAATCTTTCGACAAGCAGCCTGAGAAATACACGCTTGCCGTGTTCCGCTAAGAATCTGTCAGATGCCCGCGTACCAGGCATAGCCTCCTTCGGGAGACGCGGAGCCCAGACCCTTGCCGAACTTCTTCAGACTGTCGGTAACCGTCAGGTGGGTGATGAATTTCACGCTCTTGTAGCCGAGTTGGCGAGGCAGGCGAAGGCGAAGAGGTCCGCCGTTGCCCAGGGGAAGGTCATCGCCATTCATGCCGTAGGTGAGAAAGGTCTGCGGGTGCATGGCGTCGGCCATATCGATGCTTTCCCACCAGTCGGGTTCGATCGAGAAGTAGACAACGTATCTGGCTTGAGGGTGGGTCCCCACAAGATCGAGGACGTAGGAGAGAGGCACGCCGATCCACTCGGCGATGTAGGTCCAGCCCTCTTCGCACGAGAGTTCCGTGATCTGGCTGCGAGACGGGTAGCTCTTCAGCTGCGCAACCGAAAACGAGGCAGGCCGGTCGACCATGCCATCGACGGAGAGCCGCCAGTCCGCGAATCCTCCGGCTTGCAAGCGCTTGAACGCGTCATTGAAGGGCGCGATCTCGTTCGCCAGCGGAGGCTTCGAGATCTGGCTCCGCGAGAATTCACGGGCGAACGAGTGCCTCGTCAGCAGCCGCTGCGAAGCATAGGTCAGGGTTTCGCCGAGGCCGTAAATTCCACCGTGATCGGGTGGAATGAGTCCGTACTTTTCCGCAAGGTGCGCGGCTACGCCCAGCCCCGATACCCCCGCCGCTGCCGCGAGTCCGTTTGTGATGAGTTTTCGGCGTGAGAGATCACTCATATGCGCTCCGTGGGTGAGCCGGTCGTTCCTGTGATCATCGCTCGCAGGCGACTCCTGAATCCAGCGAGAGCAACCATCGCGACGTGGACAAACAGGAAGAGCAAGAGAGCCAGAGAAATGAAGAAGTGAAGCGTGCGGGCAGATTGCCGGCCGCCCAACAGTGTGACCGTCGCCGGGAAGGCGGAAACAAACGCGGGCGACATCGCCAAACCGGTCCAGATGACGAGTGGAAACAGAACGAAGATCACGAGCAGATAGGTGAGCCGTTGGACAACGTTGTACGACCAGGCTTCAGCCGCACCCGGCCGTTTGAAGCGCAAGTGATTCGCGATAACCGTCAAGACGCCGCGCCAGGACAGATCGGCTTTCGCGGGCAGCAAGTCCTTCCGGAAATGCCCCGTCACCAGCCCGGAAATTCCATACAGTAAGCCGGTCAGCACCGCGATCCAGGCAGATTGAAAGTGGAGATACCGGCTCCAGCCGTTTTGATCCGGCAGCACGTAGCCGTAGCCGGTGGGCACCAATGACCTCGACGAAGGGATTGGCAGTTTAAACAACGGTGTCGTCAACACGTTGCCGGTTTCACCCCAATAGAACCGGGGGTGAGAGATCACAATTTCAATTCCGCTGACAAGTAGGGCAAAGAAGCACAGGGTGGTGATCCAATGAGTGACGCGGACGAGGTAAGAGTGCCGCGATGGAACCGTCGCGGTGGGCATGGCCGGAGCAGCACTTGGGACGCAAGCGGAGTCACCCACGCGGAAATCGTACCATGGGGCGCGCAGATACTACATCCACGAATCTGCCGGGGGTCTGTACAAGAAAAGGTGGACGTCGTTGTCGCTGCCGACGCGCGTCAGACTTTGCCAGATCATATCGATTGCGGAGGATTGTCTCTCATCAAGACCTCAGGAGCTATGGATGGTCAGGATTGTTCTGACGCGTGATCCATTCTTCCACCTCGGTGTGCAAAACGTCGAGCGGCAGCGCTCCGTTTCCAAGCACTTCATCGTGGAAGGCCCGCAAATCGAACTTAGAGCCGAGTTTCTGGTGAGCTTCGTCGCGGAGCTTCAATATCTCCAACTGACCAAGTTTGTAGGCGAGAGCCTGTCCGGGCCATGCGATGTAGCGATCCACCTCGCTCTGGACATTGGGTTCATCCATGGCTGTATACCGAAGAAAGTAGTCGACCATTTGATCACGCGACCAGTGCTTCTCGTGGACCCCGGTGTCGATGACCAAGCGGATCGCGCGCCACATTTCGTTCTCGAGGCGCCCGTAGTCGCTATAGGGATCCTGATAGCGTCCTACTTCCACACCCAGCCGTTCGGAGTACAGGGCCCAGCCTTCGACAAAAGCTGTGTATCCCGCGTGTCGCCGGAACTGTGGCAACTCGGGCATCTCTTGCGCCAGGGAGATCTGCAGGTGATGGCCAGGAATGCCTTCGTGGTAAGCGATGGCTTCGATGTTCAGGAGCAACCGGTGTTCGGGGTCCCATTCATTGACGTTGATCCTTCCCGGACGCGAACCCTCCACAGAGCCTTCGGTGTAGTCGGCCGGGACGGCGTTCTTGGACCGGGCGGCCTCCATTGGAACGACAACTAACTTGCTCTTGGGTAGGTGGCCAAAAAGCCTGGGAAGTTCCGCTTCCATCTCGCCCGCATACTTTGCGTAGAGATCCAACACTTGCTCGCCGGATTTCGCGTAGAAACTGCGCTCACGTTTGATGTGGTCGTTGAGGCCGGCGAGATCGTTGAAGCCCAACTTGTGAGCGACCGTCAGCATCTGGGACTCGGTCTCGGCGATCTGTCGAAGTCCGAGTTCATGAATCTGGTCGGGAGTGAGATCGGTGGTGGTAATGCGCCGAATCGTGAAGCGGTAGCGTGCCGCCCCGTCGGGCAGAGCCCATACTCCAGGATCGGTGCGGCCCTTTGGAGCGTATTCAGTGCGAACGAACGCCGAGAAATGCTCGTAGGCAGGGACGATCTGCGCGTTAATGATGGCCAGCACCGACGCGCGCAGGCGCTTCTGGTCTGCCGGGGAGATCGCGGCGGGAAATTCTTTTACGGGCTTGGCGAAGGGGCTGGCGTCGGCGGTCTTGCTCGCAAGGTCGTCGCTCTCCGCTGCAACTTTCTCGAGAAGGTACTTCGGCGGCATGAGTCCGTCTTTCATGCCCTGCCGCATGTTCGCGGTCACTTGTTCAAACACACGCGGGATCTGGCGCAGACGGGCGATGTAGTTGTCGTAGTCGGTGAAAGTGTTGAAGGGCGTCAGGCTGACGAGATCCGGCAGATTGAGATGCGGGCCACCCATCTGGTTGACCGGCATTTCCCAGGACTTGAATTGCGCGCCTTCGATCTGTTGGCGCAATTGGCGAATCATCAGGGTGCGGCTGAGAGCGTCCTGTTGCGGGAAACCGGCGGGATCTATGGCTTCCAAGCGCGACAAGAATTCGTGTTGCTGCTGCAGGTCGGATTGGTAGAAGGCAAGAGAGTGATCGCTGAGGCGATCGTTATAGCGTTTGTCACCCAGAGCGGTCGCGAACTCCGGGTCTGCTCGCAGTTCGTACTCCCATTGTTCATCGAAGAGAGAGTGCAGTTGGTGAAGTCGGGCGTCCGCGCTCGCCTGAAGGGTGTCGGCCGACGCTAATGGAACTAAAGTTGTTCTGGTGAGCGGCGTCGTGACGAAACATGTCACCAGCAAAGCGAGCGCTAAACCGTGAGTGGGTTTCAATGCGTTTCTCCTCGCGAGATCGGAGGAATTCTCTGCTGCCGAGACGCCATAAACTCTTCGCGCCTCTAAACAGACCGACAAAAAGCCAACGGCACCGCAACACTCTGTAGAAAAGGCGCGATCGTGGCTCTAGCCGGTAAACGCACCAGGGAAGAACGCCAGGGTTACGGCAATTGAGAGCCGGCGATGATCAAGCGTTCTTCTTGTTTACCTTCCAGTAAACTGCGTAGCGCTCCTGGATCACCTGATACAAGGGAACCAGAGTCAACGGTTGCGATTGCCCGACAGCCTGAAACGCGAGCGCCTGTTTCGGGTCCGGTTCAACCCACGCGGTGGGTTTGTCGGGATCGGCCACGATCTCGGGCACCTTCGCCGGAGGGTTGTTCTTAGGTTCGTAATCGCCGTAGAGCAGGTCTTTGCTCACAGTGTCGAAACGGCCGGCCAGAACGAGCGGCCCGTACATGACCGCCTGGACCGTTTCGTCATCGGGCATGCGGTCAATATGAATCCCCATGGGAAGGTTGAGTTCAATTTTGTCGCCCGTCTTCCAGACCCGGTTGAGCGACAGATAGCTGCCGGGACTAGTAAAGGCCGGCAGCGTGGCGCCATTGATCTTGATGCTCCCACCTTGCGCCCAGTACGGGATACGCAGATTGATCGCCAGCGTCGCCGGGTTCTTCGCGGTGATCGTGAGGGATGTGCCCGGCTGCTCTGGGAAACGCGTTTCCTGGCGGAAGCGAACGCCCTTCTCGGGCCACTCCAGTTCGGAGTCAATGTAGAGGTTCACGTACAGCGAATCGTCGTCGTGGAAATAAATGGTGTCCGTCAGCTTGGCGTATTCCTCCGAACCCGTTCCGGTGCAGCACCAGAGGGAATCGAAGGGCTTGCCGAAGGTCTTCCAGTACCCCGAAGCGAGCGGCAGGTAATACATCATGGTGCCATCTTCCGGGTTGATGGTGCCGAGGCGATGGTTGAACAGGGCGCGTTCGTAGTAGTCCATGAGGCGAGCGTCGGCTGACCAGCCAAAGAGGTGGCGGGTGAGTTTCATCATGTTGTACGCGCAACAGCACTCGGTGGTGTTGGTGCTGAGTTCATTCGAGAGTTTGCCGGGGTCGGTGTTCCACGATTCTCCGTTGCTTGTGCCGCCGGTGCAGTACGAGCGTTCGCTCACGACCTCGTCCCAGAAATACTCCGCGATGTCGCGATAACGGCGGTCGCCGGTGAGCTCGTAGTAGCGCGCTGCAGCGATGACCTGCGGAATATGCGTATTGACGTGCAGGCCTTTGAGTTCATCGCGGTGGGCTGCGAGCGGATCGAAGAATACTTTCTTGTCGAAGCGCTGAGCGACTTCGAGGTAGTGCTCTTTACCGGTGACTGCGTACAGGTTGGAGAGCACTTCCCCCATACCGCCGAACTCGGTTCCTAGAATTCTCTGCATGTGGTTGTAGCTGAACGGCTGCGTGTAGCCGGCAACCCATCCCGCCATCTTCTCTGTCATGTCCAGTGCTTGTTCGTTGCCGCAGTGGACGTACATATCGAGCGTGCCCGCCATGATCTTGTGGATGGTGTAGAACGGCGCCCAAACGCGCTCGCGGTCACGGAGGCGATCAAAGAAATCCACGGGAAACGCGCTCAGATATCCGCTCTTGAGAGCCTTCTGGCACTTTCCCAATTCAGCGACCACGGTGTTGGCATTTGTTTTGAGATCCTCATTGCCCGTTGTCGCGTACATGAGGGCGCAAGCCGAGAGATAGTGGCCGCCGGCATAGTGACCGCGAAGTTCGCAGTCCGGCGCCTCCCACCCGCCGAGCGGCTGGGCCGAGGAAGGAAGGCCAGCGTTCAGGCGGAAGGTGTGAAGCAAGCGATCCGGGGGCAAGGAGTGCAGATAGCGCCGGTCGGCCTCCATCGCAATCTTGCACGGACCTTCGCCCAGACGAACCTGTTGCAGTGGGAAGGGCTGGACTTTCCAGGAGACTCTCTCGCGACTGATTGCCTTCCCGTCTTTCTTGGCCAGGTTGACGACAGGATCCTGGAAGGGAGCGGCCATCAGAACCTTTGGTACGAGAGCGGAACAGGCGGCGGAGGCCGCGGCGGTCATGAAGTCCCTGCGCGAGAATTCGCCGATTCCCATAGTGCCACTCCTCTCAATTTAACTGGTAACCAGGGTCAGCCTGATGATGGATATTGTATACACGAGTGGGACTTTTGGTAAGACTGGATTTCGAGACGGCCGCTCGACTCAACACAAACGAACGGCTTTGAGGCGAGGATATACTGCGCGACCAGGTCCATGCGCTCCGCCATTGATGACTCCATGATGCGACGTCTTTCCAGACTTCCTCGTGGTTGCTGCTTCTTAGGACTGCTTGCGGTGTTTCGCGTCGCGCAAACGTCCGCGAAGGGCTCGATCGAAGGTGCAACCGGGGTTGCGGAGCGAGGTATCGCCTTAGCCGCGAAGGGCCGTTGCAGAGAAGCGCTGCCCCCCTGAACAACGTGACCCCACATCTGGCGGACGAACAGTTGAAGTATCGTGCGGGGATGGCCACGGCGCGGTGTGCCATGAGTCTCGAGCGGACAGAGACCGCGGTGGAGGCGCCCCTTTCATTGAAGCGCGAGTTTCCGGGCGATCCCGAGGTGCTCTATACCTTCACTCATTTCTTCTCGGAGTTGGCTTCCCGCTCATCGCAGGAGTTGGCCTCCATGGCCTCGACCTCGCCCCAGGCTCAGCAGCTTGAGGCCGAGGTTTTCGAGTCGCAGGGGAAATGGGATGAAGCCGCCGCCCTATATAAGAAGATCCTGGAGGCGAACCCGCGAGCGGCGGGAATCCGCTATCGCCTAGGACGAATCTTTCTGGGGAAGGTGCCGCCCGACGAAGCCAACGCGAACAGGGAATTCGAAGAGGAACTGAAAGCCGATCCTGAGAACGCCTCCGCCGAGTTCATGTTGGGAGAAGCGGCGCGACAAAAGGGGCAATGGGATGACACCATCGCCCGTTTCTCGAAAGCTTCGAAACTGGACGAAGGATTTCAGGAGGCCTACCTGGCGCTGGGGATGTCGTTGAATTCTGGAGGCAAATTTTCCGACGCTGTCTCGCCGCTTGAGAACTACGTGAAGCTACAACCAGGCGATCCCGCCGGACATTATCAGCTCGCGACCGCCTATGCCCGTACCGGACGCAAACAGGAGGCAGAGCGGGAGATGCGCCTGCCGCAGGAGGCGGCTGCGAAGAGCGCACAACGCGGACGCAGTCCGGAGCGCTGACGACGGCGGAGGTTGGGGGGGCAATGGCCGAACCGACAGGTGGAATTCGCTTTCGCGGCGGACCTTCCTCAAGACGCTGGGCGGCGTGGGATTGGGCGGCGGAGCCCTGCATCAGGCGACCCTGTCGCCGCTTATGTGCGCTTCGTTCGGATTCCTGGAGTCCGCGGCTGCCATTGAAGAGATCCTTCCTTCCGGCCGCGGAATTTCCTGGACTCACGTGAGTGGTCGCTCTGCCATGGCGCACTTGCCCGAAACCGTCGCGCCCGGCTGTGCGTTCCTCGACTACGACAACGACGGCAGGATGGACATCTACCTGGTCAACAGCGGGCCCTGCAATGTCTACCAGCCTCCCGAGCCACTGCGAAATGCCTCGTATCGCAACAACCGCGACGGCACCTTCACCGATGCGACGAAGAGGGCGGGCGTGTCCGGAAATGCTTACGGCATGGGGGTCGCCGTGGGCGACTACGATGCCGACGGTTCTCCTGACCTCTACGTGAACCAGTATCCGCGCAGCATTCTTTACCACAACAACGGCGACGGGACATTTGCCGACGTGACTGCCAAGGCCGGCGTGGGGGCACCGGGATGGGCTACGAGCGCGGTTTGGTTCGACTACGACAATGATGGCCGGCTGGATCTGTTCGTGTGCCGTTTCGTGGATCACGGCAAGGACAAGTTGAGTTCTGCGGCGACCTGCTGAACGCGCAGACTTCCCTGGGCAAACTTTATTTAGTTGCGGATCGGCCTGGAGATGCAATCGCGCGTCTAGAAAAAGCGAGAGAACTCGATCCTGGAAATCCGTCGGTGTATGCGAGTCTCGCGAGGGCGTACCAGCGTCACGGAGATCTTCAATTGGCGCACGATACGTTGGCCATACTCGCGAAGTTGAATCGGCGCAGGCAGAAAAGATTATCGCGGCTTCGGGGGACCGTAGGGCCGGCTACGGGGGGCGCAATGAGGGATGAAAGAGATGCAGCAGCGGACCCTCCGTGATAGCCGCTTTCGTCTTCGCTACCGACTGGAGATTCGCGGGAATGGCTGCGGCACGATCCCCGCACCCTCTTTTACAGCGATGATCTGATCGCTTTTGAGGTCAGACAATTTTGTTACCGCACCGCTGGGCCAGATGATTTCTACGCCATCAATTCGCGAGCGCGCGCCCAGTCCAAAATGCAGTCGAGGATCCTGGGCGGACTGGTAGCTCATGCCGCCTTTTCGCTGGTCGTACAGTACTAGATCCCCTGCGGTTATTTTCACCCGCGCACCGACGCCGTCTCGATTTGACTTCGTTCCAATCAGCAGAATCTGCAGCCAGTGGTTGGCGCTGCCGCCGTCGTTGCGCAGCAGTTGTGGCGCCTGCCCGTTGTTACCCACAAGGATGTCCAGGTCGCCATCGTTGTCAAAGTCGGCCACGGCGGCGCCTCGGCTCACGCGGGGCAGCTGGAAATCGGAACCGAGACGGTCGCTAACATTTTTGAAGATGCCGTGCCCCAGATTCCGAAACATCAGCTTGGGCTCGGCATATGCAGTGTCGGCGTGATAGCGCTGGATGTTGTCGAGCACATGACCGTTCGCCATGAAGAGGTCGCGCCGGCCGTCGTTGTCGTAGTCCATGAAGCGGGTGCCGAACCCGCTCCTGTGAAATGTCGAGTAGGAGAGTTTGGAGCGGAAGGTGGCGTCGTCGAAGGTCCCGTCGCCCATGTTCTGGTAAAAGCGGGCGAGTTGCATGTCGAGGTGGGTCACGATGAGATCGAATTGGCCGTTGCCGGTCGTGTCGGCGGCGTCGGTTCCCATACCGGCCTCGAACTGTCCTTCTCCGCTCACGGCCACCCCTGCCGCATACCCGACTTCTCGGAACGTCCCGTCGCGGTTGTTATGGAATAGGTAGTTCGGCATGTGATCGTTGGCGATGAAGATGTCCTGCCAGCCGTCGTTGTCGTAGTCGAAGGTCACGACGCCGAGGCCGTTGCCCCCCTTCGCCCCCACGCTCGAGGACTTACTGACGTCAGTGAAGGTGCCGTCCCCGTTGTTGTGGAAGAGCGTGGGCGGCTGGCCGTGGAAATCGTCGGGGTGGCAGTAGCTCCGCATGCCGGGCCCGCGGTCGCCACAGTAGAAGTTGTGTTCGGGGGACCAGTCGACGTAGTTTGCGATGACGAGATCGAGGCGACCGTCATTGTCGTAGTCGAACCAGGCAGCGCTCGAAGCCCAGCGGCCGGGGTTCTCTACTCCCGCATGAGCGGTGACGTCGGTGAAGGTGCCGTCTCCGTTGTTGTGATAGAGGATGCAACGTCCGTAGCCGAGCACGAGCAGGTCGGGGAAGCCGTCATTGTCGTAGTCGCCGACAGCCACTCCCATGCCAAACAGTCCTTCAGAGCCAACCCCCGCCTGTGAGGTCACCTCGGTAAACGTGCCGTCGCCGTTGTTCCGGTAGAGCGCGCTGCGGAGGGGGTGGGGCGGCGTGTACACGCGCGTCGGCGCGCTATTCACGAGATAAAGATCGAGCAGGCCATCCTGGTTGTAGTCAATCCAGCCGCAGCCTCCGCCCATGGTTTCGATCAGTAATTTTTCTGACGACGCGGCGTTGTCGTGCCGGAAGCCGATGCCAGCAGAACTAGTTACATCGACGAACCTGACGGCATCGGCCTCGGCGCCCGCGTGCCCATAGCGGGCGGCCACAAATGCGGCGCCGAGGGATCCAAGGCCCTTGAGCAGATCTCGCCGAGAGATGCTCAAGGCCGGGTTCACAAGGAAAGATGACGAGGGAGGAGGCATCGGCAAGACTTGTAGCCTACCCCAGGGAGCGAGCGGCGCGGAAGGGCGTCATAAGCGCGGTGGCACGTGCCGGATGTTTCGGGGCGATTCCGTCTCGAGGGTAGGTGATGGCGCCAACTCGCGAGGCAGTCGTTGGGGCGTTTTTGAGTAATTCATAGAATTTGGTTGACAATCGAAGCGAATAAAGTATACAAAATCCGGCCAACGGCAAACGTCTGCTGTTTTGGAGCACCCGTACATCTTGAGCCCCGGTTTTGCCGATCAGGACGGACCGAGGGGAGTGCATTTACCGCGGTGAGAACCGACGCTTCCGGTAAATGCGCTGTCTTGTTCCAGGACTGTGCCAGCGGAGAAGACTTACTGGATGACACGTCAATCTCGGTGTCTCGTCCTAAGCGCGTTGCTGCTCTTTACGATCTCAGCCGCCGCGCAGGGTACGCTGGAAGACTACCAGCGCGCCGAGCGCTTCTTGCCGGGGAATCTGCGCCATCAAGTCTTTCCCGCTGACGTAACACCCCACTGGATCGAGAAGACCGATCGGTTCTGGTATCGCAAACTCGGCCCTAAGGGTACCGATTTCATTTTGGTAGACGCTGGGCAGAATGCGAGCACGCCCGCGTTTGATCAGGCTCGACTGGCTACCGCGCTTTCGCAGGCTGCTAAGCAGACTTACTCCGCGACAGATCTGCCCTTCTCGGATTTCGAGTTCGCGGAGGATGGCAAGGCGATCACCTTCGCCATCGATGACGGCCGCTGGATGTGCACGCTAGCGACCTACGAGTGCCGGGCCGAGAAGCCACCGCCGGGGCGACCCAACGAAAGTATTTCTCCGGACAAGCGCTGGGCAGCCTACGTATCGGACCACAACCTGTTTCTACGGGACCTTTCGACGGGCACTATCCTGCAACTAACTCATGACGGAATCGCGGCATGGGACTACGCCACGCCCCTGCCGTCGTTGCGTTTGCTGGTCGAGCAGGGAACGGATGATGTGAAGCAGGCGGCAGCCGTTTTCTGGTCTCCGGATTCGTCGAAGCTGGTGACTTACCGGATCGACTCCAGAAACTCGGGGCGTTTCATAAGCCTGCAGTTTGTTCCGCCGAATCAATTGCGGCCGCGAGCTTTCACCTACGTGTACCCTTTGCCCGGAGAGATCCTCGCCAAGGCAGAGACGATTATCTTTGACATTCAGTCGGGCAAGCGTATCGACGTCCAGAATGCAGCGCAGGAATTGCCCTTTCAGGATGGCCCAGACTATGAGTGGTTTGCCGACAGCAAGAGTTTCCACTACGACTACTACGATCGCGGGTTCAAGGCCAAGGAGCTGCGAGTTGTGGATGCCTCGACCGGCGAGCAAAGAGTGCTGGTGCGGGAACAAGCTGATTCCTACCTGGACCTGGGAGAAACATTCTTCCGTTTCGTCGACAGCACCCAGGAGATCCTCTGGTCGTCCGAGCGCGACGGACGGAATCATCTTTATCTCTACAGCCGGAAGACCGGGCAACTCGAGAACCAGGTTACGCAGGGTCCCTGGGTTGTCCGGCAGATCGAACAGGTCGATGAGAAGAACCGCCGAGTGTATTTTCTAGCCAACGGGCGCGAGAAGAACGAAGATCCGTATCAAACCCATCTTTATTGCGTAGGATTCGACGACAAAGGTCTGCGTCTGCTGACTCCCGAAAATGCCAACCATGCCGTTTCCTTCTCTGCAGACGGGAAGTTTTTCGTCGACAACTATTCTCGGCCGGACCTGCCCGGCGAGTCGGTGCTGCGCCGAGCTGAGGATGGCGCCGAAGTGAGAGTTCTGGAGAAAGCCGACCTCGACGAAATACTCAAAGCTGGGTGGAAGCCTCCGGAGCCCTTTCAGGGGAAAGCGGCCGACGGCACCACTGACATTTACGGTCTGATCTGGCGGCCGTCGACGTTTGATTCGTCGAAGAAATACCCCGTGGTTGAGCATGCCTATACCGGGCCGCAGGGCTTTTTTGTTCCCAAAACTCTTGCCGCAAGCCTCTGGCTGCAGCCCATGGCCGAACTAGGCTTCATTGTTGTCATGGTCGACGGACGCGGCACTCTAGGCCGTTCCCGCGCCTTTCATCAATACTCGTACCGAAACCTGGGTGGGGCGTTTGACGATCACGTCGCGCTGATCAAGCAGATGGCTGCGCGTTATCCCTACATGGACATCTCGCACGTCGGCATCTTCGGGACTTCGGCCGGCGGATACGGCGCCGCCCATGCCATGCTGGTGCACCCCGAGTTTTACAAAGTTGGCGTCTCAATTTCCGGCGATCACGACGCCAGATTGGACAAGGCCTGGTGGAACGAGAACTACCAGGGCTATCCCGTGCAGGACGACTACATCGCGCAGTCAAACGTGACCATGGCCGATCGACTGCAAGGGCACCTGCTGATCGAACACGGCGACATTGACGATAACGTTCATCCGGTCGAAACTATGCGCTTTGCCGACGCCCTCATGAAGGCCAACAAAGACTTTGACATGCTGCTGGTCCCCAACATGTACCATGGCGAGAGCGGCGAGCACGCCGACTACCTGGTGCGGCGGCGCTGGGACTACTTTGTTGAGCACTTGCTGGGGGTCACGCCGCCAACCGGTTTTGAAGTCAAGCAGGACCGCGATCGGGTAAGTGGCCAGAGAAGGCGCTCTCGCCGATAGTCGCAAGTGTAATTCCGTCTGACAAGTGAATGAATGCTCATGGACCGACGCAACTTCTTACAGGCGATGGCAACTGCTGCAGCGGGCATTGATGTCCTGAAAGGCAGCGTCGTCGCGGCTGAATCGTTCCTCCCGCAACTTCCAAGGAGTTCTGCCCACAAACCCAAAACGCCGATAGCCATCGATGGATACACTCGCATCTGCGAGTTCAAGCGGGACGCAGAGGCCTGGACGGTCTACGAGGATCTGCGCACCCGCGAGGGATCCATCGTTTTTGTCTCCTCCAACGGAGATGGGCGAGAACTTCCCAGGAGCGCTGAAGCGTCCATGCCCGAGGGAACTCCGTACCTCGGACGTACACTCAAGGAAGTCTCCCTGGCGGCGGCTGATTTGCTTGCGGATCGCCTGCTGAAGGATGGCGATCCCGATCCAGAAGCGGTGAGGTCGGTTGCTCCCCCGATGGCATCGGCGGAAAAGAACCCGCGTACCTGGACAACCTTCGTCGGCACCAAAGAGGCCTACGACGTTACTCCTGTTTATCGCAGCGGAAGCACGCGTACCTATCACCCCATTCAATACGCCCCCGAGCTCCACGAAGCCCTGAACAAAGGCCAACTCTACGACGGCCTCGTCGGTGGCTGGATGCCCGCTGTACGCAAAGTCATTCTCATCGGGGACCACGCATATTGGGAGGTCATCGTCTTCGGCGATGTTGGAGTCAACCCGAATAAGTACATCGTCCACACGTGGCACCGCACCACTCGAATCGAGGACGGCAAGGCAGTGAAGGTGGCGTATGGCCACAGCTATCCGGCGTATCCGCCAGCTCGCCAGGATCCGCAGCCAGAAGAGTTCTACCGTGCACTCCTGGACTTCTCGGAATACTGGGAGCGACAGCTTCACGATTTCGCGCCCGCTGAGTTGCCGGAAAACGAGTGGATTGACCTGTCAAAGCATTCGTTCGCGAAGGAACTGATGACGCGGCCGGGCGGAATCTATCCCAAGTACGGCGCGGTAGATCGAGACTATGCCGGCTCAGAGTACGACGGCTTCCAGGATGTCTTCACTAGCGCAATCTACACCAACATGGAGTGGGGACGCCTCGAGACCGCGCGCCTCTACATCGACAACTACTTCACTGAGTATGTCGATGCAAAAGGCATGGTCGATATGCGTGGTCCGGAAACCGCGCAATTTGGCA
>Ga0307479_10000939_pt1 | contig 26239 bp, 27 predicted proteins | sample atmos_gasesECM4C_FD_203743 | JGI IMG/M metagenome (GOLD analysis project Ga0307479, IMG submission 203743) | Hardwood forest soil microbial communities from Morgan-Monroe State Forest, Indiana, United States - atmos_gasesECM4C_515 | ecosystem: Environmental > Terrestrial > Soil > Temperate... | reverse complement strand
TGTAGCGGTACCTCTCCGGCGGGCCCTTGTGGACGCCGCCTGTCGAGCCACAAGGAGCTACCCTCCTTCCGGGCGCTTGGTATTTCTCGGATCGGGCGGGCGTCGCCCGAGTGGGGCTCCGGAGTGATGGTGGAATCACAGGTCTTATAGGTCGGGGAGGAGAGTGACCGCGACCCGCAGGTCGGCGAGGGCCTCCTCGAGGGCGGCGCGGTGGTCCTCGTGGACGCGCAGCACGATCTCGGCGTACCGGGGGTCGCCCCAGGTCTCGCTCTCGATCTCCACCTCCGGCGGGTGGACGACGCGCTTGACGGCGCCGATGCGGGCGAGAGGCGCCGACAGCGCCAGGCGGACCCGCGGCGTGCGCCGCGTGGTCGGGAGCCCGGCGAGGGCGGCGCGCACGGCGGCGGCGTAGGCGCGGGCGAGGCCGCCCTTGCCGAGCTTGACGCCGCCGAACCAGCGCACGGCCACAGCCAGGACGTCCGAGAGCCCGGCGCCGCGCAGCACCTGCAGCATTGGCACGCCGGCCGTGCCCGCCGGCTCGCCGGCGTCGGAGCTGCGCTCGCGGGGCGGCCAGCCGAGGCGTAGCGCCCAGCAGAGGTGGGTGGCGTCAGGGTGATCGCGGGCGAGGCTGGCGAGGACCGCCCGCGCCTCCTCCTCGGCCGCCGCGGCGCCGACCACGGCGAGGAAGCGCGATCCCTTCTCCCGCAGCTCGGCCGTCGCCTGCCCGCCGGGAACCAGATAGGACGCCATCGGCGCCGCGGCTGCCGCCCCCGCTCAACCCGGACGGGCGGTGGCCGCCGCCGGGGGAGGCTGCGGCTGGCGGCCGGTCACGCGCTCGTAGATCGCCCGGTACCTTGCGACGACCGCATCCTGGGCGAAGACCTCGACGGCCCGGCGGCGTCCCGCTTCGCCCATGGCCTGCCGGCGCGCGGGGTCCGCCAGCAACAGGTTGGCGGCCCTGCCCATGGCGTCGACGTCGCCCACCGGGAAGAGGAAGCCGCACTCGCCGTCGACCACCACCTCGGGCAGGCCGCCGGCGTCGGTGGCGATGACCGGCACCTCGCAGGACAGCGCCTCGAGCGCCGCGAGGCCGAACGACTCGCTCTCGGAGGGCAGCAGGAAGAGGTCGGCGCCGATCAGCACCTCCTCGATCAGCGGCAGGCTGCCGATGAAGGTGATGGCGTGGCAGATGTTCTGCTCCCGGCAGTACTGCTCCACCTTGCCGCGGTCGGGGCCGTCGCCGACCATCAGCAGGCGGCAGGTCCGCTGCCGCAGCACGCGCTCGAACACCCGGATGACGTCGAGCACCCGCTTCACCGGGCGGAAGTTGGAGATGTGGATCAGCACGCCCTCCCCGGGCTTCGCCCAGCGCCGGGCGCCGGGGAGGTCGCGGGCCAGCTCGTAGCGCCGGGGATCGATGAAGTTGGGGACCACGTCGATCTGGCTGTGGATGCCGAGCTGGTCGATCGAGGTGCGGCGCAGCGAGTCCGAGACGGCCGTCACCGCATCGCTCTCGAGGATGCTCCAGCGGGTGGTCTCGAGGTAGTTGGGGTCGTTGCCCACCAGCGTGACGTCGGTGCCATGTAGGGTGGTGACCACCGGCAGCGGCTGCGGCGCGACGATCTGCCGCGCCATCACCGCCGAGGCGGCGTTCGGGATCGCGTAGTGGACGTGCAGCACGTCGAGCTTGCCATGGCGCGCCACTTCCACCATCTTCGTGGTCAGGGCGAGCGAGTAGGGCGGGTAGTCGTCGAACAGCGGATAGCGCGGCGTCACCACCTCGTGGAAGTAGAGCCGCGTGTTGGCGAGCGACAGCCGCGACGGCAGGGCGTAGCTGATGACGTGCACCTCGTCGCCGGCGTCGGCCAGCGCCATCGCCAGCTCGGTGGCGACGACACCGGAGCCGCCGTAGGTGGGGTAGCAACTGATGCCGATCTTCACCGCAAACCTCCGGGAAGCAGCGCCAGCAGGTCCGACACGGCGAGCGGCACCGGGCTGTAGAAGGGCTCGCCGAGCTCGGCGCCGATCATCAGCCCGAAGTGGCGCGCCCGCCCCTCGATGGCGAGGCGGAACTCCCGCGACGCCACCTTGGTCGCCGCCCCGCCGCCGCCGGTGACGCTGCCGCCGGTGCCGCCGCCGCCGCGGGTGCCGCTGCCGCCGGTCGCACCGGCGCCCCCGCCGTCCTCGCCGCCGCCAGGCCCGCCGGCGTCAGGCTCGCCGGTGCCAGGCTGAGCAGCGTCAAGCTCGCCGGCGCCAAGCTCGCCGGCCTCGGGAGCGTCCCCGCCACCCGCGGCGCCCGGCTGGAAGAGCTGGCTGCGGTAGGCGGCGAGCGCCGCCAGCTTCGCGTCCCAGGCCGCGGTGACGTCGACGACGAAGCTCGGCTCGAACGAGTGGTGCTGCATGTAGGAGAAGACCGCCGCCGGCCGGTAGGCGGCCATCGCCCGGTTGCCGCGCGCCGCCAGCCCGGAGTAGAACGCCGCCGCCGCCACCAGGCGGTGGCCGCGCTCGTGGTCGGGATGGCGATCGCGGGCGGGCGGCCCTAGCACCAGCTCCGGGCGCCAGGTCCTGAGCACCTCGATCAGCGCATCCTCCTCCGCCTCGCCGGTACGCAGGGCGCCGTCGCCGCAGTTCAGGAAGGCGAGCTCCACCGCGCCCAGGGCGGCGGCCGCGCTCTCCGCCTCGGCCAGCCGCTGCTCGGAGGTGCCGCGGGTGCCGCGCTCGCCCCGGGTGAGATGCAGGATGCCCACTCGCCGGCCCTGGCGCGCCGCCATCGCCAGCGTGCCGCCGCAGCCGAGCTCGACGTCGTCCGGATGCGGCCCGATGGCGAGCACGTCGAGCTTGCTCATTGGACTAGCCTCGAATGTGGTGGTGCTGCGGCCGTCATGGCTGGATGACCGCCAGGCAGGTCGGGTCGAGGTCCAGCTGCTCCCAGAACGCGGCCGCCAGGCGGTCGCCGTACTTGCCCTGGAAGTGCGCGGCGCAGATGAGGCGCTCCTGCAGCTTGCCGGCGGGCAAGCAGGCCTGGCGCAGCGCCTCGACCCGCCGGCTCAGCAGCTCGTCGCGGCGCGCCAGCGCCGGCAGCGCCTTCTCGGCGAAGAGGTCGATGGCCCGCAGCACCTGCTCCCTGGTCTTCTCCAAGGGGCGCTCGAGGTTGGGGTCCGCGGCCAGGGCCGGCGCGCGCAGCTCCTCGAGCGCCGCCGCCAGCCGCTCCCGCACCGGCGTCACGAAGTCGCCGCCGGCGAGCTCGGCCAGCGCGCGGTCGAGGCGCGAGCGGTCGCCGAGCAGGTCGGCGAGCGTCAGGCCGAGCTCGGCGATGTGCTGCGCCTTGCCGGCGTCCAGCACCAGCGCCTGCGGCCGCAGCGCCACCCAGGGCGCCTCGATCTCGAGCACCTGATAGGCCGCCGCCGCCTGCGGCATGTAGGAGAGCTCCCCCGGGCCCAGCACCTGCAGGGAGCTGCCGAGCACCGCGTCGGCGACGGCCGGGCGGGCGAGGACCCCCGGGCTCACCACCGACGGGTTCTCGTCCAGGATGCGCAGCAGCTCGCCGATGCCGCCGCCGTCGCCGGCGCCGGCCGCGCAGTGGCCGCCGCTCCCGTCCGACGCGACGCCGCGCAGGGCGAAGCCGTCTTCGCCGCGCCACTCGATGCGGCGGCGCTCGCCGCGGCGCAACAGGAACAGGGGGCTCGCTCCCGGCTGCGGGCTGACGCGCAGCTCGTAGCCACGCCCCTCGACCGCCGCGTCCTGGCGCGCCAGGGCCTCGGCGAGCTGGCCGCGGCGCTCGATCAAGCGCGCCAGCCAGGGGCGCTCCGCCGCCTTGAGCGCCGGATGCATGGCGTCGAGCAGCAGCGGGCAGCGCGGCCCCAGCATGTGCGCCACGGCGCGGCAGAACGCTTCGCCGAAGCGCGCGTCCGGCTGGTACCAGCGGGCGAGCGCTTGCAGCCACGCGGCGTAGCGCTCGCCGGGCACGGCCGCGGCGATGCCGCGCAGCGCCTCGGTCACCGCCGGCGACAGGGCGCGCATGCCGACGGGCAGCAACGGCTGGGTGTCCGGCCCGAGGTCGAAGGTGCGCGGCCCCTCGGCGGTGAGCACCGTGGCGCTCGCCACCTCGGCGTAGTCATGGTCCTCGGTGGCCACCCAGAACACCGCCACCGCGGGCTCGCCCGCCGCTTCGAGCGCCGCCGCCCAGCGGGCCGCGGCGATCAGCTTGGCGAAGGTCAGCAGCGGGCCGCCGAAGAGGCCGGGCTGCAGGCCGGCGACCACCACGCGCGTGGCCGGATCGGCGAGGCGCTTGGCGGCCTGGTCGGCGGCGGCATGACCGTAGGCGCGGTTGCTGACGGCGAGCGCCGCCGCCAGCTCCGCGCGCGTCCGGGCGGCCGCGGCCGGGGGGCGGGGCAAGGCGGCCACGAGCGCCGCCGCCGGCGCCGCGGCCGGGGGGACGAAGCGCAGCGGCGCCAGCAGATCGAGGTCGCGCCCGGCGAGGAAGGCCCGCGGCAGCGGCGGCAGCAGGCCGGCGGCGGCGAGGTCCACCCGCAGCGCGTCAGGCAGGCTTCCAACCGACCAGGATGAGGCGTTCGCTCTCACTGCCGTAGGGCTCTCCTTGGAAGTTGCCGAACAGGCCGGTCACCTCGAGGCCGGCCCAGTGCAGGCCGATCGCCACCTCCTCGGGCTGGTAGGCGCGCACGCTCTCGAGAAAGGTGCGGGGAGTGCCGCCGCCTGCGGCCTGCACGCGGATACGTTTGTTGATGCGTTTGGTTGCGGCGTCGTACCAGCGCTCGATGTCGACGGTCTGGGCTCGCCCGGCGTCCGCGCGGGAGCGGGAGGCCCGCGCGCGCCGCCCCTTGCCGCCGGGGTCCGCCTCCTTGCGGGCCTCCAGGCGCTGCACCTCGCGCGGCTGCAGGTGACGCAGAGTATAGGCGGTGTTCATGATGTCGATCAGGAAGCGGCCGCCCGGCGCCAGCACGCGCACGATCTCCTCGAGCACCAGGAAGTTCTCGCGCTCCGTCTCGAAGTAGCCGAAAGAGGTGAAGAAGTTGAGCACCCAGTCGAAGCTCTCGGCGGCGAAGGGCAGCCGGCGCATGTCGCCGGCCACGCGCGGCAGCCCGCCGGCGTGCGCGAGCAAGGTCACCGAGAGATCGACTCCCAGAGTGCGGTAGCCGCGGCGGCGCAGCGCCGCCGTGTGGCGCCCGGCGCCGCACGCCAGGTCCAGCACCGCGCGCGGCCGCGTCTGCCCGAGCTGGCGCTCAACGAAGTCGACATGCGCCTCGGCCTCCTGATCGTCGCGGTGGGAGTAGAGGCCAAGGTACTCCTCCCCGAACCACTCCTTGTACCAGGCCACCACCGCATGATACCCGCGCGCCGGCGGCCTGGAGGTTCGCGGTATCCTTGGGTGGCATGCGGAGGAGCGCGACGCCGGCGGTATGACCCCGGAATGGATCCTGGTGCCGGGGGGCTGGTTCTGGATGGGCGGCGGCCCCCGCGACAACGAGAACCCGCGGCACGAGGTCTGGCTGCCTCCCTTCCGGCTGGCGCGGGCGCCGGTGACCCGGCAGGAGTACCAGGTCTTCCTCGACGCGACCCATCACCCGGCGCCGCCGTTCTGGAAGGAAGCCGCCTTCGTCCATCCTCGCATGCCGGCGGTGGGACCTTCCTGGGAGGATGCGCAGGCGTATTGCGCCTGGGCCTCGCGGCAGCTGGGGTTGGCGCTGCGGCTGCCGACGGAGGCGGAGTGGGAGTGCGCGGCGAAGGGCGGCCGCGAGGTGACCTGGCCGTGGGGCGACGAGCCGCCGGAGTCGCTGCCGGACTACGGCCGCCGCTGGCTCTCGGGCCCGGAGCCGGTCGACGCCTATCCCTCGCTGCATCCGCTGGGGTTGCTCGGCATGGGCGAGAACGTGCACGAGTGGTGCGCCGACTGGTTCGACCCCGGATACTACGGGCGCTCGCCGCGACGCGAGCCGCGCGGCCCCGAGGGCGGCACGCGCCGGGCCTCGCGCGGCGGGTCGTGGCGCCACCAGGTCAAGGCCAGCCGCTGCGCCGCGCGCTCCGCCATCCCGCCGGGCATGCGATACAGCGACTACGGCTTCCGCCTGGCCGCCGGTGTCCCGGCGACCGAGTCGCGGCAAGGGCGAGAGCAGGAACGGGGGGGAGACGGACCGAGATGAGCGGACGAGAGATCGAAGGCGGTCCGCCGCCGGCGCCGAAAGCTGGCGCGCCGGGAGGCGGAGGCGGACCTGGCCCCGCCTGGAGGCCTGCCGTCCTCGCGTCGGTGGGGAGCATCCTGCTGCACGCCGTGGCCGTGCTCTGGGTCTGGCACTCCTGGGGCGGATTCGGGCGGGGCGGCGTGCTGGCCTGGATCGACTTCCCCTCGTCGCTCGCCTACCTGCGCCTGCGCGGCGGCGCCAAGCTGACCTGGAGCCTGCTGATCGGGGGCCTGCAGTGGGGAGTCCTCGGCGCCGGCCTGAGCCTGCTGGTCGGGCGCTCCGCCCGGCGTCCCACCAGCTGAGCGGGAGCGCCGGGGTAGAATCGGCCCATGGTGCAGGTAGGGTCCGTCCGCGTCGAGCCGCCGCTCTGGCTCGCCCCGATGGCGGGGGTGACCGACCGCGATTTCCGCCTGATCGTGCGGCGGATCGGCGGCGTCGGCGTGGTGTCGATGGAGTTCATCTCGTCGCGGGCGATCGTGTCGGGCAACCAGAAGACCCGCGAGCTGATGGTCTTCAGCGGCGAGGAGCGGCCGCTGGCCATCCAGATCTACGGCTCGGACGTCGCCACCATGCGCGAGGCGGCGCTGGTGGTCGAGGAGCTCGGGCCCGACATCTGCGACATCAACATGGGCTGCCCCGCCAACAAGGTGCTCAAGGGGTGCGCGGGGGCGGCGCTGATGGGCGATCTCGGGCTGGCCGAGCGGATCATCCGCGCGGTGCGGGACGTGCTGTCGATGCCGCTCACCGTCAAGTTCCGCCTGGGCCTGGACGACTGCCGCCGCAACTACCTCGAGCTGGGCAGGATCTGCGAGGCCAACGGGGTCGCCGCGGTGGCCCTGCACGCGCGCACCGCGCGGCAGATGTACACCGGCGAGGCCGACTGGTCGCACCTGGCGCGGCTCAAGGAGAGCCTCGGCATCCCGGTGATCGGCAACGGCGACGTGCGCGAGCCGGAGGACGCGGTGCGGATGCTGGCGGCCACCGGCTGCGACGGCGTCATGGTCGGCCGCGGGGCCACGCTCAACCCCTGGATCTTCAGCCAGATCGCGGCGCGGCTGGCGGGGGGCCGCGGCACGGCGCCGACCCTGGCCGAGCGGCGCGACCTGATCCTGGGGCACTTCCGGCTGGTCACCGAGCGCGAGAGCTCGGCGTACGCGCTGCACAAGCTGCGCAAGTTCACCGGCTGGTACACCCACGGGCTGCCGCACGGCCGGCGGCTGCGGCAGGAGATCAACCAGCTGCCAGACGTGAGCAGCTTCCTCGCCGCGGTCGAAAGCTTCCTCGACGGACTGGTCGAGGAAGAACGGGCCGCCTAGTGGTCCACGTGGCCGTCGCCACCGCTCCCCCGCCCGCCGAGCACGCCGTCGAGCTGCCGTACACGCCGGCCGAGGCCCTGCGCGCCATCGGCGCGGCCGCCGAGGACTGGGGGGCGGAGTTCGAGCCGCGGGGCGCCGGCGGCGAGCTGCGCCTGCCGGTGGTGGCCGGCCTGCGCCGCGGCATGCTGTCAGGCCCGGTCGCCGTCGAGGCGGCCAGGCCGGGAGCGCGGGTGGTGTTCAGGCCGGTGGCGCAGGACTACTACCTGGAGACGTCGGCCGTGGCCGTGCTGCTGATGGCGGCGGCCGGCGCGCTGCTCAGCATGGCCTGGCCGCTGTTCCCGAGCCTCCTGCCGACCGCGCCGTTCGGAGTGGTGCTGGCGCTGTCGGGGTGGTTCCTGGTGCTCTCCCGGCGGCGCGGCAGGGGGGCGGCGGACTTCCTGGCGAGCATCGCCATCGCCGCACACCCGAACGCCTCCCCGCCCGGGGAGTGAGCATGGCGCCCCGGGCGGGAATTCCTCGCTGCCGGGTGTTGTATTCTCTGTAGGACAGCTGTGCAGGTGCAGCAGGGTTCTTTGGCAACTGGGGGCGTACCGGTTTCGACGGGGAACAAGAGCGGAGCGGAGGCAGCGTGTCGAACTCCACCCGTAAAGTGGAACGACTAACTGCGAACGACAACTTCGCACTCGCGGCCTAAATAGCCGTGACGCACCGATGGGAGCGCGACCCGCGGCGCTCATCGGTGCGACGCCAAAGCGGGTCGAGGGGTGCGGTTGCCTTGTGCCGCGCTCTGATATACAGCAAGGCTGGCCGCCGCGCCAGGCGCCTTCTTCCGACGCGCGCGCGGTGAGATTGCAAATAGAAGGCTACGCACGTAGAAGCCTCTGAGACGCGTTTTCCGGACGTGGGTTCGACTCCCACCGCCTCCACCATTTCTTCCTTTTCCCTTTCCTTATCCTTTCCTTCTTCCTTATCCTTTCCTTCCTTCCCTTCCCTTCCCTTCCCTTCCCAACCAGATTCGTTCTCGTCGTGGCCGTTCAGGCGTCGCCGAAGGCGGCGGCGATGCTGCGCGTGAAGGGCGGCTCGAGCACCCCGGCCTCGGTGACGATCGCGGTGATCAGGTCGTGCGGCGTGACGTCGAACGCGAAGTTCACCGCCTCCGTGTCGCGGGGCGCGATGCGCGTGCCGAACACCTCGGTCACCTCCTCGGCCCGGCGCTCCTCGATCGGGATGGCCGCGCCGTCGGCGGTGGCGCGGTCGATGGTCGAGAGCGGCGCCGCGACGTAGAACGGGACGAGGTGGCGCGCCGCCAGCACCGCCAGCGGATAGGTGCCGATCTTGTTGGCGGTGTCGCCGTTGGCGGCGATGCGGTCGGCGCCGACCACGATGCGGTCCACCAGGCCCTGCGCCATCAGCGTGCCGGCGCTCGAGTCCGTGACCAGCCGGAACGGGATGCCGAGCCGCCGGAGCTCCCAGGCGGTCAGGCGCGCTCCCTGCAGCAGCGGCCGGGTCTCGTCGACCCAGACCATCTCGACGCCCTGGCGGCGCCAGGCGGACTGGATGACGCCGAGGGCGGTGCCGTAGCCGGCGGTGGCGAGCGCGCCGGTGTTGCAGTGGGTGAGCACACGGGAGGCCGGCGCGAACAGCGCCGCGCCGTGCTCGCCGATGCGGCGGTTGATCTCGACGTCCTCCGCCGCCAGTCGCTGCGCCCAGGCGAGCAGCGCGCTCGCCACCGCCGCCGGGCCGGCCGCGGCGTTCAGCTCGAAGACGCGGCGGCCGCGCTCGATGGCCCAGCGCAGATTGACGGCGGTGGGGCGGGTGGCGCCCAGCAGCTCCGACACGGCGGCGAACCGCGGCGCGAGATCCGCGGCGTCGCGCACCGTCGCCAGGCCGAGCGCCACGCCATAGGCGGCGGCCACGCCGATGGCCGGAGCGCCGCGCACCGCCAGGCGGCGGATGGCGTCCGCCACCTGCTCGGGCGTGGTGCAGTCGAGCCAGACCTCGCGCTCCGGCAGCAGGGTCTGGTCGAGCAGCAGCAGCGAGCCGTCCTGCCACCGCAGCGGCGAGAACGGCGGCTCGGGCACCGGCTCATCGCGCATGGGTCACACCGTCCTCCTCGAGGAGAGGGTAGCGCCGCCGGCCATCGCGCCGGCATCATCACCACGGAAGCCACGACAGCGGCGCGGCGCGGTGCGCCGGTCCGGGCGAGAAGCGGCCGGATCGCCGCGGCCGGCGGCTGCTGTGACATCATCTGCAACCGCCGTTCAGGATAGCAAGAGAGCGGAAGGAGCGGAGCGGAAGGAGAACGCGTGAAAGGCGATACCAGGCAGCTGGGCTTCTCGACCCGCGCCATCCATGCCGGGCAGCCGCCGGACCCGCGGACGGGGGCGGTCGCCGTACCCATCTACCAGACCTCGACCTATGTTCAGCTGAGCCTCGGCGAGCATCAGGGCTACGAGTATGCGCGGGTGCAGAACCCTACCCGGGAGGCGCTCGAGCAGAACGTGGCGCAGCTCGAGGGGGGGTTGTCCGGTCATGCCTTCGCCTCGGGCATGGCGGCCATCGCCAGCCTGATGACCCTGGTCAAGGCGGGAGAGCACGTCGTGGTGTCGCGCAACGTCTACGGCGGCACCTACCGGTACTTCACCCAGATCCTCGAGCGCTACCAGGTAGCGTTCTCGTGGGTGGACAGCAGCCGTCTCGACGCCGTCGCCGCGGCGATGACCCCGGCCACGCGGCTGGTGTTCATCGAGACACCCACCAACCCGGTGATGGACATCTCCGACATCGCCGGCACCGCCGAGATCGCCCATGCCCACGGCGCCCTGCTGGTGGTAGACAACACCTTCCTCTCGCCGTACCTGCAGCGGCCGCTCGAACACGGCGCCGACATGGTGGTGCACTCGACCACCAAGTTCCTCAATGGCCACAGCGACTCGGTGGGCGGCGCCCTGGTGTGCGCCCGGCAGGAGGAGGCCGAGTGGCTGGCCTTCGTGCAGAAGTCGATGGGGGCGATCCTCTCGCCCCTCGACTCCTTCCTGGTGATGCGCGGCATCAAGACGCTCGCCGTGCGCATGGAGCGACACGAGCGGAACGCCGCCGCCGTGGTCGCCATGCTGGCGGCCCATCCCAAGGTGCGCCGCGTGCTCTATCCCGGCCTGCCCGACCATCCCGGGCACGAGGTCCATCGCCGCCAGGCTTCGGGCTTCGGCTCCATGGTCACGCTCGAGATGGGCACCTACGCCGCCGCCAAGGCGCTGCTCGACAACGTGAAGGTGCTGAGCCTCGCCGAGAGCCTCGGCGGGGTCGAGAGCCTCATCTCCCACCCTGCCACCATGACCCACGCCTCGGTCCCCGCCGAACGCCGGGACCTCCTGGGGCTGACCGACAGCATGGTGCGGATCTCGGTCGGCATCGAGGACGTCGAGGACCTGCTCGCCGACCTCGAGCAGGCGCTGGCGAAGGTCTGACCGGGCGGGAATCGCCCCCGGCCGCCCGGCGGAGTGGAGCCGGCGGCGGAGAGGATCGCGTCAGAGCAGGCCGCGACGGCGGCGGTGCGGGCGGCGACGCGGCGGGCGAGGGTGGCGTCATCGTGGGCCGCAACGGCGGCGGCGCGGGCGGGATGGGCTACGACAGGGGAGCCGTGCGGGCAGGTCAGAAGTCGGTGTCGTCGGGATCGGCGGCGTAGGCGATCTCGTCCTCCTCCTCGTCGGAGAAGTCGGCGTCCTTGTCGACCGATGCCGCGATCCAGTCGAGAAAGCCCTGGTCGCCCTGGCTGACGCCGAACGACAGGATCTCGGGCAGCTCGTAGCTGTGCAGCTCGCGGATGGTCGCCGCCACGCCCTCGAACTCCTGCTGCAGCGTCTTGATGACCAGCAGCAGCTCGCCGTCCTTGCAGATCTTCCCTTTCCAGCGGTAGAGGGAGCGAATGGCCGGGATGATGTTGACGCACGCCGCCTGCCGGCGGGCGACGATCTCGCGCGCGATGAGGTAGGCCTGCTCCTCGGTGCCGACGGTGGTGACCATGACGATGGCGCGCATGGCGGCCACGTTACTGCACGGTCAACGAGCTAGTCAATGCGAACCGAGGGGTCCGCCGGGGCAGCGCGGACCCCACGAGACCCCCTCCGCGGCCGTCTGCCGCCGGCGTCGTCTGCGGGCTGTTCTCCCGGGTGTCAAACGATCTGGCGCCTGTCCTGATCCTTTGACAAACCCGCTGGTGGAGCGCCGACCCCTCTCGGTGGCCTGTTTGCCGCCCCGCTCGTCGCCGTTCCCCACCTCGTCGTCCAGATCCCTTTACAGCCATCGCCGCCTTGGCTCCGGCGCTGGTGCTTGGAACTCCAATGCTTGCAGTAGTTAGAGAGCTCGTTGCTGCGTGGCTCGGTCCTTGATCCTACGGTGGCCGTCGTACTCAACCCGGAGAGGAGGCGGCGAACCGCAGAAGGGCACCATGGCAGGACCAGCGACAGGGAAAGGGCGGCCGGCCTTCGGGCCGGCCGTGCCTCATCAGGCAACAACCGGCGCCTGGGCGGAGAGGGACATTCGCGGGAACGTCCAAGAGGACATTCGACGGGATGATGCGGGCCACCGGCCGGGCAGGACGTAGTAGATTACGCCGCATGGCTCAAGACCGGCACATCGTGCGCGAGTACCTGGAGGCGCTGATCATCGCGGCCATCTTCCTGCAGTTTGCCAACACCTTCGTGGTGCAGACCTACTTCATCCCCAGCAGCTCGATGGAGGACACCCTGCTGATCGGCGACCACCTTTTCGTCAACCGCTTCATCTATGGTCCGGCCCCGACGGCGCTCGAGCGCAAGCTGCTGCCGCTGCGTCAGGCGCGGCGCGGCGACATCGTCGTCTTCCGGTCGAAGGAGAACCCCCGCATCGACGTGGTGAAGCGTTGCGTCGGGCTGCCCGGCGACACCATCCGGGTCGTCGACAAGCGCCTCTTCATCAATGGCAAGGCGGTCGACGACTCCGCGTATGCGGTGCACAAGGACGCCAATCACTTCCCGCCGGACTACCCGACGCAGATGTCGGCGCGAGACAACTTCGGGCCCTTCACCGTGCCCAAGGCGAGCTGCTTCTGCATGGGCGACAACCGCGACAACTCATGGGATTCCCGCTTCTGGGGAGAGCTGCCGGACACCTACCTGCTCGGCAGGGCCTTCGCGATCTACTGGTCGTACGGCGGTGGTACCTCGGACGGCAGCGCGCAGAGCTTGAGCTCCAAGATCGCCGACCTCGCCAGGACGGCGCGCGGCTTCTTCTCCGAGACCCGGTGGCCGCGCACGTTCCGCGTGGTCCGCTAGGCATTCGCGCTCCTACCCCCTGATGTCCATGCCCGTCGCGCCGCGGCCCGTGGCCCGAGAGTACCTCGAGGCCCTGCTGATCGCCGTGATCTTCGCGACCTTCGCGCGGACCTTCGTCTTCCAGGCGTTCAAGATCCCCTCGGGTTCGATGGAGGAGAACCTGCTGATCGGCGACCACATCCTGGTCAACAAGTTCATCTACGGTCCGACCGTTTCGCCGGCCGAGAGGCTGTTGCTGCCGGTCCGCCAGGTGCGGCGTGGCGACGTCGTGGTCTTCCGTTGGCCCGTGGACCCGTCCCGCGACTTCATCAAGCGCGCCGTCGGCCTCCCCGGCGACGTGGTGAAGCTGGTGGACAAGCGCCTCTACGTCAACGGCAAGCAGGTCGCCGACGCGAGCTACACCTACCACAACGATCCGGTGACCTATCCTCGCGGCTCCGCGCAGAGCCCGGGCCACTCCCGCGACAATTTCGGGCCGGTGCGCGTCCCGCCGGGCAGCTACTTCTGCCTCGGCGACAACCGCGACAACTCGCACGACTCCCGCTTCTGGGGCATGGTCCCCGCCAACCATCTCAAGGGCCGGGCGCTCGTCATCTACTGGTCCTTCGAAGAAGAAGCGCCCGAGGTGGCGGCGTGGCCACGGGCGGCCGGGAGACTGCGGCGGCTGGCGCACGTAGCGCTCGGCTTCTTCTCCCATACCCGCTGGGAGCGTACGTTCCGGCTCGTGCGCTGACCGGCGGCCGCCGCCGCCGACCGGCGACCAACGGAGGTCGACCCGGAAGCAGCCACGCGCTGACCGGCGGCCGCCACGCTCGGTTTGCGCTAGACTCCCGGTACCGATGGCGGAGCAGGAGAGAGGCCATGCCACGTAAGGACGCCGAACGGGGCGAGGGGAATCTCGGGTGCATACTCTGGCTCGCCGTGCTGGGCCTCGCCGTCCTGATCGCGGTCAAGATGGTGCCGGTCAAGATCGCCAGCTCCCAGCTCTATGACTACATGGAGGAGCAGGCCAAGTTCGCCGCCCAGGTGCCGCCCGAGAACCTCGCCAAGGGCATCCTGGTCAAGGCCAAGGAGCTCGAGATCCCTCTGGCCAAAGAAGACCTCCACGTCGAAAGGGTCGGCGACAACATCAGGATGCGGGCCGTCTACACGGTGCCGGTAGAGTTCCCGGGCTACACTTACTTGTGGCACTTCGATCATCAGGTAAATCGGCCTATCTACATCTTCTGAGCCGCCACCGCCTGTCGGCGGAGCCGCGGCGGCCGAGGCGAAGGTGACGCCGCCTCCCGCACCGGCCGAGCCACTCGATCCGCCGGTCGCGCCCGCGGCTCCCAGCGCCGCCGCCGGAGTGGAGGCCGAGGCCGAGGAGGGGCCTCAGGCCTCGCCGCCGCCGGTCGCCCGCTTTGGCGCGGGCAAGCCCGGTGGCGCGCGCCGCCGGAGAATCGTCGAGACGCTGGTCTGCGGCTTCCTGCCGGGAGCGCTGGTCGGCGCTCACCTCGGCGGGCTGCTCTTCTTTCTGAACCCGGGGCTGCCATGGCGTACGACGCCGGTGTTCCGGGCCGTTTCCTGGTATGCGATGGAGCTGGGGCTGTTCAGCCTCGCGCTGCACCTGCCGCTGCTGGCAGCGCGCCGGTGGCGCGCGCGTCGCCTGCTGCCATGGACGCTGACCACCGCCTTCGCGCTGGCGGCGCTGCTCGACTGGACCCATGCTTCGCACTATGCCTACTACCTGCCCACCGGCATCAACGAGCGGCTGATCAAGGCCGCGATCTGGCTGTCGGTCGCGGCGCTCATCGCCTTCTACACCGCCCTCCTCCACACCGTGGACCGGCGACGCTACGGCCGGCGCAGCCAGCTCGCGCTGGCGCTGCTCTATGGGCTCTCCATCTTCGTGATGATCGAGCGCCGGGCCGCCTTTCATCCTCCCGCGGCGCTGCCGCCACGCCCCGCCGTGGTCGAGAGGGAGCCGAGGCCCAGGCTGTGGGTGATCGGCCTCGACACGGCGACGCTCGACGCCATCCTGCCGCTGGCCGGGCAGGGTCAGCTGCCGTTCCTGGCGGGCATCTTGCGCGGCGGCGCCTACGGCCGGCTGGAGTCGCTGTCGCCGGTGCGGCCCGAGGCCCTCTGGACCACGCTGGCCACCGGCAAGTATCCATGGCAGCACGGGGTCACCGGCGGCCGCCTGTACAGCGCGCCGCGCATCTGGCGGAGCGCCGAGCTCCGGCTGCTGCCGACCGGGATCGCTTTCGACAGCTGGGGCCTGCCGGCGGCGCGCAGCCGGTTGCTGCACGGCTACTCGCGGCAGGCGCTCGACCTGTGGGAGATCCTGCCGCGCCTCGGCATCCCGTCGGGGGTGGTGAGCTGGCCGGCATCCTCGCCCGCCTCACGCGAGACGGAGTTCGCCGTCGCGGATCGCTACTTCACCGAGCGCGCGGAGCCCGGCAACACCTGGCCGCCGCAGCTCGATGATTGGGCACGCCGGTTCCGTCCGGAGCCGCAAGCCGTGCGGGCGCTGTTCGCGTCCCGCTTCGGGCCGGGATCGCCGCCGCCGCTGGTGACGAGCTTCGCGGCAGACCTGTGGCGACAGGCGCTGAGCGAGGAGCTGCTCGACCAGCACCCGGAGATAGGCGGGTTCTTCCTGGCGCTTCCCGGGCTGCGGCAGGTCTCGCGGCGCTATTTCGGCGGCTTCAACGGCGTCCAGTTCCGCGGCATGCAGGCGCCCGATTTCGTCGAGGCCGCCGAGCGGGTCACGGACTACTACGTGCGGCTGGATTCCTTCCTGGCCGACCTGTGGCAGCGGCATACCGGCGATGACATCCTGGCGCTGGTCTCCGCCTCGGGCATCGAGGGCTCGGGCGGATGGCGCCGGGTGCTGGGCGAGCTGTCGCGCAAGGTTTCACTCGAGGGCTTCGAGTCGGACGCTCCGGACGGCGTGCTGATGCTGTACGGCCGAGGAGTTCAGCCAGGAGCCCTGCTCACCGGCGCACGCCTGGTGGACGTCGTTCCAACCTTGATGTATGCGCTCCATCTGCCGGTGGCCCGCGACCTCGACGGCGAGGTCCTCACCCCGGCCTTCGAGAAGAGCTTTCTCGCGCGGCATCCGCTGACCTTCCTCACCACCTACGAGACCCTGCCCAAGGCGTCGACGCCGCCGGCGGCGCGCTAGGCTGCTGCCGGCGCGGGGAGGTACGCGCTCGCGCCAGCGCCGCAGAACGCAGGGAGGCCGCTGCTGCCTACGCGGGAGGAGGTACTCGGCGTGACGCGGGAGCTGGGATATCCCTGCCTGGGGGCGCGAATAACACGTAAGTCGGCCCGGGGAGAATTGACGACGACGGGGGCCTCAGGCCTCTCGCGCCGAGGGGGCCTTGGCCGCGAAGAGCTTGGGAGCGGCAGCGGCAGCAGCGGCAGCAGAGCTCTTCGCCGCGTCTCGGCTCATCGCACAGCGCCCCTCGAAGATGGCGCCGTCCTCGACGATGAGGGCGGGAGTATCGATGTCGGCGAAGACCTTGCCGCTGGCGGCGATCTGGACGCGCCGGGAGGCCTGGATGCTTCCCCGGACGGTCCCGGACACGATGATCTGGCCTACCCGCACCTCGCCTTCGACCTCGCCGCCTTCCCCCACGATCAGCTCGCCCTCGGTCGTCACCTCGCCGGTGAACGTCCCGTGCACTCGGAAGTGGCTGTCGAAGCGCAGCTCGCCGCGGAGATGGCTGCCGCGGTCGAGAAAGCCATTGAGATCCCCCTGCCTGGCCGTCCCTTTCATCTCGTCTCATCCCCCTTTTCCATCAAGAGGTCGTAGAGGCGCATCAGCTCCTCCTCGGAATGGAAATGGATGCGCAGCTGTCCTCTCTTGCCCTGGCGCCGGATCTCCACCTTGGTCTGCAGGCGCCGCGTGAGCTTCTCCTCGGCCGCGGCGGTGTGCACCTCGACCTGGCGAGCCCGCCGTTTCGCGCGCTCGCGTGGCGCGGCACTCAGGCGCTCCACTTCGCGGGCCGAGAGCTCTTCGCGGGCAGCCCGCTCGGCGAGAGCGATCTGTTGGTCCCTGCCTCCAAGGGCCAGCAGCGGCCGCGCTTGACCGGCCGTCAGCCGGCCGCTCCGCAACAGGTCGCGCACCTCCTGGGGCAGCTTCAACAGGCGCAGGGCGTTGGTGACGGTGGTGCGGCCCTTGCCGACGCGATGGCCGATCTCCTCCTGCGATAGCCCGAACCTCTCCTGCAGCGCGGCATACGCCTCGGCCTCTTCCAGCGCATTGAGGTCGGTCCGCTGCAGGTTCTCGATCAAGGCCAGCTCGAGCCGGTCGCGATCCTCGAGCGCCGGCCGGATCACCACCGGCACCTCCTCGAGGCCCGCGAGGCGGGCCGCGCGCCAGCGCCGCTCACCCGCGACGATGCTGTAGGAGCCATCGCCGTCGACGGTGACGACGAGTGGCTGAACCAGGCCCTGGGAGCGGATCGAGGCGGCGAGCCCTTCCAGCTCCCCTTCGTCGAAGCTGGCCCGCGGCTGCAAGCGATTGGGCTTGAGGGCGGCGATCGGCAGGTGACGGACGCCGGCTCCCTGGTGCTCCGGAGTCGGCGGCGCGTCGGGGCGCTGGATCAGCGCATCCAGGCCTCGACCCAGTCCGCGTTTCTTGATCGCCGTCAAGCCGCCCTCCGCAGGAACTCGCGCGCCAGGGCGAGATAGGCCTCGGCGCCGCGGGATTTGATGTCGTATTGGAAGATGGGCAAGCCGTGGCTAGGGGCCTCGGCAAGCCTGACGTTGCGGGGCACGATGGTCTCGAACACCTGGTCGGCGAAATGGCGGCGGATCTCCTCGGCGACCTCCCGCGAGAGATTGGTGCGGTCGTCATACATGGTCAGCAGGATGCCGGAGATCACCAGCCCCTTGTTGAGGCCCTGCTGGACCCTGCCGATGGTGGCGAGGAGCTCGCTCACCCCTTCCAGGGCGAAGTACTCGCACTGCAAGGGGACCAGCACCGCGTCGGCGGCGGCGAGCGCGTTGACGGTAAGGTGCCCCAGCGACGGCGGACAGTCCAGGAGCACGACGTGGTAGCGATCGGCCACCTGGGAGAGCACCTGCTTGAGGCGCACCTCCCAGCTCGGCTCGCCGACGAACTCGACCTCGACTCCGACCAGGTCCCGCTGCGTCGGAACCAGGTCCAGGTTCGGGAAACCCGACGGCTGGATGGCGTCGGCGAGCGATGCCTCGCCGGACAGGACGTGGTACAGGTGAGGGACCGAGGCGCGGATACCCAGGCCGCGGGTGGCATTCGCCTGCGGGTCGCAATCCACCAGCAGGACACGCCTTTCGAGCGCGCCGAGGCCCGCCCCGAGGTTGATGGCGGTGGTGGTCTTGCCCACTCCGCCCTTCTGGTTGGCGATCGCCAGGATCATGGGCATGCGGGTTCCTGGTCCGACGAGCTGACGAGATCGTTCTTGCCGATGGCGCCCATTCCCGCGGGCCGCAGCTGCAGGATGCGGCGCCGCTCCGCCCCGGCCAGCGGCAGGCTGGCCTGCCACACGAGCTCAGGCGGCAGCTCGGGGTCGCGCTCGCCTGCCCAGAGCAGCATCATGCCCTCCGGCGTCAGCCGCCGCGCCAAGGCTCCCAGGACGTCCGTCTCCAGCTTCAGCGCGCGGACGGTTACCAGGTCGATGCGCTCCGGCAGGCCAGCGGGCAGCGGACTGGCGACTCTAACATTCAGGCATCGGCAGGGCAACGACGCCTTGCGGGCGGCGGTCACCAGGAAGGACCACTTCCGCTCCCTGGCTTCGACCAGGGTCATTTCCAGGGCGGGACGCGCCGCCGCCAGCACCAGGCCGGGGAACCCCGCCCCCGAGCCCAGATCGACGCCGCGCCGCGCGGAGCGGGGGATGAGCGGCAGGGCCGCTAGCGCTTCGCCGTAATGGCGCACCAAGACCTCGTCGGCCGTCCCCGGCCCGATCAGCCCCAGGCGCTCGTTCCACCGCATCAGCTCCCGATAGTGCGCATACAGGGCGGCCAGCGCCGCCTCCGCCAGAGGCTCCGGCGAGACCGCCGCGATGCCCGCGGCGAACGCATCGGCAGCCATGACCGGTAGCCTGAACGCCATGCCTCATCGTAGGGCGTGGCGCAGCCCCGGACAAGGGCCGCGCGGGCCTGGACAAGCGACAAGTTTCACGGGAAACTCAACGGTGAAACAACGGCCCTGCGGGGTGATCACGGCCGCCCGGCCAGGCGCGGCGTTTCACGGGAAACATGACGGTGAAACAACCGGCTGTGGGTGGGGCCATGAACAAGGGTAGGGACCGTGAGAGCACCTCTCGCGCAGGAGACTCTCGGATGACGCAAGACGGTAGCGAGCCTGAAGCCTCGACGAGGCCGCGAGAAGGCCCTGGGGAGAGAACCGCACTCGAGATCGGCATCCTGCTCGGGCTCCTGGTCGGTGAAGGCCATTTCGGCGGCGACGGACGGCAGCCGCAGATCACCCTGCGGATGCACACGGATCACCAGGCGCTCTTCCTGTGGCTCATGAAGACCTTTCCAGGCGGGAAGCTATATGGGCCCTATCATCACGGCGGCCGCCACTACTTCCAATGGATGGCCCGCGGCGCCTACCTGCGAGAGACGTTGGTGCCGCTCCTCGATCGCCATCTCGAGCCGGACCTGGACACGAGGACCCACTCTCGCTTTCAGGAAATGAAGCGCCGTTACGGCCTGGCCTGAGCCATGCCCAGGCGCAGCCGAGCCCTGCCGGCCTCGGCCAGGCGCGGCGCGCCGGTGAGCCGTGGGCGGGAGCGATGGCGGAGCTCGTCCGCCTGGCGATCAGCGCCGCGGCGAGCCTGTAGGGTGACCGAGCTTCTCGCGATCGGCAAGTGGGCGGCGACACGGCCCCGTCCGGCTCGCCATTCACGCGCTCGAGCAACAGCGGCCGTGCGCTACTCAGTAATCAGGATCTTGGCCTTCTCGGCAAGCTCCATGACCATGGCTAGTCCCTCCCCCTCGCCAAGAGAGAGGGGGGCATCGGAAACGGCGAAGTCTTTCTCGGTCACCCGATCACCGAAGAACACCATCGCGCGAAGGTCGGCAAGGCGAGCCATCCACATTAGCCCCACCGCGCCAGGCCGTGCCTGGTGGAAAGCCCTGCCCCAGCGTGCGGTTCGAGGATACTGGTCGGCCTCCGTGTCGATGAGCTCTTGCCGGTGCAACCCAAGCCGACCCAGCCCGAGCGTCCGCAGGTCAACGAGGAGCACGTCGCGCGTGAGCCGGACCCGGGACATGGCGCGTGTGGCGAGCTCGGCCCGGGCCTTTCTGCGGTCCGGACCACTCAGTGGCACGTCGTGAAACACGGTTTCGCAAATTGCCCCTTCCCAGTTCTCCGCAGCATAGAGAGTTGGAACGGGCGCACCGCCGGCTCCTGGAAATGGGTGGAAACGACCGCGGCCAAAGCCTGGATTGAATTGCGCCGCCCGGTGAGTGAATTCGGGTGCCCCGTGCTTGACCCACCGATGAATGCGCCAGAGCTCCATGCCGGCTGGCAACATGGGCTCGACGAGCGGATCGAGGGCCGATGGGTCTTCGGGGGGCTCAGGCGTCCCGGGATTAGTCAAACGCCTCCGTCTCCTGGCGCGCCGCCTCCACCGCGGCTTCGGGGGTGGACTGCAGGACGTCCACAGGCCGCCTTGCCCCAAGCCATCCGTTGCGACCGGTAAACCACAACGCGGTCTGCCAGTCGGAGTACCTCGACTCGAGGACCGCCAGGATGTCGGCGATCACGGGGCGGGGTTGGCCGTCGTCGTCGGAGAACTGAAAGGCCGGGAACAGGGTTTGTCCTCCGGACTCCACCGCAAAGATCTTGCCTTCGGCCTTCCAGCGGTTCGCCAGAGCTGCCCGGTTCTGTGCCCGAGAGCCGGCGAACTCGGCCACCTCTCGGCTCGTCAGCGTTCCGAACTCGGCAAGGAAAGCCCTTCGCGCATCAGCATTGCGACGCAGCTGCGCGGTCTCCGCCGTCGATGGGGCAACAGGCTCCTGAGAACGCATGCTGGGAGACCTGACATCCATCAACACCACGTCAGGAACGCGGCGGGTGAGGTGTTCAAGCGCCTCTTGTGGCGAGGCGGCCACCACCACCTCGGCACCGAGGGAACTCAGAATGCCCTCGGCCACGTGGCTCCCTTTGTCATCCTCCACCACCAGCACTTGCACTCCGCTGAGCTCGGGGCTTGCCTCGACCTTGCGGCCACGCTCCACCAGGCGGCCGAAAAGCTTGGGGTCTTCCTTGGCACCAAGGCCCGCCAGCCAGATTCGATGCGGTATCATGTCTGTCACTTTCCTCATGCTCATCACTTTAACACGGTAGGGGAGCGGTGCTTCGTAGTCCCTGCCGGCGACGGTCCAGTGCAGGCGGCCCGCCTGGTCGTAGGCGTCGAGGGCGTCGCGCACGCGGCCGCCGGCGAAGTGCTCGGAGGCCTGCTGCTGCCAGGGCTCGCGCTGGCGGCGGATGGTCTCGAGGCTGGCTCTCGGGTGGGTGTCGAGCAGGCCGCGGTAGGGTCGCCTACCCGAGCCGCGCGCGGCGCGCTCGAGGCGGTAGGCGAGTCGGCCAGCGGCCCCTTCAGACCGGGCGGACGGTGATGCGCTTGAAGTAGCCTTCTCCCTCGCTCTCGGTGACCACCGCCGGGTCGTCGGCCAGGGTGACGTGGATGATCCGCCGGTCCGCCGGGTTCATCGGCACGAGGGTGCGCGACCGGCCGCGCTGGCGCACCTCGTCGGCGACCTTCTGCGCCAGGCTGCGCAGCCGCTCCTCGCGGATCTCATGGAAGTTGTCACAGTCCACCCGGCAGAGCACGGCCTCGCCCGACAGGCTGCGGATGATGCGCGGCAGCAGGTGCTCGATCGCCATCAGCAACTCGCCGTCGTCGGCGAAGCACCAGTCCGTGTCCGTGCCGATGAGATCGATCTCGAGCCGCTCCTCGCCCTGGTAGATGCGCGGCGTCAGGTCGAGCCCGGCGATCCGCAGCAACAGTTCCATTCCCTTCGCCGCCGCCTCCGCCTGCGGGCCTTCCGCAACCGGAAAGCGCTCGCCGACCTTGCGCGGCCGCTCCGGCAACGCCACCAGGTCTTCGCCGGTCATGCCGGCGCTCGCCAGGCCGGCCGCTCCCAGGTCGCCATGCCGCCGCTCGCGCGGGAAGGCGCCGGACGGCCGTCTGTACCGCCCGTGCTGCTCTCCCTGCTCGGAGCGCCGCGAGGCGTGAGCCGGGGTGTGCGTGTCGGCGGCCCTCGCGTGGCGCGGCGCCGCCCTCTGCCGCGGCGCCGTCCCGCTCGGCTGCCGGCTCGGGCCTCCCGGCCGGCTCGGATCTCCCGCCGCCGGCTGCCCGCCCGCCGGCTGCTGCCCGACCGCCGGCTGCCCGACCGCCGGCTGCTGGCCGATCGCCGGCTGCCCGGTCGACGTCTCGCCCGCCTCCGCGGGTTCCGCCGCCCCAGCCTCTCGCCGCGGTGCGGCAGGATCGACCTCGATGACCACCTTGCGGCGCACCTTGATGAAGCCGTGGCGCTTGTCGATCTGGTGGTAGGCGATCTCCTCCGGCTGCAGATGGTAGTGGTTGGCCGCCTGCACGAGTGCCTGCTGCAGCGTGTCGCCCGAGAAGAACCGTCTTTTCGAGTCGTTCATGTCCACTTCCGCATCGCCTCCCGACAGGTGTGCGCTCATTGGGCGCCTTCCACCTTCCAGAAGCGGTTGTAAACCGCCTGCTGGACGATGGTCAAGACGTTGTTGGTGAGCCAGTAGAGCACCAGCCCGCTGGGCGCTGAAAGAAAGAAGATGAGCATGAACAGGGGCATCAGCATGAACAGCCGCCGCTGCGTGGGATCCCCGGCCTGGGGCGCCAGCTTGACCTGCAGGAACTGCGTCGCGCCCATGATCAAGGGCAGGATCAGGTGAGGGTCCTGGGCCGAAAGGTCGTGGACCCAGAAGATCCACGGCGCGTGGCGCAGCTCGACCGAGGTGCTCAGCAGACGATAGAAGGCGTAGAGGATCGGCATCTGCACCAGCAGCGGCAGGCACCCCCCGGCCGGGTTGACCCCCTCGGCCTTGTAGAGGGCCATGACCTCCTCGTTCATCTTGCGCTGCATCTCGAGGTTCGGCCGCCCCTGCTTGTCCTTGAGCTTCGGGCGGTAGCGCTCGCGGATCGCCTGCATCCTCGGGTTCAAGACCTGCATCTTCCGCATCGACATCGTGCTGTGGTGGGTCAACGGCAGCAGCAGGATCTTGATCAGCACGGTCATCAAGATGATGGCCCAGCCGTAGTTCGGCACGATGTGGTCGTAGATCCAGTGCAGGCCCGCGAGCAGCGGCCGCACCACCGGGCTGAGCCATCCCAGGCTCACCGTCTCCTCGAGGCCGTAGGGGAGCGCCTTGAGCCTTTCGTACCCCTTGGCACCCAGGTAGCACTCGAGCGACAGGTCGCCGGCGGCGGGCTCCAGGGCGACCTCGAACTCCCGGTTCAAGTCCTTCTGCTCGCTCGACATGGCGTCCTTGGCGGGCACCGGCGCGAAGCGCGGCCCATCGGGCCTCTGCTCCACCAGGACCGGCTGCAGCACCGTCCGCGCCAGGGTGCCGCCCTGCGGCACGGCGATGGTGGCGAAGTAGGTGTCTTCCAGACCCACCCAGCTCAGGCCACGGCCAGGGTAGGCCACGGCGTCGCTCTCGCCCTTGGGGTTGAGCACCTTGACGTCGTCTCCCGCCTTGACCACGGCGCCGCGCAACCCGTACCGGTTGTCGAGCTCGGCGGCCGTGGGATTGCCTATCCCGGGGCCGAGCAGCAGCGACCAGCTGCCCGCAGCCCTGACCTCGACCGCGAGCAGCCCGCGCTCGTCGAAGCGGAAGCTCTTCTCGGCGCTGCCGGAGGGTCCGCGATAGCGGAAGGTCACCGAGCGTCCGTCGGCGCCGCGCTCGACCGCAAAGAAGACGTCGTCGACCGGCAGCGGCCGGAGCCGCCTGTCGACGAGGCCGAAGGGATAAGGACCCTGCGCCCGCTTGCGCACCAGCTCGACGCTCGCCGTGCCGGGCTGGTCGACCGACAGCGACAGCAGCTGCGCTCCCCGGTTGGTGAGCACCGCGCGCGCCTGGACGCCGGTGAGCACCACCTGCTGCTCCGCCGTCGCGCCAATCGGCGGCCCGCTCTCGGCTGCCGCAACGGCGGCCGCCGACCCGGCACCACCGCCGTTCACCGCCGTCCCGGCATTGCCGCCGCTCGCCGGCGCCCCGCTGCCGCCGCCCGGCGCCGCCGGCGTGCCGGCAGCCGGCGCGCCCGGGGCCTCGGCCGTCGCGGACGTCGCGGCCGGCGATGCGGGCACGGGCGGCAACCGCCGGATCTGCGGCGGCGGGAAGAGGTACTGCCAGATCGCCACCACCGCGATCGACAGCACGATGAACAGGATTACGCGGCGGTTATCCACGATTCGATGGGTCCTTGTCGATCAGGCCGCGGCGGCTCTGCGCCGCGGCAAACGCGAGGACCGAGCGGCCACGCGCACGGCACCGGCAGTCACCTGCCCTGGTCACGGAAGGTCGATGCCTCCTGGGTGAAAAGGCTGACACCGCAGCACCCGGCCCGCGGCGCGCATGCTACCGCGCCACAGCCCGTACTTGACCAGGGCCAGCCGCGCATACTCGGAGCAGGTCGGCGAGAACCGGCAGGAGCGTGGCAGGAACGGGGAGACCCAGCGCTTGTAGGCGGCCAGGAGAGCCACCATCAACCGCGTCATCCCGGCATCTCCCTCGGCATCTCCCTCCGCCCGCCGCGCTCCCGCCCGCCGGGAAGACCGCCGAGCAGGCCCAGCAGGTCGCCCCGCAGCTCGCCAAAGCCGGCGCTCCCGGCCTCCGGTTTCAGGTGAGCCACCAGGTCGACCGCCGCCAGGCCACCCCGGCCGTGCCAGCGCCGATAGATCTCCTTGACCCAGCGCTTCAGCCGGTGGCGACCCACCGCATTGCCTACCTTGCGGCTCGTCGTGATCCCGATCCGCGGATGGCCGAGCGCATTCGGCACCAGATAGAGGATCACCAGCGCACCCTGGCGCCGGCGCCCCGTCCTGTAACACCTGAGATAGTCCGCCCGCCGCCGCAGCCTCTCGCGCGGCGGCAACCGCTCCCCGAGCGGCCGCGAGAGCCGCCGGGCGGAGGATGGCCGCTCATCCGCGCCGCCGGCCGCGGCAGCGCCGCCGCCGAGTGCCGCGGCCTGCTCCGGGGCCGCCGATGCGGGCGGACCGGAATGGCCGCGCATCAGACGCTCAGGCGCGCGCGTCCCTTTCGGCGCCGCCGAGACAAGACGGCCCGGCCATGGCGGGTACGCATACGCACCAGGAAGCCATGGGTCCGCTTGCGGCGACGGTTGTTCGGTTGATAGGTGCGTTTCACTTGGTTGACCGCCTTCTGCCAGAGATCAAGGGATTAGCCGGAGGACTGGAACGGGGCAGGCTCCCGGAGCTCCGAACGAAACCAGTAACTTAGACCACCCGCGGCGCCAAGGTCAATGCCCGCCGCGCAAATGTCAATTGCCCGCCGCGCCAGAGGCGCCCGTGCTACCGGGGCAGCACCCGCGCCAGGGGCGATCCCCACGCGGCCGCGAGCGGGCCTCGGCCGGCGACCGCCGGGGCACGTCTCTCGTCCGCGGGATTGGCGGAGAGGGTGGGATTCGAACCCACGGACCGGTTGCCCGGTCAACGGTTTTCGAGACCGCCCCATTCGACCGCTCTGGCACCTCTCCTTTCAGTCATACCGCCGGCACCGGGTCCCAACCCGTGCCGGGGTAGGAGGGGACGCCCTCTCCCACCCCCTCAGGAAGGGCGTCTCGTCTTGACCGGCACAGCCAGCCGGCGTTCGGGCTCCGGCTCGCGGGATGGCGGAGAGGGTGGGATTCGAACCCACGGTAGAGTTTCCCCTACACACGCTTTCCAAGCGTGCTCCTTAAGCCACTCGGACACCTCTCCTGTCGTTGCTGGCAAAGAACCACGACGACGGCCGGCGCCGACCGGCGTCGCTCCTCCCGATGCCCCGCGGCCGGCCTCGACTGCGAGCGCTCATGGCCGCGCCGGCCGCAGAGACGCGAAGAAGCCGCGCAGCAGCGCGGCGCTCTCCTCCGCCAGCACTCCCGAGCTCACCTCGAGCCGGTGGTTGAGCCGCGGGTCCTGCGCCAGGTTGCCGAGAGAACCGCAGAATCCGGCCTTGGGATCCGCGGCGCCGAAGACCAGCCGATCGATCCGGCTGGCGACCAGGGCGCCGGCGCACATGGCGCACGGCTCGAGCGTCACGTACATCGTGCACCCCGCGAGCCGCCACCCCCCCACCCGGCCCGCCGCCTCGCGGAGCGCCAGCAACTCGGCATGCGCCAGCGGGTCGCCGTCCACCTCTCGCCGGTTGTGCCCGCGGCCGACGGCGTCCCCATCC
>Ga0307479_10000938_pt1 | contig 26290 bp, 18 predicted proteins | sample atmos_gasesECM4C_FD_203743 | JGI IMG/M metagenome (GOLD analysis project Ga0307479, IMG submission 203743) | Hardwood forest soil microbial communities from Morgan-Monroe State Forest, Indiana, United States - atmos_gasesECM4C_515 | ecosystem: Environmental > Terrestrial > Soil > Temperate... | reverse complement strand
GAAGAATGGCCGGATCATTGACTACGTTCAGATCGTCAATGCCGGCGACAGCGAATTCAAGGCCGGCGAAATCGTCGAGAAGGACAAAGTCGAGGAGCTGAATGAAGAGCTGAAGCGCCGCAAGGTTGTCTACGAGCCTTACTGCTTCTATCTCTCCGCATGGGAAGAAGATAAGTATGTCGTGGCGCAGGCCAACGTTTCGCTCGACGACCGTCTGAAGATCACCACCGAGCTTGTCAATTGCCGCCAGGCCGGCAACTTCGTGCTCAAGAGCCGTGACGAAGTGGACTACGTGGACGTCTCGCCGAAGCAGCTCGTTTCCGTCGCCGCCAGCTTGATTCCGTTCCTTGAAAACGACGACGCCAATCGCGCCCTCATGGGTTCGAACATGCAGCGCCAGGCTGTGCCGCTCATCCGCGGCGAAGCTCCGCTCGTCGGCACCGGCATGGAGCGTGTCACCGCCCGCGATTCGGGCGCGGTCGTACTCTGCCGCCGCGAAGGCATCGTCGACCAGGTCGATTCCGAGCGCATCATCGTGCGTGTGGAGTCCGATCATTCCGGTGTGCTCAGCCGCGAAGTGGGCGCGGACATCTACCAGCTCATCAAATTCAAGCGCTCCAACCAAAACACTTGCATCAACCAGAAGCCGCTCGTGCGCGTCGGAGATCGTGTGAAGAAGGGCCAGGTCCTTGCTGACGGTCCCTGCACTGAACGCGGGGAGCTCGCGCTGGGCCGCAACGTGCTCGTCGCCTTCCTCCCTTGGCGCGGCTACAACTTCGAAGACGCCATCCTGGTCAGCGAAAAGCTGGTCAAGGACGACTACTACACCTCTATCCACATCGAGGAATACGAAATCGAGGCGCGCGATACCAAGCTTGGCCCCGAGGAAGTTACTCGCGACATTCCCAATATCAGCGAGTCGTTCCTTCGTAACCTCGACGAAAGCGGCGTCATCCGCATCGGCGCGGTCGTGAAGCCCGGCGACATCCTCGTCGGCAAAGTTACCCCCAAGGGCGAAACCACGCTCACGCCCGAAGAAAAACTTCTTCGCGCCATCTTCGGCGAAAAGGCCGGGGATGTTCGCGATGCTTCTCTCTACTGCCCGCCGGGCATCGAGGGCACCATCGTTGACGTCAAGATCTTCACCCGCAAGGGCGGGGAAAAGGACGAACGCCACAAAGCCATCGAAGCCGCGCAGGTTTTCAAGCTGGAGAAGAATCTGGCCGACGAAATCCGCATCCTCACGGATGAGCGCCTCAAGCGCCTTTCGGATCTCCTCGGTGGCAAAATTCTCCAGGCCGACCTGCACGACGAGAAGACCAACAAGCGACTCTTGACCAAGGGCACCGAGCTGACGCGCGAGCTGATCGAAAAGATCTCCACGCGCAATCTCAAGCGCCTCAAGCTCAACGAAAAAGATCCGCTCCTCATCGAAAAGATCGAAGAAGTCGAGGAGATGACCTCGCGCCAGATCGACGTGCTGCGCAAGATCACGGAAGAGCGCAAGGAAAAACTGAAAAAGGGTGATGAGCTGCCTCCGGGTGTCATCAAGCTGGTCAAAGCCTATATCGCCATGAAGCGCAAGCTTTCCATCGGCGACAAAATGGCCGGCCGCCACGGCAACAAGGGCGTTATCGCGCGCATCGTCCCGCAGGAAGACATGCCGTATATGCCCGATGGCACTCCCGTCGAGATCGTTCTCAATCCGCTCGGCGTTCCGTCGCGTATGAACGTCGGCCAGGTTCTCGAGACCCACCTCGGATGGGCCTCCAAGGAGCTCGGCAACAGCCTCAAGCGCCTGCTAAGCAAAGAAGTCCGTGCAGAAGCCCTGCGCCGCTGGTTCCGCGAAGTTTTCACCGACACGGCTATCTGGAAGACGCTTTCGAAGCTCAGTGACGACGAACTCTTCGAAATCTCCGACGGTTTCCGCGAGGGAATTCCCTTCGCCACGCCGGTTTTCGACGGCGCGCGCGAAGCCGAAATCCGCCACCTCCTTGAAGTAGCGGGCTTGCCGCACGCCGGCAAGATCAACCTTTACGACGGCATGACCGGCGACTTGTTCGATCAGCCCGTCACTGTCGGTTTCATCTACATGCTCAAGCTTTCGCATCTTGTCGACGACAAGATCCACGCGCGCTCCATCGGCCCCTACTCGCTCATCACCCAGCAGCCGCTGGGCGGCAAAGCGCAGTTCGGTGGCCAGCGCTTCGGCGAAATGGAAGTTTGGGCGCTCGAAGCTTATGGAGCCGCTCACATTTTGCAGGAATTGCTCACGGCGAAGTCCGACGACGTCTACGGCCGCGCGAAAATTTACGAGGCCATTGTCAAGGGTGAACCAGGCATCGAGCCGGGAGTGCCCGAGTCGTTCAACGTTCTCGTGCGCGAGTTGCAGTCCCTGTGTCTCGACGTCGAGTTGATGAAGCGGCAAAAACCACCCGGAGAAAAAGCCGCGGATTAGTTGGAGATTATCTCGGTAGGGGCGCAGCACGCTGCGCCCATGCTTGGCGGCAAAGTTTGATTTGGAAGTTTTCGCAGTTGGGTTCTCAGCCGGTCTGGTGCAAAACATCGGATCGCGTCCTCGGTGAAAGCCGGGGAGGGAGGAAACAACCTTGTATCGCAGCAGCCCGTATGATCGCGCTAGTCTGATCGCTGATTTCGATTCCATTCGCATCAGCCTGGCGAGTCCTGAAAAAATCCGTTCGTGGTCTCATGGCGAAGTCACCAAGCCCGAGACCATCAACTATCGCACCTTCAAGCCCGAGCGCGACGGCCTTTTCTGCGCCAAGATCTTTGGCCCCGTCACCGACTGGGAATGCTTGTGCGGCAAATACAAGCGCATGAAGCACCGCGGCGTTATCTGCGATAAGTGCGGCGTCGAAGTCACCCTCAGCAAAGTCCGCCGCGAGCGCCTCGGCCACATCGAACTGGCTTCGCCCTGTTCGCACGTCTGGTTCTTCAAGGGTCTGCCCAGCCGCATTGGCTATCTGCTGGACATTTCCATGCGCGATCTCGAGCGCATCCTGTACTTCGAAGCCTTCGTCGTCGTCGATCCGGGCGAAGTGGCCATTCTCCGCGAGCGCGAAGTCCTGCTGGAAGACAAGTACCGCGAGCTGCAGAAGGAGTATCCCGGCCAGTTCACTGCCAAGATGGGCGCGGAAGCCATCAAGGAACTTCTCCGCCGCGTGGAAGTCGACAAGCTCTCTGAGGAGCTTCGCGAAAAGATGAAGGCCGACCCGTCCCTTCAGAAGCGCATCAAGTTCGCCAAGCGCCTCAAAGTGCTCGAAGCTTTTCGCAAGAGCGGCAACAAACCGGAGTGGATGATTCTCGACGTGATTCCCGTCCTCCCGCCGGAGCTCCGCCCGCTTGTGCCTCTGGACGGCGGCCGCTTCGCCACTTCCGACTTGAACGATCTCTACCGCCGCGTGATCAACCGCAACAACCGGTTGAAAAAGCTCATGGAGCTGCGAGCTCCGGATGTCATCGTGCGCAATGAAAAGCGCATGCTCCAGGAAGCCGTGGACGCGCTCTTCGACAATGGGCGTCGCGGCCGCGTTCTTCGCGGCACCAACAACCGCCCGCTCAAGTCCCTCAGCGATACGCTCAAGGGCAAGCAAGGGCGCTTCCGCCAGAATCTCCTCGGCAAGCGCGTGGATTACTCCGGCCGTTCCGTCATCGTCGTTGGCCCCGAGCTCAAGCTCAATCAGTGCGGTCTCCCGAAGACGATGGCGCTCGAGCTTTTCAAGCCCTTCATCTATCACAAGCTCGAAGCACAAGGGCACTGCACCACCATCAAGCAAGCCAAGGAAATGGTCGAGCAGAAGGAACCGGTGGTGTGGGACATTCTCGAGGACGTGATCCACGAGCATCCGGTGCTGCTCAACCGCGCCCCCACGCTTCACCGCCTCGGCATTCAAGCTTTCGAGCCCGTGCTGGTGGAAGGCAAGGCCATTCGCATCCATCCGCTTGTCTGCACCGCCTTCAACGCGGACTTTGACGGCGACCAGATGGCCGTGCACATCCCGCTTTCGCCGGAGTCTCAAGTCGAAGCCTCCGTGCTGATGCTCAGCTCGCGCAACATTTTGTCACCCGCTCACGGTCTGCCTCTCGCCGTGCCGTCGCAGGATATGGTCCTCGGCATCTACTACCTGACCAAGTCCAAGCCCGGCGCCAAGGGGGAAGGCCGCGTCTTCGGCTCCTCGGAGGACGTCGTCCTGGCTCTGGAAGCTGGCGAAGTCGAGCTGCTCACCCCCATTCGCTTGCGCTACTCCGGTGAAGTCATTGACCTCACCACCGCCTACGACGATCAGGACGTGACGCACACCGAACCTGTAAAGATGGAGCGCCAGTTCATCCAAACCACCGTCGGCCGGGTGATCTTCAATTCGCACCTGCCGGCGAAATTTCCTTACGTCAACGGCCTGCTGAAGAAGAAGGGCGTCCAGCAGCTCGTCTACTACGCTTATCTGCGTTTCGGCCTTGAAGGTACCGTCCCCCTGCTCGATCACTTAAAGGATTTGGGTTTTGCCTACGCCACCAAGTCCGGCATTTCCATTGGCATCGATGACATGCTCATCCCCAGCGACAAGTACAAGCTGGTCGAAAACGCCGACAAGGAAGTCGTCAAAATTCAGCAGCAATACCTTGACGGCGCCATCACCAACGGCGAGCGCTACAACAAGGTCATCGCCATCTGGGGCGACGTCACCGAAAAAGTCGCTGATGAGATGTTCAAGGCCCTCGAGAACCAGGACAAGGAAGGCAGCATCAATCCCGTCTATGTCATGGCTGACTCCGGTGCTCGCGGTTCGAAACAGCAGATCCGCCAGCTTTCCGGCATGCGTGGTCTGATGGCCAAGCCTTCCGGCGAGGTCATCGAATCGCCCATCACCTCCAACTTCCGCGAAGGCCTCACCGTGCTGGAATACTTCATCTCCACGCACGGTGCACGCAAGGGCTTGGCGGACACGGCGCTGAAGACCGCCGACTCCGGCTACCTCACTCGCCGTCTCGTCGACGTCGCGCAAGACGTCATCATCAACGAGCGCGACTGCGGAACTTCCGATGGCATCTACGTTGAACCCATCATCGAGGCCGGCGTCGAAGTCGAGCCGTTGCGCGACCGCATCGTCGGCCGCGTTTCCCTCGACAAGATCAAGGACTTCGAGGGCAGCGTCATCGTGGAAGTGAACCAGGAGATTACCGAGGAGCTCGCCAACGCTGTGCAGGCTGCGGGTATCGAGCGCGTCCGCATCCGCTCCGTACTCACCTGCGAGTCGCGCCGCGGCGTCTGCGCGCTATGCTATGGCCGCAACCTGGCCTCCGGCCGCATGGTCGAACTTGGCGAAGCGGTCGGTGTCATCGCCGCGCAGTCCATCGGCGAGCCCGGCACCCAGCTCACCATGCGCACTTTTCACATCGGCGGAACCGCTACCCGCGTTTCCGAGCGTTCCACGCTGGAAGCGCGCAACAACGGCGTCGTGAAGTTCATTGACCTTCGCCACGTCGAGGGCCGCAAAATCAAGGGCGACGCCTCTGCCTCTGGCGGCGCGCTCATCGCCATGAACCGCTCCGGCCTGATTGCTATCGTGGACGAAAAAGGACGCGAGAAGGAACGCTACCACGTCGTTTACGGTGCGCGCCTTCGCGTAGCCGACGGCGAGCACATCACCCGTGGCCAGATCCTGGCCGAATGGGATCCCTTCACCTTCTCCATCCTCACGGAAACTTCCGGCTCCGTGAAATTTGACGATCTGCGCCCCGGACTGACGATTGACGAGCAGGTGGATGACGTCACCGGCCTCTCGCAGCTTGTTGTCACACTGCCGCCAGGCGATGAAAAGCACCAGCCGGCTATTCTCGTTCGCGATTCCGCCGGAAAGGTTCGCAAAAAATACCTCATGCCTTCCCGCGCTCACTTGATGGTGCAGGACGGTGACGAAGTCCAGGCAGGCGACGTGCTCGCGAAGATCCCGCGCGAAACCACCAAAACAAAGGACATCACCGGCGGTCTCCCGCGTGTCGTCGAGCTGTTCGAAACTCGCAAGCCCAAGGACCCCGCTGTCATCAGCGAAATCGACGGCGTGGTCAAGTATGGCGATATCGCCAAGGGCATGCGCAAGATTCTTGTCGAAAGCGAAGATGGAAAAACCACCAAGGAATATTCCATTCCCCGTGGCGTTCACATCAACGTTCAGGAAGGCGATCACGTCAAGGCGGGCGAAGCCCTTATTGACGGCCCGCTCAACCTTCACGACTTGCTCGCCGTCCTCGGCGAGAAATTCACCCAATCCTACTTGGTCAACGCCATTCAGGAGGTTTACCGTCTCCAGGGCGTGAACATCAACGACAAGCACATCGAAACCATCTCTCGCCAGATGATGCGCTGGGTCAAAGTGGAAGACGTCGGCGACACCACCTTCATCCTTGAAGAGCAGGTGGATAAGTTCCGCTTCCGCGAGGAAAACGATCGCGTGATCGCCGATGGCGGCCGCCCTGCCACGGGCCGTCCGCTTCTCCTGGGCATCACTAAAGCGTCGCTTTCGACGGACTCGTTCATCTCCGCGGCCAGCTTCCAGGAAACTACTCGCGTCCTCACCGAAGCAGCCGTCGCTGGCAAGGTGGACTATCTCCGCGGCCTCAAGGAAAACGTCATCATGGGCCGCCTCATCCCGGCCGGCACGGGCCTCGAGCACTATCGCAGTATTCAATTACTGACGGAAATGCCCGCTCCCGCTCCCATTGAGGAAATTCCCGAAGCCGCTGAGCTCACTGCCGAAGAAGCCGCTGCGCTCGACTTCTTGCAGAAGGACACCGAAGCTGACGCCGCCACAGAAGGCTAGGGCTAATTCCAAATGTTACAAACGTCGTCCCGGCTCCTGCCGGGACGACGTTTTGTTTTCGTCCGTTTCCAATAGGTATCCATCAGGAACCTCTTGCCTCGTCTTGCCTTGCTGCCATTCCGATACCCTTCCTACAATAGCTTGTAAGCAGGGCAATCATTCCTTCACTCGGTTCTCCGAGTGCCACGGATATTCATGACAGATCAAGGGCAGCGGGAGTCGAGCGCCGGGGGCCGTTCTTCGCAAGGAGGCGACGCGCGCCCTGGTCTCTCTTCACGTTTCGAGCAGTTTGAAAAACGGCAGAGGGAGCTTTGGAACCTGACCTTCCTTGTCCTTCTGGTTCTCGCCGTTGTTTTTGCCGTTGTCTCCTGGGATTCTGTCCGATCCCTATCCAGGCATTTTGAAGCGTTGCCCATCGGCTTGGTCGTCCTCGTCGCGCTTTTCAGTGCTTACATGTGGAAGAAGTCCCAGGAGACTTCCGAGCTCCGCGGCCTCATGCGCGGCATCGAACAGCGTGACGCCGCTCCGCCCAGCGAAAAGCAGATCGATCAGCTCTTTGCCACCATCACCCGTTCCCAGCAGGGTTTCCGCGATCTCATCGATTCCTTCGACGACGTTCTCATCGCCCTCTCGCTCGAAGGCGAAGTTCGTGCCGTGAATCGCAGCTTCAGCGATTTCGTTGGCGTGCCTTTCCAGCAGATTATCGGCAAACACATTTCCGAGTTCTTAGAAGAACTCAGCGGCGACGGTCAGGATCTGGTTCGCCAGAACATGCCGCGCTTTCTCGAGCGCCGCACCTGGTCTGGCCTCGTGCAGGTCCGTTTGAAAAATCAGCAATCGGTGCATTACTTCGATTGCGTCGCCCATGCAATGGTCCGCGACGACAACGTGCACGGCCTTACCGTTCTCGCCCGCGATATCACCGCCTTGCGCAAGAACGAAGCGCGCTTTACCGAACTCTTCGAAACTCTCCAGGAAGGCATTTACATTACTACTCCGGATGGCCAGATCTTGGACGCCAATCCTGCGCTGGTCCGCATGCTCGGATACGACTCGAAAGATGAGCTGCTCGCGAAAAAAGTCCCGGAACTCCTCACCAGCAGGGAAGAACGAAAACTCCTCAAAGAGGAAATCGAGCGTCAATCTACCGTGGAAGGCCGCGAAATCACTCTTCAGCGCAAAGACGGCCTTTCCATCGTCTGTCTGAACACAGCCGCCGCGGTTCGCGACAGCGCCGGCGCCGTCATCCGCTATCAAGGCGCGGTCATGGACATCACCGCGCGCCGCGAGATGGAACACCGTCTCCATCAGCAGCAGGAATTCGCTCGCCGCCTCATCGACAGTTTTCCCGACCTGATTCTTGTTTTGGACACTGACTCCAATTTCACCTTTGTGAGTCCGCGCTGCAAAGAAATTCTCGGCTACGAGCTCGAGGAAACCCGCGTGATGAAGCTGGGAGGCCGCACGCACCCCGAAGATTTGCCCGGCATGCTCTCGCTCTACGGCGACGTCGTCGCTGGCCGGCAGACCTTCGCTTCGCTCGAAGTGCGCGTCCGCCACAAACTCGGTGAGTGGCGCCGCATCCGTTTCAATTTCAGCCCCCTGTTTGATGAAACCGGCAAGATCGATGGTGTAGTTATGTCCGGCCGTGACGTTACCGAGATGAAGCGCCTCGAAGAGCAGTTGATCCAGGCGGAGAAGCTCGCCGCTATGGGACAGATGCTCGCCGGCGTTGCCCACGAGCTCAACAATCCGCTTACCGCCATTCTCGGCGTCACTGAACTCTTGTCTGAACGTGGTGGCATCGAGGAAGACACCAAACGTCAGCTCGACTTGACCCATCGCCAGGCGCGCCGCGCCGCCCGCATCGTCCAGAATCTACTCGATTTTTCCCGGCCGGCCGCGCCTCAGAAGAAAGCGATTGACATCAATACCCTGGTCGAACGCACTCTGCAGCTTCACGAGCATTCGCTTCGCCGTAACAACGTCGCCGTGGAATTTCAGGAGTTTCCCGGTGCCACTGGCGTCATTGGAGATGCCAATCAACTCATCCAGGTATTTCTCAACTTGGTTACCAACGCCGAGTACGCCATCCGCGAAGTCCGCGACTCAGGCCGAATCCAGATTCGCCTTGTCCGTGATTCATCCCGGATTGCAGTCACGTTCCAGGATGACGGCGTGGGCATTCGACCCGAAGCGTTCCCGCGTCTTTTCGATCCGTTCTATACCACCAAGCGTCCCGGCGGCGGCACCGGCCTCGGTTTGAGTATTTGTATGGCCATTCTTCGCGAGCACGGCGGATCAATCGAAGCAGAATCGCTTCCCGCCGGCGGTTCCGCATTTACTGTTTACCTTCCCGTCGCCGGAGAATCCCTCCCGAGCGCCCCGGCAAAGGGGATCGAGGCCAGCCGCTTGCAATCGACTCCTCCGGCCGCGTCTGTCCTCAAGGGCCGTGCTATTCTCGTCTTGGACGATGAAGAAAGTATTCGCATGCTTTTGGACGAGGGACTCTCCGCTCACGGCATGCGGGTTGATTGTGCGGCAAATGCCGAGGAAGCCCTGCGTCTTATCGGCCTGTGCTCTTACGACGCTCTCTTGTGTGATCTGAATCTGACTGCTGGCGGAGGTGCCACAAGCGGCTCATCCGCCGCCCAGCGCATCCTCGCCGCCTCGGGCGACCCCAAACCAGCCATCATATACATGACCGGTGATTTCTTGGAAAATGGCGATGGGGAACCCAAGCTCGGCGAGCCGCGCCGCCTCCAAAAGCCCTTCCGCGTCTCGGACGTGCTCACAGTATTGCGCGATGTCTTCTCCGCCTCGCCATCGCAAGAGATTCAGGGCTGAAGTAGTTTTACTTGGATCACCTGCATCTTCGGTCGGATCACTCCCGGGAAAACAAGGCCCTTGTGTGAGGCAAGAAAAAACGTGCCGGCATTTTCCAACTTGCCCTTCTTCACATGCTTCTCAATCGAAGCTGGCATTCGCAGGTCCTTCCGTCGAGGGAAACCGCCCCGGGAGCCGCGAGCGGCAGAGTATCTCAAGCCTCAGTAAGAGTCTATTTTGCTTAATGCGGCGCCGGCTTCGATTTTGCCGCACCATCGCCATCCACCCCGAAATCCCACACATACAGGTTCATGCCGTCCGGCAGGATCTCCGCCAAAGCGTATTCCCCGGGTGCCAGAGTTTCGCTCAGCGTGAAACGGAAAACTGTCTGCGCGACGTCCCAGCGCTGCATCGAAATGCTATTTCGCTCCTGCCCGATTTCCTCGCCGAATAGGCTGCTGATCGTTTCTAATTGTCGTCTGTTCCCCTTCACCGTCGCCCGCACGAGTTCCACTTCCGGTCCGGTTTCACCTGGGCGGCTGCTCTTCTGGATGGGCGTGACGCGATCCGGGTCCGGCGGCGCTTCTCTCAAATAGAATTCTGGCTGCGCATTCGTAATCCGGAGCTTCGCCTTCGCACCCGGAATCTCGATGTGATGCTTGCCTGGCACAATCGGAATTGGCGAAAGGATCTGCTCCAGTTTTCTCTTTTTATCCACTTTGATTTCCGAGCCCACTTGTTCCAGTTGCGACACGAACTTGCCTTCGATCACGAACATCCCCTCGCCTGGTGGCAAAAACACTCCCGGCGCAACCTGCAAGCTCGCGTCGATATCCATCACCATCTCGGCCCTGGTCGCCTCTTCATGTTTGTGCACTTTATTCGCCAGTTCATCCGCCTCTTTCTTCGACTCCGCATCCGCCTTTGCCGTCGCGTCCCAATCCACCATCGCCGCCGGTATCTCTTCCCAATCGCCGCGTTCCGCGCTGAAGTACCGTACCCGCTCTCCCTTTCGCTCGTAGCTCCGCACCAATTGGAAACTCCCGTCTTTCAAAACGAGCTTCTTGCCCCGCGGAAGGCGTGTTGCCGCTCCTGGCGCCCCGTTCGCGTCCTGCTGAGACGTTGAGGTGGGGTTTTGCGAGAAAGAGAGATCGGTGGGCCCGTGCTCGTGCCCTTCAACCGCCGGCCACCCCAGCAGGGCCAGAACGCACAAAATACCGGGTATGCGGAAACTCGTCATGAACTTCCCTGGGAGTGAGATGCTTTGTAGAAACCCCCGGTTTTCCCCTCCCGCCGAGCATACCTCTGCCCCACACACGCCGCAACTTTCTGAAATTTAGGATGTTAAAACCTCCAGGCCCCGAAAAGACTAAGGGCTCCCTCCGGTCTGACCGGAGGGAGCCCTTTGAATCTCTAAGTTCCGTTCGTCAGTGCGAGCAGCGCGGGAACAGAGTGACCAGCACCATCAGGTCCGAAAGCGTAAACAGCCACCGGTCTGCATTTATCCCGGCAGCTTCCGCTGCCCGCGCTATAAACCCCAAGTGCCGGCTCTTAGCGAAGTTGTGCAGGTGATCCACGCAAATCCCCGTCAGGCTCGCGACCTCGGAATCTGTAAATATCTTTTGGCTTGCTTTTACCGTAACCATGGCCTTGTCCCTCATGCTCTTTTCTTGCTTTACGCCGCCTTCCATTGAGCTCTCACCTTCTTTGATGCTTTGTATATCGTAAACGCTGCAAGGATCCAAGAGCAATAGTCGTTCCGTTCTGCCAGCCCAAAACGAACCGGCTAGTACTTTCCCTCTAAAACCTCTGAAATCAGGCCGTTATTTGCTGTTTTTATTGTGCTTCGGATCTCTAGTACTTTGCCGCAAGGAACCGCCATCAATGAACAAAATGTGCTATTTCTGCGAAACCTCTACAGCTTTCGGTAGCACCGCTACAATTTCTTGCATCTGCTTGGTGTGCCTCAGCTCGTGAGCGGCGATCATTTCAAACCATTCATACAGATTCAGATTGCCGAGGAACGGGTGTCGCCAGCAATACGCGCTCAGATCGCGATTATTTATCTCGTCGAGGAACTCTAGCGTTCGTTCGCGAACATCCCGCAGCTCCCCGAGCATCGCTTCCTTCTCGCGGACAAGCTGTGGATCAAGCGGGATCGGCGACTTGAGTCGGATCACACGAACCTCCGCTAGCGCCAACGGCAGATGAAACCTCTTCAAAAGAGGCGTGGATCTTGCTGGTTTTTGGGTGATCCTGTCTGCTTTGGCGATGATGGACCGCTCCACCATGATCAAATGGGCCACGAGTTCCCCCGCTGACCATGCCCCATTGCCGGGACCTCTTTTCCATTGCTCGGCGCAGACGGCATCCGCCGCCCGCAGCAGCCTTGCTTGAGCATTGGCCAGTTTAAGCGCGAGGGGCTCGATGGACCGCATAAGGTCTCCTGATCTAGACTCGCGAAAGGAACTTAGAGGTTGGCTCCGCCCGCTTGCTCAAAGGCATGAGCGAGCTGTAGCACACGTGCCTCGCCAAACGCCGGGCCGAAGATCTGCAACCCCATCGGCAGCTTGCCGCACACCTTCCCGCAGGGCACCGAAATACCCGGTACGCCCGCCAGGGATCCCGTAACCGTATATATATCAGCTAGATACATCTGTAGTGGGTCCGCCGTCCGTTCCCCCAGCCGAAAAGCGGGCACGGGCGAAGTCGGCGTGACAATCGCATCCACTTTCGCGAACGCATCGCGAAAGTCCTGCGCGATCAAAGCGCGCACCTTCTGCCCCTTCAAATAGTAGGCATCGTAATACCCGGCGGAGAGCACATACGTTCCCAGCATGATGCGGCGCTTCACTTCCGCGCCAAAGCCCGCCCCCCGCGTCTTCCGGTACATGGAGAGCAGCGAATCGCTTTCCACGCGCAGGCCGTACCGCACACCGTCGTACCGCGCCAGGTTCGAGCTCGCCTCCGCCGTGGCGATGATGTAATACGTTGCGATCGCGTAATCCGTATGCGGCATGTGGATCTCTCGCAGCTCGCACCCGAGCTTCTTGAAGAGTTCGATCCCCGCCTCCACTTTCTTCCGTACGCCCTCGTCCATTCCCGCGCCAAAGTATTCGGTGGGGATGCCGATGCGCAGACCCTTCACCGGCTTTGCGATCTCCGCGGCGTAGTCCGGCACCGGCGCGGTCGTCGAAGTCGAATCCTGGGGATCGCGCCCGGAAATAATCTGCAGCACGCTGGCAACGTCATTCACATTCTTGGCAAACGGTCCGATGCGGTCCAGCGAAGAGGCGAAGGCAATCAATCCGTACCGCGAAACGCGGCCGTAGCTCCCCATCATCGCCGGGACTCCGCAGAACGCGCCCGGCTGGCGGATGGAGCCGCCCGTGTCGGTGCCGAGAGCAGCTACCGCCAGGCCTGCGGCAACCGCCGCCGCGGAGCCTCCGCTCGAGCCGCCCGGCACATGGTCCGTCGCTTCCGGATTCCGCACCGGCCCATACGCGGAGTTTTCATTCGAGCTGCCCATCGCGAATTCATCGCAATTCGTCTTGCCCAAAATCACCGCGCCCGCTTTTTCCAGCCGCTCCACTGCCGTCGCGTCGTACGGCGGTACGTATTTTTCGAGGATCTTCGACCCGCACGTTGTCTTGATGCCGCGCGTGCTGATCACATCTTTAATGGCAATCGGCACACCCGCCAGCGGCGGCAGCGGTCTTCCTGCAGCCACCATCGCGTCCACCCGGTCCGCCTGCGTGTAGGCGCGTTCCTGTGAAAGCGTCAGGTAAGCATTCAGCTCGGGATTTCTCTCCTCGACGCGCTTGTAGAACTCTCCTGCCAGTTCCCGCGCCGACACCTTCCTCCCCGCCAGCGCCTCTCGCACTCCTTCAATCGTCCACGTTGTCGTCATGCCCTGTGGGGTTCTCTTTCCTTGATTTCTAGTTTTCTCTTAGTTCTCTGTGCCTTAGTGTCTCTGTGGCCAATCTTCTTTTCTTTCTAGCGTTCGATGACCTTCGGCACCCGGAAAAACGGCGGCTCAGGATCCGGCGCCTGCGCCAGCACGTCCTCCGCGACCCCGCAGGGCACAACCAGATCCTCGCGCAGCGTCGCGTCCGCCGTCTGATTGTCCGTCAGAACTTGCGCCATCGGCTCGACGCTGCTCGTATCCAGCTCGTTCAGCTTCCCTGCATATTCGAGGATGTCGTCCAATTGTTTGCGGTAGGTTTCGAGCTCCGCCTCGCTCAGGTCGAGATAGGCCAGCTCCGCCACTCGCAACACATCTTCTCGGCTAATCTTCATTGGCCGGCCGTTAGAATGGCGGTTTTGCGCGGGTACTTCTTCTCAATGTAGTTGTCGACGAGCGCTTGGAACGCCACAGCAAGCTCGTCATACGTGCCTTCGAGCGTGACGTCCTTCTTACCGTCAATGTAAACCGGGCATCGCGGCGCCTCGCCCGTGCCTGGCAGGCTGATGCCGATGTTGGCGGCTTTCGATTCGCCGGGGCCGTTCACGATGCATCCCATGACGGCGAGGGTCATCTCTTCGACGCCCTCATATTGCGTTTTCCAGATGGGCATCATTTCGCGGATATAACTCTGAATGCGCTCCGCCAACTCCTGAAACGTGCTGCTCGTTGTGCGTCCGCATCCGGGGCAAGCCGTCACGCTCGGCGAAAACGAGCGTAGCCCCAGAGCCTGCAAGAGTTCGCAAGCCGCATAAACTTCTTCCCGCCGGTCGCCGCCCGGCTTTGGCGTCAGCGAAATACGGATCGTGTCGCCAATCCCTTCGTAGAGCAGCACGCCCAGGGATGCCGCCGACCAGATCTGCCCCTTCATCCCCATCCCGGCCTCCGTGAGGCCCAGGTGCAGTGGCTGCTCGGTTTTCGCCGAAAGATCGCGATACACCGTAATGAGGTCGCGCGGCCGGGAAGTCTTGCAGGAAATAATGATTTGCTCGTGCCGCAGCCCGCTTTCCAGCGCCAGCTCCGTCGATTGCAGCGCGGATAGCACCATGCAGTCGTTGATAATCTCTTCGGACTCCTTGCCGAGATTTTTGTCCGTGTTCTCCTGCATCTTGCGCATGACCAGTTCTTGATTCAGCGAGCCGCCATTCACGCCGATGCGCACGGGTTTCCCGTTGTCCCGCGCGATCTTGCAAATCGTGGAAAACTGTTCATCGCGGCGCTGGCCCGCGCCCACGTTTCCCGGATTGATGCGGTATTTGTCCAGCGTCTTCGCGCACTCGGGATACTTCGTCAGCAGAACGTGCCCGTTGTAGTGAAAATCCCCGATGATGGGCGCATTGCAACCGGTTTCGAGCAGGCGTTTCTTGATTTCCGGCACGGCCGCCGCCGCTTCCGGCACGTTCACCGTCCAGCGCACGATCTCCGAACCCGCTTCGGCCAGCTCGACCGTCTGCTGGAAAGTGGCCTCAACGTCGGCAGTGTCCGTATTGGTCATGGACTGCACGACGATGGGCGCGCCGCCGCCCACGCGCACGTGCCCCACCTTCACGCCGTACGTCTTTCGCCGCGGGTGCCGTGACGCGGTGGCGTCAAAGCCTTCGATCTGCGATAGCATCATTTCTCTATTTTAGCGTGAATCGGGCGTTGTGTCGCAGGAGTTCGGAATATTTATCTCCTCTTCAGGGGTTGATAGTTCACAATCGACTTACTTCTGGCTCAGCAGATACACATCCGCCTGCCCGCCGGGGCGCGCATAGACGATCGTGGAGAGATCCTTGGAAAAGTCGTACGCATTTCCCCCGTAATCCTGTCGGAACGCAAACGGAAGCTTCAACGCCACCTGAGCGGCCCCCACTGCTTTGCCGTCCTGCCACGGCTGGCGGTAGATCGCCATCTCTCCTCGTGACGCGACAGCGTACAGGAACGCCTTTCCATCCGGAGAAAAATGGGCAATGAAGGTCGCAAACTCAGGCTTCAAAACGCTGCACTTACTGTCGGCGACCGATATCTCGTAAATTCCAATTTTTCCTTCTTCCTCGGAATTCCTTGTCGCAAGCAAGTACCGGCCATCCCCTGAAATGTCCTGGACGAAACCGCAATCTTTCACAAAAGTTTCCACGTTCGGGCCGCCGACGTCCCATTTCCATGTCGTCACCTTCGCCGGATCCTTCTCAAAGCCGCTGAAGTACAAAGCCTTTCCCCCAGGTTCCCAGGCTGCCTGCCCGATGAAGGCACCCGACCAGGGTATTTGACGGAGACCGCTGCCGTCCGCCCGGATGAGGTACAGCTTTGCTCCACCGCTGGCAGGTTCCGCGAACATGAACTGCGAGCCGTCAAGCGACCACGCCAAGGTTATAAGTGTCCCCGCGGACGCAAGTTTCACCCGGTTATTCCCATCCACGTCCGACACCCAGAGCTCCTGCCGTCCGCTTCCTGCAAGCACTAGGTACGCTACTCTTCGGCCGTCGGGCGAAACGATGGGTTGAGTCGCATTTTCGCTCACCAGATCCGTGGACTGTTTGGTGCGAACGTTGTAGGCTGTCAAGAATCCCGATTGTTTTCCGTTTATGAAATAAATTCCTTTTCCGCTGGGGTCCGGCATCGGAGAAAAATCCGGGCCCGTACCAAACGTTCTTTGCATCAAACTTCGGTCCGCCAGGCTGTACTCCCAGAGATTCGTCAGGTCATTCACCGCTCGGCTTAGGAAAAGGGTCTTCCCCGGTATGCCCCATTCGGCCCTGCCCAGGTTTCCACTCACATCACCCAGCTCATCCGCTGAATGGCTGGCCAAATTCAACTTGTAGAATTGAATGTTCGCGCCGGTAAAAACAGCGGTCGCTTTCCCGGCAACCAACAACAAGTTTTGACCGTCCGGGAAGGGCAGAATCTGCAGGGGAAACACTCCTTTCTCCCCCAAGCTGTAAATGGATTCTTCAGCGAGCCCGGACTTCGGTTTGCGAAAAATTGCAGGGTTTTCGTCTTTGAAGTAGAAGTAAGAATTGCCATCCGTTGAAGTAACGAGCCCCAAGCCCGAAGCCACTTGTCTGGCAAATCCTCCCAGCGTCGGTACCGCCCAGGTTTCATTACCGCCAAACCCGAAGCCCGGACTGTAATAAATTTCCGTGCCGTCCGGCGAAAAACTCTCCACCTGCTTGTTCACAGGGTCATTCGTCAGTTGCAGCGGCTCTCCGCCCGAAGCCAGCATGATAAATACCTGGTCAAAACCTCCGCTGGGTGATGTGAACGCCACGGTCCGGCCGTCCGGAGAAAGAATCGCTCCGTTCATCGGCTTGTTCCAGTGGCTGATCTGCGTAATCTTTGCCGGCGCGCTCGACGGCCTCCGCAAGTAGTACGCCGCCAGGCCACCCGCGATCAGCACCAAAATCGCCGCTGCGATCGCATACGCCTTGCGCGAAATTCCCGCCGCCGGAACCACCCCGCTCGTTCTCACCGCGCTGCTCGCCGATACCCCCGCCGCGCCCCCTTCCGTCGTTGCCACCGATGTCGTGGACCGCCCCGAATCGGTGTCCCGCTTCAATCGCTTTAAATCTGCCCGCATCTCCGCCGCCGATTGGTAGCGCAGGTCGCGGTCTTTCTCCAGCGCCTTGTTGATTATCTCCTCGAGTCTGGCCGGAACTTCCGGGTTCAAGCGCACCGGCGCGGCTGGAGCCTTGTGCAGTATGGAATCAAATACCGCCGCCGAAGTTTCCCCGCGGAAGGGAAGCGCCCCGGTGCTCATTTCATAGAGCACCGTGCCAAACGAAAACAGGTCCGTCCGCGCGTCCAATTCCTTCCCCAGCGCCTGTTCCGGCGACATGTACGCCACCGTGCCCAGCGCGGTTCCCGGGCTCGTCAATTGCGCATCGCCCGCGTCAATCGTGGCCTGCGTTGCCCCGCCGCCGGATTGCACTGCGTTGCCCAAAACCTTCGCCAAGCCGAAATCCAAAATCTTCGCGTGACCTCGCTTGGTCACAAAAATATTCGCGGGTTTGATGTCCCGGTGAACGATGCCTTCGGAGTGCGCCGCATCCAGCGCGTCGGCAATTTCGATCACCAGGGAAAGTGTCGCTTCCATTTCCATCGGCTTACTGGTGATGCTGTGTTTCAGCGTCACGCCATCCAGGTACTCCATGGCGATGAACGCCTGGCCGTCCTGTTCGCCGATGTCGTAAATCGTGCAAATGTTCGGATGGTTCAGTGCCGACGCAGCTTGAGCTTCGCGCTGAAAACGCGCCAGCGTCTGGGGATCCCGCGCTACCTGGTCAGGTAGAAACTTCAGCGCGACAAACCGGTGCAGCCGAGTGTCTTCGGCTTTATAGACCACACCCATCCCACCGCCGCCGAGTTTTTCGAGCATGCGGTAATGGGAAATGGTCGGTCCGGGAATCGACGCCGAGTCCGTCATGCGCGCATCTTAGGTTGCGTGGCCAGCCAAGTCAACGCAACGCCGCCGCTCGTTTCCAATCACAACGACCCGCGCAGCCCTAGAGCGTCGGCTTGCTCGCGCAGCGCCGCGATGCAGAAGCCAATGTGCTCTTCGAGCGGGACCCCCAGCTCCTCCGCGCCCTTCACCACGTCTTCGCGGCTCACGCCTCGCGCAAACGCCTTGTCCTTCATGCGTTTTTTCACCGAGCTCACTTCCAGGTCCAGAATGCTCTTCGACGGCCTCACGTACGTGCAGGCAGTCAGAAATCCTGCCAGCTCGTCGCACGCAAAAAGCGTGTGCTCCAGCGCGCTCTGCCTCGGCACGTTGCAATAATCCGCGTGAGAAAGAATCGCGCGAATGATTTCCTCGGAGTAGCCGCGCTCTCGAAGAATCTTCGCGCCTTCCGCTGGATGCTCTTTGTCGGGTGCGTGAGCCTCGTTCGGCCACCGCTCGTAATCAAAATCGTGGAGCAGCGCTGCCATGCCCCAATTCTCTTCGTCAGCGCCGGCCTTCCGCGCGTAAGCCCTCACGCACGCTTCCACCGCCAGCATGTGCTTCCGTAGGCTTTCCGACTGCGTGTATTCACACAAAAGTTTCCAGGCGTCCTCGCGTGTCGGCATCCCAATCTCCGGATAAAGAATGAGTAGTGTAGCAAACAGCGGAGACTCTTGGCCGGTGGCTAGCATAAGATCGCGCGGCTAGCGTGTCCGAGGGGCATTAGGCGTGCTCTGCTGCCGCGCAATCGCAGCATCTTCAGCTTTTATCCGCCGCCGCTGCTCAACTCGGAAAGCCATTTTTGCAGGGCTGGTAGCTGGTCATCCTCTACTCTCGTGAAAACCACCCCCATCCCCATATTGGGAAAGATAAATACCACCCTGCCGCGGGCAGTGAATGTGGTGCTTGCCTTAGAGATTCTGACCTGAATCTCTGTGCCTTCTGGCGAAGGATTCAGCATGTCGAGGAAGCATCCGCCGATACTCAGGTCGCCGGTCTTGGCTTTAAACTTCATACCGGATGCGAATTCGGTTACTTCCGCGTCTGCGATGAATGGATACCGTGGAGCCCGACGGCGCTCTGAGTCCATTCCCTGTCGCCTTCTTTGTGGCCAAACAGCGGGGCGGTCACACTTGGCGGGAATCTTAGGCCGCGTCGGCAGGTAAGTCAATCGGGATACGCTAGTGAGCGCGCCGCGACTTCTCAGCGAAGTCGCGGGGAGAAATCCGTCATCTCGAGATAAGTAGACTCTATTTTCTCCACCAATTTCCCGTTCTCTTCGGACTTGTCGCGCACGCTGATCCATTCCGGATCCGCGCGGAACGCTTTCCAGTTGGCGTCCGCGGCGTCGCGGCTCGGATGCGCCAGCATGTACACGAGTGTCTTGCCTTTCAGCGGATCGTCCGTCGGCGTCCAGTACGCCACGTTCTTGATTCCATGCCTCTCGAAGAGTTTCGTAGTGTGATCCCGGAAACGCCGCAGCAGGTCGTCCAGCTTGCCCTCGTTGGCGTGGTAAATGCGCAGTTCATAGACCATGGTTGAAGTTTGTCCCCCACCCTCTTTCTGAGGTTGCTCGGCCTTCTCTGGCAGCAAGCTGGCCCAAGCCGATGCAGGCAGCAGCGCCGCCGCCGGAAGCGATTGGAGCAATTGAAGCAATGTACGTCTTTTCATGCCGCCGGTTGTAGCAAAATTCTTGCTTGCCCTGAGCTTCAAAGGGCCTGCCCCGCGCCGCCAAGGGCGTCATGGGTGGTGTTCTGACGCAACCTAGATTTCTCGTCGAGTGTGCAACAGAAAGAATCACACGCCTTTCGTGACTGGTTCCTTCAACTTGGTTTGTCCTCACGCCCCGGCATCGAGGACTTGAGGTTTATCTCTTCCCACCCGCCGTCTTTCTTGGCTTCTGCCTTCTCAACAGAAATAGCGCCATTGTGGTCAATACCAGTGACGCGCACCTCCCGGCCCACATACGGTGCGAGCAGCAATGAAGGGGCAACCAGGATGTGAAACTGCTTCTCTTTGGTCAACAAGCCAGCGGGTTTCCCCTGTTTCAAGCACGTGCTACCGCAGTGCTTCTCTCCCCCCATTTCATCTCCAGTAGGATGAGAGTCGCTCCCGAGATAGCAAGCACTGGAGACGAGGGTGCCCTCAAGAGTGACTTTTTCCTTTTCCTCTGCCGCATACAGGCAACTTGCACCCAGTGCAAATGCAACCAGTACAAGCAGTCGCGCTTTCGCCATAATAGATTCCTCCCTCTTGCCTTAAATGACCTGAGTATACGGCCAACTTGTGCCGAGAGCATTTAATTGTGTGCTGCTCGGCTTTCCCTTATTGCAAGCTGGCCCACGCCGAGACGGGCAGCAGCGCCGCCGCCGGAAGCGATTGGAGCAATTGAAGCAATGATCGTCTTTTCATGCCGCCGATTGTAGCAGAACTCTCGCCCGCCCCGCGCTGCGATGGCCGCGCTGCGCCGAGGTTATTGCTTGGGCGGTGGCCTGGGTTTCTAGCCCTCGCGAGCGGCGACCGATTCCAACGGCTGCACGTCGCGCACAATCTTGGCGGCGATTTCGTCGTCAGCAACCTCCAAATCGTAGCGCGTCTGCAGATTCATCCAGAAAGCAGGGGAGTTCTTGAAATAACGCGCGAAGCGCAGCGCCGTGTCCGCGGTAATGCCCCGGCGCTCGTTGACGATATCGGCGATTCGCGTCACCGGGACCCGCAGAGCCATGGCCATCTTGTTCATGCTCAGTGCGAGAGGAGCCATGAACTCCTCCCGGAGAATCTCTCCCGGATGCACCGGCTTCAGTTTCTTTCTCATCATGCGCTCCTGGCACCTTGCGGAAGAACTTCAGTGGCACAGACAATCCTGTCTGTGCGCGCTTAATAGATCTACTGACGAATCGATCGTTTACCTGCTACACTCACGCCTCCGACCACCGCAATCGGAATTTTTCCGCACGCTACAAGTGTAGCGTACCCCTTTTCGAAGAAAGGATAGGAGATTTTGCATCTCTCATTCGAACTCTTTTCCACAGCTCGTTCGAATCACTAATAAGTATACCTTGACAAGCCTCTTACGTATGTGTTAATATGGTCTTTGAACGTCAGACGCCAAACTCGCCGCTCCGCTAAGCATTCCTGCTTCTCTGCAGGGCATAATTCTATAACTCTTTTAGAATCCGCTCTTGCACAGACCATTTCCCGTAAGTCCTTTAGATTCTGCTCTTACAAAAACAGGGGAGGGGGGTACCCCTCCCTATCGAGGAAAACTATGAATCGCAAATCCAATAACTCCAAATCTCTCAATGATCCACGTCGCTGTACTCATACCACCCGCAATGGACGATGCCGCATGCCGGCCACTGATTTCGCCAAGAATTTCTGTTCCGAACATGCTCGGCAGGAGGAGAAACTCCAACAAACTCCCGATCCCGAAACCCTCGCCGCCGAGCTTCTCGGCGATATCGAAGACTTCTCCACCGCCGACTCCGTGAATTTCTTCCTCGGCAATCTCGTCAAACAGCTCGCCCGCAAACGCATCGCCCGCCGTGACGCCATCGCCCTGGCCTATCTCGGCCAGTTGCTCCTCAATAGTCTCCCCACGCTGTGGAAAGAAATTGAGGAAGAGCGTGACGTCGCCGCTGGCCACGATTTACTTCAAGGCCTCGCCCTCGCCCGCGCCCGCGCCGCTGCCGTCGCCGAACAACAATCCCCCGAGCCCACAACGGTTCGGACCAACCCGTCATGACAACTCTGCCGCTGCCTTTCAGGAGGCCCGTCCATGCGGTACAGTAAAAGATTGCGCAGGTGCCGCGGTTTCCCGCCGTCCACCCGCAGCGGCTGCCCATGACGCAAACCCTTCCATCGCTGGTGATTGTTGGCCGCCCTAACGTCGGCAAGTCCACGCTCTTCAACCGCTTGACAGGCTCGCGCCGCTCCATTGTGACCAACGAGCCCGGCATCACCCGTGACCGCATCTATGGCAAATCAGAGTGGCGCGGCCGCGCCATCGAAATTGTGGATACCGGCGGCCTCGTTCCCGACGACAAGGCGGTCATCCCGCAGGAGATTCTGCGCCAGGCGCGCGTGGCGATTGATAAAGCCGCGCTGCTCGTGCTTGTGGTGGATAGCCACGCGGGCATCACCCCGCTCGATCAGGAGCTGGCGCGGCTCTTGCGCAGCACCGGCAAGCCGTTCGTCATCGCGGCAAACAAGGTCGATTCCGCGCAACAGGAAGCCAACGCTGCGGCGTTTCATGAATTGGGCGTGCCGGTTTTCCCCATCGCCGCGGAGCACGGCACCGGCGTGGATGATCTGCTCGACGCCGCGCTCGCGCAAGTCAGCGTGGTGGAATCCGAAGAAGAAGAAAAACGGCCGGACCTCATCGAGGTCGCCATCATCGGCCGGCCCAACGTCGGCAAATCCACTCTCCTGAACCGCATGGCCGGCGAAGAGCGCTCCATCGTTTCGCCCACTCCGGGGACCACCATGGACAACGTGGACACGGAAGTGACGCGCGACGGCCGGACCTACCGCTTTGTGGACACCGCGGGAATCCGCCGCAAGGGCAAGACCACGCTGGTGGCGGAAAAGCTGAGCGTAGTGATGGCGCGCCGCGGTCTGGAGCGCGCCGACGTCGCCCTACTGATCGTTGACGGCGCGCAAGGCGTCACCCAGGGCGACGCGCAGATCGCCAGCTACGCCGAGGAGTCCGGCCGCTCCGTCGTCATCGTCATCAACAAGTGGGACCTCGCCGTCGAAGCCGCGCGGGAAGCGGCCGCGCGCGATGCCGCTTCCACCAAAGGCAAATCGAAGCGCGCGCCGGGCGAAAAATACCGGCCGGAAGAGCTCGATCCCGGCAGGCTGCTCTACGACTACGAAAAATTGATTCGCGGAAAATTGAAGTTCCTGAGTTATGCTCCGATCGTTTTTCTCTCCGCGAAAACCGGCGAGCGCGCGCAGAAGCTCTATCCGCTGATCAACCAGGTGGCGGATGCGCGCCGCCGTCACATTCCCACGCCGGAGCTGAACCGTTGGCTCACGGAGGACGTCGACCTTCAGCGAGGTTCCACGCCCAAGGCGCGCCCCGTGCGCATCTACTACATCACTCAGGCAAAGACCGCGCCGCCTATGTTCCTTATCTTCACGAACCAGAAAGCGCCGCTGCATTTCAGCTATGAGCGTTTCCTTGAAAATCAGCTTCGCGCGAAATTCGACTTCACCGGCACGCCCGTGCGCTTCATCCAGCGCCTCCGCAAACGCGACAAGAGATCCCGGGTCGGCGACGAATGAGCAGCCGTACTCGACTCCGTGGTGTCATCCTGAGGCGAACCGGCGAGGTTCGCCGAAGGACCTCAACGTACACGTTGGCCACTACTTGCCATCCATTGGCCATTGCCGCTTTCCGTTCTCTTATAGGCCGCGATCGCCGAGCCTCTACAGGATTCCCTTGGAAACTGCTACGATAGCGGCGTCCCCCTCTCGACAGGATTTCAAAAATGCCGGGTAACGCAACCGCCACGCAAACCACTACTGAGCAAAAGCTCTATCGCATCGGCGACGTCAGCCGTCTTGCGGATTTGAAACCCTTCGTGCTGCGTTACTGGGAGACGGAATTTCCGATGCTGGAGCCGGTGAAAAGCCCGAGCGGGCACCGCCTCTACCGCCAGCAGGACGTTGACATGGTCTTCCGCATCAAGCGCCTGCTCTATGACGAAGGCTTCACCATAGCCGGAGCGCGCCGCCACTTGCGCGACCCGAATGCTGCGGGCGAAGCCGATGGAGCCGCGCTTTCCTCCAGCGCGTCTGCGGAAGGCGCGTCACAACTCCTGAGCCGCAAGATGCTGCTCAATCTGCGCGATTCGCTCCGCGCTTTCTTGACGCTCTTGGAACGCCGGTGATAGCCTTGGAGGTGCCAACGCCACTGCATCCGAGCCATCCTCTCAGGCGCTTTCGCAGTCGGTTTACCAGTCGGGGCGTAGCGCAGCCTGGTAGCGCGCACGCTTGGGGTGCGTGAGGTCCCCGGTTCAAATCCGGGCGCCCCGACCATTTACATCTTCCTACAACGCACCGAGTTTCGAGGTTAGTCGCTTGAACGTTTTTGGCGCGGAAGCAAAACGGGCGTTGCTCCGGTCGCAATTATGAGGATTATTAGTATCGGTAGAACGCCGTGATAACTGGTCAGGAACGGTAAACAGAAAATTCCGTTTAGGATTAATAAGATTCCGCCGAAAACCCAAAAAACTGCGAACGAGCGCAGCAGCTTTCTTGACCAGTCTTTTTGAGGCAGGTGTGAGTACCAGCGTTGGAGAACGACATCCGGTTTGCGGTAGGCAGAACGCCCAAACCGGATGACGTACAGTCCCAAGAGCACATAAATGGACAAGGCAAGGAACGGGTGTGAAACGAAGAACGGCATCATATCGAACACTCTACCCTACCTACGTACAGACTTGAATTGAGCAATAGTTGATGCCGCATATTCTGCTGACCAACGACGACGGGATTCGAGCAGAGGGCTTGCACGCGCTCGCGGCTGCGCTGGAGGGGTTCGCGACCGTCAGCATCGTTGCGCCGAGCCACGAGCAGAGTGGCGCGGCGCAATCGCTGACGCTGCGCCAGCCGATTGTGTGCCACAACGTGGCGGAGCGGCAATGGTCCGTGGACGGCACCCCCGCCGATGCCGTAATCGTCGCCCTGCACAAATTATTGCCGGAGCCGCCGGACCTGGTCATTTCAGGAATTAATTTTGGCGCGAATCTGGGAGAAAACGCGTACTACTCGGGAACGGTGGGAGCGGCGCGCGAAGCGGCCCTGCATCACATTCCCGCGCTGGCGATGTCGCTTTGCTCGAAAAAAAAAGAAGCGAAATTTGATTCTGCGGCGCGGGTGGCGCGTTCCGCGGCGGAATTAATTCTGCGCGAGGGTTTGCCGGATCAAGTTCTGCTCAACGTGAATGTGCCGGAGCCGTGGGACGGAAGCGTGAAATTCACGCGGCAATCAAAAAAAATCACGCGCAATCAATTGAGCGAAGGCAAAGATCCGCGCGGGCGGATTTATTTCTGGCTGTTTGAGCAGCGCATCAACAAAGACGTGGAGCCGGATACGGATTACGCGGCGATTTTTTCAGGCGCCGTGTCCGTCACGCCGCTGCACCTGGATCCTACCGACACCGATTCGCTCAATCACCTTTCGCACTGGGCGAAACCCCTCGCAGACGCGTACCGCCGCTAGAACGGAAAAATCCGCTTTTCAACGGCCGCCTGCCGCGACGAGCGGAATATTATTTTTTCGCATTTCATCGTTCAACGCGGGGATGTCTTTCGCGAGGACTTCGCGCCAGCGAACAAGCTGCGCCTCGAGCCTCCGGTCAAGCTGCGCAAACACCGCCTCCTCGGCGGCGGTGGGCGCCGCATCCGCGCTGTCCACGACACCGCTGAGGTAGCCGAATTTGCTGTTGAGCTTCACGGGGTAGTTGGCCTCGTCTTCCGAAGCTTTCGCGTTCACTTGAATCAATTCCTGTTCGATGTCACTGGTCTTCTTTTGCAGGCTGCTCGAAGCGGCCGCCACGGACTTTGCTTCATCGCCCTTTCCAACGCGCTTTTCGAGCGCCTGCAGTTGAACTCGCAAATCGCGAATCGCGAGGATGGCCTTGTTCATTTCGTCCTGGCGATCCCGCAGCTTGAGCATCAGGTCGAATTGCTTCCGCAAGTCTTCTTCGGAAGTTTTCACCCGTGGATCGAGTTTCACTTCGAGCGGCGCCGTGAAGCTTTTGCCGGCCACGGTCAGCCGGACCTGGTATCCGCCGGGTAGAACCAGCGGACCCGCAGGCCGGCCATTGTCATAGATCGCCGCGGGAATTTTCACCGGCGGCTCGAGGCGCAGATCCCAGGCGAAGCGGTTCATTCCCGCCGCGGCAGGAATGTGGTCTTCCTCCTCATCGCGCTCGCCCTCCTCGGGGGCTTCCACTTTCTTCTTGATCTCACTACTGAATGCGCGGAGCACTTTGCCCTGGGGGTCGAGCAGCTCCAGCTTGATGGGATCTTTCGGCGCTTCCTTAAGGAAGTAGTTGAGAATCGCACCGTCCGGAGGATTCTCCCCTATCGCATAACGCCGCGCATTCAAATGACCCGACCTGGTGCGCGTGGCAGTTTGCGGTTTGAACAGGTGCGCGTCTTCCGAAGCGAGGGATGCGTTTGCCTGCCGCAGCGGGCTGAGATCGTCCAGCACCCAGAACGAGCGGCC
>Ga0307479_10000937_pt1 | contig 26293 bp, 18 predicted proteins | sample atmos_gasesECM4C_FD_203743 | JGI IMG/M metagenome (GOLD analysis project Ga0307479, IMG submission 203743) | Hardwood forest soil microbial communities from Morgan-Monroe State Forest, Indiana, United States - atmos_gasesECM4C_515 | ecosystem: Environmental > Terrestrial > Soil > Temperate... | reverse complement strand
CATATCTGCGAGGTCGAGATCGACCCCGAGACCGGCATCACGCGCGTGGTGCGCTACACCACGGTCGACGACGTCGGCGTTGCGGTGAATCCGATGCTGGTGACAGGGCAGGTACATGGCGGCGTCGCGCAGGGCATCGGGCAAGCGCTCTATGAGGGCGTGACCTATGACACCGAAGGGCAATTGTTGACCGCGACCTATCAGGATTACTGCATCCCTCGCGCGGACGACATTCCGCCGATCGCGGTGACGCTGGATGATTCCGCGCCCTGCCGCACCAATCCGCTGGGCGCCAAAGGCTGCGGCGAATCCGGCGCGATCGGCGGCCCGCCCTGCGTCGCCAACGGCGTGATGGATGCGCTATTCGAGCTTGGCATCACCCAGCTCAAGACGCCGCTGACGCCGCAAAAGGTCTGGAAGGCGATCCAGGACGCCAGGGCGGGGGCCTAGACTCCCTCTCCCGCTCTTCGCAGGGGAGGGCTGGGGTGGGGGTGCTTCTGCAAAACACGCTGGTCGGGGGATAGACTTTCCCCCACCCGCCGCTTGCGAGCGCGTCGACCTCCCCCGCAAGCGGGAGAGGTGAACCGTCGACTGGTCGGCCTCTTGAACCCGCCTCCTTCGCCTCACGACAAAGTGCCATTGCCCGTTCACGAATATTGCCGTGAAACGCGGCTTTTGGTCGCTTACTTGAGAGGCCCGTTCTGATACGTTCGCGGCGATACCGTAACGGGAGATTGTGATGCGAAAGTTTTTCATCGTGCTGGCGACATTGGCGACGCTCAGCCTGACCAATTGCGGCTACAACGCCATCCAGACCAATGACGAGCAGGTCAAGGCGAACTGGTCGGAGGTCGTCAACCAGTATCAGCGCCGCGCCGATCTCGTGCCCAACCTGGTCAATTCGGTGAAGGGTTTTGCGCAGCAGGAGAAGGACGTGCTGCTTGGGGTCACCAATGCGCGCGCCAAGGTCGGCAGCATCCAGGCTACCCCCGAAGTGCTCAACGACCCGGCTGCGTTCCAGAAGTTCCAGGCGGCGCAAGGCGAATTGAGCAGCGCGCTGTCGCGACTATTGGTGGTGACGGAAAACTATCCGCAGCTCAAGTCGGATGCGCTGTTTCGCGACCTGATGTCGCAACTCGAAGGCACCGAAAACCGCATCACCGTGGCGCGCAACCGATACATCAAGTCGGTGCAGGACTACAACGTCGGCATCCGCACCTTCCCGAACAACCTGACGGCGATGGCGTTCGGCTACAAGGAGAAGCCGAACTTCACAGTCGAGAACGAGAAGGAAATCTCGACCGCGCCGAAGGTCGATTTCAACCCCGCGCCCGCCGCGCCCTCCAAGTAATTGGGAGCACCCGCCTTGCCCACGATGAGAGCAGCCAGAAGTCTGTTTCTTGCGCTGCTGCTGTGTTGGGCTTCCGCGGCGCTCGCGGACGTCGCGGTGCCGCCGCTCACCGGCCGCGTGGTCGACCTGACGGGGACGCTTGCGAGCGGCGACATCGCCGCGCTGACGCAAACCCTGAAAAACCTGGAACTGCGCAAGGGCAGCCAGGTCGCGGTCCTGATCGTGCCGACGACGCAGCCGGAGAGCATCGAGCAATATTCGATCAGGGTCGCGGAAGCCTGGAAGATCGGGCGCAAGAAGATCGACGACGGCGCGCTGCTCGTGGTCGCCAAGAACGACCACAAGCTCCGCATCGAGGTCGGTTACGGCCTCGAGGGCAGCCTCACCGACGTCACCTCGAGACGCATCATCGACGAGGTGATCGTGCCGAGATTCAAGAGCGGCGATTTCGCCGGCGGCATTTCCGCCGGCGTCGTGCGCATCATCGCCGTGATCGACGGCGAGATGCTGCCCGCGCCGGCGCCGGAGGCGTCCCACGGCCAGGATTTTGACGACTGGATCGGCTTTTTCAATCCGATCAATCCGTTCTTCATTATCGGCGTTGGCATCCTCGGCACGATCCTGCGCGCAGCGTTCGGCAGGCTGATCGGATCGGTCGCGACCGGCGGTGTGATTGGGGGACTCGCCTGGTATCTCCTGGGATCGACCATCATTGCGGGCCTCCTGTGGGCGCTCATCTCTGTCGTTGTCTTTTTCGCCGGGGGCATCCTGGCGGCGAGCCAGAACGCATCGCGTCGGTCTGGCAGGGGCGGCTGGTCGGGCGGCTCGTATTCCGGCGGCGGTGGCGGCTGGAGCAGTGGCGGCTCGAGTTCGAGCGATAGCGGGTCGTCGGGCGGCGGCGGAAGTTTCGGCGGCGGCGGCGCGTCGGGGAGCTGGTAAAGAGAAGCTTTGGCAATGCGGATCAAGCGTATCGGCAGGCATCTGATCGAGTACCGCTGGCGCGAGCGGCGCATTTTTACGCCGAAAGTGCTCGACGCTATCGAGCAGGCGATCAAGGCCGGCGAGGCCACGCATTCCGGTCAGGTGCGTTTTGCCGTCGAGGGCGCGCTCGACGGCATGCCGCTGTTCCAGGACCAGTCCGCGCGCGAGCGCGCGCTCGATATCTTCTCTCAGTTGCGGATCTGGGACACCGCGTACAACAACGGCGTGCTGATCTATCTGCTGCTCGCCGACCGCAGGGTCGAGATCGTCGCCGACCGCGGCATCGATACGCTCGTCGGCGCCGCGGGCTGGGAGAAGATCTGCCGCGACATGGAGGTGGATTTCAAAGCCGCCAATTTCGAAGGCGGCGCGATCAAAGGAATCGCGGCGGTGTCGCGGGAGCTCGCAAGATATTTCCCGGCCAAGGGCGCCCAGCGCAACGAACTGCCGGACAAGCCGGTGGTGATTTGAGCATCGGTCGTCGTCGGTCCGCGGGGGGCGAAGGGCACGACGACCCGCGCCCATCGGTTACGCGCCGTTGAAGTAGAGCTTGCGCGCCGTCGCGCCGAAGATTTTCACGCGCGCGCCGGCGTCGGGAATGGCCTCGACCAGCCAGTCCATGGTGGCCCGATACGGGAACTGGCCCTCGTGGCCGACAAACGGGCAGTCGCTCGCCCACACCAGTCGATCGGGGCCGGCGACGCGAAGAAGCTCGCGTGCGTAGTGTTTTGCCTGTGGCCCGAGCCGGTAGCCGCCGGACACCTTGACCCAGGTGCGGCCCGCGTCGATGGAGCGGAGCAGCGCCTTGAAGCCTTCACTGTTGATGCCGGATGTCGGATCCGGGCGGCCGAGATGATCGACCACGATCTTGACGCCACAGGCTTCCAGCGTTGGCAGGATTTTCGGCAGGTCCTCGCCCTCGACATGGGGATGAACGTGCCAGTCGAGATCGGCGAGGCGGCGAAACAGCGCGCGATACTCGAATGTGGTGATGTCGGGAAGCTGGGGCAGGCCGATGAAGGGGAGCCGCACGCCGATGAAACCTTCGCGGCTCATCGCCTCGAGCTCAAATCGCTCCATCGAGCGCTTGAAGATCGCGGTGCCGCGCAGCCGCTGGCGATGGGCGCGGAGCGCGGCGAGGATGTAGTCGTTGTAGTCGCCCCACGGGCTTGCGGCCGCGATCACCGCGCGATCGACGCCGTTGTCGTCGAGGGTCGCGATCAACTCCTCATGGGTGAAACTGTAGTTCGGCGCGTGGCGCGGATTGTCGATCAGCGGCATGTCGGTGGTGAACACATGGACATGGGCGTCGATCTTGAAACTGTCGGACATGAAAAACTCTGTTCATTGCGGCTCGAGACCGGCCTTCTTCACGACGGCGGCCCACATGTCGACGTCGGATTTGAGCCGCGCATCCAGCTCCTCCGGCGAACTCGCGACCGGCTCGCCGCCGAGCTCGATCATGCGCTTCTGGAAGTCGGGATCGCCGATGATGGCGCGGACATTGCTGTTGAGGAAGGCGATGACGTCGCGCGGCGTGCCGGCCGGCGCCACCAGCGAGTTCCAGCCGTTCACCGTGGCGTCGATGCCGCTCTCCCGCAGCGTCGGCACATCCGGCTGCAGCGGCGAACGCTTGTTGCCCGACGAGGCGAGAGCGCGAACCTGCTTGGCGTCGATCGCCGATTTGAGCGCTGCGTAGGTATCGATACCGATCTGCGTGTCGCCCCGTAGGAGCGAGATCAGGACCTCACCCGAGGTGCGGTGCGGCACCACCGTCATCGGAATGCCGGCGGCGGAGCGGAACAGTTCGGCGGTGACGTTCTGGGTGCTGCCGGGATTGATGGTGCCGATGTTGAATTTCTGCGGATCGGCGCGGGCGGTGTCGAGCGCGTCCTTTAGCGTGTGCATGGGCGAGTCCGCCTTGACCAGCAGCAGCAGGTCGAACTGCGCCATGGTTGTGATCGGTGCGAACGCGGTCACCGGATCGAACGGCATGGATTTGAGCAACGACTTCGACAGCGCCATGCCGCTGGAGAATACGAACAGGGTATAGCCGTCCGGCTGCGCCGCGACGACGACACTGCCGGCGGTGATTCCGCCGGCACCGGGACGGTTCTCGATCACCACCTGGGCGTTGGTGCGTTCGGTGAGCTTCTGAGCCATCAGGCGGACGGTGATGTCGGCGAAGCCGCCCGGCCCAAACGGTACAACGATGCGGATCGGCCGATTGGGGTAGGGCGCCTCTGCGCTTGCGGGGACAATCCATGCGGCCAGCACCAACGCGATCAGCAGCCCCGCCGTTCGGGAAAGCAATACAGCCTCCTTGAATTTCCGCCGCGGCCCAGCCTCGCGAAACGCGCCAACTATCCTGCGCAAAAACGCCTGATCACGCAATTGCCGGCATCCGGCCGAACAGGCCATCCAGCGCCGCGCGCAAGAGTTCCAGCGGATTCGAGGCGCCTGAACGGCTGCGCCATGCGATATGGCCGTCCGGCCGAACCAGCACCGCGCCATCGGTGTTGACGCCGTACGCTTCGTGCCAGGTGCCGTCGGGGTCGCCGAGATCGGCGTCCTTGCCGACGGTAAAGACACGCAGCGGCGGCCATGACGGAACAATCGCTTGCGCAGCCCGTCGCCACGCCTCGCCGTCGCTGCCGGCGAGCAGCACGAAGTGCGGGCCGAACAGGTCGATGGTCGAGATCTTCTCGTTGCCCCGCTTGAGCCAGACGTGGGGAGCGCGACCTCCGGGCCGGGCGGAGGGCAGATATTCGGTGACGGGATCGTCGGCGACGGGCCGTGGCGTGCCGTCCGGCACCACCGCTGTCGATTCATAGCAAGCGCCGAAGATGAGCCCCTGCTCGTTCAAAAATTCCCGGCGCGGCAGCACGTTGCTTTGCCGCGCGTTGCGTCCCATCGACATCGCATTGGCCAGCGAGTTCTGGGTGACGATCTGGCCGAAAGGCTGGCGTTCCGCGTGATAGCTGTCGAGCAGCCTGTCGTCGGCTTTTCCGCGCAGCACGGCGGCGATCTTCCATGTCAGATTGTGGACGTCCTGCACCCCGGTGTTGAGGCCGAAACCCCCGGTCGGCGGCATCTCATGCGCCGCGTCTCCGGCCAGGAAAACGTCGCCGACGCGATAACGGTCGGCCACGATAGCGGACGCCTCCCACGGGCCGACGCCCAGCACCGATACGGCGAGGTCGGGCACGCCGACGCCTTTGCGGATCAGCGCCGCACAAAATTCCGGCGTGAAGTCCTGCGGCTGCCAGCCGTATTTCTTGGGGCTGTGAATCAGGAAACCCCAGCGATCCCTGCCGTTGATGGTGAGGAAGGTGGCGCGCAGCTCTTCCTGCTCGACAAAATACAGCGCGGCAGGCCGATGTTCGACCCATTGGGTGAGATCGGCGTGGAACAGAATATTGACGCTGTCATAGACGTTCTCCTCGCCGATCATCTTCACGGCCAGCGTCCGCCGCGCGCGGCTTTGCGCGCCCTCGGCCGCGATCAGATAGCGTGCCTTGAAAGGGGTCTCCGCTCCCGTCGTGCGATCGGTCAACGTGCCCGTGACGGCGCCGGGCCCCTGGCTGAACGAGGTCAGCTCGGTATTGAAGCGCAGCGCTCCCGGACCCGCTGCTTCCTCCGCAAATCGGCGAATCACCGGCTCGAGGTCATCCTGGGCGCAGAGACAATTCCTGACCGGTGTCGCCGCCATGTTCTTCGCGGTGGCGCGACCGGGCACGCGGCGCTCGATCTCCTTGCCGGCAAGGGTTTCGGTCCAGACGATCAGCCCCAACCGTCCTTCCGCCAGTCCTGCGTCCCTGACCGCGGCATCGATGCCGCATTGCCGGAAGATTTCCATGGTGCGGGCATTGATCCCGCGTGCCTTTGGCGTGAGCGCCGTGCCCGGGTGGCGTTCGACCAGGAGCGAGCGCACGCCGTGCTGGGAAAGCAGCAGCGAAGCGGTGAGGCCGACCGGACCGCCGCCGGAAATGAGAACGGGGATGTCGAGCATCTCTTCTCCTTGTTCTTTTTTGTTTGTTCTTGCTTGCCTGCGTTTGCGTGATTTATCCCAGATCCATCGGCTTGCCGTGGGGTTCGCGGCGATAGGCGAAGATGGCGATCAGCGCCGCGAATTCGCAGGCCGCGAGGAACAGGAAGGCCGGCGCGATGGCATCGGCGGTCGCTTTCGGCGAAACCACATCGCTACTTCCCGCGATCAACGCCAGGCAAACCGGTCCCAGAATCTTGCCAACGCCGTTGGCGGCCTGCGCCAGCCCAAACGCCCGGGCCCCGAGCGGGACCGGAAACACTTCGACGACGTACGGCGTCATGTTGGAGAACGAGCCGCTATAAAACGCCGCGCCAAATATCACGAGCAGCGCAAACACCGACCAGCCCGCGACGAACTCGCGATAGAAGGCGAAAATCGCCAGCATGACCAGCACGGAGATGAAGGTTCCGACGAGGGCCGCGCGGCGGCGCCCGATATAGAGCGGCAGAAACGAGAACAACACGCGGCCGAGGATCGAGGCGATGCTGGCGTAGACGAAATATTGCGCGGCCTCGTGCGCCGTGATCTTCAGAAGCTGGGACAGGATGGTGGGTCCCCACAGGATCACGCCATAGGTGCCGGTCGATATCCCGGTCCAGATGACAACGACCCACCAGAATCGCCCCTGGTCCTGCAACAGCTCCGACAACGACGCCGGCTTCTTGGCCGGCTCGATCGCGGTCGGCAACGCGACGTTGGCCTCGGCAACGCCAAGCAGCTTGGCGGCCTCGCGCCGCGCGTCGGCATTGCGGCCGCGCGACAACAGCCAGCGCACCGATTCCGGCGCAATCCACGCGATCAGCAGCGAAGTGATGATTGGCATCGCGCCCGTGGCGGCAACGCCGCGCCAACCGATCACCGGCAGCAGGCTCGCCGAAATCATCGCGGCGAACATCGTGCCGAGCGCCACCGGCACCACCATCATGCTGGAAATGAATGTTCGGTATCTGGTCGGCGTGATCTCGACGACCAGAGGATTCTGGGCGCTCACCGCGGCAATCGATCCAAAACCCACGACGAAGCGCAGCATCGAGAACAGAATCCACGCGCCGTCCGGTATCAGTGCACATCCGGCGGCGCCAAGCGAGAACACCATGCCGCCGCCCCAGATCATCTTCTTGCGCCCGATCGTATCGGCGAGCCGGCCGCCGACCAGCGAGCCGAAGATGGCGCCGACCCCCGACGACAGCAGCATCATCGCGCCCTGGCCGTAGGTGAGATGCCAACCCGGCGCGAGCACCGAGACGAGATACCCGACCAGGAAGAAGTCGTAGAACTCGAACATCTCCTGCAGGACGAGCAGCCCGATCGTCAGATAATAGCGCGGTGTGAGCTTGGACTTCTCGACCGAGCTAAGCCAATCCTGCGCATCCCCTGTGGGATAACCGTGGCCCGCTCTCTGGATGCTGTCGGGAATGCTGCCTTGAACGGCGCCTTGGGCGTCGAGCGAAACATCGGCCATTTCTCTCCCCGGACGCCCGACTGCCCGCCGTCATGCGCGGCGGTTTAAGTGTGCCAGGACCATCCTCGATAAAACTAGCACCCGCTGTTGAAAACACAATCGGGATCGTGGGAGTTGCGCCCCGCGCTGCACGCGTAACGGCTCCGGTCAAAGCAACGATCCAGCGACCTCAGCCGTTCTCGCCGTAACTCAGCTTTGCGGCCGCAGCACTCACATAGCCGAGCCGGACATCGCGTTCGACCAGCTCCCGCGCCCGCAATCTGGCTTCGCCGAACCCGCCGCCGCCGGAAGTTTCGAGCCGAACGATGTCCCCACGTTTCAGCATCATGTTCGTGACCTTGGACGGCAGCGCCTGCGTTTGACCGTCGCGGATCAAATAGAGCGCGCTTGGCGCGGCCGGCCCGCCGCCGGCGAGACCAAAGGGGCGAAACTTGAAGCGATCGAGATTGGTCGAAAGCTGCGCCATCGCACAGTCGATCCGCCATTCGCGCCAGAGACCCAGGCCGCCGCGCTGCCGGCCGGGACCGCCGGTGTCGGTCAGCAGTCCGTAGCCCAGAAACGTCACCGGCATGTCGCTTGCGATCATCTCCATCGGAATGTTCGCGTTGTTGTGCATGCCGAACGACAGCGCCGAGGCGCCGTCCGAGGCGGGCAGCGCGCCGATGCCGCCGACCTCGATCTCGACCAGGACTCTGCGGCCAAGCTCGGGATCGATGGTCTGCAGCGTGACGACGTAGGATACGGCGTAGTAGGCGGCCGGCATGCGCTCCGGCACCGCCTGATGCAGGGCGCCGAACAACACCGTGGCCAACCGGTGCCCGATGGCAATGCGATGCACGACGGGCGCCGGCGCGGCGGCACTCACGCACAGGCCGGGTGGCGCAATGATCTTGACCGGGCGATAGCAGCCCGCATTTGCCGCGATGGGCACATCGGCGGATGCGATCAGCGCATAGAACACCGTCGAGCATGTCGACGACAGCGTTGCGTTGCTCGGCCCCATCGCCTGCTTGCTGCAGCCGGAGAGATCGACCGTGAGCGCGTCGCCTTCGATCGTCAATTTGGCGTGGATGCGCAGCGGCGCATCCGAAATCCCGTCGTCGTCGATATGGTCCTCGAATTCGTAGGTGCCATCGGGGATGCGGCCGATCACCGCCCGCATGGCGGCCTCCGATCGATCGAGCAATTGACGCAGCGCTGCTTCGAAACGTACTTCGCCGAGCTTGAAGGCGAGGCGTTCCACGCTTGCCGCACCGATGTGAAGCGAGGCGAGCTGCGACTGCAAATCGCCCCACAGGATGTCTGGTTGGCGGACATTCTGCAGAATGATGTCGCGAATCGGCTCATTGAGCTTGCCGCCTTCGACAAGCTTCACCGGCGGTATGCGCAGGCCTTCCTGGAAGATCTCCGTGGCGCTCGAGCCGTAACTGCCGGGGGAGGAGCCCCCGACGTCGAGATGATGGCACAGCGTGCCCACGAACCCGATGCGCCGGCCGTTCCGGAAGATGGCCTTGAAGGCGACGATATCGGGAAGATGCTGGCCCCCGCAGTAGGGGTCGTTGGATACGACGATGTCGTCGGGGCCCCAGCGGTCGGGCGCAATGTGACGGGCCAGGATCTCGGTGAGGAAATAGCTCATGGAATTGAGATGGCTCGGGATGCGTGCCGCCTGCGCGACGTTCCAGCCGTCGCGGTCGAAGATCGCGGTCGAGTAGTCGAGCAATTCCCGCACGATGGTCGAGCGGCTTGTGCGCCAGATGGTGACGTCCATTTCGGCGGCCGCAGCGGTCAGGGCGTTGTAGATGATCTCGAGCTCGATCGGCGCGATCTCAACATCCGCCACATTCACGTTCATTGATGCCTCCCCGCCACGAGGTGGCCGCTGTTGTCGCGCCGACAATTCCAGCCATCGGTGAGAAGGACGCTGGTGTAGGCTTCCTCGATGATGGCCGGCCCCTCGATCGTGGCGCCGACGGACAGCTCGTCGCGACCCCAAACCGCGACATCCCGCCAGCGGCCGGCAAGCCAGACCTTGCGCGTGCCGGGTGGTTGGCCGCTATCGCGTGCATCCGGCGGCTTGGCTGCGGGCTTGGCCAGGCGGCCGATTGCCGAGGCGCGCAACGACACGATCTCGACCGCTGAACCCGGATTGGAATAAGAGAAACGCTGGCGATGGAGATCGTGAAAATCGGCGATCAGCGCCGACAATGCTGCCTCATCGAGCCGCAAGGCGCGCATCGGCACCGTAAGCTCGAAGGCCTGCCCCTTGTAGTGCATGTCGGCGGCGAGCTCGATGTGACGATCGCTGGCGGGGATGACGTCGGCGTCGAGCCTTGCCCGCGCGTCGGCGAGGAGGCTTTCGAGCAGAGGCTCGATCGCGCCAAGGTTTTCGGGTTTAGCGTCGAGAACGCGCGAGCGGACCAGATCATGGATCAGATCGGAATGCAGAATGCCGTAGGCCGATAGCGTACTGGCATTTTGCGGGAACACGACGCGCCGGATCCCCGTTTCGTCCGCGACCGCGACCGCGTGCAGCCCGGCAGCGCCACCGAAGGCGATCATGGTGAATTCGCGGGGATCGACGCCCTTCTCGAACAGCGACAGACGGATCGCGGCGCCCAGATTGGCGTTGACGACCGAAAGCAATCCCTCCGCCGCCGCTTCAACCGAAAGGCCGAGCGGTTTTGCGACATCCGTGTCGATCGCGGCGCGCGCGGCTTCGCGATCGAGAGGCATCCCGCCGCCGAGAAAATTTTCGCCGTTGAGCCGGCCAAGCGTGAGATTGGCGTCGGTCACGGTCGGCCCCGTTCCCCCGCGGCCATAGCAGGCGGGGCCCGGGCGCGAGCCGGCGCTTTCCGGCCCGACCGTCAGCCGCTTGTCCCGCTGCACCTTGGCGAGCGAGCCGCCGCCGGCGCCGATGGCGCGGATTTCGACCATCGGAATGCGCACCGGCATGCGGTCGACCTCACCTTGCATGACGACGTTGACGCGGCCGTTGAGGATGACCGAGACGTCGAAGCTTGTGCCGCCCATATCGATGCCGATGAGGTTATCTTCCCCGAGGGTTTCGCTCAGCAGCGCGCAGGCTGCGCTGCCGCCTGACGGTCCCGAAAGCAAGAGGCGCACCGGCTCCAGCGCCGCGGTCCTGGCGGCGCATACTCCGCCATTCGACTGCACCAGAAGCAGCCGCGGCCGAAACCCTTCCGCCTGCATGCGCTGGTTGAGTTTCTCGAGATATCCTGACATGACCGGGATCAACAGCGCGTTGAGCACGGTGGTCGAGGTGCGCTCGTACTCGCGGATCTCCGCGCTCAATGCACTCGAGCACGAGACCTTGAGCGCAGGCCGGGTCTTCGCAAGATATTCGGCAATGCGCTGCTCATGCTCCGGATTGAGATAGGAATTCATCAGGCAGACGGCCACGCAGACCGGATCGAGCCGATCGAGCCTCTCGGCGAGGCCGTCCAACGCGGCGGATGTCAAGGGCAGCTCGACGCTGCCGTCCGCCCGTACCCGTTCGGCGATCCCAATGCGGCAGTCGCGCGGGATCAGGGTCGGCGGTTGCTGCGGATTGAGGGAATAGACTTCGCGCCGGGCGTGACGGCCGATCTCGAGGACATCTTCAAATCCAGCTGTGGTCACCAGTGCGGCTTTGGGGAGCTTGCGCTCGAGGATCGCATTGGTGGCGATCGTCGTGCCATGCAGCAAAAAGCCGACATCAGGGAGCGCGAAGCCGTGACGATCCGCCGCTTGCTTGATTCCGGTCATCAGGCCGATGGAAGGGTCTTCCGGCGTTGTCGGCGTCTTGAAGCCAAAGATCGCGCCCGAGCGTGCGTCAAAAATCTGCAGGTCAGTAAACGTGCCGCCGATATCCACGCCGATCCTGATCGGCGGTACCTCCATCATCTTCACTTCCATTACCTCGGGTATCAATGCACAGCGAACGCCATCCGCGATCCTACACCGATCGCATCGTCACGCCAGCACGCGATTAGGGCGTTGTTGCCTGCGCATTGCCCAGTTGGCGAGCATTCGCCGAACCCGACGTCGCTCTGAGCGAAGCTTTTGAAATTGCCCAGATGACAAACTGGGCGCGCGGCTATAGCCTACAGCAAAACATAATACATATGGGAGGAGTGGCATGCCAGACGCAATGGTCGACGCACGTGCTTCGCAAGCGACGAGTAGCGCTAACGCTCTTGAGGTTGACGTCGCGGTGGTGGGTGCCGGCTTCGCCGGCCTTTACCTTCTGCATCGCCTGCGCAAGGCCGGCTTCACAACGGTGGCGTTGGAGGAGGCCGACGACGTCGGTGGCACCTGGTACTGGAACCGATATCCCGGCGCACGCTGCGACATTCAGACCATCGACTACAGCTACACCTTCGATTCCGATTTGGAGAGCGCCTGGCAATGGTCGGAGAAATACGCGACGCAGCCAGAAATCCTGCGCTACTTCAACTTCGTCGCCGATCGTTATGAGCTGCGGCGCGATATCCGCTTTCACACCAAGGTCACGGCGGCGAATTGGGACGAGGTCAGGGAACGCTGGCTGCTCACGACCGACAGTGGCGCGACAGTGTCCTGCCGCCATTACATCATGGCCACCGGCTGTCTCTCCGCGCCAAAACCGCCGGAGATCGATGGTGTCAAGGTGTTCAAGGGCGAGGTCTATTTCACCAGCCGCTGGCCGCACGATGGGGTCAATCTCGCCGGCAAGCGCGTCGCGGTGATCGGCACGGGATCATCGGGGATCCAGTCGATCCCGATGATTGCCGAGCAGGCAGCGCAGCTGACCGTGTTTCAGCGCACTCCGAACTTCGCGCTGCCCGCGCACAATGGTCCTGCACCGGCGGACCGCATCTCGCTGCTGGAAGGCGACCGGGCCGCTTACCGCGAGCAGGCGCGCTGGTCGCTCGCGGGTGTCCCGTGGCCGCAACAATTGGCCGTGAGCTGGCAATTGAGCGATGCCGAGCGCCGCGAGCGCTTCGAGAAGGCGTGGGCTGCCGGCGATCTGGTCTACATCCTGACCCAGTTGTGGGCCGACCAGGGCGTCGACGCCGACGGCAATGCGCTGCTGGCGGAGCTGTTCCGCGAGAAAATCCGCGAGATCGTCACGGACCCTGAGACGGCCGCGGCGCTCACCCCGCACGACCATCCGTTCGGGGCCAAGCGTCCCTGCCTCGACACCAACTACTACGCCACCTACAACCGTCCCAACGTCACGCTGGTGAATTTGCGTCAGGAGCCGATCACGCAGGTCACGGCCTCCAGCATCAAGACCGGCAAGCGCACGTTCGACGTCGACGTGATCGTGTTCGCCACCGGCTTCGATGCCATGACCGGCGCCATCATGGCCGTGCATCCGATCACGGGCCGCGGCGGAAAATCGCTGTCCGAGGTCTGGGCCAACGGCCCGCAGACCTATCTTGGACTTACCGTCGCAGGCTTTCCCAACCTGTTCATGATCACCGGCCCGGGCAGCCCGTCGGTGCTGTCGAACATGGCGGTGTCGATCGAGCAGCATGTCGATTGGGTGGTCGACCGGCTGATGGCGCTGCGCGAGAAAGGTTTTGACACCATCGAGGCGACCGAAACCGCGCAGGCCGGCTGGGCGCGGCACATGGCCGACTGCTCGATGCTCACGCTGCATCGGCTCGCCAACACCTGGTACACCGGCGCCAACGTCCCGGGCAAGGCGCAGGGCGTGATGCCCTATACCGGCGGCGTCGGCCCCTATCGCAGCATCTGCAACGAGGTGGTCAGCCGCGGCATGCTGGGCTTCAAGCTCGGTGGCCGTAACGTTGCCGAACAATGCAACGACGGCGAGGTCGTTCGGCTGCAGCCGGACGTGCGGCTGGTGCTGGGCATGCTGGAGGAGATGAAGCTGCCGCCGATCGAGTCGTTCGGCGCCCAGGGCGCGCGCGATTTCGTGGCTCAGTTCAACGCCAGCCGTCCGGCCGGCCGGCCGGTCGGCGAGGTCGTCGACGGCACGCTCCCCGGTCCCGACGGTGCGCTGCGCTACCGCCTCTATCGGCCGGCGACGCCGGGGCCACATCCGATCGTGGTCTATTTCCACGGCGGCGGCTGGGTGTTGGGTGACGAGCAATCCGACGACCCGTTCTGCCGCGACATGTGCCGACGCACCGGGATGATCTTCGTCAGCGTAGGCTATCGTCATGCGCCCGAGCACCGCTTCCCGGCGGCGGCCGAGGATGGCTTTGCTGCGGCACGCTGGATCGCCGAGCACGCTGGCGAGCTCGGCGGACAGCAGGGGCCGGTGCTGGTCGCGGGCTGGAGTGCCGGCGGCAATGTCGCCGCCGTTACCTGCCAGTTGGCGCGCGACCGCGGTGGCCCGGAAATCGCGGGCCAGCTCCTGGTCTGCCCCGTCACCGACTGCGCGTTCGATCGGCCGTCCTACACCGATAATGCGGCAGGTTACTTCCTGACGCGCTCGCTGATGTACTGGTTCTGGGACATCTACTGCTCGCCCGCCGATCGCACCGATCCGCGTGCCTCTCCGCTCCGCGGCAAGCTCGCGGGCCTGCCGCCCGCGTTCATTGTGACCTGCGAGTTCGATCCGCTGCGTGACGAGGGCATCGCTTACGCCGAAGCCCTGGCTGCCGCAGGCGTGCCGGTCGAGCAGCTCAAGGCTCGCGGCCACTTCCATTCGTCCTTCACCATGGTCGACGTGGTGATCACCGGCGTCAGCGGGCGCATGCAGATGGCCGAGGCGTTGCGCCGGTTCAAAGGGCTTCCCCCGGAAAGGAAACAGGGTGACGAGGGTGTCCGACCAGGTCAGACTCTCTCGCCGCGCGAGATCGCTGCGGCTGCAAAGTAGCACGCAACGGTCAACAAACTCCTGGGCTGTGTTCAGCCGGCGACAGTCGGTGTCCGCAGGTGCCAATTTTAGCACTCGCCGGGTGGTTCGAGGCTGCTATAGTTCGGGGACACGCAACGCATGTTCTCAACAGTCCCGTGCTGCGGCGCGAGTTCGCAAAGCTTCGGGGCGGCGCGCCAATCGCTTGGCCGCACGCGGTGCGTGCGCAACAGCCGGCGATGCCGGTGATCGGGTTTCCAATCGACAGTTCGGCGTCGAAGCCATGAAAGCAGGAGGGTTACCCGTCCGGCGCGCCAACGGCTGGACCGTCGCGGCATTCACCGCCGTTGCTTCGGCTGTCTGCGCCTTACTTGCGCTCGTGCGCGGCCAAGACGTCAATTACGATCAGCTGAACTATCACTTCTACGCTCCCTATGCTCTGTTCAATAATCGTATCCTGCACGACATTTTCCCGGCCTTCGTGGGACCCACTTTTACCAATCCCATCCCCTATCTGCCGTTCTATTGGCTCGCACGGAACGCGCCGCCGATGCTCATTGGCGCGCTGCTAGGCGCCTTGTCTGGCCTCGCCTATGCGCCGCTCTATCTGCTGGCAAGGACGGTGCCACCCGTGCCAGCACGGCGATCCGGGTCGGCGGCGATGGTGCTCGCTGCGCTCGGCCTGACCGGGGCTGTTGCCATCGGCGAGAGCGGCACAACTTTTATTGATAATCTCATGTCGGCACTCGTCCTGAGCGGACTAGCGGTGGCGGCGGCAGCGATGCCAAGCCTTGCACGGGCCTCGCCGATGCGGGCGATCATGTGGGCGGCCACCGCTGGATTCCCACTCGGTCTTGCGGCGGGATTCAAACTCACCATGGCAGTCTACTGTGTAGCGTTTGTGCTCGCCGCCTTGGTCGTGCCGCGGCGCTGGCCCGAGCGGATGGCAGTGGCGGCCGCGGCCGGCGTCAGCATTGGCATCGGGCTACTCGTAGCAGGCGGACCTTGGTTCGCGATCATGTGGGCCAAGACGGGAAACCCGACCTTTCCATTTTTCAACCAAGTCTTCCAATCGCCCTTGGCGATGGTTGAATCCTATCGCGATGATTCCGGAGTACCGGATAGCCTGTGGAAGGCTTTGCTATTTCCATTCTTGGTAGTGAGCGGTCAGGTCATGGACGCCGGGGTGCCGTTCTTCGATCTGCGTGTACCAGCGCTTTATGTGCTCGCCATTATCTCTCTGACACTGCTAGCAATCGGGCGCCGGCATCCGCCGCTCAACCTGACGGCGCGATTTGTACTCGTCTTCGCCGCTGTCGCGTATGTACTCTGGCTCGTCCTTTTTTCCATCTGGCGGTATCTGTTGCCCATTGAGATGCTGGCGCCAGTTTTGATCACGGCGCTGGTCGGCGTGATCGTCCCTGCGGCGTGGACGCGGCGTGCGGCCATGCTTGCGAGCGCGGCCCTGCTCGGCCTTATCGCACTCACGACGCGTCCCGCTGATTGGGGCCACGTCTCCTGGGATCGGGAGCTTTATGGGGTCCGCGTGCCGCCGATTCCACACCCCGATCAGGCGCTGGTCCTGATGGCGGGCACCGCCCCAACTGCATTCATGATCCCGTTCTTTCCGGCCCGCATCCCCTTCATCCGGCTAGAGGGCTTCAGCGAAGGGATGTGGGACACGAGCAGTGGCTTGTACCGGATCGGCGAGGAGCGCGTGCGCGCGCATCAGAATGACATTTATGTGCTTTATGGATTCGATCAGGAGGCCAGCGCGCGCACCGTGGCTGGCCATTTCTCGCTCGTGTTCGATCGGAGCGGCTGTCAAACGGTAGAAAACCGGCCGCTGCCTGTCGATGGTCCCGATAGCCCGGTTCTGCTTTGTTTGCTCCGCCGCGCCGAGGGCGCGCTCTGACCAAGGCTTATGCTTGGCACCGCGCTGAGATCGAGCCGAGAAATCATCAACCACGCTGATCGCAACCGATGCTGTCCGCTGCGGTGCATAGGTGCATTGCTGGGCGCTTAGCTCACGTCAGCTTTTTGGTGATTGTCAGTGTTGCGCCAAAAGCGGCTAAACGCCGAACTCGCGGAGGCGCCCGGCATCGAGGACGCGCCCGTGGCTGATGACGAGGCGAGGCGGCGCGTGATGGCGAAGCGCCTCGGTGACATCGGGATGGTCGAGGACGACGAGGTTGGCCTGACAGCCGGCCGCAAGGCCATATCCCGTCAGGTTCATCGCGCTAGCCGCACGCGTCGTGATCATCTCATAAAGCGTGTCGATCTCGTGTTGCTTGGTCATCCAAAGCAGGTGCGAGGCCAGGAATGCGACCTCCAGCATGTTGTTCCTGCCGAAGGGATAGTACGCATCGCAGATGTCGTCCTGGCCGAGGCAGACGTTCACCCCCGCGCCGAGCAGTTGCTTCACCGGCGCGTGCAGCGGACCGGTGTGGGGATCGCTGACAATGCCGATGCGGGCCTGCCGCAACAGCTCGGTCAATTCGTCAAGATAGCTTTCGGGATAGAGCGCCATCGCCCGGCAATGATGCGCGAGGGCTCGCCCCTCGAACCTGCGCGCGAGCGCCTGCCGGGCCATGGCTTCCAGCGTTCGCATGCTACCGTCGCCGACGTCATCCAGCAGCATGGAAATGTCGGTGCCGAATTCGGCGGCGAGGTCGAAGCAGAATTCGATATGCGCGTGCGCATCGGCCGCGGTCTCTTCGATCCAGGGAATGCCGCCGACGATATCGGCGCCCATCGCCATGGCTTCTCTCATCAAGACGTCGGCGCCTGGCTCGCGGACCAGTCCGTCCTGCGCAAATGCGACAACCTGGATGTCGACGATGCCGCGGAACTCGTCGCGGATCGCCAGCAGCGCCTTCACGCCCTCGAGCCGCGCCTTGGTGTCGACGTCAGCGAAGGCGCGAATGTGGAGGTTTCCGTGCAATGCCGCCAGCGCCACCGCTCTGCGGGCGTTCGGGAAGATCCAGGACGCATCGTAGTTGGCCTTGACCGCCGCCGCATGATCGATCGCTTTCGCGGCGCCGGTCATGCCGGCTGCTTGATATGCGTCCATAGCCGCCTCGGAGATCATCGGAAGCGTCCACACCTTGCAGAGATGCAGATGCGGATTGACATAGGATGGCGTGACCAGGTTGCCCTTCGCGTCCACCGTCAGGCGGGCGCTGGTGCCGCGGCATTGGCCGACTTCGAGGATGACGCCGTCCGAAATCGCGATATCTGCAAGCGTCTCGGCCCGGCCGAGCAGGCGCGCATTATGCACGATCATGTCGGCTACTGCGGACATCCATCATTCCTCGATGCGACACATGCGATGTCGCAAGCAAGAACGGTGCCGATTTCATCGGGTCTGTCAGCGCAGTCTCGACCCTCGACAGTTCGGCTGCATCAAGTCGCCAGTTGGCACCTTGCTGCTTGGCCGACAAATAACTCCAGCTAATTTCTGGTCTTGCCGTTGCCGCTTTTTTCGCTGGCGCGTCGCAAGGCTTCGGCCAAAGCGCCGCCGCCCGACGGCTCCGGCGCCTTGCGCGTCGCCGCTGACTTCGTCGAGGTTCGGGAGCCAGCCCTTGCCGCGCCTTGCGCCGCGGCCTCGGTCTTGCCGCCGGTTGGATCATCGAGACGCAGCGTCAGCGCGATGCGCTTGCGCGCGACCTCGACTTCGAGCACCTTGACCTTGACGATGTCGCCCGACTTCACCACCTCGCGCGGATCCTTGATGAAGGTCTTCGACATCGCGGAGATGTGCACCAGCCCATCCTGATGCACGCCGATATCGACGAAGGCGCCGAACGCCGCGACGTTGGTGACGGTGCCTTCGAGTATCATGCCGCGCTTGAGATCCTTCAGCGTTTCGACGCCCTCCTTGAACACCGCTGCCTTGAAGGTCGGACGCGGATCGCGGCCGGGCTTCTCCAGTTCGCGCAGAATGTCGGTCACGGTCGGCAAGCCAAAATTGTCATCGACGAAATTTTGCGGCTTGAGCTGGCGCAGGATTTCCGCATTGCCGATCAGCGCCTTGATGTCGCTCTTGGTCGCGGCAATGATCTGGCGCACGATCGGATAGGCCTCCGGGTGCACGCCGGAGGCATCGAGCGGATCGTCACCGCCGGTGATGCGCAGGAAGCCGGCGCATTGTTCGAACGCCTTCGGCCCGAGCCGCGGCACCTCCTTGAGCGCCTTGCGCGACTTGAACGGGCCGTTGGCGTCGCGATGCTGGACGATGCTCTGCGCCAGGGTGGAACCGATGCCCGACACCCGTGCCAGCAGCGGCGCGGAGGCAGTGTTGGCGTCGACGCCGACGGCATTCACGCAGTCCTCGACCACGGCATCGAGCGAGCGCGCCAGCTTGCTCTCGCCGAGGTCGTGTTGATATTGCCCGACGCCGATCGCCTTCGGATCGATCTTGACCAGCTCGGCCAGCGGATCCTGCAGCCGCCGCGCGATCGACACCGCGCCGCGCAGGGTGACGTCGAGCTCCGGCAATTCCGCCGATGCAAAGGCCGAGGCCGAATAGACCGAAGCGCCGGCCTCCGACACCACGATCTTCGACATCTTCAGGTCCGGCAGCAGTTTTACCAGCTCGGTGGCGAGCTTGTCGGTTTCGCGCGACGCGGTGCCATTGCCGATCGCGATCAGCTCGACGCGATGCTGCTGCGCAAGCTTGCCCAGCGTCGCCAGCGCTTCGTCCCAGCGCCGCGCCGGCTCGTGCGGATAGATCGTCGCGGTGGCAACCACCTTGCCGGTGGCATCGACGACGGCGACCTTGACGCCCGAGCGAAAGCCGGGATCGAGGCCCATCGTCGCGCGCGCGCCGGCCGGGGCCGCGAGCAACAGGTCGCGCAAATTGGAGGCGAACACCCGCACGGCTTCCTGCTCGGCCGCGGTCCACAGCCGCATCCGCAAGTCGATGTTGAGATGGACCTGGATCTTGGTGCGCCACGCCCACCGCGCGGTCTCGGTCAGCCATTTGTCGCCGGGGCGGCCGGCATCGGAAATGGCAAAGCGCTGCATGATTTTCCGCTCATACGAGCCGATCGCGGCGGGCGTCGCGGCAACGGGCGTCGCGGCGACCGGCTCCGGCAGCACCTGCAGGTCGAGGATCTCTTCCTTCTCGCCGCGGAACATCGCCAGGATGCGGTGCGAAGGCAGCTTGGTGAGCGGTTCGCTGAAATCGAAATAGTCCTTGAACTTCTCGCCCTCGGTTTTCTTGCCGTGGCGAACGCTGGCCGCCATCTGCCCGCTCGACCACATCTGCTCGCGCAGCGCGCCGATCAGGTCGGCGTCTTCGGCGAAACGTTCGACCAGAATGGCGCGCGCGCCGTCGAGCGCGGCGGCGGCATCGGCCACTTGCTTGTCGGCATTGATGAAGGGTGCGGCCGTGGCCTCCGGATGGCTCTCCGGGTGCGTCAGCAGCAAATCGGCCAGCGGCTCCAGCCCCGCCTCCTTGGCGATCTCGGCCTTGGTGCGGCGCTTCGGCTTGAACGGAAGGTAGATGTCTTCGAGACGACCCTTGCTGTCGGCCGCGAGAATCGCCGCTTCCAGTGCGGCATCGAGCTTGCCCTGCTCGCGGATGGAATTGAGCACCGCTGTGCGGCGTTCCTCGAGTTCGCGCAGGTAGTTCAGACGCTCCTCCAGCGTGCGCAGTTGCGCATCGTCGAGCGAGCCGGTGATCTCCTTGCGGTAACGGGCAACGAACGGAACCGTAGCGCCGCCGTCGAGCAGCGTCACCGTCGCCTCGACCTGTTGTTCGCGAACGCCCAGTTCTTCGGCAATCTGTCGATAGATGTTTGCCACGTGGAGTCTTTCCAGCAATGTTCCTGAAGCCGCAGCAGTGGGTGAATCAACAGCCGCGGGAGCAACGCTTATGGACCATCGCCGATTGTTCCATCAACCCACAGCAGGAAACAAATTGATCTGTGGATGGACATTGTTCTTATTCGGGCCGTGGATCAGGCAGCTCAACCCTCGTATTGGAGCACGTGCAGGCCGGCGTTCCAGTCGCTTGCATAGATCAGTCCGTCGCGCGTCACGTAGAGATCGGCGGTCTTGGCGGCGAGCGCGACATTGGGCCTCGGGTCGATCAATTTGGCCGGCGTCGGCGGCAGCCAGGACGCCAGCTCCTTCGGTGCATACTGATCCCTGAGGTCGAACACCCGGACGCCGCCGGCATTGTAGGTGGCGAAAATGGTCTCCTCGCTCTGGAACGAACCGGGCCGGTTCTCATGCAGGTTATGCGGACCGAAGGTGCCGGGGGCCGCGCAATAGTCACGATCATGCGGCACCGGCATGGTCGAGATCGTCACCGGATTTTCCGGCACCCGCACATCGACCACGAAGATCTGGAACAGCCCTTTCGCGCATCTCTCCGCATTCGCCTCATCGGCTACCACCGCCAGGTTGCGTCCCGGCAGCGGCAACGGGGTGTGCGTGCCGCCCGGAAATGGCGGCGACCAGTTCAGGTGCGACAGCAATTTCGGCTGGGCGGCATCGGACACATCGTGGATGGTGAAGCCGCCATCGCGCCAGGCGCCGTAACCAAGCCGACCCGCCACGATCATGTGATGCAGCGCGTAGCGCTTGCCCTTGGGTGCGGTCGACACTTCGCCGGCCGCGCGATTCATTCCCGGCAGCCACCATCTGGAGACGATGACCGGCTTGGTGATGTCGTTGAGATCGACGATGCAAAGGCAATGATCGGTGAAGCCGTCGAAATGCGCCGAAACATAGGCATAGCGCCCGCCCATCCAGGACAGGCGGTTGATACCAAGTCCCGGCATTTCGAGAAACGCGATCTCTTTCATTTCGCCGGGTTTGGAGATGTCGTGGATCGACAGTCCGCTGCGAAAATTTTTCCGTTTGGTGATGCTGTCGGCGAGATTGTTCTCGAAATAGCCGCGCTGGTCGCTGTAGGACTGCATGGCGACGATATTGGCGCCGTTGGCGACCAGCAGCAGATCGTCCGATGATTGCAGATGATGCGTGCGGGTATACTGCCCGGCGGTAAAGAAGTTCACCGGTTTCAGATGGCGCGGATCGCTGGCGTCGAGAATGGTCACGCCGTCACTGAACATGTGGCCGACGTAGAGGTGATTGCGGTTCGACATGACCTGGACGCTGTCCGGACGCCCACCGATGTCGCTGTAGGAAACGTGCTTGATCCGATGACTGATGCCTTCCGGTGGGATGCCTTTCGGTAGGACTTGCGGATCCTCGGCGCGGGCCGCACCGGGCATGCCGGCCAATGCCACCATGCCCAACATCCCCCGCAAGTGCGCGCGGCGGCTCACCTTCTGCATCACTTCCCCCGAGTTTGCTTTTCTTTTCGACAACCTAACACGGCGAACACGCGCAACCCAGCGATAAACCGTTCATGACGATGAACCGCTCGTTCGGTGCTGGTTCAGATTGACCGCGTCATTCTCTCTCGCATAGGGCGCGCTCTGCCGCATGACGGCATTGTGGCGCGCCCTGAACGACATGACGGCCGGTGGGGCGGCGGTGATGTCGGCCTGTAGCCACGTGATCTGAAAGGAGTAACGTCATGTTGAAGAATTGGTTGGTCGCCGGCGCTTTGGGTTTGATGGTCGGAATACCGAACGCTCAGGCCATGCCGGTGGGCGACGGCAGCGGCGATGCGCATGTGATTCTCGCCTACGGCGGCTGCGGCCCGTATGGGCACCGCGGTCCCTACGGCGGTTGCCAGCCGGGCGGGCAGTGGGGCCTCCCCGGAGGCGGTATCAGGCCGTTTTATGGTCCGTTTGGAGGAGCCTGGTGCCCGCCGGGTTATCGCCTCGGGCCGTATCGGCATGCCTGTTGGCCGATCGCCTAATAATTGCAGCACGGCTATCGCCGCGCTCCCACGGATTTGCTGAACGGCGTGCGTGGTTGGCGGGCTCAACGGCCCGCCGAAGCCGCCGCCTTGAGGTAGCGATCCGAACCAAGGTGAATGAAAGGAGATGGCGGCGGCCAGTTCAATGGCTGACGGACGGGTTCATTCACCGCGAAAGCAGCCAATTGTCTCAGAAATTGGCGGCAACCAGATCGTAGGAACCTCTGCTTCCGCGAACATAAAGTTTGGCTGCTGCGGCACATATCAGATCACGGTTCGAATCGAACGCGTTCAACAGGCCTGACGCATCTGGGCGGGCATCCGGTTGAATTCGCCTCAATGCATCTTCGCTGATGAAAAACGATGCCTCGATGGCGCTATCGTGTCCCCAAAACCGGACGGCGTGCCGGGTCCGGTCATATGAACGACTGTGATTGGGAAAATCAATCATGCGATCGACGCTGATCAAGTCGTCGCGGGTCCACGGTCGTTCTTACCGGGATCGGAATCAGCGAAGCCCTGTTACCGAACAAGCGTTGCACTATTCGCCCGTGGAACTGTCGGAGCGATCTGATGGTTTCGATCCAATGCCGTGCGCTGCGGCTAAGGTATTTACCACTCATTGGTCAGCTCCATTGACACGCTCTTGGCGTGCTTCGTAGATCGTTCAATCCGTTAGATAGGCGCTAATCTCGCTTTTACGAGTCGCGGCGACGTGCAATCGCTGCTTTTCCGATCTCGGATTACTGGGCTATCTTGAGCCAGACCAAGGCCCTCAGGGCCGACAGGAACAGGATGCGCCGCGATGAAAAAGCCGATTCTATCGATTGACGAGCCTGAGCAGAAGAAGCCGCCACGGGCCGATAGGCCTCCTACCGAAGGCTTCGTGGTGATTGTCGACAGTCATTTCAAGTCGGAGTTCGATACACTCGAAGCTGCTGAAGCATCGGGTCGAAAGCTGAAGTCGACTTATCCGATGCTCCAGATCGAAATCTATGACGCCGTCACAAGGCATCGAACTCCGTTGAATTGAGAAACCTGGATTTCGCGTCGACCGCGGCTTTGGGCGGGATCGATTTCGATCTCAACGACGCGCACGTATGGCATCTTGCGTTCCCTCGGCAAATTGCTCCGAACGCCGGCACCGCTGGAAACCGGATGCTGCGTGGCATCCATGTTGTCCTCGTCACAGGTTGAGCAAGTCCCGTGATTGGCGGCGAACCGCTGACCACCGCTGCGATGTTCGAGTTCATGCTCGGCGAATGTCCATCTTGCGAGCATGGACGCGGCCGCGAATGTCCCTTCGGCGCACTTTCGTTGTTCACAACCGCAAACGTCGCGCAATTAGCGCTTTATGCGGCGGCATGTTTTGCTACACGGTAGAAGACGACTGCTGAAACAATGGGTTACGTTTGTGAGCAGGACGATACACGCGGTGGGTGGAATTGCGGTGCGCAAGGGCTCGCGGCCGCGGGTCGCGGTTGTTCAGCGCAGCAAGGACAAGCTCTGGGTGCTGCCCCGCGGTAAACTCAGGCGGGACGAGCGTCCGGTCCGGGGCGCGCGGCGCGAGGTCGTCGAAGAAACCGGATTTCGCGTCGAGGTATGCGAGTTTCTCGGCATCATCACCTACCAGGCGCGAGGTGGGCCGAAGGTGGTGCAGTTCTGGCTCATGCAGGCGGAGGCGCAGCCGAGCTACGAAGTGATGAAGGACATTGTCGCGGTCGAATGGCTGCCGCTTGCTGCCGCAGTTAGGCGTTTAAGCCATCCGCTGGAAAAGCTGTTCCTGACCAATGTCGGCCGTCATGCGATCAGGTCGCGAGCCCCCCAAAGGCGCCGCAAGGCGAAGGCGCCCGCCACCAAGTCCGTGCTGCCGCGGCGCGGACCGATCCGCCACTAAAATGCTCTAGCTACATCCCTTAGAGCTGCTGTTCCTCCGCCGGAGCTGCCAGTGGCGCGATGCTGCTCTGGCTCGGTGACTTCCAGAACGCCTTGGCGCGCGCGAAACGCGAATGCGCCTTGCGCGCGCGATCGAGCAATTTCTCGACCTGCGCCTGTTGGTGCCCAATGATGAGCCCGGCGGCAAACGCGCGGTGGCGGCCTTGCTCCGCCGTCAAACCCCTTACATGACTTTCGATGATATCCGTGAAAAGAGCTTTGTGGGTCACGATGTCGTTGACCCTGCCCAGGGAATTCTGCAGTTGCATCAATGACGATCTGGTTTTCTTGCACTGCTTCGCGGATTTCTTGCCGTGGTACACGCCGGAAAAAAACTCGGTCGCGTAGCGGGCTTTTTTGACCTGGATGCGCAGCCGGTGCAATTGCTCCGGATTCTGGTGGTTGATCCTGATGCCCCGTCGCCTGATCCTCTTGTAACGATGCGACAGTTGTTCGGCGGCATAAATCTCGATGGGCATTTCACGCCGTGCACGCCTCAACGCGTCTTCCGTCGTGCTCCAGGGGCCGGCCGCGATCCATTCCGAGGTGTCGAGAACGAGGTTGCGGAATCGAGCCGATTGAACCGCCTGTTGCGCCTGCCGATAGCTCTTGAGACGCCTGCGGGTGAACATGTTGTTGATGTTGGCAAGCCCCGGCTCCTTTGCATGCTGCTTGCGCAGCGGCGTAATGACCTCGAAGAGCAGCGTATCCAGATCTCGCGCAGGGCCCAATTCCTTTGCGAGCCATCTCAACTCGGTCTTGATCGCCTCGGTTCGGTCGTCGGTCACCACAGCGGAAAACAGCGAAATGGCGGCACGCAGCCGGCGCAATGCGACGCGCATCTGATGCACCGCATTCCAATCGCGCCCCATCATTGCGGGGATGTTCGCGACCAAATGGCGCAAGCAAGCTCTGCCAATCAGCGTGAATGCGTGACCCGCGCTCATTCCCGCGCTTAGCTGTGGATCGCATGCCGTCTCGGCGGCGACCGCGGTGTTCTCGATCAGCTCATAGCCGCGCTCGGATTTGGTTTTGAAAGCGAGGTGAGCTGGTACGATGTTGAGTATATCGCGCGCGACCTTGAACAGGTCGGCGTAGCTGCCCTGCCTGAGCTCAAGCTCGATCTCCGAGACCGGATGCGAAGAGCCGGTTGCGAGGATCTGCCCCTCGTCGATCGCCATGACGATCTCGGCGCCATGGCCGTTCAGGTGATAGGCCGTGCGCTCGAACCGGGTCTCAAAGACCGGTTGCAATGCCTCGCGCACGTCGTCGATCAGGATTGGGCCGAGACCTGTGTCTTTCACGCCCGAGAGATCCGGCTGATCGCCCGCGATAACCTGCTCCCATTCGGATCGCTCGAAGACGCCAACCCCGTGATCGGTTGACTTGATGGTCTGAACGCGTTTGTCCCCGATGTGACGCACGCGCAGGTTGAATCCGTGATCGCGCAGAAAAAGATCGGGAGAGTCAAAATAGGTGGAATCCAGCGTTTCGTGGGTTGGATTATGCAGTGAATCTGCAAACTGGGGGTGATTTCGGAGTGCAATGATATCTTCGGGGGCGACCCAAAGCTTTAACTCGACTTCCCTGGGATGGCCGATCATTGCGAAGTACCGGTCGAAGAATGGATGAGTCCGGGGCGCCGTCACCTCGCCGGCGGTTGTCACAAAACTATCATACGGCTGCGGCCCGGGGTACGCGGCTAGTTGTTGCCCCCTGCATTCTTTTTTTACCGCCGTGACTTGACGGCGGCATGGGGAGCGCTTTCGGCAGTCGCCGGCTAATTTAATTGCGCACGACATCCCATCGGCGCTTGCACCATTTTGTCCGGCGGGCCGTTTCGTGATTCT